>Ga0136640_10000952_pt1 | contig 11408 bp, 8 predicted proteins | sample AntDrymUQ8642106_2_FD_105498 | JGI IMG/M metagenome (GOLD analysis project Ga0136640, IMG submission 105498) | Polar desert sand microbial communities from Dry Valleys, Antarctica - metaG UQ864 (21.06) | ecosystem: Environmental > Terrestrial > Soil > Desert | place: Antarctica: Dry Valley...
GACGCGGCAGGTGATGGTGACCGACGCTCCGATCCCCTCGTTCACCACCTCACCGAGCCCCGCCCAGCCGGGACAGCCGGTCAGCTTCGACGGCTCCGCATCGCGCGATCCGGACGGCACGATCGCCAAGTACGAATGGGACCTCGACGGCGACGGCACCTACGAGACCGACACGGCCGCGACGCCCACCACCTCGCGCTCGTACCCGAGCGAGGGCACGGTGCCCATCAAGCTGCGGGTGACCGACAATCTCGGCGTGGCCTCCGAGGTGACGCAGCCGCTCCAGGTCGGCGTTCCCACTCAGCCGACGCCGGTGCCCCAGCCGTCGCCGTCCCCGGTTGTGCAGCCGGAGCCGACGACCCCGCCGAGCACATCGCCGCCGGTGACCTGCGCCTCGCTGGCGGGCGCCAAGCGCACCGCGTGCATGCAAAAGACCTGCCTGTCCGCGAAGGGCACCGCGCGCTCGAAGTGCATCCAGCGCAGCTGCCGCTTCCTGAAGCGCGACAAGCGCCGTGCCTGCATGCTCAAGAGCTGCGCCACGCTGAAAGGCGCGAAGAAGAAGGCCTGCGTCAAGAAGTACCGGAAGCGCAGGGCCAGCCGCCGGGCCGGCGCCTGAGCCCGGCCCGGCCAGCGGTGCTCGGCACAGTGCGGCGAGCACCGCTCGTGGGACTCCTCGGCGTAGCGCTGTCGGTGTTCGCCGTCTCGCCGGCCTCGGCCGACAACCAGCAGGTGCAGGTGACAGACAATCGCTTCACCGCCGCTAGGGTTGCGGTCAAGGTGGGGGAGTCCGTCACCTGGGATCACCCGGCCACCTCCGATCGCCACAACGTGAGGTTCGAGGACAACGGACAGCGATTCCCGGGAGATCCCTCGCCGTCGCCTTGGACGGGAACCCGGACGTTCTCCGCCGAGGCCACGTACCGCTATTACTGCGAGCAGCACGGCGGCCCGGGAGGCTCGGGCATGTCCGGCGTCGTGTACGTCAACGCGACCGGTACCGTGCCCCCCACTGCGCCGTCAGCGTCCTTCGTCGTGTTGCCCGGCGTCGCTCGCGTCGGCCAGCTGGTCGGCTTCGACGCCACGGGCACCAGCGATCCGAATTACGCGATCGCCAAGTACGAGTGGGACCTCGACGGCAACGGCTCCTATGAGACCGACACCGGCACGACGCCGACGACGTCGCTGACCTACGCCGCCGCCGGGTTGCGCTCCGTCAAGTTGCGAGTGACCAACGGGCCAGGCCTCACCAGTGAGACGACGCGCCGACTGGCGGTGACGAACGAGCCGGTCGCCTCGTTCACCGCTTCGCCGAATCCGGTGCAGACGGGTGAGACGGTGAGCCTCGATGGCTCCTCCTCGAGTGACCCGGACGGCAGGATCGCCAAGTACGAATGGGACCTCGACGGCGACGGCTCCTACGAGACCGATACGGGCTCGACGCCCACCACCTCGCGCACCTACTCGAGCCCTGCGGCACTGACCGTGAGGCTGCGCGTGACCGACGATCTCGGCATCAGCTCCGACGCGACGCAGGCGCTCCAAGTCACCGCAGCGCCCGCGGCCACTCCTGCGCCCACTCCCACTCCCCCGGTTGCGAGCGACGCCACGGCACCGGCTGCCAAGCTGTCCGGACGCCGGACCCAGAAGCTGGCCGCGACGCTGATCGTCGGCGTGACCTGCCTGGATGAGGCCTGCCGCGCCACTTCCAGCGCCACTGTCCGAGTGCCGCGGGTCGGTCCTCCCAGGGCAAGGACCTACGCGCTTGGAAAGGTCACGACGAGGATCGCCGCGGGCGCCACCGCAAGGGTCGAGCTGAAGCTCTCGGGGCCCGCTCGCGCAGCGATCCGGAGGGTGCTGAAGGCCCGCAGGAAGATCGGCGTCAAGCTCAGGGTCTCGGTCGCCGATGCCGCGGGCAACGCCCGGACGCTGACGCGCACCATCAGGCTGAGGCCTTGACCTGACGCGCCGGCGTCTCAGCGCCGGATCGTGAAGCGCAGGCGGGCGTTGGTGTTGCCCGCGGAGACCTTCAGCAGCACACTCACTCGCCGGCGCTTGGCCAGCAGCCGCCGCAACCGCTGCTTGCCGCGGCGCGAGAGCTTCAACGTGACCTGCACCCGGCCCCGCGAGAGGCGCGTGCGGCGCACCCTGCCGATTCTGCGCCCTCTCACGCTCAGGGTCGCCCGCAGGGTCGCTCGGTTGGCCGGGACAGCCGCCCCGAAGCGCAGCCCGCGGCGCAGGATCCGCTTGAGCCGCCTGGAGGACAGGAGCTTGAGCTTGTTCGAGAGGGCAGGGAGGGGCTTGCCGGTGGGCCCCGAGCCGCCGGTCGGCCCGGGCGTGCCCTCCGGCACGCCGTGCCCGGGGGTCGGCGTGGGCGAGGGCTCGGGGCCCCCGGGCGCGCGGACCGTCTGGAACTGGGTCATCATCCCGTCGTCCTCGTGCTCGAGCACGTGGCAGTGGAAGATGAAGTTCCCGACGTAGTCGGTGAAGGGGATGTCCACGACCACCTCCTCGCCGGGTTGCACGTGCCAGGTCTCCTTGAGCCGCTCGTACTCCGGGGGCGGCTGGCCGTTGCGGCTGACGAGCTTCTGGTCGCCGAGGTGGACGTGGACCAGGTGCGTCTGGGTGGTGGGGTTGCGAAACACCCAGCGCTCGGTCGTGCCGAGCGACGGCTGCGCGTCGACGCGGTTGGGGTCGAACCCCTGGCCGTTGATCGTCCACTTCCCCGCGGTGCGGTCGAAGTTCCAAGTGCGGGTGATGACGGGCGTGCCGGTCTCCGGCAGCGGCCTGAGCGTGTCGGGCACCGGCGAGCTGTCGTCCGTCACGTCCCGGGTGACGCGGAACTGCATCACCTCGGCGTCGCGCTCGCCCGGGCCGAACTGGGCGTCGGCGTTCTCGAGCACGATGCTCTCGTTCAGCCGGCCTGCGAAGTCGATCACGACGTCGGCGCGTTCCGCGGGGCCCAGCCGGATGCTCGTGCGCGACACGGGCGCGGGCAGCAGCCCGCTGTCGGCCCCGATCTGGGTCATCGCCTGGCCGTTGCTCAAGCGGAAGGTGTAGTCGCGCTTGTTGGAGATGTTGTAGAGCCGCAGGCGGTAGCGGCGGTCGCCGACCTCGAGGAAGGGCTGGATCACCCCGTTGACGAGGAGCACGTCGCCGAAGACGCCGTTGCTCTGGAAGCTGTAGGGGATCTGGTTGTTGGCGTCGAACTCCCGGTCGGCCACCATCAGAGGGAGGTCGAACTGCCCCTTCGGAAGGTTCAGGTTCTGCTCGAAGGGGTCGTCGTAGATGAACGCGCCGGCCAGGCCCATCCACACGTTGCGCCCGGTGACCATGTCGCGGTGGTCGTGGTACCACTGCGGCGACGCGCGCTCGGCGCGCCCGTTGTCGATTCCGGGGTAGGTGTAGGTCTTGCTGGCGCCCGGAGCGATCAGGAAGCTGGACGGCTGGCCGTCGCTGTCCTCGGTCGTCTGGGCGCCGTGGTGGTGCGTCGACATGCTGCCGGCGCTCGCTGGCAGGTTGTTCCTGATGGTGACGTTCGTCGGCACGCCCGTCGGCCGGCGGATGAGCGGGCCGGGAAACGTGCCGTTGTACGTCCACAGCGTGGTGGCGGGACCCGTCGGCAAAAAGCGCTGCTGGGTCTCGGCCATCGTGAGGGTGATGTCCGGGCCGGTGAGGACGGGCGGGAAGGTCAGCGGCATCGAGAACTTCTGGTAGTCGGGGCTCACCGCTTGACTCACCGGGACGACGGTGGCCGCAGCCGCCAGCACGAGCGTTGAAGCGCTCAGCACAAGCCACCTGCGGGGCCCGGCCGGGAGGAGCGCGCGGTCGCGTCGCCCGCGCAGCACGGCCAGGGCGGCCAGCGCGAGCAGGAAGGCGACGGGCAGCGCCAGCAGCGCGTCGGTCGCCCCGTGGAGCAGGGCGGTCGCGAGCCCGTGACTCTCCTGGGCCACGCCCAGGACGGTCGTCCCACCTTGGGCGTGAGCATGGGCCACCGCATTCGTGTCGGCGCTGTGCAGAGCGGAGTGGGCGGCGGCACCGGGGATGAGCAAGCCGGCGAAGGCCGCCGCCGTGCCTGCCGCCGCGCGCAGCACGCCTCGGGCCCCTCGGCGCCGCGGGCGCACGCCCCACCAGGCCGCCGCCAGCGACAGCGGAAGCAGCAGCAGCCCGTCGCGGACGAAGTGCGACAAGCCGGCGGCCGGCTCGTCTGCGAGCACGAGCACGTTGACGTGCAGCATCTCCATCCACGCGAGCGTCCCGAACGCCAGCAGGGCCGCGAAGCACCAGATCGCGGCCTCGGCACTCCAGCCCGCCCCCAACCGTCCCCGTAGGCCCTGCACGCACCCTCCTATCCGCACTGCTGTCCGAGATCTGCCTGAACCCTAGCCGGGAGGTTCCGACATAGCGGCGAGGCGTCGCGGGATGGCGCGGGGGCCGCCGGGGTCAGGTCTTACAGTCTGCTTGGACCCCGGAGCACGCCTTGACCTCCACGACTTTCGAACCACGGGCCGAGGCGCCGCCTCCGGCGAAGCGACCACGGCTGGCTCCCTCGCTGGGGGTCGTCGTGTTCGTGGTGGGCACGGGTTCGCTGGGAGCGGAGATCGCCGCCGCGCGCCTGCTGGCGCCGTACTTCGGCGCCTCGACCGTGATCTGGGCGAACACGATCGGGATCGTGCTCGTCGCGCTGAGTGCCGGGTACTGGTACGGCGGCAAGCGAGCTGACCGCGACCCCTCGATCGCCGGGCTCTACAAGCTCGTGCTGATCGCCGGGGTGCTGACCGCGCTGATCCCGTTCGTCGCCGACCCGTTCCTGTCGATCGCCGTTGACGCCCTCGACCAGATCGAGGCCGGCGCCTTCGTCGGGTCGCTGCTCGCCGTGCTCCTGCTCGTGGCCACGCCGGTGTTCGTCATGGGCATGGTCTCGCCGTACGCGCTGCGGCTGGCGGTGCACGCGGTCGGCGAGACCGGCAGCACCGCCGGGCGCCTGTACGCGCTCTCGACGCTGGGCTCCCTGGTCGGCAACTTCGCCAGCGCGCTGCTGCTCATCCCGGTGCTGGGCACACGGCGGACGTTCCTGGTCTATGCCCTGGCGTTCGTGGTGGTCGCTCTCCTCGGCCTCAGACGCCGCCCGCTGGTGCTGGCGCCGATCGGCATGGTCCTCCTCATGGCGCTGCCCGTCGGCACCGTCAAGGCGGCCGAGGAACCGGGCAGCCGGGTCATCCGCGAGGCCGACACCGAGTACCAGTACGCGCGCGTCGTCGAGGACGCCGACGGTGACCGATTCCTGGAGCTCAACGAGGGCCAGGCGGTGCATTCGGTGCGGCGGAAGGGGAGCTACCTGACGGGCGACATCTGGGACGAGTACCTCGTCGCTCCGTTCGTGGCCGGCGACACCCCCCCGGGACGGATCGCCATCCTCGGCAATGCGGCCGGCACCACCGCCCGCGCCTACGGAGAGTTCTTCCCGGACACCTACGTCGACGGGGTCGAGATCGATGGGGAGCTGACGAAGATCGGCCGCAGCCTCTTCGACATGTCCAACCCCCGCCTCGAGACCTTCACCGACGACGCTCGGCCGTATCTTCGCCAGACGCCCCGGCGCTATGACGCGATCCTGGTCGACGCCTATCGCCAGCCCTACATCCCCTTCTACCTGGCGACCCGGGAGTTCTTCGAGCTCGCACGCGATCGACTCAGGCCGGGCGGGGTGATCTTCGTCAACGTCGGGCACCCCGAGCGCTCGCAGACCCTCGAGAAGGTGCTCGGCGCGACGATGGACACCGTCTTCTCAACGGTTCTGCGCGACCCCGCGGAACCGACGAACACCCTCCTCATCGGCACCGACGCGCCGGCGTCGGCCGCCCGGCTACGCAGCGCCGTGGCAACGCTGCCGGCGCCGTTGCGAACCCGGGCCCTCGAGGCGACCGGGCGGATCGGGCCCCGACTGCGCGGAGACACGATCTACACCGACGACAAGGCGCCCGTCGAGTGGCTCATCGACGCGTCGATCGTCGATGTGGCCGCCAGCGGCGGGTAGGCCAGGGAGCACGGCGCGGTGTGCCGAGGCCGGCCCGCGTGACGCGGTCAGCCGCGGCGCATGAGCCGGGCGACGGCCGCCATCATCTCGTCGGTCTTCGCCGGCCGGTCGCTCCCGGCCCCGCCGACGCAGCGCCGGGCGTGATCGTCGAGCAGCCCGAGCGCGACCTTGTCCAGTGCGGCCTGGACGGCGGTGATCTGCGTCAGCACGTCGATGCAGTAGCGGTCGTCGTCGACCATCTTCTCCACCCCGCGCACCTGACCCTCGATCCGCTTGAGCCGCTTGAGCAGCTGATCCTTGGACGGCGCGTAGCCGGGAGCGTCGGTGGTTGGCATGACGACACTGTATCGTACCCCCTAGGGGTATGCTAGCCTGACGGAGCAGGAGATGTCCGCGTCAGTATGAGAGTACGCCCATGACCGATACCCACCCATCTGGAAGTCCACTTCACATGGCCGCTGAGCACCTCGAGCTTCCGATCACCGGGATGACGTGCGCATCGTGCGCGAACCGGATCGAGCGCAGGCTCAACCAGCTCGACGGAGTGCACGCGACGGTCAACTACGCGACGGAAAAGGCAGCCGTGGACTTCGATGCCTCGACGGTGCCCGCCACGCGGTTGCTCGAGGCCGTGGAGGCCGCCGGCTACCAGGCCGTGCTTCCGTCCGCGGAGGCTTCGGGCCCGCCGGTGGGCGTCGACGAGACCGGGCGGCTGCGGCGCCGTCTGGTCCTGTCGGCCGGGCTCTCTGTCCCCGTCCTGGCGCTGTCGATGATCCCGGCGCTGCAGTTCGACCACTGGCAGTGGCTCGCGTTGCAGCTCGCCACGCCGGTGATCGTCTGGGGCGCCTGGCCGTTCCATCGAGCCGCCTGGGCGAACCTCAAGCACGCGACCGCGACGATGGACACGTTGATCTCGGTCGGAGTGCTCGCCGCCTGGCTGTGGTCGCTCTACGCGCTCTTTTTCGGCGACGCGGGAACCACGGGCATGACCATGGGCTTCGGCCTGCTGCCGGACGACGGTGCCGGGACCGACCACCTCTACCTCGAGGTGGGGGCCGCGGTGACGACCTTTCTCCTGGCCGGGCGCTACTTCGAGGCGCGGGCCAAGCGTCGCGCCGGCGCCGCGCTGAAGGCGCTGCTCGAGCTCGGCGCCAAGGAGGTCGCGGTGCTCGACTCCGAGGGGCGCGAGCGGCGCGTGCCGGTCGAGCAGCTGGCGGCCGGCGATCGTTTCGTCGTCCGCCCGGGCGAGAAGGTCGCCACCGACGGCGTGGTCGAGGAGGGCCGCTCGGCGGTGGACCAGTCGCTGCTGACCGGGGAGTCCGTGCCGGTCGAGAAGGCCCCCGGGGATGAGGTCGCCGGCGCGACCGTGAACGCGGGCGGCCGCCTCGTCGTGCGCGCAACGAAGGTCGGCGCCGACACCGCGCTCGCGCAGATCGCGCGCCTGGTCACCGCCGCCCAGACCGGCAAGGCGCCCGTGCAGCGCCTCGCCGACCGCATCTCCGGCGTCTTCGTCCCGATCGTCATCGGCCTCGCGGTGGCCACGCTCGGGTTCTGGATCGGCGCCGGCGAAGGCGCGACGTTCGCGTTCACCGCCGCCGTCGCCGTGCTCATCATCGCCTGTCCCTGCGCCCTCGGGCTGGCCACGCCGACGGCGCTGCTGGTCGGCACGGGGCGGGGCGCGCAGCTGGGGCTGCTGATCAAGGGCCCCGAAGTCCTCGAGTCCACCCGCCGCGTCGACACGATCGTGCTCGACAAGACCGGCACGGTGACCACCGGCGCCATGAGCCTCGTCGGCGTCGTGACCGCCGACGGGGTGCAGCGCGACGAGGCGCTGCGCATCGCCGGCGCCCTGGAAGCCGCCTCCGAGCACCCCATCGGGCGGGCCATCGCCGCGGCGGCGCCGGAGCCTGCGGACGTCGGGGACTTCGTCAACCACGAGGGCCTCGGCGTGCAGGGCGTCGTCGACGGCCGCGCTGCGCTGGTCGGCCGCCCGGCCCTGATGCGCGACTGGAGCCTCACCGTCCCGGCAGAGCTCGACGCCGCCCGCCGGGACGCGGAAGGTCAGGGCCATACGGCCGTGCTCGCCGCCTGGGACGGCGCGGTCCGGGCCGTGCTCAGCGTCGCCGACACCGTCAAGCCGACCTCCGCCGAGGCCGTTCGCGGGCTGGAGGACCTGGGCCTGCGCCCCGTGCTCCTGACGGGCGACAACGAGACGACGGCCCGCGCGGTCGCCGCCGAGGTCGGCATCGACGAGGTGATCGCCGAGGTGCTGCCCTCCGGCAAGGCCGACGTGGTCAAGCGCCTGCAGGCCGAGGGTCGCGTCGTGGCCATGGTCGGCGACGGCGTCAACGACGCCCCCGCTCTCGCCCAGGCCGACCTCGGTCTGGCCATCGGCACCGGCACCGACGTCGCCATCGAGGCGTCCGAACTGACGTTGATCTCGGGCGACCTGCGCGCGACCGTCGACGCCATCCGCCTCTCCCGCGCAACGCTGCGCACGATCAAGCAGAACCTGGCCTGGGCGTTCGGCTACAACGTCGCGGCCCTCCCCCTCGCAGCGGCGGGACTGCTCAACCCGCTGATCGCGGGCGCCGCCATGGCGCTGTCGAGCGTCTCCGTCGTTGCCAACGCCCTGCGGCTGCGGCGCTTTGCCTCCGCCCACGGCGCTCCAGCTCCCGCGAGTGCGGCGGCGCCCATCGCGGCCGCTGCCCCGTTGGAACCGCGGATGCCGGGTACCGTGACCTGATGGGCCCGCTCGCGATCCGCCGGATGACCCGCCGTTACCGTGGCCGCGCCGCCGGTCTGCTGGTCGTGTTCGCGATCGCGGCCGGCATCGCGCTGCATCACAGCGACCTCGCGATGGGAGGCATGCACCACGACGGCATGGGCCCGACTGCGATGGAGCTGTGCCTCGGAGCCTTCACCGCGATCGGCGCTGCGGTCGTCGCCGTCGCCCTGAGCTTGCTCGCCCTCGGTCGCTGGCGGACCCCGCCGCCGGGGCCGATCCGCGGCGCGGCCTTCCGCCGGCCGCCGCAGGCCCGCGCGCGGGCCGGGCCTCCCGAGCTGCAACTCCTCGGCGTCCTCCGTCTTTGAGCTCGTCCCAAGTCGCCGTAACGGGCGACCGAACGTGACGATCTCAATCACCCCGTACTTAGGAGAACCCTGAAATGATGTTCAAGTTCATCACCCTGATCGCCGTCATGGCGGCTCTCGTGGTCGCGGGCTGCGGCTCCGACGACGAGACCGCGAGCGGCGCGAAGATCGGCAACGGCACCGACCGCGCCTTCGTGGCCGAGATGATCCCCCACCACGAGTCCGCGGTGGAGATGGCCACCACCGCCCAGCAGCGCGGAGAGAGCGAATTCGTCAAGACGCTCTCGGCGAACATCCTGCGGAGCCAGAACCAGGAGCTGAGCACCATGAGGGCCGAGGAGGCAAAGCTCGCCGACGCCGGAATCGAAAAGGGCGACCTAGGCGTCCCAGGGCACATGATGGGCATGGACGGCGACACCGCCGCGCTCAAGACGGCGAGCCCGTTCGACCCGGCCTTCCTCGAGATGATGCTGCCGCACCACGAGGGGGCGATCCCGATGGCCAAGGCCGAGCTCGAGAAGGGCTCCAACCCGAAGCTCAAGACGCTCGCCGCCCAGATCATCTCCGAACAGGAGAAGGAGATCGTTGAGATGAAGAAGGAGCTGGCTGCCCTCTAGGGATTGCGAGCCGACCTCCAGCCCACGCACAAGCCGAGGTGAAGACTTGGCAAAGCCCGCGCGGCGCCTAGGAGACGGGAAGCGCGGTCCCGGCGAGCGCGAGACCCGCCCCGATCGCCCCGGCCGCGACGAGCGTGAACACGACGCCGCGTCGCAGCGCGAACAGCGCGACGGCGGCGAAGCCGAGGAGGACGTATTGCCACCCCTCGCTGAGCGCGAGGGTCAGCGGTAGGGCGGAGCCGACGATGGCGCCGATGGCGGCCGGGCCTGCGCCGTCGAGGAAGGCGCGCACACCCGTGTTCATGCGGAGCCGGTCGAACCGGTCGGCGCCGATCAGGATGAAGGTGAACGAGGGGGCGAAGGCCACGGCGGCGGCGAGCAGGCCGCCGCCGATCCCAGCGGCCGCGTAGCCGACCGCGGCGACGGTGTGCACGACGGGGCCGGGCGTGACCTGGCCGAGGGCGACGGCGTTGAGGAACTGGCCGTCGGTCATCCAGTGGTACTGGTCCACGGCGTCACCCTGCATCAGGGGAATGATCACGAAGCCGCCCCCGTAGGCGAGCGCGCCGACCTTGAACGCGACCCACGCCAGCGCGCCCAGCCCGCCGGTGGCCGCGGCGGCTGTGGCGAACAGCGGCCAGCCGTTGACCGCGAGCGCGAAGCCGCTGCCTCCCGGACGGTGCCGGCGCCGCCACGCCAGCTCGGCGAGGCCGCTTCCGAGCAGCACGGCGACGAGCCAGGGACCGACGGTGGCCGCTGCGACAAGCCCTGCGAGGACGTAGGCGATCCAGCGGCCTCGCCGGGCGCCTCGGACGCGCCCCCAGCCCGGCTTGAGCAGGCCCGCGCCGGCGTGCACGGCAACCGCGGCAACCGCGGCCCCCGCCCCCGCCCCCGCCCCGCGGATCCACGTCGGCGGCGCTGCCGCGAGAAAGACCACCGACAGCAGCAGGATGGCGATCAGCCCGGGCAGCACGAAGCCGGCCCCGCCGATCAGCGCGCCACGCACGCCCGCGGCGCGCCAAGCGCACAGGATCGCGAGCTGCGTCGACCCTGGGCCCGGCAGCAGGTTCGTGGCTGCGATCGCGTCCTCGAACTCCTGGGGGCGCAGCCAGCCGTGTCGCTCGACGCACAGTCTCCGCAGGAGGGCGATGTGCGCTGGCGGGCCACCGAAGCCGATGCACCCGATGCGCGTCCATTCGCGGCCGACGTCCCGCAGCGTCGCAGCGGGCAGCGGGACAGGTTCGACGGACCGCGCCACGTCGCGCACGCTACGAGGTCATGGTCCGCCACCTGCCGACATTGCCGTCTGCCTCGCAGCACTCGGGGCGAGGCATCGACTGGGTAGGGTAGACCGCATGCGCGTGGAGGTTCTGTACTTGGAGGGGTGCCCCAACCACGAGGCGCTCCTGCCCCGCCTACGGGAGCTGCTGGCCTCCGCCGGCGCCAGCCGCGCGGTGACGCTTCGGCGGGTGGATGACCCGGAGACGGCCCAGCGCGAGCGCTTCCTCGGCTCGCCCACCGTCCGCATCGACGGGGAGGACATCGATCCAGGCGCGCGCGAGCGCACGGACTTCGGACTGAAGTGCCGCCTGTTCGCCACACCAGACGGTCTGCGCGGAATACCGGCCGACGACTGGGTGCGCGCCGCGATCGAGCGGGCGCAC
>Ga0136640_10000954_pt1 | contig 11385 bp, 9 predicted proteins | sample AntDrymUQ8642106_2_FD_105498 | JGI IMG/M metagenome (GOLD analysis project Ga0136640, IMG submission 105498) | Polar desert sand microbial communities from Dry Valleys, Antarctica - metaG UQ864 (21.06) | ecosystem: Environmental > Terrestrial > Soil > Desert | place: Antarctica: Dry Valley...
ACGCTTGATTCACAGCGGGCGCGGCAGGATTTTCTGCTCGGAGCGGGCCTCTCGCCGCAGTATCGCTTGGCGAGTAATGCTTGTGAATTTGGCCTCATGCCCGATGTTGATTATCTGACTTCGCAAGACACGGCCAACGAGATCACCGCGATGTCGTATGCCCGCATCCGCCAGCTGTCGGCACACGAGGTCGGACATACGCTCGGGTTTACCCACAATTTTGCGGCGAGCACATACGGGCGCGGCTCGGTGATGGATTACCCGGCGCCGCTGGTCGAGATCAAAAACGGGAAGCTCGATTTTTCAAATGCATATGCCGTCGGTATCGGTTCTTTTGACAAATTTGCGGTCAAGTATGCATATACACAGTTCAGTGCCGGAGCGAATGAAAACAGCGAGCTCGACAAGATCGTTCGAGAAGGCACGGCGAACGGAATGCTGTTTCTCGCCGACCAGGACGCACGTCCCGCGGGAGCGGCTAATCCGCTCGCAAATCTGTGGGACAACGGCCCCGACCCGGTCGCGATGCTGAAACACGAAATGCAGGTCAGGCGTATCGGCTTGAACCAGTTTGGCCTGCAAAACATTCCAAACGGAACGCCTCTATCCGAGCTCGAGAACAAATTCTTACCTCTATATTTGCATCATCGATACCAGCTCACGGCGGCAATCAAATCTATCGGCGGAGCTTACTACACCTTTGCTGTCCGCACAGAAAACGGGCCTAACCCGGCAAAGGTTATGGAGATCGTTCCGGCCGAGCGCCAGCGAGAAGCTTTGCGTGTCGTACTTGAAACATTGAAAACAGAAGAATTAGTAATATCCGATAACGTCTTGAATCTGATGCCGCCGGTCGCATACGGTTATGGCTCAGGCCGCTCCGAGCTGTTTGCAAAACGCACGAGTCCGATCTTCGACACCGTGGGCGCCGCCGAGATCGCGGCCGATATGACGATCACCGGTTTGCTCGAACCCCATCGCGCCGCCCGAGCGATAAGTTTCAACGCGAGAAACAGATCGAATCCGCATTTTCGCGAAGTCGTCGACGCTCTCGTCAAAACGACATGGAAGGCGCCCGCGTCAATAGATGCGAATCACGGCGTTATTCAGCGTGCGGTTCAGAGTTTGACTGTTTCGCGTTTGATGGACCTTGCGGCAAACGGCAACGCTCAGCCGCAGGTGCGAGGCATCGCGACCGAGGCCCTGCGTTCGCTCGGTCCGATGCTCAAGCGAACACCGGTAACCGGCGACACGGCCGCGCATTATCGCTCAACATCCGACGACATCGAACGTTTCTTAACGCGTCCCGACGCTCCACGAAAGCAAACAACACCGCTTGCGACCCCGCCGGGCGATCCCATTGGCAATTAAGTTTGAGCGTGGAACATGGTGCTCGCCATTCCATCACTCTTCCGATCGAATGACCAAGTGATGCGGGAGTTAAAAACTGAGAACAAGTTGACTGTCGATTACGTCCACCGAACAGCTGCCGCCGTCAGCGAGTTTTCCAAACAGTATCTCGTTCGCTAGCGGCTGCTTTATTTTTTCGTGGATAAGGCGGGCCATCGGTCTGGCGCCGTAGCGGGCGTCGAAGCCGTTGGTACCGAGCCACTCGCGGGCATCTTCCGTCAGTTTTACGAGGACCCGTTTTTCGGCAAGCTGGCCGTTCAGCTCGTTTATAAATTTATCGACAATTAGCTTGATATTGTCCATATCGAGAGCTCTGAACGGCACCCATGCGTCGAGGCGGTTGCGAAACTCGGGAGTGAATGTGCGTTCGATCACACCCTTTGCGTTGCCTTTTGTGTCCGACGAATTACGAAAACCCATGCCGCCGGACGACAGCTCGCGAGCACCGGCGTTGGTCGTCATGATCAGTATGACGTTGCGAAAATCCGCCTTCTTGCCGTTGTTGTCGGTCAGCGTTGCCGAATCCATCACCTGGAGCAGAAGATTAAAGAGATTCGGGTGAGCTTTTTCAATCTCGTCCAAAACCAAAACGGCGTGCGGCGTACGCATTACGGCCTCGGTCAGCAAACCGCCCTGGTCGAATCCGACATATCCCGGCGGAGCGCCGATCAGGCGCGAGACCGTATGCGGTTCCGCGTATTCGCTCATGTCGTATCGCAGGAATTCGACGCCGAGTATATCGGCTAGCTGTTTTGAAACCTCGGTTTTACCGACGCCGGTCGGCCCGGAGAATAGAAACGATCCGACGGGCTTGGTCGCGGCGCCCAGACCAGCACGGGAAATTTGAATGGCATCGACAATCTTGTCGATCGCGTCGTCCTGGCCAAAGATAGTTCGCTTAATATCTTCTCTCAGCGTTCTTAGCCGCTGCTTTTCATCGGCGACAACCGTTTTTGGCGGAACCTTTGCCATCCGGGCGATGGTGTTTTCGACCATTTGTACGGTCACTTTTTTTGGCCGGCGACTCACGGGAAGAAGTTTGACCGAGGCACCGACCTCGTCAATCACATCTATCGCCTTGTCAGGCAAAAAGCGATCGTTTATATACTTTCCGGCCAATTCCGACGCCGTCCGGAGTGATTCATTACTGTACCTGACGTCGTGATAGGCTTCGTAAAACTTCTTTAGGCCTTTGAGGATCTGATATGTTTCCTCGACCGTCGGCTCGTTGATGTCGATTCGCTGAAAACGCCGTGCAAGCGCCCGGTCACGGTCAAACGCGGCCTTGTACTCGGCATGCGTCGTCGAGCCGACGCATCTGAGTTGGCCCTCGGCGAGCGCCGGTTTCAGGATGTTCGATGCGTCCATCGACCCGCCCGAAACCGCTCCGGCTCCCACGATTGTGTGAATCTCGTCAATAAATAGAATCGCGTTCTCGTGTTCCTTGAGCTCAGTGATTATCGCCTTGAACCGCTGTTCAAAATCGCCGCGATATCGCGTTCCGGCAAGCACTGCTCCCATATCCAGCGCAAAAACCTTTGCTCCGACCAATACCTCCGGCACATCGCCTTCGCTAATCTTGAGGGCGAGACCCTCGGCCAAAGCTGTCTTGCCAACGCCGGGTTCGCCAACATACAACGGGTTGTTCTTTTTGCGACGGCACAGAATCTGAATTGTCCGCTCTATCTCGGCGAGGCGTCCGACAATCGGATCAATACCGCCTGCGGCAGCCTTCGCGACAAGTTCCACGCAGAAGCTCTCAAGCGGTTTCTTACGCGGGGTCGCCGGAGATGCATCCGGGTCGTCACTTATCTCGAAGTCCGGCATTAGATCGCCGGTGTCGATTTTAGAAAGGCCATGCGACATGTAGTTGAGAATATCGAGACGAGATACACGTTGCTGCAAGAGCAAGTAAACGGCATACGACTGCTCCGCCTGATACATCGCGGCCAAAATATTCCCACCGTCTACGGCGCCCCGCCCGCTGCCCTCGGCCTGCAGAACGGCATAAGAAATGGTGGATTGAAACGTCGATGTCAGCTCGGGCATTGCCTTCGCACCCGCTGGCACTTTCTCCAGCACGTTATTAAAATATTCGACCAGGGCACGGGCCAATTCCTCAACCTGTGCACCGCAGTTAAACAAAATCTCCCGTGCAGCCGCATCCTCGAGCAGTGCAAACAGAAGATGTTCAAGCGTCACGAATTCGTGCTTATGCTTTACCGCCTCATCTACCGCAAAACTCAATGTTTCTTCTAATTCTCGGGTTAGCATCGCTCTTTCCTTTTAGATATTGGCGTTCAACTCGCTGTCCAGTCGCTCTTTTACCCAAAGATTAACGAGCGTTTCGGCTGATACGCCGTGCTTCTCCGCAGCCGTTCGAACGCGCTCTGACATCGTGTTCTCAAGGGCGAAGTAATGTACCACCGAATCGAGTTCAATCTTGAACTCTACTTCGGGACAGGCGGCGGGCAGCTCGTGCGTGTCCCAATATTCGCCTATCTCCGTATAGGTCGAGGCCTTCGAGACTGAGGTTTTATTTTTTTCCATAGCGTTTACGCTCGCTGCGCGTCATATCCCGAGCCGATAGAACAAGAGCGCGTTTGTCACTCTTGTAGACAAAGTAGCAGATCAAATAGCGGCCCGCTTCTGTCGGACCACTCGCCGAATACACATTTTCGCCTTTTCGTGCTCCTTTTTCAACAAAGTGAAAACGCGCTCTGCCATTAAAAAGCTCTTCGACCTCGTGAATCTCGACGGAGTGCTTCCGATAAAGCTTGTCAACGATTTCGGCGAACCATATGAAACCCGTGATCAACATCGGACTACGACTCCCCCTTTGGATGTGATTGGTGACGTGTGGATTTGAAAAGAGATGCCTGTCGTTTCAAAATGATTCTCCATGAACGCAGCTACGCCGTTCGCAATCTCGCTTGTTTCGCTCAACATAAAAACCGAAGGTCCGGAGCCCGAAATCCCGCCGCCCAATGCTCCAGATGCGAGAGAGCCGGATTTTAGTTCGTCAAATCTCGGAATCAGCGATTTTCGTACCGGCTCAACGATGGTGTCCTCCATCGACCGGCCTATCAGATCGTAATCGGCCTTCGCCAAACCGGCGACGAGCGAGCCGAGATTGCTCCAATTACGAACAGCTTCCTTCAGCGGCACCTGCGTCGGAAGCATCGCTCGCGCGTCCGCGGTTTTGACCTCGATCTGAGGATGAATAACGGTAGCAAAAAGCGGTGGGAAATCGAGTTGCACGATATCGAGTGGCTCGGTTGAGCGGACGAGCGTGAAACCGCCAAAGATACCCGGTGCGAGATTATCGGCATGACGCGAGCCAGAGGCGAGCATTTCACCGGCCATCGCCAGCCCGACGAGCTCAAGCTTTGAAAATGGATCGCCGAGCAAGCGGTTTGCCGCTACAACTGCCCCGCATGCGCTTGCCGCGCTCGAGCCTATGCCGCTGCCGGGCTTAATGTGTTTTGTGACCTCGACCTCGAAGCCAAAATCGATTTGAGCGGCATCGATAACACTCTGCAACGCAACGCCAGCGACGTTTTTCGTTGGATCAGTCGGCAGGCCGAAATGGTCGTGATTAATAATTCTGACTGCTCGATCGTCAATTTTGCGAACCGTCATCTCGTCAAACGGCTGCTCAAGCGCGAAGCCGAGACAGTCAAATCCGCAGACCACATTCGAAACCGTCGCGGGTGCCAAGACCTTAACCTCGTCCATAATTTACTAAACACATACTACGCGTTATATGATGAGTATTGACATTTAACCTACGATTTGACGCTCGATGCACTACTTTAGCACAAACCGAAAATCACCTCATGTCACGTTTCGCGAGGCAGTTTTAACCGGCCAGCCAGACGATCAGGGGCTGTATTTTCCGTCGGAGATTCCACAACTTTCCTCCGAATTTCTCGCGGGGCTTCGGGAAACCTCACACGAACAGATCGCGTTCGATGTCATCAGGCCATTCATCAGCGATGAGATTCCGGACGAAACACTTTTTCAAATCTGCTCCGAAACGGTAAATTTCGACTTTCCGCTTGTTCCAATTACTGGTCGAATCTCAACTCTCGAGCTTTTTCACGGGCCGACGCTTGCTTTCAAGGATGTAGGGGCGCGATTCATGAGTCGATGTCTTCAACATTTTTCCCGAGAAGCGGCGAGCAAAACAATAGTTATTGTAGCCACATCGGGTGATACAGGCGGCGCGGTCGCGGCAGGATTTCACGGAGTCGAGAATATTGAAGTCGTTATTCTTTATCCCAAGGGCAAGGTCAGCAAAGTGCAGGAATTGCAGCTGACCACGCTCGGCGGGAATGTGACCACATTGGAATTACATGGTGACTTTGATGCCTGTCAGACTCTGGCTAAGAAGGCCCTGGCCGATACCGACCTGAAATCAAAAGTTTATCTCACTTCTGCAAATTCGATAAATGTTGCCCGGTGGCTCCCGCAGCAGTTTTACTATTTTTATGCATTGAAAAAGTGGGATGGAGCGCCGCCGGTCATATCCGTGCCGAGCGGCAATTTTGGCAATCTGGCATCGGGGCTTATAGCTCACGTTTCCGGTTTGCCCGTGGAGAAGTTTGTCGCGGCATGCAACGCTAACGACGTAGTCCCGCGTTTCATGCAGAATGGCAAATACGAGCCGCGACCTTCAGTCGCAACGCTTTCGAACGCGATGGATGTTGGTAAGCCGAGCAACTTCGTGCGAATCCTGGAAGCATTAGAAAACAACTTTGCCAACATCGCGGAAAAGATCGAGTCCGTAAGTGTCTCGGATACCACAACCGCGGAGACGATGCGAAACGTGCACAAGGAGCACGATTACATCCTCGACCCGCACGGGGCAGTCGGTTTCCGAGCTCTCGAGGAGTATCTGATACGCCATCCGCAGTCTCGGGGGATATTTTTAGAGACGGCCCATCCCGTAAAATTCGACGCCGTAAGTGAGATAATTGGAACGCAGGGTGAAGTGCCGGCTTCGGTACAGGATCTTTATGCCAGAGAAAAGGTGAGCATCGAGATGAGAAACGATTACGCTGAAGTCCGAGACATTTTGCTGAGCAAAATATGAAGGTTCTAAAGTTCGGCGGCTCGTCAGTGGGCAGTGCCGAGGCTATCGAAAAAGTAGTCGATATCATTCGCGATAGGTGCGAATCCGATGAGTGCGCGATTGTTCTGTCGGCGATGCACGGCACAACCGACGCGCTGATTGAGGCGGGCCGGTCGGCCGAACGGGGCGACGACGGATACATCGGGATACTCAGCGGCATTCGCGATTCACATTTGAGTGCTATTGAAGAGTTGTTCGGTGACGGCGCCCACCCCGAAGTGTTTGATTTCGTTTCATCGACCGCAAAGGAGCTTGAAAAGTTGTGCGAGGGCGTGCGGCTCGTTCGCGATTTGTCAGTAAAAACGCTAGACCGCATATTGAGTTTCGGCGAGATTGTAGCCTCACGCATAATCGCCGCAAAACTCTTGGATGTGGGCATTGCAAATGCGTGGAATGACAGCCGCCTGTTGATCCGTACCAATTCCAACCACGGATTTGCCGGGGTTGATTTTGCTGAAACAAACCGTCGTTTAACCGAGCATTTCGACACCTCAGATGCAAAACTCCACGTCCTACCCGGTTTTGTCGCATCCGATGCGAACGGATATACAACAACCCTGGGTCGCGGCGGCTCTGACTATACTGCCGCGATCATAGCAGCCGCTACCCGCGCCGACGTGCTGGAAATATGGACGGATGTTTCGGGAATGATGACCGCCGACCCGAGATTTGTCCGCAATGTTCGCCAGATTTCTCATATTACCTATCGCGAAGCGATGGAATTGTCACACTTTGGAGCAAAGGTCATTTACCCGCCCACGATACAGCCGGTGATGGCTAAGCGCATCCCCATTTTGGTCAAAAATACCTTCGAGCCCGATGATGTCGGAACATTGATCGAGGCCGCTGGGACGGCGGAAAAGGACATGATCCGCGGTATCACGAGCATCGATAAAATTTCAGTATTAAGCTTAGAGGGCAGCGGGATGGTAGGTATTCCGGGTTTTTCAAAACGGCTTTTTGATGCACTTTCGCGGGCGCAGATAAACGTGATCCTTATCACGCAAAGCTCGTCGGAACATTCGATCTGCGTTGCCATCGAGGAAAAGCACGCCGAGAGGGCAAGGAAAGGCGCCGATTTAGAATTTGAGCATGAGATAAATGTCGGCAGGATCGATCCGCTAAAAGTTGAGAGCGGCTTTTCGATCCTGGCCCTCGTCGGTGACAACATGAAGCAGCACACCGGCGTCAGCGGCAAGATGTTCACGACGCTGGGCAACAACGGCATCAATATTCACGCTATCGCCCAGGGGTCGAGCGAAAGAAACATTTCGGCTGTGATCGCTTCGAACGACGTGAGAAAAGCCGTCAATACTCTACACGAAGAGTTTTTCTCGGATGGCAATAAGCAGATCAATGTATATATCGCGGGTGTCGGTACGGTCGGCAGCAAGCTGATCGATCAGCTTCGCTCACAGCGACAGCATCTGTCGGAGGAGCTGCGGCTAAACATTCGGGTCACTGGCATCGCGAACAGCAAACGCGCGTTGATCGGAGAAGAAGGCGTCGATCTTGAATCGTACAGTCTTGATCTCGAAGCGGCGGACGAGACGAGCGTCGGGGCTTTCACAGACGCGATGTTAAATCAGAATTTGCGAAATTCGATTTTCGTCGATGTGACGGCCAGCCCGGAAGTGGTCGAGACATATCCCAAACTGTTGGCAAAAAGCATTGCCGTCATCGCCTGCAACAAGATCGCCGCGTCATCGGATTATCAAAAATATTCCGATTTAAAAAATACGGCTCGCGAATTCGGGACAAATTTTTTCTTTGAAACAAATGTCGGTGCCGGTCTGCCAGTTATCCATACGCTCGGCGATTTGCTCCGTAGCGGTGATAGGGTAATTCGTATCGAGGCGGTGCTGTCGGGTACGCTCAATTTCGCTTTTAACAACTATGACGGCACGCGAAAATTTGCCGAAGTCGTCCGACAGGCACAGGACGAGGGCTACACCGAACCCGATCCGCGTCTCGATCTGAGCGGAACCGATGTTGCCCGAAAGATTCTCATTCTCGCCCGCGAGGCCGGACACCGCATCGAGATGGATGATGTCGAGAACGCCGGCTTTTTGCCCGAATCATGTCTTGCCGGAAGCGTCGATGATTTCTACACTGAGATGGCGCGGCATGAGGAGCACTTTCGGAACCTGCTCGATGAGGCTCGCAACGAGGGACTTGCTCTAAAATATATCGCGTCATTTAATGACGGCAAGGCTTCGGTCGGCCTGCAGTCGATCGGCCCCGACCACAATTTTGCAAACCTTTCGGGCAAGGACAACGCCGTTTTGTTTTACACAAACCGCTATTCCGAACAGCCGCTGGTCATCAAGGGAGCGGGAGCAGGCGCCGACGTTACGGCGGCGGGAGTTTTTGCGGACATAATCCGTGCCTCACGTTCGTGAAGCACAAGCCCGCGCTTAAGCGAGGGGCGTACGGATGAAGTTGAAGGTTTCGCCCTTGCTCACGCGCAGGCTTGTGCAATTTACGGATGCTTCCGATCTTTACCACTAATACGATGTCAGAATCACTATCAAAACGCAGAATCGCAATCGCTTCCTTGCTGGTGTTTGTCCTCGGAGCCTCCGCGTGGGCGCAGAAGGATTATTTTCCGAACGCCGAAAAGTGGGAACGCCGCACGGCCGATCAAGCGAAATTCGATGTGGCAAAGCTCAAAGAAGCTGTGGATTTTGCTGTCGCCAATGAGTCGAAGGCCCCTCGAAATCTCGAACTCGCGCATTATCAGAGCTTTGGACGAGAGCCATATGGCGAGGCGGTCGGACCTTTCAAAGAGCGCGGCGATGCGACTGGTATTATTATTCGCAACGGATATATTGTTGCCGAATGGGGTGATCCGTCGCGGGTCGATATGACATTCAGCGTCACGAAGAGTTTTGTTTCGACCACCGTCGGATTAGCATTAGACCGCAAGCTGATCCGCAGTCTGCAGGATCCCGTTGCGAACTACACTGCACCGGTTTCGGTCTATAGCCCGGGCGAAAAGTTTGACTCTGCAAGCCGAATGGGGACGTCGCCCTTTCTTGACCTTTTCGCGACGCCGCACAATCGCAAGATAACGTGGGAGCAGATGCTGCGGCAGACCAGTGATTGGGAAGGCACCCTGTGGGGCAAGCCCGACTGGGCCGACCGGCCGGACCGCGAAGTAAAAAATTGGCTCGGCCGGACGCGAAACGAGCCGGGAACGGTTTACGAATACAACGATGTCCGCGTCAACGCCCTCGCTCTTGCAGCTCTAAACGTATGGCGAAAACCTCTGCCCGAAGTCCTAAAAGAGAATGTGATGGACGAGATCGGAGCCTCAAACACATGGCGCTGGCTCGGGTACGAAAATTCTTGGATCGTCCTCGATGGCCGCATCGTGCAGTCTGTCAGCGGCGGTGGGCATTGGGGCGGCGGAATGTTTATCTCAGCCAGTGACATGGCACGCTTCGGACTCTTGACCGCGCGCAATGGTAAATGGCGTGACAAACAGATTCTCTCGACCGAGTTTATCCGCCAGGCAAAAACGCCCACTACCGCCCAGCCGACCTACGGCTTTATGAACTGGTTTCTCAACACGGATAAGAAATATTATCCGAGCGCACCCGCGTCCGCCTTTGTCCACGTCGGGAATGGAACGAACATTATCTTTATCGATCCTGAAAACGACCTGGTTGTGGTCGTGAGATGGATTGAGAATGGCAAAATTGACGAGTTTATTCAGAAGTTGAACGCTAGCTTAAAGAAATAAAGAGCGTCGTTTTAGTTCAAATCAAATAGAAGAAACTCGGTATCGTCGCTAAGCGATCTCATTTTTAGGGTGGTCTCTTCGCTTATCGCCGCCCCGTCGCCTGTTGCCAACTGCGTCCCATTCAATTCCAGCGAACCGCTGATCAACTGGATCCAGGCGTACCGTCCATTTGCCAGATCTAGCTTGGCTTCCTCACCGTTTCTCAGAATCGCAGCGTAAAGTTTTACATCCTGATTGATGTGTACTGAGCCGTCATCGCCGCCACGCGAAGCGACGAGCCGCAGCTTGTTATTTTTTTCGTTCTGAGGAAAAAGCTTCTGCTCGTAACTCGGCGTCAATCTTTCGCTTGCGGCAATATCCAGATTTGCAGAAGGTGCGTTCTTTCGGTCTCGGAACTGAATTCGCTGTGAAGCACACCGGTTCCGGCGGTAAGGCGCTGCACTTCACCGGGACGAATCGTTTCGCCGTTGCCGAGCGAATCGCGATGTGACAGCTCGCCGGAGATCATATAGGTAATGATCTCCATATCGCGGTGACCGTGTTCGGGAAAGCCTTGACCCGGTTCGATATGGTCCTCGTTGATGACCCGCAAATCGCGAAAGCCCATAAACCGCGGATCGTGATAATCGGCGAATGAAAATGTGAACTGCGTATCGAGCCAACCATGATTGGCGTGTCCGCGATCATTCGATTTTCTGTTTCGTTATCATCTACTTCTTCCTCACAATCATCAGTCCGTCGCGTATCGGCAACAGCACATTAGTGACGCGGTCGTCCGCCTGAATCATTTTATTAAATTCATGCAGGGCCAGCGTGTCCTCATCTTTTTGATCTTCAAGGACTTTTCCGCTCCAGAGTACGTTGTCGGCGATGATGAAACCGCCGGGCCGCACGCGGTCGAAGATAAGGTTGTAATAATTTGCATAATTCGGCTTGTCTGCATCGATAAATACAAGATCAAAAGTTTCGGACAGCGTCGGGATTATGTCGGTCGCGCTACCCAAGTGAAACTCGATGCTCGCGGCGAACTCTGTTTTTCCGACAAATGAGCGGGCGACACGGTTTGTCTCATCCTGTATGTCCAATGTAA
>Ga0136640_10000956_pt1 | contig 11358 bp, 9 predicted proteins | sample AntDrymUQ8642106_2_FD_105498 | JGI IMG/M metagenome (GOLD analysis project Ga0136640, IMG submission 105498) | Polar desert sand microbial communities from Dry Valleys, Antarctica - metaG UQ864 (21.06) | ecosystem: Environmental > Terrestrial > Soil > Desert | place: Antarctica: Dry Valley...
ACGACGCGAGTCAGCCCGGCGATCAGCCGGGCCGACTCGATCCGCCAGACGGCGTCGATCGCACGATGGGTGGCCGACGCCACCGCCTAGTCCCGCTCGCCGATCTGCCTGCCCATCCGCTCCTCGGCCTCGCGCAGCTCGGGGGTGAGCTCCTCGCCGAAGTCGTCGGCCTCGAAGACCTGGCGCAGCTCGATCTCCGTGCCGCCGTCGAACGGCGCGCGCTTGAGCCACTCGATCGCCTCGTCGCGCGACGCGCACTCCCAGACCCAGTAGCCCGCGACGAGCTCCTTGGCCTCGGTGAACGGACCGTCGATGACGGTGCGCTCGGCGCCGTCGAACAGGACCTTGGCGCCCTTGGAGGTCGGGTGCAGGCCGTCGCCCGCCAGCATGACGCCGGCCTTTACGAGCTCCTCGTTGTACTTCGTCATCGCCCCCAGCTCCTGGGTGCTGGGCATCTCGCCCGCCTCGGACTCGGCGCTGCCGGGGACCAGAACCATGAAACGCATTGCTACCTCCTGGTGGTGGTTGGGGGGTTTCTACCGGCACGTCGAACGAGGCGGGACGAAATCGACACGCCCGGCAAGATTTCTTGGGGAGCACCGCCGGTAGCCTCAGACCCACCCCCATGGCCTTCTACGTCACCACTCCCATCTACTACGTGAACGCGGCGCCGCATCTCGGCCACGCGTACACCACGATCGCCGCCGACGTGCTCGCACGCCACATGCGCCAGCGCGGCGAGGACGTCTTCTTCCTCACGGGTACCGACGAGCACGGGGAGCCGGTCGCGCTGGCCGCGCAGCGCGAGGGGATCACCCCGCGCGAGCTGGGCGACCGCAACGTCGAGCGCTTCAAGGCGCTCCTGCCGCGCCTGGGGGTCACCAACGACTTCTTCATCCGGACCTCCGACCCCGAGCACGCCGACCGCGTGCGGGAGATCCTCCAGCGCGTCCACGACAACGGGCATGTCTACAAGGGGACCTACGAGGGCTGGTACTGCCCCCGCTGCGCGGACTTCAAGAGCGAGCAGGAGGCCGGCGAGGACCACACCTGCCCGATCCACCGCATCCCGCTGGACCGCGAGAAGGAGGACAACTGGTTCTTCCGCCTGTCGGCCTTCCAGGCCGACCTGGAGCGCCTGCTGGCCGACGACAGCGACTTCGTCGTCCCGCGCGCCTTCCGCAACGAGGCGCGCGCCTTCGTCGCCCAGGGGCTGCGCGACGTCTCGCTGACCCGCGCGAACCTCAAGTGGGGCATCAGCGTCCCGTGGGACCCCGACCAGGTCTTCTACGTCTGGTTCGACGCGCTGCTCAACTACGTCACGGCGCTGGCCTTCGCACGCGGGGGCGAGGACCTCACCGACCGCTTCTGGCCCGCGACGTTCCACCTCATCGGCAAGGACATCCTCAAGTTCCACGCCGTCTACTGGCCCGCGCTCCTGCTGGCCGCCGGCCTGGCGGTGCCCGAGCACCTCTTCGTCCACGGCTTCCTGCTCATGCGCGACTCCGAGGGCGTCGACCACAAGATGAGCAAGTCGCTGGGCAACGTCCTGGATCCTTTCGAGGTGCTCGACAACTACGGCGCCGACCCGCTGCGCTTCTACGTGCTGCGCGAGGTCTCCTTCGGCCAGGACGGCGGCGTGTCCACCGCCGGCTTCGCGGCCCGCTACGAGAGCGAGCTGGCCAACGAGCTGGGCAACCTGGCCGGCCGGGTCACGGCGATGGTCGTCCGCTACCGCGACGGGAAGGTGCCCCAGGTCGAGCTCGACCCGGCCCTGGGCGCGGAGATCGACGTCGCCCCCGTCGAGGTCTGCCGCCACCTCGACGGCGCCCAGCTCAGCCCAGCGCTCGAGGCCGCGTGGCAGCCCGTGCGCCGGCTGAACCGCTACGTCGAGGAGCAGGCGCCCTGGGCGCTGGCCAAGGACCCCGACGGCGCTGCGCACCTCGACCGCACGCTCGCCTCCCTGGTCGAGGGCGTGCGCGTCGTCGCGCTCGTGCTGCTGCCCTGGCTGCCCGAGACCATGGGCCGCCTGCTCGACGCGCTGGGGGCCCGCGACCGCTCGCTGGCCGCGGCGGGCTACGGCGCTGAGCTGCCGACCAGCGTCGAGCGCCTCGCGCCGCTGTTTCCCAAGGTGGAGCAGATCGAGGCCCCGGCGTGATCGACAGCCACACCCATCTCGACAGCTGCGGCCCCGACGACAGCGACCTGGTCGCCGCCGCCGAGGCCGCGGGCGTGCGCCGGATCCTCACCGTGGGCACCGACGGCGCGTCGTGCCGCGCGGCGCTGGCCGCCGCCGAGGCCTTCCCGCAGGTGCGCGCCGCGATCGGTCGCCACCCCAACAGCGCCACCGGCTTCGACGACGAGGACCTCGCCGAGCTGCGCGCCCTGGCCGCCCACCCGGCGTGCGCCGCCGTCGGCGAGACCGGCCTGGACTTCTACCGCGACAGTGCGCCGGTCGAGGATCAGCACCGCGCGTTCCGCGCCCAGATCGACCTGGCCCGCGAGGTCGACAAGCCGCTGGTCATCCACAGCCGCGCCGCGCAGGAGGACACGCTGGCCACGCTGATCGAGCACGCCGAGGGCGTGCGCGTGATCATGCACTGCTTCTCCATGCCCGACCGCCTGGACGCGTGCCTCGAGCGCGGCTGGTGGATCTCCTTCGCGGGCAACGTCACCTACCCCAGCGCCGGTGACCTCGCCGCGGCGGCGCAGCGCGTGCCCGACGACCGGCTGCTGGTGGAGACCGACGCGCCCTACCTCACCGCGCAGCCCGTGCGCAAGGAGCGCAACCAGCCCGCCTACGTCGTGCACACGGCCCGCTTCCTGGCCGAGCGCCGCGGTGTGGCCTACGAGGACCTCGAGGCCGCGGTCGAGCGCAACGCGGCCGCCCTGCTGGGGTGGTGAGCGCGCTGCGCGCCGGAGGTGGCGCGCACGGCGCCGCAGGAGGGGGGCTCCCTGCGCAGGCCTCGCTGCGGCGCATGGCCGCCTTCGGCGTGGCGCCCCGGCACGACCTCGGGCAGAACTTCCTCATCGACTCCAACATCCTCGGCGTGATCGAGCGCGCTGCCGCCCTGGACCCCGCCGACGTCGTGCTCGAGGTCGGCGGCGGGCTGGGCGTGCTCTCCGAGCACCTCGCCGCCCGGGCGGCGCACGTGCACGTGGTGGAGGTCGACCGCGCGCTGGAGGCGCCGCTGCGCGACGCCCTGGATCCGCACGCCAACACCACGCTGCACCTCGCCGACGCGATGGCGCTGGACCTTCGCGCGCTGGAGCCCGCGCCCACCGCGGTCGTGGCCAACCTGCCCTACGGCATCGCCGCCGGCGTGCTGCTGCGCACCGTCGAGGAGCTCCCCTGCGTGACGCGCTGGGTGGGCATGGTCCAGCGCGAGGTGGGGGAGCGCTTCGCCGCCGCGCCCGCCACCGCCGCCTACGGGATCCCATCGGTGCTCGCCCAGCTCGCCTGCGAGGTCCGGGTGCTGCGCGGTGTCGCGCGCACAGTCTTCCATCCGGTGCCCAACGTCGACTCGGTGCTGCTGGGAATGGTGCGGACGGGCCTGGGCCCCGAGCCCGCGCTGCGCGCGCTCGTCCGCCACGCCTTCGCCCACCGGCGCAAGGCGCTGGCCCGGTCCCTCGCCCTGGCCCCCGGCGCGTCGGGTGACGTGCGCGCCCGCGCCCGCGCCGCCCTGGAGGCACTGGGCCACCCGGCTGACGTTCGCGCCGAGCGCCTCGCCCCCCAGGAGTTCCGCGCGCTGGCGACCGCGCTGGAGGCCCAGTGAGGCCGCTCGTCGCGCTCGCGCCGGCGAAGGTCAACCTGTGCCTGTTCGTCGGGCCGGTCCGCGCCGACGGGCGCCACGAGCTGGTCACCATCTTCGACACGCTCGACCTGGCCGACACGGTGGCGATGGAGCGCGCCGCCGGGCCGCAGGACGAGGTCGTCTGCCCCGGCGTCGAGGGCCCCAACCTGGCCGCCGCTGCACTGATCGCCTTCCGTGCGCGTACGGGTTGTGGAACCCCGCCCGTGCGCCTGACCATCGACAAGCGGATCCCCCTCGCCGGCGGCATGGCCGGCGGCTCGGCCGACGCCGCGGCCGCCCTGCGCCTGGCCGCCGCCGCGGCAGGTATCGACGACCCTGCGCTCCTCGAGGAGGTCGCCGCAGGCCTGGGCGCCGACGTGCCCGGGCAGGTGCGTGGCGGGCGGGTGCTGGCCGGCGGCGCGGGGGAGGAGCTGCGCCCGCTCCCCGCCCACGGCGAGCCCTACGGCGTGCTGGTGCTGCCCGTCGACGCGCAGTTGGGCGCCGGCGAGGTCTACGCCACCGCCGACCGCCTCGGCCTCGCCCGCGACGCGCAGGGCCTGGCCGCCGCCCGCGAGGCCGTCGAGGACGCGCTGGGCGGCGCCGCGCCCGGCGGGCTCTTCGCCTCCGGCCTCGTCGCCAACGACCTCGAGGTGCCCGCCCGCGCCCTGTGTCCTGCCATCGACGAGGCCCTCGAGGCAGCGCGCGCCGCCGGGGCGGACCATGCGCTCGTGTCCGGCTCCGGCCCCACCGCGCTGGGCCTCTTCACCGGCCGCGACGGCCCGCAGCGGGCCCGCGAGGCCGCCGTCGCTCTCGCGGACCGCCGCCCTCGCGCCCTCGCCGCCGCGCCGCTGCCCGCCGGCGCTGGCGCGCCCCGTGTCGCTGAGGCGGCGGCCCCGTGAAGCCGTTCTGGCTCGGCGGCTCGGCGCTGGGCCTCTGCCTCGCGCTCTACGCCCGGCGCACCGGGCGCATCAACCGCTTCCAGCTCATCGTCGCCTTCGTCGTGCTCGCCGGCGCCGCCCTGTACGGCTCGGGCCTCGTCGATCTCCCCGACGTCGAGGCGATCATCTCGGAGGTCGGGCGCAGGCTGGGCCAGTGGACCTACCTCGTCGTCGGGCTCGGCTCCTTCCTCGAGACCGGCGCCTTCGTCGGGCTCCTGGCCCCCGGCGAGACCCTGATCATCCTCGGCGGGGTGGTCGCCGGGCAGGGTGTCATCGACGTCTACCTGCTGCTGGGCCTGGTCTGGACCGCTGTCGTCGCGGGCGACAGCGTCTCCTACGCACTGGGTCGCCGCCTGGGCCGCGACTTCATCCTGCGCCACGGCCCCAAGGTGCAGATCACGGTCGGGCGCCTCGAGCACGTCGAGCGCTTCTTCGAGCGCCACGGCGGCAAGACACTGCTCGTCGGCCGGTTCATCGGCCTCGTGCGGGCCGTGGCGCCCTTTCTGGCCGGGGCGTCCGGGCTGTCCTTCGCGCGCTTCTTCCCCTATGCGGTGGTCGGCGGCGGGCTCTACGCGGCCTTCTTCGTCGTGCTGGGCTTCGTCTTCTGGCGCAGCTTCGACGAGGTCACCAACCTGGTCGGTCAGGGAGCATTCGGCCTCGGGGTGGCCGCGGCCGTCGCCCTGGGCGCCGTCCTCCTCTACCGCGCGCTGAGCGATCGCGAACGCCGCGCCGCGCTGAGCGCGCGGATCGACCGCGCTGCCCAGCGAGCCCCGCTGCGCCAGCTCGTTCGGCTCGGCGCGCCCGTCTACCACGGGGCGCTCGTGCCCGCCGCCCGTCGCGCGTCCGGGCCCGCGCGGTTCACGTGGCGGCGGCTCACCCCGGGCGGCCTGGGGCTGGAGCTGACGACCCTGATAGCGCTGGTGGCCGCGGGCGGCTACGCGTTCGGCGCGCTGCTCGTGATCCTCGGAGGCCAGGACTACGCCCCGCTGGACCTGCGCGCGCTGTACATCGCCGACGGGCTGCGCTTCGGGGTGACGACCGAACTGGCCCGGGTCGCGACCCACGCAGGCGCGAGCGTGGTGGTGGGCCCGGCGATCCTGCTCACAGCGGCGGTCCTGCTGGTGCGCCGCCACGTCGCCGACGCGGGGGTGCTGCTCGCGGGCGCCCTGCTGACCTTCGCCGTGGTCCACGTGACCAAGGCTGCGCTGGACCGCCCCCGCCCCGAGCTGGCCCTCGTCGAGACGCAGCTCGCCGGCTATCCGTCCGGCCACGCAGCCTACGCGGTGGGTTGGATCGCCATCGCGGTCGCGCTGTGGCGGGCGATACTCTGGGTCGCGGGCCGCGTCGCGGTGGTCGTGACCGCTGTGGTCCTGGCGGTGGCCGTGGGCCTGGCCCGCGTCCAGCTTCGCGCCCACTACCTCTCCGACGTGGTGGGCGGCTGGGGGCTGGCGCTGTCGCTGTTCGCCCTGTGCGCCATCGTCGCCCTGGTCGTCGGGCACGTGCGCGACAGTAATGGTGTTTCGCCTACGGTCCTCTCAAGTTCGGACCTCCGGCGACGATAGGCTCGCCTACGGTCCTCTCAAGTTCGGACCGATGAAGGTTTCGCCTACGGTCCTCTCAAGTTCGGACCGATGAAGGTTTCGCCTACGGTCCTCTCAAGTTCGGACCTTCGGCGACGTTACAAATGAGCAACGAGCTGATCACCTACATCGTCGCCGGCCTCTGCGGCCTGCTCATCGTCGCCGCCTTCGCGTGGTTGATCGTCCTGCCCGCCTGGAACAGCTACTCCAGCGTGTGGGAGCGCATCGCCGCGAGCTTCCTCACCCTCTACGTACTCGCCGCGCTGGTGATGGCGGGGGTGGCGGGGGGCGTCGCAGTTGTCTACTTCTGGGACACCATCGCCGCGTGATCGCGGCCGGCCGCCCTCGCTGCGCCGTCGAACGGCCGCATTGGAGGACAGGGAGCGTCGAGCATGGTCAAACGCCCCACGGGCCTGGCGGATCGGAGGCTGTGTGGCGCTGTCCATGTATGTCATGGTCAATGCCACACACCACCCTCGCCCCAAGGGCTGTGTGGCGTTGGCAGGGCGACAGCGCCCTGCGACGCACTGCGGTCCCAGCCGCCGGGGCCACGCCGAGGTCGCTCCCTCGATGCTGCCGTTCGCCGGCGTCGCCAACCCGCACGGCCGCCCACCCGCACGAGCTGCGACGGGACCCTGACCGGTCGGGGCCCGGACCCGCTCGTTAGCATCTCGGCCATGTCCTCGCCGGCCGAAGGCTCGGTCGGTCCCGACCTCTCCGCCCTCGACGGCGTCACCGAGGCCGTTACGTCGGGGGCCGGGCTGCCGGAGGTCGTGCGGGCGGCGGCGAAGGTGCTCGACGCGACGCTGGTGGTCGCCGACCGGGCGGGCGGGATCCTGGCTGTGGCCGCGCGGTCGCCCGCCGACGAGCGGGCGGTGCTGGCGGGCGGCGAGGGGATCGAGGTGCTGGAGCTGCGCCTGGGCGACCGGTCGGTCGGTCATCTGCGCATGCGCGCCCGCGGTGGCGCGGTGGCCGGCGTCGTGCGCCTGGTGGCCACGCTTCTCGCCGGGGAGGTCGAGCGCCTGCGGGCGCCCGCGCGGGCCTCGCAGGAGGCGGCGGGCGCCTTCGTGGCCGCCGTGCTGGACAGGGAGGTGCACGCTGCGGAAGACATCGCCGCCCAGGGGCGCGAGCTGGGGCTCGAGCTGCGTGAGGGGGCCAGCGTGCTGGTCGCCAGGGCCCACGCTCACGCGCCCGCCGACGAGGGTTGGCGCGCGCGGGTGCTCGGAGCCGTGGAGCGTGGCGCGCGCAGCGGTGCGGTCGACGCCCTCGCGGTGGCCCTGCGGCGCAGCGACACCTCGGGGGCCGAGGTCGTGGTGCTCGTCCCGGGACCCGACGAGGCGCGCGCGGCACGCGCCGCCGAGGCTGCCCTGCGCGAGCTCCAGGCCGGCCTGCCCGGCAACACCTTCGCGCTGGGCCGCAGCCGTGTTGCCGTCGACCCGGCCGATCTGCATCGCGCGGGCAGCGAGGCGCTGCTGGCCGCCAACGTGGCCGAGGGCACCGCCGAGCGCGCGCTGCTGGCCTTCGAGGACGCCGGCTCCTATCGCCTGCTCCTGAGCGAGGACCCGGCCGAGCTGCAGCGCTTCTACGCCGACACCATCGAGTCGCTGGCCGCCTACGACGCCCAGTACGAGACGGAGCTCGTGCGCACGGTCGAGGCCTACCTCGACAACGACGCCAACGTCGCCGCGACCGCCCAGACGCTGTTCACCCACCGCCACACCGTCCGCTACCGCCTGGAGCGCGTGCGCGACCTCTCCGGGCTGGACATGGCCTCCACCGACGGCCGCGAGCGCCTCAGCCTCGGCCTCAAGGCCATGCGCGTCCTGGGCATCCATCGCCCCGGCGGCCCCGCCAGGGAGGCCGGCGCCGGCGCGGGCCGCGTGCCACCGCGTCGCTGAACGGATGCCCCGCGCTGAACGGACCGCCCCGCGGCGCTGAACGGACGCACGCGGCCGCCTCTGGCCCGTAGGGGAAACCCCACGTCCCCCAGGGGGCATCCCGGATGGTCCCGCGCGCGGCCGGCGGTCACCATAGCGCCCATGACCACCTCCGCCCCGATCGTCTCCGCCACGGACCTGCGGCGCACCTACGGCGACGGCGAGGCGGCGGTGCACGCGCTCGCCGGCGTCAGCGTCGACCTTCCCGCCGGCGGCTTCACCGCCGTGATGGGCCGCTCGGGGTCGGGCAAGTCCACCCTGCTGCACCTGCTCGCCGGCCTGGACCGCTCGACATCGGGCTCGATCACGATCGACGGCACCGCCCTGGACGGCCTCGATGACGCCGCCCTCACCCGCCTGCGCCGTGACCGCCTGGGCTTCGTCTTCCAGGCCTTCAACCTCGTGCCGGTGCTCGACGCGCGGGAGAACATTCTCCTGCCCTTCACGCTGGCCGGCCGCGAGCCCGATCGCGCGTGGTTCGACCAACTCGTGGCCGCCGTGGGCCTCGAGGACCGCCTCGGGCACCGTCCCGCGGAGCTCTCGGGCGGCCAGCAGCAGCGGGTCGCCGTGGCGCGCGCGCTCGTGCACCGCCCCGCCGTCGTGTTCGCCGACGAGCCGACCGGCAACCTCGACTCCGGATCGGCGGCCGAGGTCCTGGGTCTCCTGCGCCGCGCGGTCGACGACTTCGGCCAGACCGTCGTCATCGTGACCCACGACGCGGCGGCCGCGGCCTACGCCGACCGGGTCATCGTGCTTGCCGACGGGCTGATCGTGCGCGACGTTGAGGCCGGCGGCGTCGAGGAGGTCCTCGAGCTCATGAAGGCCGTCTCGTGATCCGCCTCGCCCTGCGCGGCATGCGCGAGCGCCGTGCGCGCACGGCGTTCACCACGCTGGCGGTCACCCTGGGCGTCGCCCTCGTCGCGGGGACGTTGATCCTCTCCGACACCATCGAGGCGTCCTTCGACCGCCTCCTGGCCGCCTCCGGCGAGAACGTCGACGTCAACGTCGTCGCGCGGGGGCAGGACACGTTCGGCACGCCCGTGGCCATGCCCGCGCAGGTCGAGCAGCGGGCTGAGGCGGTAGAGGGCGTCGAGGCGGCGGCGGGCTCCTTCGGCGATCTCACCGTCGCGGTGGTCGACGAGCGCGGCGACCGCGTGGGCCCGGTGACCGGGGCGCCGACGCTCGCCTACTCCACGGTGCCCGAGCGCTTCGATCCGTACGGCTACGAGGAGGGCCGCGCGCCGGGCGGCGAGGGGGAGATCGCCATCGGGCTCAACGCGGCCCAGGACGCGGGCCTCGCTGTGGGCGACCGCGTGCGCGTGCTCGGCAACGGGCCGGCGCGTCCCTTCCGGGTCGTCGGCCTGGCCACCTTCGGCGGGACCGGAGCGCTGGGCGGCGCGGGCTTCGTGGTCCTCACGCTCCCCGAGGTCCAGGCGCTGGCCACCGAGCTCCGCAGCATCACGCAGGTCGATATCCAGGCCGTCGACGGCGTGGAACCCGAGGTGCTGGCCGGGCGCGTGCGTGCGGCGCTGGGCGACGACGTGGTCGTGCGCACGGGCGAGGAGGCCGAGGCGGCGAGCGCGCGGGACTTCGGCGAGATCCTCGGCTACCTGACCATCGGGCTGCTGGTCTTCGGCGCCATCGCCCTGCTGGTCGGCGCCTTCGTCATCTTCAACACCTTCACGATCACCATCGCCCAGCGCACGCGCGAGCTGGGGATGCTGCGCACCATCGGCGCGTCGCGGCGCCAGGTGCTGCGCGCGGTCCTGTTGGAGGCGCTGCTGATCGGCGCGGCAGGAGCGGTCCTCGGCCTGCTCGTCGGGCTGGTGCTCGCTCCCGGCCTGCGCGCGCTGATGGCCGCCTTCGGGCTCGAGCTGCCCGCCACCGCGCTGGTGGTAGCGCCGAGCACGGTGGTCGTCGCGCTCGTCCTCGGGACGGTCGTCACGCTGCTGGCGTGCCTGGTCCCGGCTCTGCGCGCCACCCGCGTGCCGCCCCTCGCCGCGCTGCGCGAGGCCGACCTCGCCGGCGGCGCGGGCGCCCTGTCGCGCCGGCGCCTGTGGACGCAGGGCGGCGTGGCGGGGCTCGGCCTGGTCCTGATGCTCGTCGGGCTGGTCGGCGGCCTGGGGACCACCGGCGCGCTCGTCCTGCTCGGCGTCGGAGCGCTGGCGGTCTTCGTCGGGGCCGGGATGCTCTCCCCGCTGGCGGTGGGTCCGGTGGCCGCTGTGGTCGGCCGGCCGCTGCAGGCCGTGGGCGGCGTGGCGGGAAGCATCGCCCGCGCCAACGCGACCCGCTTCCCCGGGCGCACCGCCGGGACCGCGGCCGCGCTCATGGTCGGCGTCGCGCTGGTGGCCTTCGCCTCCATCTTCGTCAACGGCTTCAAGGCCTCGTTCTCCGGCGCCTTCGAGGACGCCGTGACCGCCGACCTCGTCGTCTTCGACACCTCGGGGCTGATGCCCGAGACGGTGGCCCGCGCCGCCGCGCGCCTGCCCGGCGTCGACGCCGCGGCGAACCTCCGCGTGGGTCAGGGCGAGCTGGGCGGGGACGACGTCTCGCTGGCCGGACTGGACCCGGCGATCGCCACGAAGGTGGTGTCGGTGGACTGGGACGACGGCTCCGACGACGCACTGCGCGCGCTGGGTCGCGACGGCGCGATGGTGGAGGCCGGTTTCGCCGCCGAGCGGGGGCTGCAGGTCGGCGCCCCGCTGGAGCTTCGCAATCGCTCGGGCGATCCGGTGGCTCTGACCGTGCGCGGCACCTACGAGGACCGCGGGCAGCTCCTGGGCGACGTGACCGTGGCCGAGCGGACGCTGCGCGAGCAGTTCGGCGCACGCCAGGTGCTCGCCGCCCTGGTGGCCGTCGCGCCCGGGGCGGAGGAGGCCGAGGTGCGCGGGGGTCTGGCGGGGCTGCTCGACGAGCGCTTCCCCACGCTGGAGCCCCAGAGCCGCGAGGAGTTCATCGACTCGCAGGTCGGCCAGATCAACCAGATCCTCTACCTGTTCTACGCCCTGCGGGGCCTGTCGGTGCTCATCGCCCTGTTCGGGATCGTCAACGCACTCGCTCTGGCGGTCCACGAGCGCACGCGGGAGCTGGGGCTTCTGCGCGCGGTCGG
>Ga0136640_10000957_pt1 | contig 11352 bp, 11 predicted proteins | sample AntDrymUQ8642106_2_FD_105498 | JGI IMG/M metagenome (GOLD analysis project Ga0136640, IMG submission 105498) | Polar desert sand microbial communities from Dry Valleys, Antarctica - metaG UQ864 (21.06) | ecosystem: Environmental > Terrestrial > Soil > Desert | place: Antarctica: Dry Valley...
GCGTGCGCCCGGCAGGACTCGAACCTGCGACCGGTGGATTAGAAGTCCACTGCTCTATCCAGCTGAGCTACGAGCGCGCACAGGGCAACCGGCCGAATGGCAGTTGTCCACAGCACCACGATAACGGCGACCCTCGGATTCCAGCTTCGCCGTAACCTAGGGGCATGTCCTGGACGGTTGCGCCGGCTCGGCCCGGCAGCGCCAAGGGGCTGCCGCGTCCTCGTCTTGATTGGGGCCGGGGTCGCACGACGCTGATCGTCAGCCTCGTCGCACTGGCCTTGGTCGGCTCGGCTGGGCTCATCTGGCTGACCTTGCGGACCGAGGATGCCAGTGTCGGTGCGGTCGTGGTCGCAGTGCTGCTGGCTGCCATCCCGGCTCCGCTCCTCGTGGCGGCCTATCTGTGGCTAGACCGCTACGAGCCCGAGCCACGCCGCTTCGTCGCTGCAGCGCTGCTGTGGGGTGCAGTAATCGCCACCTCCTTCGCACTGCTGGTCCAGTTGCTGCTGGGTCTATGGGCCGACGAGGTTCCCCGGCCGGTGCTGCTCACCGTGGTGGCGCCGCTGAGTGAGGAGTTCGGCAAGGGGATGCTCTGCGTGCTGGTGCTCCTGCGCCGCCGCCGGGTCGCGGGCCTGCTCGACGGCATCATCTACGCCGGGCTCGCCGGCATCGGGTTCGCATTCACCGAAAACGTCCTCTACTACGCCAACGCCTACGCAGGCACGTTGATCCCCGACTACAGCGGGCCGGTCGCGGCCACCAGCGTCTTCGCCGCCCGGGGCATCATGAGTCCGTTCGCACACCCCTTCTTCACCACCGCCACCGGGATCGGAGTCGCGGTAGCCGTGATGACCCGACACCGCTGGGTCCGTGTGCTTGCGCCCCTGGTTGGCTACGCCTGCGCCGTCGGCCTGCACGCGGCCTGGAACGGCTCGACTCTGCTATGGCGCGGATTCGGTTTCTTCGCGGTGTTCGCCGGCCTTATGGTCCCGCTGTTCGCGCTCGCCGGCTACGTCGCGGTGCGTGGCCTGCGCAAGCAGGCCACCCTAGTGCGCGCTGCCCTCACCGACGCCGCTGAGAGAGGGTGGCTGCATCCGGCTGAGATCCACTGGCTGGTGCGTTTCGGCGACCGCGCTGCGGCCCGGCGTTTCGCCAGCAGGGTTGCGGGCACGCAGGCGGGAAAGAGCCTGCACGCCTACCAGCGGTCGGCCACCGAGATGGCGCTGATGCATGATCGAGTGTTGCGTGGGGGAGCACCCGACGACGGTGTCGCCCGGGTCACCGCCCACTTGGAGCGCATGCACAGCTGGCGTCCGTACGTCATCATGCCGCCGCTGGCCTCGGTGCCGCAGTCCGCTGTGCCGGCCGGGGGGGCGAGCCATCGCTGGCCGGCGGCAGCGACCGGCGGCTGACCCACGCGGGAACGAGCCGTCGTCCACAGCACCGCGGGCACCCGCCCACAACGCACAGACGTCCGTCTCGCCGCCACCAGCACGATCAATGACGGCCAGGCTGCTGTCGACCGCATCCGCGAGCGACGGGAGCTCCATCGATGAAGGACGCGTACACGACCATGGTCGGCTTTGTCGGCAACGACGTGGACTTCTACCAGGGGGAGAGCGGCAATGCTCGGGCCACCTTCCGGCTGGCGAGCACTCCGCGATTCTTCGACTCTGCCCAGGGCGAGTGGCGCGACCGGGACACCGTGTGGCTCACGGTGAAGGTTTGGCGTGGGCTGGCGGCCAACGTAGCCTCGTCGGTCCGCAAGGGAGAACCGGTCATCGTCTACGGCCGCTTGAGCACCTACAGCTGGCGAGATGACCGCAATGAGGAGCGCTCACGGCTCGAGATCGATGCAATAGCTGTCGGGCACGACTTGTCGCTGGGCACCAGCGCGTTCTTGCGCCGGCAGAAGACCGCGTCGCAGACCGAACAACAGCGCCCGGGTGATGCTTCGGCGCGACCCCAGCAGGACGCCGCAGACGTGGCCGGGTCATGGCCGCAGCCCGCTGTCGTGGGCCAGCGGGCCAGTGTGCCCGCAGAGGCGGCGACCACTTAGGCTCGTCGCCTATGGCTGACTACGTGTTCCAGCTGCGCGACGTCCGCAAGACCTTGGGCGACAAGCTGGTCCTCGACAACGTGACGCTGGCTTTTCTGCATGGCGCCAAAATCGGGGTGGTCGGCCCGAACGGAACCGGCAAGTCCACGCTGTTCAAGATCATGGCCGGCCTCGAGAACGCCAACAACGGCGACGCCGTCAAGGACCCTGACGCCAGCGTCGGCATCTTGTTACAAGAACCGCCGCTGACCGAGGACAAGACAGTCTTGGAGAACGTTCAAGAGGCCGTGGGACCGATCATGGCCAAGAAGGATCGCTTCGACGAGATCTCGGCTGAGCTCGCCGAACCCGACGCCGACTACGACACCTTGCTGGCCGAGATGGGCGACCTGCAGACCGACCTCGATCACACCAACGCCTGGGACCTGGACGCCCGCCTCGAGCAGGCGATGGACGCGTTGCGCTGCCCCCCCGCAGACTCGCCGGTCGGGCACCTTTCCGGCGGTGAGCGGCGTCGGGTCGCGCTGTGCAAGCTGCTGCTGCAGCAGCCCGACCTGCTGTTGCTCGACGAGCCGACTAACCACCTCGACGCCGAGAGTGTGCTCTGGCTGGAGCAGCACCTGGCGAGCTATCCGGGTGCCGTGCTGGCGATCACGCACGACCGCTACTTCCTCGACAACGTGGCCCAATGGATCCTCGAGCTCGATCGGGGTAAAACCTTCCCGTACGAGGGCAACTACTCCACCTACCTGGAGACCAAGCAGCAGCGGCTCAAGGTCGAGGGCCGCAAAGACGCCAAGCGTCAGCGGATTCTGGAACAAGAGCTGGCGTGGGTGCGGTCAAGCCCGAAGGCTCGACAAGCCAAGAATCGTGCCCGGCTCGGTCGCTACGAGGAGCTCGCCGCCGAGGCCGAGCGCAACCGCAAGCTCGACTTCGAGGAGATCAACATCCCCGCCGGCCCACGCCTCGGTGACGTGGTGTTGGAGGCCAAGGGTCTGACAAAGGGGTTCGAGGGTCGCACCCTGATGCAGGACCTGTCGTTCTCGTTGCCGCGCGCCGGCATCGTCGGCATCGTCGGACCCAACGGTGTTGGCAAGTCGACGCTGTTCCGGATGATCATCGGCGAGGAAGAGCCGGATGCCGGCAGTCTGACGACCGGTAACACCGTCTCGGTGTCGTACGTCGATCAGAGCCGGGGGGGCCTCGACCCAAAGCGCAACGTGTGGGAGGTCGTGTCCGATGGGCTCGATCACATCAAGGTGGCGCACTTCGAGATGCCCAGCCGTGCCTACGTCGCCTCGTTCGGATTCAAGGGCCCCGACCAGCAGAAGGCGGCCGGGGTGCTGTCCGGAGGCGAGCGCAACCGGCTCAACCTGGCCCTGACGCTCAAGATGGGCGGCAACCTGCTGCTGCTGGACGAGCCCACCAACGACCTCGACGTCGAGACTTTGCAGTCGCTGGAGGATGCGCTGCTGGAGTTCCCCGGCTGCGCCGTCGTTGTCTCACACGACCGGTGGTTTCTCGACCGGGTCGTCACCCACATCCTCGCCTGGGAGGGCAACGACCAAGACCCGTCGCGCTGGTTCTGGTACGAGGGGAACTTCGCCGACTACGAGGCCAACAAGGTCGAGCGGCTCGGCGCCGAGGCCGCCCGCCCGCACCGGGTCACCTATCGACGGCTCACCCGCGACTGAGCGGTCCGGCGACGCTGTGGCTGGGGGTATGGCGGTGGCAGGCTCGCCACGCCACGCAGGCTGGCCGCCGCGGCGGCTGACGGCCTGGCGGACGCCCTGAGCCAGGGCACCCTCAACACCGTGAGCTTTGCCGACCGGTCCGGCAAGCAGGGCCAATGCTGGGGGGACGGCGTCGTCGCGGGCATGGGCGACCAGCCGCCCGAGGTGCAGGTCGTCGAGGTCAGCGAGGGTGCGGCCGCGAGGCCTGGGGGCTGCGCGAGCTGATGGGCGCCGTGGTGACCGACGGCAGCGCCGGCTTCCTCGCTGACCTGCCCGGGCGGGTGCTGGCAAAGACCGGGACGGCCGAGTACGGCACGAAGAACCCGTTGCAGACCCATGCCTGGATGATCGCCGCGCGGGGAGATCTGGCGCTCGTGGTCTTCGGCGAGACCGGCGAGTCCGGTGGTCGCACGGCCGGGCCGATCCTTCGGGAGTTCCTTGAGCGGTCCGCCTGAGCGGCGGGCAGGTCGGCCAGGCTCAGCTGTCGTCGGCGAGCAGGTCGGCGGTGGCTCCGAACACCCTGCCGACAGCTTCGAAATCGGTTGGGCTGGCGACATCCACCAGGTAGTCACGGACGGCATCGACATGTCCGGGTGCGGCATCGACCAGCATCCGCATGCCGCCGTCGGTCAACAGCGCCAAGACGCCACGGCCGTCACTGGGGCAGGCTCGGCGGATCACCGCGCCGGCCGCCTCGAGCCGCGCCACGGTGTGCGTGATCCGACTGCGGGAGTGCGCCAGCGAGCTGGCCAGCTCTGCCATCCGCAGATGCTGTCCCGGCGCCTCCGACAGCCGTACCAAGATCTCGTACTCGGCGAGCGAGATGCCGGACCGCTCACGCAACTGTCGGTCGAGCCGTTCGAAGAGTCTGGTCGTTCCGGACAGGAACGCTCGCCAGTGCGCTTGTTGGTCGCTGTCCAGCCAGCGCGCAGTCATCGTGTCACTCATTGGAAGAGTCTAACCTAGAGATGGTTGACGATTGAACTAAATAGCTCTACGGTAGTCATTGATTCTTCAATCACCACTCTTCTGGAGGCGCGCCATGTCCAACACGCTTACCACCATTCCCGGCCTTGAGGCGGGGACCTGGGCGATCGACCCCGCCCACTCCGAGATCTCCTTCACCGTGCGACACCTGATGAGCAAGGTCCGGGGCGTCTTTCGCGACTTCGCGGGAACAGCCGTCGTTGCTGACGACGCTCTCGCGTCGACGGCAAGCGCGACCATCCAACTGGCCTCGGTAGACACCGGCACCAAGCAGCGCGACGACCATCTGCGTTCCAGCGACTTCTTCAACGTGGACACCCAGCCGGTGATGACGTTCGTCTCCACCGAGCTCCGGCCGGTCGATGACGGACGGTTCGTGCTGGCGGGCGACCTCACGGTCAACGGCATCACCCGCTCGGTCGAGCTGGCGCTGGAGGTGTTGGGCGTAGAGGTCAACGGCTACGGCCAGACCATCGCAGGCTTCGAGGCAACCGGTGAGATCAACCGCAAGGACTTCGGCATCGACTTCAACATGCCGCTGGACAGCGGTCGGCTGATGATCGGCGACAAGGTCACCGTCGCGTTGACGGTGCAGGCCGCCAAGCAGGCCTGACCGGTCCGTACCCCGCCTTGTGCTGTCGGGCGGCGTCAGGACAGCCGCTCAAGCACGAGCGCCATACCCTGACCGCCGCCGACGCACATCGTGACCAGACCGGTCTGCTTGTCGTGCCAGTCCAGCGAGTTCAGCATGGTGGTCTGCAACCTGGCTCCGGTCATGCCGAACGGGTGGCCGACGGCGATCGCCCCGCCGTTGACGTTCAGCCGGTCGAGGTCGATGCCCAAGTCGGTGTACGACGGGACGACCTGGGCGGCGAAAGCCTCGTTGATCTCGACCAGATCGATGTCGCCGATGCTCATGCCTGCCCGCTCGAGCGCCTGCTTGGACGCATCGACGGGACCCAGCCCCATGATCTCCGGCGACAGCGCTGTCACCCCGGTCGACACGATCCGGGCCAGCGGGGTCACGCCCAACTCCGCTGCCTTGGTGTCGGACATCACCACCACCGCGGCGGCGCCGTCGTTCAGCGCGCAGCAGTTGCCGGCTGTCACCACCCCCTCGGGGCGGAAGACCGGCTTGAGCTCGGCAACGCCTGCCAGGGTGACTCCGGCGCGCGGGCCGTCGTCGGTGGACACCACCGCGCCCTCAGGGGTAGCGACCGGAGTGATCTCGCGCGCCCAGAAGCCGTTGTTGACCGCCTGCTCGGCGAGGTTCTGGCTGCGTACGCCGAACTCGTCCATGTCGGCGCGGGTGAGACCCCGCATCTGGGCGACGTTCTCGGCTGTCTGACCCATCGCGAGATAGATGTCGGGCACGCCGCCGGCATCGCGTGGGTCACGCCAGGGCACGCCGCCCAGCGCAGCAGCCTCGGTGCGCCGCCGGGCGTCGTCGAAGTAGGGGTTCTTGGTGTCCGGCAAGCTGTCGGAGGTGCCGTTGACGAAGCGGGACACGCTCTCCACCCCGGCAGAGATGAACACGTCGCCCTCGCCAGCCCTGATCGCGTGCAGAGCCATCCGGGTTGTCTGCACGCTGGATGAGCAGTACCGGGTGATAGTGGTAGCCGGCAGCCGGTCATAGCCCAGCTTGATCGCCACCACCCGGGCGATGTTGAAGCCCTGCTCACCGCCTGGCAAGCCGCAGCCCAGCAGCAGGTCGTCAATGTCGTCCGGGTCGAGCTCAGGCACCTTGTCGAGCACGGCGGCCACGACGGTGGCGGCTAGGTCGTCGGGGCGCATCTCGCGCAGCGAACCCTTGCCCGCCCTGCCGATGGGGGACCGCGCGGTCGCGACGATGACTGCTTCGGGCATGACAACTCCTCGGCGTGCTGGGCAAGTGGGCCGCGCCCACGTTACCTAGTCGACCCGGCGACCGGCAGGATGGCGGGATGGTCAGGCACGTAGTTGAGCTCAAACCGCGCTGGGCAGACATGGACGCATACGGGCATGTGAACAACGTCACCTGGCTGGAGTATCTGCAGGAGGCCCGGGTCGACATGTTCTTCACCCATGCACCGCAGCGCGGCACCGACAAGCTGGCAGAGGGGGTCGTGGTCGCCCGTGCAGAGATCGACTATCTGCGTCCGCTGGTGTTTCGCCCCGAGCCCGTGCGCATCGAGATGTGGGTATCCCGGGTAGGGGCAGCTGCGTTCACCGTGGAGTACGAGGTGCTCGACGAGCACCCCGGCGGCAGCCGCACCGTCTATGCCCGCGCCGCCACCGTGCTGGTGCCGATCACGCTAGGCGACGGCCGTCCCCGCCGGGTCACCCAGCAGGAGAAGACCGTTTTGGCCATGCTGCAGGAGTGAACACCCCGCTCACAGATGGAAGCCGGTCGGCGCATCGGGTTCGATCACCGGGTCGAGGGTGTTGACCAGGAACAGCGACGCTCGCTCGACATAGGCCCAAAACTCGGCGTCCAGCTCGGGGGCGAGTTTGACCTCGTCCAGACCTGCCCGGAAGTGCCGCAGCCAGTGCTCACGGGCCTGATGGGTCACTGCGAACGGTGCGTGTCGCATCCGTAGCCGGGGATGCCCACGCTCATCTGAGTAGTCAGTTGGCCCACCCCAGTACTGCACCAGGAACATCGCGAACCGCCGCTCGGCCGGCCCCAGGTCCGCGTCGGGATACAGCGGGCGCAGCACCGGATCGTCAGCGACGCCGGCGTAGAAGCGGCGCACGATCCGGTGGATCGTGTCCGCTCCGCCGATCGCCTCGAAGAACGTCTGCTCGCTGGGTGCACTCACAGCCCCATCCTGCCTCGTGTCGGACCTCCGGTTGCGCCGGCGTCGACCAAATCACGGCCGCAGGTCGGCTTGCGGATCGGCGGCCAGCCGTTCGGCTGCCTCGGCCACGTTACGCTGCATGCTGCCGAACACGACTCCGTGGAAGGGGTAGACCGACCACCAGTACGCATGGCCCAAGATGCCCCGGGGATGGAACAGCGCCCGCTGGTGGAAGGTCGTGCTGCCGCCCTCGTCGGAGCCGACCTCCAGCTCCAACCAGGCAAGGCCCGGCAGCCGCATCTCGGCGCGCAGCCGCAGGAACCGGCCGTCGTCGGCCTCCTCGACCCGCCAGAAGTCGAGCGCGTCACCGACGACGAGGTCGCGCGGGTCTCGGCGACCGCGCCGGAGACCCGGCCCCCCGCTGAGTCGGTCGAGCAGGCCGCGCACCCGCCAGGCGAGCGGGAACGAGTACCAGCCGTTCTCGCCGCCGATCTCCTCCACGATCCGCCACAGCGCCTCCGGTGGGGCACTGACCTCACGCGTGCGCTCGTCTACGTACAGGTCACCGCCGGCCCAGTCGGGGTCGGAGGGCAGTGGGTCACTGGGCGCGCCGGCTGTGCTCGCCGATGACCAGCGGGTGGGCACCTGCATGGTCTGGATGCGGGTCAGGGCCAGCTCTACGGATCGGTCGAAGCCGATGAGCCCCTCCGGCGGGTCGGGCACGTGCTCGGCGATGTCGTGCTCGCCGATCACCGAGGTGTGCTTCACCGACTCGACCAGCGGCTTGGCCAGCGCGCTCGGCACCGGGGTCACGAGGCCCACCCAGTGGCTCGACAGGCGCGGGGTCAGCACCGGCACCCGGAGCATCCGCCGCTTGCGCAGGCCGACGACGGCGGCATAGCGCTGCATCATCTCCTTGTACGTCAGCACGTCCGGACCGCCGACGTCGAAGGCGCGGTTCAGCTCGGTAGGCATGGTTGCCGCCCCCACGAGGTAGCGCAGCACGTCGCGGATGGCGATCGGCTGCAGCCTGCTGTCCACCCACTTGGGGGTGACCATTACAGGCAGCCGCTCGGTGAGGTAGCGCAGCATCTCGAAGCTCGCCGAACCTGAACCCATCACCACCGCTGCGCGCAGGACCACGGTCGGGACCGGCGACTCCAGCAGGATCTGGCCGACCCGCCGCCGTGAGGCCATGTGGGTGCTGAGCTGCTCGTTCTCCGGCGACAGGCCACCGAGATAGACCAGCCGCCGGACACCCGCCTCATCGGCCGCGGCCGCGAACGTGTGGGCGATGCCGGCCTCGGTGTCGGCGAAACCGGCGCCGCTGCCGATGGAGTGCAGCAGGTAGTAGGCGACGTCGATGTCCTGCAGTGCCTTGGCGACGGCTGCCGGGTCGGTCGCGTCCGCCTCCGCGACCTCGACGTCGTCGGACCAGTCTTGCCCGCGTACGCGGCTGGGGTCGCGGGCCATGACCCGCACCTGGTGGCCTGCGGCGAGCAGCTCGGGCACCAGCCGGCCACCGACGTAGCCGGTGGCGCCGGTGACCAGGCAGCGTCTGCTCTCAGTCGTCATGACCCCATCGTTGCCTTTCAGGCGGCGCGGCGCAGGTCAGCAGCCAAGCGCCGGTCACCGCTCCAGCGCCGCTCACCGGTCTTCGCCGTCGGCGCTGTCGCCCGATGATCCCGTGGATGAGTCGTCGGCCGGGTCTTCGGTGGGCTCGTCGGTGGGCAGCCGGGTCGGGTCGTCGTCGCGTCGACGGTCATGGTCAGCCACCGACCCGTCGGCCGGCTCGGTGGCGGGCTGCTGACCACCTGCAGTGCCACTGGTGCCGTCACCCATGTCCCCGTCACCCATGTCCCTGTCACCCATGTCCGTCGTGGGGACCGCTCGCTGATCCCCGGGTTGGTTCTCGTACGGCTGACCCTGGCGCATCCACACCACCCGCTGGGCGAACGGGATCTCGATGTTGAGCTCGTCGAAGCGGTCCTTGATGCGTTCCCGCAACTCACGCGCGACGTTCCACTGCTCCAACGGTGCCGTCTTCAGAACGACGCGCACGATCACGGCGTCGGCGTCCCACCGCTCGACGCCCCACACCTCCGGCTCCTCAAGAATGAGTGCCTCGTAGTTCGCGTCGGCGTGCAGCTCCCGTGCCGTCTCGCCGAGAGTCTCGCGGATCCGGCCGAGGTCCTCCCCGTACGCCACCGGGATGTCCAGGACGGTACGGGACCAGTTTTGGCTCATGTTGCCGACGCGAGAGATCTCGCCGTTGCGCACCCACCACACCGTCCCGTTGACGTCGCGCAGCCGGGTCACGCGCAGACCGATCGCCTCCACCGAGCCGGACGCGTCGCCGATGTCGATCACGTCGCCGACGCCGTACTGATCCTCAAAGATCATGAACACGCCGGAGAGAAAGTCCGAGACCAGGCTCTGTGCACCGAAGCCGATGGCCACGCCCAGGATGCCGGCGCTGGCGATCAGGGGTGCGATGTTGTAGCCCAGCTCGGCGACGACCATGAAGCTCACCACCGCGAAGATGACGACGGTCGACACCGACCCGAGCAACGACCCCATCGTGTCGGCCCGCTGCGCGCGACGTTCGAAGGCTGCCGGGTTGGCGCCGACGAGCTTCTCGTGCGCCTTGGTGCGTTGCAGCAGGCCGGGGCTGTCCCCGCCTGCCGCCTTGGCCACCAGCCGGTTGATCAGCCGGTGCAGCAGCCACCGCACGGCGACCGCACCGATCAGCAACCCGGCGATCGCAAGTGGCTTGGCGACCGCCCACTGCACGGTCTCTGCGGCGGCCTCGTTGTCGGTGAACCGATAGACGAGTCGGCACAGGTCGTCGGTCTGCTCACAGTCGAGCTCGCCGTCGGCGGAGGGAAAAATCATCAGGGGCACAGCGCAGACGCTAGAGATGCCAGTGTTGCGACTCAAACCCGCCGGTCTGATCCGTGCCCGTGCAGTCCACGCTCAGCTGCGGTGCGCCGCGTGCGCCGCGGTGAACGGTGTCTGCGGGTGCGGCCAGCGCCCATCGACGGTGCACGTCGCCTCGACCTGCGCTGCCAGCCGTACGAGCTGGGCGTCTGCACCCGGTCGACCGGCGAGCATCACGCCGACCGGCAACCCTTGCGGCGTCCAGTGCAGCGGCAACGACACAGCCGGCATGCCGGTGACGTTCCACACCGCGGTGAACGGCGTGAACCGCTTCTGCGCCGCAAAGTCCGCGGCTGGGTCTGCGTCGTTCCGCAGACCGCCGACGAGTGCCGGTGGCTGCGCCAACGTTGGACTGAGCACGGCGTCGTACGGGCTCAATCGGATCAGCACGTCGGCGGCGACCTGACGCATCCCCACCAGCGCAGCGGCGAAATCCGGCCCGGACACGGCCCGTCCGCGCTCGCGCAACCAGCGGGTCAGTGGCCGCAACCGTGCCTCGGCGGCGTCTGGAAGCGGCCATGAAGCCGCGCCCACCGACCACACCGTCTCGAACAACTGCACGGTCGAACCCGGCAACCCCAGCTCAACGTCCTCGACTCGGTGACCGAGCTGCACAAGCAGGGAGGTGGCCCGCTCGTACCCAGCCAGCACGTCGGGATGGACGGGGCCGTCGGCGATCGGCGGGTCGCTGAAGCGGGCGATCCGCAGCCGCTCGCACGGCCGGTCACAGTGCTGCCGAAAGCTGTCACCCTTGGCCAGCGGTGCTGCCCAGGCGGGATCACCGATCGCCGGGCCGGCCATCGCGTCCAGCAGCATGGCGGCGTCCCGCACGGTCGTCGCCAAGGGGCCGGCGGCA
>Ga0136640_10000958_pt1 | contig 11352 bp, 14 predicted proteins | sample AntDrymUQ8642106_2_FD_105498 | JGI IMG/M metagenome (GOLD analysis project Ga0136640, IMG submission 105498) | Polar desert sand microbial communities from Dry Valleys, Antarctica - metaG UQ864 (21.06) | ecosystem: Environmental > Terrestrial > Soil > Desert | place: Antarctica: Dry Valley...
ACAATCTTTCGTCAAAATGGTTCCGTCAGAGCGTCTGAAGAATTTGACGCACAAACGACCTTCCGAATTCATCAAAAGATTTTCGGCTTCCGCTTGCGACATTCCCGACAAATTGTAAACATTTAATTTGCATTCGCCGCAAAAGCGTTTTCTTTCCGTCCCGATCATCTCGTTCCAATCCTGCGAACAAGGGCTGGCGATTTTGATGCTGCTTAATGGATTTGTAAATTTATTCATAAAAAATGCTCCGTTTATTTAGACACTAAATCTTTCGATTTGTTCCACTGAACGGAGCGCGAAAATTTTTCTTGCAATTAAATTTTTAATCGCTCTGTTTTCTTCGATATTTATGCGTCACCGGACGACGGCGACCGATGCCGATGGCATTTTTTGAAATAATCAATGTCGGCGGCAACTGTCGGCGTTTGAATTCATTGGCGGGCGATTCGACTTTATTTAATAAGTCATAAACCAGCCGCGCATCGTTGCCTTCGGCGATAATTTCTTCGGGCGAGAGTTTATGCTCGAAATAACTTTTTAGAACTTTGTCCATCAAATCGTATGGCGGCAAGCTGTCCTGGTCGAATTGATTCGGCGCGAGTTCGGCAGACGGTGCTTTGTCAATAATCTCAAACGGTATAATTTCTCGTCCCGCGCTGTCGTTTATGTGCCGTGCGATTTTATAAACTTCTGTCTTTAAAACGTCGCCGATAACCGCTAAACCGCCGTTCGTGTCGCCGTAAAGCGTGCAGTAACCGACGGCGAGTTCCGATTTGTTTCCGGTCGCCAAAACAAGCCGACCTTCCGCGTTGGAGATTGTCATTAAGATAACTCCGCGAAGGCGCGACTGCATATTTTCCGCCGCCAGATTTTCGCCGCCGTGCGTCGGTTTCAGGAGATTCATTTGTTTTAATAAAACTTCAAACGCGCCGGAAATCGGTTCGAGGCGCGTCGGCATTCCGAGCGCGGCGGCGAGTTTTTCCGAGTGTTTGATACTGCCTTCTGAGGAAAACGGCGACGGCATCATCACCGACAAAACATTTTCCGCGCCCAACGCTTCGCAGGCGAGAGCCGCCACCAACGCCGAATCAATGCCGCCCGAAAGTCCGAGAACGGCTTTTGTAAAACGATTCTTCCCCGCGTAATCTTTGATTCCGAGAACCAAAGCCTGCCGAATCGTTTCGCATTCGTCTCCCGTAATGCCGCGAGCATCCGGCTGATGAACGTCGAGTTCGACCGTTTCGATGAACTCGTCAAACGCTTTCGCCTGCAGAATTATGTCGCCTTCTTCGTCGGCAATCAGACTCGCGCCGTCGAAAATAATTCCGTCATTCGCGCCGACGAGATTAACGAAAACCACCGGTTTTTTCTGCAATCGCGCGCGATGCGCGACCATCTCGCAACGCAACTTGATTTTGCCTTTGTTAAAAGGCGAAGCATTTAACGCAACAATCAAATCCGCGCCCTGCATAATCAATTCATCCGCCGGGTCGGAATCGTATAATCTCTCTTTCCAAAAAGTCTTATCGTTCCAGAAATCCTCACACACGACGACACCGACTTTGCGCCCGTCAATTTCAAACATTTTTCGCACATCAGACGGCTCGAAATATCGCGGGTCGTCGAAAACGTCATATTCAGGTAAGAGAGTTTTATCGGCGTAGCCGAGCAGTTTTCCGTTGTGAATCACGGCGGCGGAATTGAATAATTTTTTACCGTTCACATCTTGCGCTCGGCGAACTGTTCCGACAATCGCCGTGATGTTTTCGGTGGCTGGAATGATTTTTTCGACGGCTTCTTCGGCGCGTTCGATGATGTCTTTGTCCAGAAACCAATCGAACGAAGTGTAGCCGTGCGTGGCGACTTCGGGAAAGACAATCATTTCCGAGCCGTCCTGTTTCGCCTTCTCGATGGCGGATAAAATTTTGGCGACATTGCCTTCGATGTCGCCGTTCGTCGTGTTGATTTGCCCGATAGTGATCTTCATTAGTCCAATGTCCCAAGTCCAAAGTCCAAAGTCAATCGGACTCGTCTTCGACTTGAGACTTCGGAGTTTGGACTTGAGACTTTTTGACCATTTCGAGCCGGTTGCCGCGTTCGTTGTAACGAACTTCGTCCATTACGTTGTGAATTATTAAAACGCCGCGCCCGGATGCTTTGAAAAGATTTTCCATATCGGTCGGGTCGGGAATTTCCGCGATGTTAAAGCCTTCGCCTTCGTCTTCGATGGTAAAACGCGCTTCTTTGGTCGAGACTTCCGCCGAGATTCGCACGAGTTTCGTCGCGTCGAATTTGTTGCCGTGCTTGACGGCGTTGACGAACGCTTCGTCAAGCGCGACAAAAAGATTCGAGCTTTCCGTATTTACCACGCCGCTTTTTTCCACGCGCTTCATCAGATAATCAAGGATGCTGTGCATCAAGGATAGCAGGCTCGGAATTTCAAACTCGATTTTCTCGCGCCAGTTTTGGACGATTTCTTTCTGGTCAACGAATTTCGCTTTGTAATTGAGCGTGGTTTCGACGAAGTTTTTTAATTCGGCTTCGGTGAACTCGTTGTTTTTATTATTGGTGATGCAAATTTTGAAGGCTTTGATATTACTTCTGGAATCATCGGCTGTGGCGGCTTCGGGCAGGCAGGTTATCTCGTCGGTTTTATCCGGTTCGGCGGTCAGATGCTCGCCGTCCAAATCCGTAATAACCAAATCAAAACTCTTATTCTTGATAAGCTCGACGGCTTCGTCGCGGCTTTCGCTGGTTTCGACCAGATGACCGAGCCGGCTGAATTCGTCGGTCAAAGCCGTGCTTAAATCATCGTGGTCGTCAACAATTAAAATTTTTTTCTGCATCTTCGTGCGTGTCCGTTGTCAATAAATTTTAGCTTTTCATTTCAGCCTTGCGTCCGAATTTACGATAATATAATTTCGTTTGTTGCAATCATAAACCAAACCTTCGATGATTTTCTATCCGATGCTGCGAAAAAAAGAAAATTCATACGTTTCCGCCGATTTGTCAGCTTATTCTTTCCGGCAAAAAATAGTGATTCACCTGGCGGATTGGACGTTTTATCTGCTGATAAAATTCATCGGAAAAACCATTCGTTATGAAACGGAAGGGTGGGGTAATTTCGAGCAAATCGAACGCGCCGGGAAAATTCCGATTTACTGTTTCTGGCACAACCGCATTTTTGCCGGAACGTATTTTTTTCGCAATCGCGGCATCGTCGTCATCACTTCGCAGAGCTTTGACGGCGAATATATCGCCAGATTTATCCAGCGATTCGGTTACGGCGCGGTGCGCGGCTCTTCAACTCGCGGCGGTGTCGGCGCGCTCGTCGAGATGATTCGCCTTATGAAACGGGGTTTGCCGATGGGCTTTTCGGTTGACGGTCCGAAAGGTCCGAAATACGTTGCCAAAACAGGCGCAGTTTTGCTGGCTAAAAAGACTGGAAATCCGATGATACCGTTTGTCGTTGAAACCGAAAAATTTTGGACGATTAATAGTTGGGACGGTTTGCGTATTCCGAAACCGTTCACGCGGGCGCGGGTTTTTATCGCCGAGCCGGTTTACGTTGCGGCGGACGCGCTTGAGGCGGAAATCGAAAATAAACGACACGAATTGCAGTCAAAACTTGACGCGGCGGTTGAACTTGGGAAACAATGGCGGGACGCGGCAGTATCAGCCAAAGGAGAAAAAATAGATGACGATGTTTGATTCGATTATCGCGGAAGCGGACGAGCGGTTTAATTTGAACGGCAAAGCCGGAACGCTGCTCTCATCCTTGCTGGCTTTGATGACAAACGGAACGAGCGGCGGTTTTGCGGGATTTTTGGAAAAATTCAGAAAAGCGAATTTGGGCGACGCGGCTTCATCGTGGGTTGGTTCGGGTGTGAATACAGAGATTTCCGATGAACAGCTCGAATCGGCTTTGGGCGCGGATACATTGACCGGAATCTCGAACCAAATCGGCACCGATTACGCAACGACCGCGTCAGCAGCCGCATTTATAACTCCGCGTATGGTTGACGCGCTCACGCCCGACGGCGTTTTGCCGCAGGACGGCGATTTACTCTCAAGAATCGGCGGGTCTTTGAACGGAGTTGAAGAAACTGCCGCAAGCGCGACCGCCCCTGAAACTTTCGACCGTATTGGAACTGCCGCTCCCGTTTTGGACGCGAATAAAAAAGATGTCGGCGATTTAAACGTCATTGACAGAAACGTCAATCCGGTTGTTGATAAAACTGACAATTCCGTTGATCGTGTTGACGATACTTTTGACACGGAAGGTAATTCGCCTCTCGCCTGGCTGTTGCCGCTTCTGCTGCTCGGCTTGCTGCTCGTTTTGGGTTACTGGTTTTGCAGCAAATCTCCTGAACCCGCCGCGCCGGTCGTGACGAATGCGAACAGTAACAGAGCCGTTACAAATACAAATGTAAATGCCGCTAATCAATAATCGTTTTCCTTTTCGACAAAATAAAAACGGATGTTGAATTATTCAACATCCGTTTTTATTTGAGCGTATCTGCAATCACATTTCACTCAACGAGCTTTGCGCTTTCACGGGAAATTTTGTTTCGCTAAAAGAATTTTCTTCCGGTAAAACGCTCGCCGCCAGCAGAACAAACGTAATCCAAACCGCGTCCGCCAAAACCAGATGAATAATCTGCATCACTATCGGCGCAAGCGTCAGAAGCGTCAACGCGCCCGCTGCAAACTGAATCAAAACGAGAATCGTCAAAACATTCGCCCAACGGCTGACGCGGAAGTTTTCAATCGCTTTAGCTTTCAGCCAACCGGCTAGAAATATAAGATAAACGCCGATGGTGACTGACAAAATCGGGTGACTGACGCGCAGGCGAAGCAGCGTGTGCGACGTTGACGAGAAATCCTTGGTAAACCCTTCGGTCAATGTTTCCGACGGAAAAAGCATACTGCTCAAAGCCGCCACCGAACCGCTTAATCCGATTAGCAAAATCCCCGCAATTGCTAATGAAAGAAGAAGCAAAATTTTCGGCTGCGCTTTAAAATCAAACGGCTTTCCGCCGCTGGCAAACCACGCGGTTAATGTCAAAAAGGTCAGTAAAACAAGCGTCGTTATTAAATGTCCCGCCATCCAAAACGGACGCGCCGCCGTCAATGTTTCCGCCGTATTGCCCGTCAGAACCAAACCCGCGCCGAGCAATCCCTCGACGATTACAAAAACGAAAGAACCGATTGCCATTTTCAAAACGAGACGGTTCTTTTCGATTTTTTCCGCTTTCCAAATTAAAAACGCCCAGGCTAATAAACCGATGACGACGAATCCGTCCAGCATACTCGTGATTCTGTGTGAAAATTCAATCACGGTTTTCAGTTCCGGTGCGCTCGGTATGACTTCACCGTGGCACGTCAGCCAATGCTGCCCGCAGCCGTCGCCCGACTTTGACGCGCGCAGAAACACGCCCCAGATAATTACGACGATGTTATAAGCCAGAACGAACCAGGCGAATCTGGCAAATTCCGACAATTTCAATTCCGTGTTCATTTTTGCTAAATTCAAACTTCAGGCTTCGTAAAAGCACAGAATAACACTTAAAAGTTGAAACGAAAATTCAACCGGATATTAGAAAAACTAAATGGAAGACGAACATTTTTTTACTTGCCCGCATTGCTGGCAAACCGTTTCGATGGTTTTGGATCTATCAATCGCGGAGCAAAGCTATATCGAAGATTGCGAGGTTTGCTGCAATCCGATTCAGATTAGTTATCGGGCGGAAAATTTTGAATTGACGGATTTTTCGGTGGACGGCATCGAGCAGTAAAATTTTCTTTGGCAAACTTTGATTATGAGAAAAGAGCGAATTGACAATCTTCTGGTTGAACGCGAGTTCGCCGATTCGCCAGCCAAAGCAAAAGCCCTGATAATGGCGGGCGTGATTCTCGTCAACGAAAAGCGTGTCGAAAAACCTTCTGAAATTTTTCCGTCTGAGGCGAAAATCAGAATCAAAGGCGATTCGGCGGCAAACAAATACGTCGGGCGCGGCGGCTTGAAATTAGAAAAAGCATTAAGTCAATTTCAAATGCGCGTAAGTGAATATGTTTGTCTTGATGTCGGCGCGTCAACCGGCGGATTTACAGATTGCCTGTTGCAGAACGGCGCGAAAAAAGTTGTGACGGTTGATGTCGGCACGAACCAAATTGATTGGAAACTCAGGCGCGACGAACGAGTCGAAGTCCGCGAAAACGTCAACGCGCGGTATCTCAAACGGGAAGACTTTGCGGAACAATTCGACTTAATCGTGATGGACGTTTCCTTTATTTCGGTGACGAAAATTCTGCCCGCGCTTGTTTCGCTATTAACCGAAACAGGACGAATAATCGTTTTGATAAAGCCGCAATTTGAAGTCGAAAAAAACGAAGTCGGCACAGGCGGCGTTGTCCGCGAAACGGAAAAACACGAGCGCGTCGTCGCGGAAATAAATTCGTTTGCCGAAACGTGCAGCTTGAAAAAATTAGGTGTGATTGATTCGCCGATTACAGGCGCGGACGGCAACAAAGAATTTTTAGCATTGTATTGTGTGCAACTAAGGTGACGAGCAGGTTTCCTCTTATTAGATGTAATTTAGATGAAAACTAAAACCGAAAAATCTAAGCCGAAAAAATTTGTCGAAGGGGTTGATTATTATTTTGAAAACGGCTTGATGGTTCTAACCGAACTCTTTCTTAAAGAGCGCGGTTATTGCTGCGACAACGGCTGCCGGCATTGTCCATATAAAAATTCGGAAAACCGCAATCACAATAAATAGGTCTCAATCTCTTCGTGTCTTTTAAAAGACATATCTGCTTCTCGTAATATGTTCGGTCGCGGAGCGCGGGTGATTGTGACCGGAGCATTTGGCGAAGCGCAAACCAGCGTCAGTTTTTCATAATCTTTTTGCATCCGCTCTTGAGAAGCGAGCCAATCTAACGTATTCTGCAAAATTTGACGGGCGTAAAAATCTTCCGGCTGAACGATTCGGTAATACATCCACTTGCCATCACGACGCGCCGTCACAAGTTCGGCATTTCGCAGGTAAGCCAGATGCCGGGAAATTTTCGGCTGGCTAACTTCTAAAACTTCCGTAAAGAAACAAACGCAGATCTCCTGTTCGCGTATTAAATTTAGAATTCGCCGCCGCGTTCTATCAGCTAACGCGATAAAAAATGTTTGCATACTGACCATTACAAAAATTTTAACACTTTTTTAAAACATTGTCTTGACATAATAAATTTTTGAGAGTAAAAATTTAAACATATTCGCACAAGCGAATATGAGGAGAATCATATGAATAATATAAAAACATTAAAACCGCATATTTCCCTGAATGTGAAGAATGTGGAAGCCAGCATTGAGTTTTACCAGAAACTTTTTGACATCGAACCAGCAAAGGTTCGGACGGGTTATGCAAAATTCGACGCGCAAAATCCGCTGTTGAATCTTGCTTTAAATGAAGCCGCTTATAATGAGCGCGGCGCGCTTTCGCATCTCGGAATTCAGGTTGCTTCGACCGAAGACGTTTTGAAAACCAAAGAGCGTTGGGAGCAAGTCGGACTTTTAACGAGAGACGAAATGCAGACAAGTTGCTGTTACGCGCTGCAGGATAAAACCTGGGTGCGCGACCCGGACGGCAACGAATGGGAAGTTTTCGTCGTATTGGAGGACAATTTAGCGGAAAGCGACCCGTGCGAATGCGGCACAAAACTGGTTGACGGAGAAGCGGAAAAAGCGGCAGCGTGTTGCTCGCCTGCTCCGATTGGAATAACAAATGAAACAAACACTGGGGCGACGGGTTGCTGCTGAAGCGATTGGGACGGCGATGTTGCTGGCGGCGGTCGTCGGCTCCGGCATTATGGCGGAGCGGCTCGCGGGCGGGAACATCGCCATTACTTTACTTGCTAACACAATCGCTACGGGCGCGGCTCTGGTCGCGCTGATTCTGACGTTCGGCACAATTTCGGGCGCGCATTTTAATCCGGCGGTGACTGTTTGCGATGCGTGGCAAAAGGGAATTTCACGGCGCGATGCCGCTGCTTACGTCGCCGCGCAAATAACCGGTGCGTTTGCCGGAGTTGCGGCGGCAAACGTGATGTTTGAATTGCCCGTTTTTTTCGCTTCTCAAAAGGGTCGAACCGGCGCGGCGCAGTGGTTCAGCGAATTCGTCGCTACGTTCGGATTGCTGGCGGTAATCTGGGGTTGTTCCCGGTTGCGCTCGTCAATCGTTACACCGTTCGCCGTCGCCGCTTACATAGTCGCCGCTTATTGGTTCACGGCTTCCACGTCGTTTGCAAATCCGGCGGTCACGCTGGCGCGTTCGATGAGCGACACTTTCGCCGGCATTCGCCCGGCGGACGCGCCCGCTTTTATCACCGCGCAATTTCTCGGCGCGGCGACGGCGACCGCGCTGTTCCGGTGGCTCGCGCCAATCGGTAAAAATGAAGCGGAAACCGTTATCGTTTCGCATCTTGAAAATAAAGCTGCAAAATGAGGGAATTTTATGAATCGAAAAAAACGATTTTTGATTTTATGCACCGGAAACTCCGCCCGCAGTCAGATGGCGGAAGGATTGCTGCGCGAAATCGGCGGCGGTGAATTTGCGGTTGAAAGTGCCGGTGTCGCGCCGGGCAGCGTGCGCCCGGAAGCCATCGAAGCGATGCGTGAGGTCGGCATTGATATTTCCGGGCATCGCTCGAAATCGGCTGACGAATTTGCCGGGCAAAACTTCGACTACATCATTACGGTCTGCGACCACGCCAGAGAAACCTGTCCGGTTTTTTCCGGCAAGGCAACCCGTATCCACCAGAGTTTTACAGACCCGCCGCCCGAAACCGCCGGTGATTATCAATCTCGGCTGGAAATCTTTCGAGAGGTGCGCGACCGATTACGCGAGTGGCTGACCGATTTTATTCAAAAGCAAAAAGCATAAAAAAGCGACGGCGAAAAATCTGATTTGCCGTCGCTTCATTTTTGTCCGGCGTTTAGTTATCGTTTGTTGCATCATCGTTCATCTGTGCTAATCTGTGATTTCATTTTTGGAAGGTTAAATGCAGGAAAAATCTTTTTACACTTTGGCGGTTCACGCCGGCGAAGACCGGACGGAAAATTACGGAGCCGTCAGCGTTCCGATTTACACCGCGTCGGTTTTCGCCTTTTCCGACGCTGAGACGGGCGCGGCAATTCACAATCGTCAGAAGGAAGGTTACTTTTACGGACGACTGGGAAATCCGACGCAAACCGCGCTCGAAAAAGCCGCCGCCGAACTCGAATCGGGCGAAGCGGCTCTGGCTTTCGCGTCGGGAATGGCGGCGATTTCCGCTTCTTTATTAACCGTCGTAAAGTCGGGCGACCACATTGTCGCCCCGTCTTCGATGTATCCGACGACGACTCTTTTCCTAAAACATTTAGCCGAAAATTTCGGCATCGAAACGAGTTTTATTGACGCAGCCGACGCGGATAATTATGCCGCTGCAATTCAACCGAACACAAAAGTTTTTTGGATTGAAACGCCTTCCAATGCTTTATTAAAAATTACCGATATTGCGGCAGTTGCAAAAATCGCGCGGGGAAACAATATAACGACAATTGCCGACAACACTTTCGCCACGCCTTTCAATCAGCGTCCGCTTGAACTCGGCGTTGATGTCGTCGTTCATTCGGCAACGAAATATTTCGGCGGTCACAGCGATTTGACGGCAGGCTTAATGGTCGGAAAAAAAGAAGTCGTCGAAAAAGCAAATCTTGAGACGACAAAATTATACGGTGGAAACATCGCGCCGCAAGTCGCGTGGCTGGTTTTACGCGGAATTAAGACCTTGGCTTTAAGAATGGAGCGGCACAATCAAAACGCATCTGCTTTAGCGGATATGTTATCGAAGCATCCTAAAATTAAAGATGTTTTTTATCCGGGCTTGGAAAATCATCACAACCACGCCATCGCCAGAAAACAGATGAAAGGTTTCGGCGGAATGATTGCGTTTGATGTCGGCGGAGTCGAAGAGGGGAAAAAGTTTGTCAACAACGTCGAGGTTTGCACGTTAGCGACTTCGCTCGGCGGCGTGGAAACGATTCTTCAGCATTCGGCTTCGATGACGCACGCCGCGCTTTCATCCGATGAGCGGTTAGAAGCTGGCGTGACCGATGGCTTGATTCGTTTTTCGGTCGGAATCGAAGACGTTAAAGATTTAATTACAGATTTAGAAAACGCGCTTGATAAAATCTGATTGGTAAAAGTTGCTCGAAATGGCTGCAAAATCCGAAATCATAAATCGCGCCGAACTCGTCGAGAAAATCAGCGAAGAAAAACCTTTTCATTATATCGTGCAGAATTTGGAAAGCACATTCGGCGAGCCGAAACTCTCGCCGAAAAGCGACGCGCTGGCGATGTTGATAAATATCATTTTGTCGCAGGCGACGAGTGACGCGAACAGCAACCGCACTTTTCGTAATCTGAAAGAGCGTTTCGTAACTTGGGAAGCGATTTTGGCGGCTGACGAAAAGGACATTGCCGAGGCGATTCGGCTTGGCGGTCTGGCTAATCAAAAAGCGAAAGTCATTAAAGATTTGCTGCGACAATTAAAAGATGCAAGCGGAAAGCTCTCACTCAAACTCATTGAAAAAATGCCCGACGAAGAAGCACGCGATTATCTGCAAAGTTTTCGCGGCATCGGACCGAAAACCGTCGCCTGCACTTTATTGTTTGCCCGACACAAAGAAGTTTTTCCGCTCGACACGCATATTTTTCGCGTCTTGAAACGGATGGGAATTTTGCCCGAAAAAATTACTGATGCGAAAGCGCACCGGCTTTTAGACGAACTCGCGCCGGCGGGAAAATTTTATTCGCTGCACGTTAACCTGATTCGTCTCGGCAGACAAATTTGTCGTCCGCGCGAGCCGTTATGCGATCAGTGTCCGCTCATCGAGTATTGCGATTACGGCTTGACGCAAATATGATAATCAGCTCATTAAAAAACGATTCGGAATAGATAATAGATGATAACTGATAGATAAAATCTCTCATCTATTATCTATCAGTTATCATCTATTCCGAAGTAAAAACAAATTTTAAGATACTTTTGAAATGTCATATATTCTCGCATTAGATCAAGGCACGACGAGCAGCCGCGCGATTGTGTTTGATTGGCAAAGCCGAGTAATCGCCGTCGCGCAAAAAGAATTCGCGCAGATTTACCCGCAGAGCGGCTGGGTCGAACATAATCCGTTTGAAATTTGGGAGACGCAGCGAGAAACCGCAATCGGAGTCTTACGGAAAGCCGGTTTAACCGCCAAAGACATTTCGGCAATTGGAATAACTAATCAACGCGAAACGAGCATCGTCTGGA
>Ga0136640_10000959_pt1 | contig 11338 bp, 7 predicted proteins | sample AntDrymUQ8642106_2_FD_105498 | JGI IMG/M metagenome (GOLD analysis project Ga0136640, IMG submission 105498) | Polar desert sand microbial communities from Dry Valleys, Antarctica - metaG UQ864 (21.06) | ecosystem: Environmental > Terrestrial > Soil > Desert | place: Antarctica: Dry Valley...
CGAAGAAGGCGAACAAGAACGAGGCCAAGCCGACTCCTACCACGGCTGCCACGGCGCCAACACCCACCACTGTCGCGCTGCCGGTGCCGATCGCACCCCCCGCCGACGACGAGGCGGCCGAACCGGTAGTCCCCCTCGGCACGTTGGCGATCCCGGCGCTGGACCTGGAACGCACCTTCTACGACGGCATTCGCCTGCCGACCTTCGACCTCGGCCCAGGGCATTGGCCCGGCTCCGCGATGCCAGGCCAGCCGGGAAACGTGGTCATCGGCGGCCATCGCACGAACAGCAACGCAGATTTCCGATACATCGACCAGCTCAGCGCCGGCGACGAGATGATCCTCACGACGAACGAAGGAGCGAGTTTCACCTACGTCGTCGAATCGACCGAGATCACCAGCCCGTTCGCCTCGCGGGTGATCTACCAGACGCCTCGCAAGACGGCCACGTTGTTCGCCTGCCATCCACCCGGGTCTGTCAGGCAGCGGGTCGTCGTTCACCTCTCCATGGCGCCCTGACCGCCCACCGAACCGGTTGTCGTTCTCGTCAGCCGCTGAGCGGATCCACCCGCAGAACGAGGGCGTCGTCGACCACGTCGACGAGGATGGTGCCGTCGTCGGTGACCTTGCCCTCCAGGATCAACACTGCCGCCTGATCGCCGATCTCGCGCTGGATCACACGCTTGAGCGGACGGGCACCGAACGCCGGATCGAAACCGTCGCGAGCGAGCTGAACCTTGGCGGCTTCGGTGACGTCGAGTGTGATGCGTCGCTCGGCCAGCCGGCGCCGCAGCGACTCGAGCTGGATGTCAACGATGCTGGTCAGGTCGTCCTCGGTCAGTGAACGGAAGCGGATGATCTCGTCGACCCGGTTGACGAACTCCGGCTTGAAGAAGTCGAGCGGATCTCCCTGCAGGTTGGATGTCATGATCAGCACCACGTTCGTGAAGTCGACCGTGCGGCCCTGGCCGTCGGTGAGCCGACCGTCGTCGAGCACCTGCAGCAGCGTGTTGAACACGTCGGGATGTCCCTTCTCGATCTCGTCCAGCAGCACCACCGAGTACGGTCGCCGGCGTACGGCCTCGGTCAGCTGGCCGCCTTCGTCGTAGCCGACGTAGCCCGGCGGGGCGCCGATCAGCCGACTCACGGAGAACTTCTCCATGTACTCGCCCATGTCGAGTCGGACCATGGCCCGGTCGTCGTCGAACAGGAACTCGGCAAGCGCCCTGGCCAGCTCGGTCTTACCGACGCCGGTCGGGCCGAGGAACATGAACGACCCGATCGGCCGGTTCGGGTCGGACAGCCCGGCCCGGCTGCGGCGGATGGCGTTGGCTACCGCCGTGACGGCGTCATCCTGACCGATCACGCGCCGGTGCAGCAACGATTCCAGCTGCACGAGCTTGGCCGTCTCACCCTCCAGCAGCCGGCTCACGGGGATGCCCGTGGAGCGGGCAACGACCTCGGCGATGTCCTCGGAGTCGACCTCCTCCTTGAGCATTCGCTGGGTCGACTGCAGTTCGCCGAGGTGCGCCGTGGCCTCCTCGATGCGCCGCTCCAGCTCGGGAATGCGTCCATAGCGGATCTCCGCCGCCACGTTGAGGTCGGTCTCACGCTCGATCTGCGTACGCAGGCCCTCCAGCTCCTCCTTCAGCGCCCGGATGGCATCGATGGCCTGGCGCTCGGTCTCCCAGTGCTGTTTCATCTCGGTGGCCTGGGCGTTGAGCGACGCCAGCTCGTCGTGCAAGGCCTCCAGTCGCTGCTCCGAAGCAGGGTCGGACTCCTTCTCCAGTGCCACCTGCTCGATCTCGAGCTGCAGGATACGGCGCTCCACGACATCGATCTCGGTGGGCATCGAGTCGATCTCGATGCGCAGCTTGCTTGCGGCCTCGTCAACCAGGTCGATGGCTTTGTCGGGCAGGAAGCGCGACGTGATGTAGCGCTTGGACAGCACAGCGGCGGCGACGAGCGCCGAGTCCTGGATGCGCACCCCGTGATGCACCTCGTAACGCTCGGCCAGGCCGCGCAGGATGCCGATCGTGTCCTCCACCGACGGCTCATCCACGTACACCTGCTGGAAGCGCCGCTCCAGCGCCGCATCCCGCTCGATGTACTTGCGATACTCGTTGAGCGTCGTGGCCCCGACCATGCGCAGCTCACCACGAGCCAGCATCGGCTTGATCATGTTGCCGGCGTCGATGGCGCCCTCGGCAGCTCCCGCTCCGACGATCGTGTGCAGCTCGTCGACGAACGTGATCACCTGCCCTTGGGCGTCGGTGATCTCCTTCAACACGGCTTTCATCCGCTCCTCGAACTCACCGCGGTACTTGGCGCCGGCCAGCATCGACGTGATGTCGAGGCCGATGAGACGCTTGTCCTTGAGCCCGTCGGGCACGTCGCCGTCGGCGATGCGCCTGGCGAGACCCTCGACGATGGCCGTCTTGCCAACGCCGGGTTCACCGATCAGCACCGGGTTGTTCTTCGTGCGCCGCGACAGCACCTGGATGACGCGGCGGATCTCCTCGTCGCGCCCGATCACGGGGTCGATCTTGCCGTCACGGGCGCGCTCAGTGAGGTCCTGACCGTACTTCTCGAGCGCCTGGAACTGCTCCTCGGGGTTCTGGCTGTTGACCCGGTGCGAGCCCCGGACGTCGGCCAGCGCGGTGAGCAGTTCCTCGGTGCCGATGCCGAGCCGGTCGGACATCGCCAGCAGCACGTGCTCGACCGACAGGTAGTCGTCGCGCAGGTCGTTCTGGAAGCGCTGCGCCTCGTTGAACACGGCATCGAGCTGGCGTCCGAGGCGTGGCTCATTGCCGCCGTACGCCTTGGGCAGCTTGGAGACGGCCTCGTCGGCCTTGTTGCGCACCATCAACGGAGCCAGACCGAGCTTGGCCAGCACTGCCGGCACGACGGTGTCGTCCTGGGACATCAGGGCCACGAGCACGTGATCGGGCGTCAGTTCCGGGTTCGAGTTCGCCTTCGCCTGATCGATGGCTGCGGCGAGCGCCTCCTGGGTCTTGACGGTCCACCGCTTCGGGTCCAACGCCATCTCACGCTCCTATCAGAAATGCTGAGTCGAAGTGTATCAACTTATGGGCTCTGCTCATCGCCCACCGGGCTCCACCGACGTCGGAGATGTTGGTGCCACAACGTCAGCGTACGTCTGGGGCCTGAGCGACCGCGCCTCGTTCTCAGCAGAGTGCACCAGGTGCCACGATGGGTCCATGGGAACCGTCGTCTTCTTCCACGCCCATCCCGACGACGAGGCACTGACGACGGGCGGATCGATGGCCAGGGCCGCCGCCGAGGGACACCGGGTCGTGCACGTGATCGCCACGAACGGGGAGCTCGGCGAGGCGCCCGACGACCTTGCCGCCGGCGAGACGCTCGTCGACCGCCGTCGCGCCGAGACCGAGCGGTCGGCGGCGATCCTCGGCGTTCACCGTCTGGAGTGGCTCGGCTATCACGATTCGGGGATGACCGGCTGGGAACAGAATGAGCGGCCCGACAGCTTCTGGCGAGCCGACGTCGACACCGCCGCGACCCGTCTCGTCCATGTGCTGCGGGCCGAACGGGCCGACGTGCTGGTCGCCTACGACTGGCACGGCGGCTACGGCCATCCCGACCACATCCAGGTTCACCGCGTGGGACTGCGGGCTGCCGAGCTGGCCGGCGCGGTTCGGGTGCTGGAGGTCACGTACAACCGTGACGCCATCCTGGCCGGCATGGCCGAGCCCGATGGCGACGGCGGCCCCGACTTCGACCCGAGTGGCCCAGCCGACGATGGCAACCCGTTCGGCACACCCGAAGCCGAATTGCACCTTGCCGTCGACGTGGCGCCGTACGTCACGCTCAAGCACCGTTCGATCGCCTGCCACGCCAGCCAGGTCACCGATACCGCTTACTTCGTGGACATGCCCCCCGCCAAGTTCGCGCTCTGGTTCTCGACCGAGTGGTACATCGAGCCCGACGCCCCAACGGGCCTCCGTCCTGGCTGGCTGTTCGAATAGCCACGGCGGGCGCTCCAGCGCCCTCGCCGGCCGCGTCGTTCAGAGGTGAGGACCCGATTCGGCACGGCGGGCGCTCCAGCGCCCTCGCCGGCAGCGTCGTTCAGAGGTGAGGACCCGATTCGGCACGGCGGGCGCTCCAGCGCCCTCGCCGGCCGCATCATGAAGGGAGGGTCCGCATCGCTGTCATACCCCCTCGGTACGGTCGCGGTCGATGCCGCTCGCCGTCCGCACCTACACCTGCCAGGTCACCTGGCGAGACAACGGTCTGCACGTGTGGGCCTGGGACGGCGAGCGCCCCGCGCCGGCCGGCTGGCTGCTCCGTCGAGTGCGCCCGCCCGGTGCAACGTCGTCCGCGACAAGCGACCTCACCCGTCTCACCATCGATGTCCATGGCGCGCCAAGGACCTCGGCGTCGTCGGTGCGGCTCGACGTGGCGAGCGCCGTCTCCTGGCTCGGTGCCCACCTCGGCGACACCGAACACGAGACGTCCGAGTCAGCCATCTGGTTCGGTCAGGTAGGCGTCTTGGCGGCCCGGCTCGTCAACGCCGGTCGATTCCTGCCCGTCGTGACCACCGAACACGAACGCCTCGTCGCCCGCTGGGTCCCGGCGCTCGACACGCCGCTCATGGCGGCTGTCGAGGCGCTGCAACGCGCAGCACCGGGTGTGTGCCACGACGGTGAACCGGGCGCCACCCGCAGCATCGTCGATCGCTTCGTCGACGCCCTGTGCCGTCATCAGCTGCGAGAATCGGGTTGGCATCCGCATGCGCCCGGTCGCGACGCCGCCAATCGGGCACGAGTCGACGTGTTCCGGGCCCTCGGCACGAGCGACCCCGGCATCACCACGAGCCACCAGCGCGCCGTCCGCTGCCTGGGTGCATCTCTCGACCGGACCCGTCGGCGCAGTTCTGGCGAGCCCGTGGTCCTGCCTCGCCTACGGCTGCAACCTCCCGACGAGCCGGCCGACGACTGGTGGGTCGAGCTGCAACTCGTCGACGACGCCGACGGCGGGCGTTGGTGCAGCGCCGCCGACGTGTGGTCCCAGACCCCATTGGCTGTCGATCTGGCGGGCGACGTCGAGCACCTCGTCGTGCTCGAGGGAGTGCTACGCGACGCCGTGTCCCTCATCGTCCGCCACGTGCCGGCGCTCGACGAACTGGGCGACGACCACCAACCACATGCCGTGTCGCTCGACCTCGCTGCCACCAGCGCGTTCCTCGATGAGGCGCCAGACCAGTTGCGCGAGATCGATATCGATCTCATCGGGCCCGAGCGGCTGATGCAGGCCACCGTCCGCGTGCATGCTGCGGCACGAGATGGCACCGACGCCCACGACGCCGGCGCCACCCGTGGTCGTCTCGGGCGTCGGGCCGTGGTCGAGTGGACGCTGTCCATCGACGGCGGCGACGGCCAGCATCCCCTCGACGAGGCCGCTGCCGCCCGAGCCGAGGTCGCCGGAGCCAGCCTGCTCTACTCCGGTGGACGGTGGGTGCGCATCGACGGCGAGGCGCTGCGCGCGGCGCAACGTCGACTGTCGACGTTCCGGGTCTCGCACTCCAGCATCGGCGGCGCCGCCCTGCTCCGCCTGGCGGCCGACGCCGAGGACCAACTCGAGGTGCCGGTCGACCTCGAAGGCGTCGCCGGGTGGACCCGCCTGCTGCTCGAAGGCCTCGGCGATGACCGTCTCGAGGAGGCGGAAGAACCCGACGGGTTCGAAGGCACGCTGCGGCACTACCAGCGCCGGGGGCTGCAGTGGTTGCGCACACTCGCCGGCGCCGAGCTCGGCGGTTGCCTGGCCGACGACATGGGACTCGGCAAGACGGCCACGACGCTCGCACACCTGGTCTCGCGCCCGGGACCCCACCTCGTGGTGTGCCCGCTGAGCGTCGTGCGCAACTGGCAGAGCGAGTGCGCCCGGTTCACGCCGTCATTGCGCACGCTCGTGCATCACGGCAGCCTGCGCACCCGCGGGCGCGACACCCTGTTCGCCCTGTCCGACTACGACCTCGTCATCACCACGTACGGCTTGCTCACGCGCGACATCGACACACTCGGCGACGTGAGCTGGACGACGCTCGTGCTCGACGAGGCGCAGGCGGTCAAGAACGCCTCGACCCAGGCTGCTCGCGCCGTACGGGCAATCCCGTCCCACCAGACGATCGCCCTGACCGGCACGCCGGTGGAGAACCGCCTCGGCGACCTGTGGTCCATCCTCGACGCCGTCAACCCCGGCATCCTTGGCTCCCGTCGCAACTTCCGCGATCGCTTCGCCCACCCGATCGAGCGCCACAGCGACGCCGTCGCTGCCTTTAGGTTGCGCACCATCACCGAGCCGCTGCTGTTGCGCCGCACGAAGTCCGACAAGCAGTTGGTGCCAGACCTCCCCGACAAGATCGAACAGGTGGCATGGGCGAGGCTGACGCCCGAGCAGTCGATCCTCTACCGGCAGGTGGTCGACCAACTGCTCGTTGATGCCGACGCCGAGCAAGGCATGCGTCGCCGTGGCATCGTGCTTGCCGCCATCACTCGCCTCAAGCAGATCTGCAATCACCCGGCCCACGCGCTCGGCGACGGATCACGCCTCGAGGGCCGCAGCGGCAAGCTCGACCGGTTCGACGAGTTGCTCGGTGACATCCTCGACGGCGACGATCAGATGCTCGTCTTCACGCAGTTCCGGGTGATGGGGCTGCTGCTGCGCCAGCATCTGCTCACCCGCTTCGGCCTCGCCGTCCCGTTTCTCGACGGCTCTGTGAGCGCCGCCGGGCGGATGTCGATGGTCGACCGGTTCCAGGCCGGCGGCGACCGCATGCTGCTGATCTCGCTGAGAGCCGGCGGCACCGGGCTCAACCTCACGGCCGCCTCGCACGTGTTGCACTACGACCGGTGGTGGAACCCGGCGGTGGAAGACCAGGCCACCGACCGGGCGTGGCGGATCGGCCAGCACCGCACGGTGATGGTGCACAAGCTCGTCACCGAGGGCACCATCGAGGAGCGCATCGCCGCCGTCATCGACGAGAAGCGGTCCGTGGCCAACGCCGCCGTCGGCCGCGGCGAAACCTGGATGTCCGAGCTGTCGACCGACGAGCTGGCTTCACTCGTCAGGCTCGATGCGCCGAGCACCGAGGGCACGCCGTGAGCCGCCCGTTGCGGGCCCTCGGCCCCAACCAGCCCGGGCAGTTCATGGCCACCAGAGTGCGGGTGCTGGCGGCCGAGCTCTCTGATCCCCAGCGCTTGGCCCGCGGTCGCGAATACGTCGACACGGGCGCCGTGGTCGACATCGAAGTCGAACCGGGGCTGGCTACGGCGACGGTCCAGGGGTCGCGACCCGGCCCGTACGTCGTCGAGCTCAACGTCGAACACGGCGACGGGCCGCCGCTGCGCCGGGAGATCGACGCCTCGTGTAGCTGTCCCGACGATCCCGACGCCGTTCATGGATGGTGCAAACACGCTGTGGCGACGCTGATCGTGCTGGCCAACGAGATCGCAGTCGTCCCCGACACGCTCGCCCGCTGGCGCTCATCGACGGTCGACGTCCCGACCGGCCGGGGCCCAGCGGCCGCCGAGGCAATCTCCGATCCGTTGGGGCCTGCACTGCGGGTGCCCGACGGCATCACGATGCCTGACCTTCCCGACGTCAGTCCGCTGCCAGCCGGGACGATCACCGATCCCGACGTCGTCGCATTGCTGCGTTCGGCCTATGAACTGATCTGCGGGCATTCGCCACCGCCGAGCGAACCGCCCGGGAACCGGGTGGCGGTCCCAGACGTCTGATCTGCGGCTCAGCCGCCATCACAGGCTCGACGCACGTACGATCGGACTGCCGCAGCAACGAAGGAAGACCGTATGTATCGCAGCAGTCTGTCTGCAGTCGGCCGACGCCGCATTGCCGAAATCACCATGACGTCGGTCGTGCTGCTGGCTGCATGCGGCTCCGGCGGCGGCGGCGACTCGTTCTCGTCCGGTCGCGCGTGCCGCAACGTCGAACGGCTGATCGAGGCCGTCCAAGCGGGCGACCCGAGCACGGCCGGCCAGGAGCTCGACCGTCTCACCGACGACGTTGAGGTCGAGTCGCGGATGGATGGCGCCGAGTTGGATGACGTCGTCGACGACCCCGACGGCGACACCGTCGATGCCATCGAGGATGCCGTGTCCGGCCTCAACTGCGATCTCGACATCGAGGACGTCGACATCACCGATCCGACCACTGACCCGCCGGTGACCGACCCCACGACAGACCCGACGAGAGACCCGACAGTGACAGATCCGACAACGGACCCGACGATGACGGATCCCACGACCGACTCGACGGGCGACCCGCCGTTCACGCTGCCCCAGGCCCCGACCACTTCCACGGTGCCGCCGACCGATCCGACAACCCCACGTCCGCCGGTCACGACGGCCTCCACACCGAGGTCCACTGATCCGCCGAACTCGGATCCGCCGCGATCCGACCCTACCGCTGCGCCGACCACGGGTCGCAGCGACCCGGTGCCGCTGATCGCTGTCGACGTCGGCGCCATCGAATCCCGAGACGTCGGCGAGTACGACGAGCGTGGCATCGAGGAGCTGGCCCAGCTCTTCGGCCTCGACGCTCTCATGGTGCCGGCTGGACCGAATGCCGTCGACCTCGTCTACGTGACCCAGGATTTCGGCGACAACCCCTCCCGCTACGACGACTTCGGGTTCCAGTTCGCCAGCAAGCTCAGCGAGCGCGAGGTGCTGGCACGCTTTCGAGACGCCGTGTCGGGGCAGGGTGACTACACCTTCGAGAACCGGAACACCGCCGGCACCATCGGGTTCGACACCGAGCCCGCCGACATCGACGACCAGATCCCCAATTGGGACGTCGCAGTGTCACCCAAGGACGGCCAGGTCCACCGCGTCGAGATCGTGCGCTCCGATTACAGCGACGACGTCCGCACCCGGATGCGCGACATCATCGCCGACAAACGCAAAACGGAGCTCGGGTTGCTCGACGAGTTGGGGTGGGACGTGTCGGGCTTCAGCTACTACAGCTCGACGGCCGCATCCTCGACTCCCTACGAGACGTCCGATCTCACGTTCATCACGTCCGATGCGATCGTCAAGGCCAAGGATCGTCTCGTCGGCGCGCTCGGCGGTGGCGCCAAGGCGAGCAAGAAGGACGACTTCTTCAACATCGAGACGCCCGAGGGAGTGTGGTTCCTCTCCCCCGACTACGGCGCCGGCGTGACGGGACGGTTCACCGGCCGGTAGGCGGGCGTTGACCGAACACGGCCACGGCTTGGCGAAGCGGCACGAGATCCCGCCGCTGGCGCCGTTGCGCTGCGACTTCGGCGTTGTCGGCCGCCGCTCTCGCCTCGGCCAGTTGGCGGCGCAAGCGGATGTTCTCGACCTCCAGCTGCATCACCCGGCGGATGCCCTCGAGGTTCATTCCTTCGGCCGCCAGCTCCGAGATGCGGCGCAGCAGCTCGATGTCGGCGTCACTGTACCGGCGGTTGCCGCCATCGGTCCTCGCAGGGCGCACCAGGCCGCGGCGCTCATAGATGCGCAAGGTTTGCGGGTGCATGCCCGCAAGCTCGGCGGCGACCGAGATGACGTACACCGCCTGGGTTCGAGTGCGAGCCGCCATCAGGTGACCTCCTCGGCCACGCTAGCCGCGGCCAGTTGCTCGATCGCCGAACGCTGCTCGTCGCTCAGCGACGCCGGGACGACCACGTCCACGGTCACGATCATGTCGCCGGTGCCCTTGCGGCTCGTGATGCCCTTGCTGCGCACCCGGTGCCGTGAACCGCTCTGGGTGCCAGGTGGAAGGCGCAGCGTGACGTGGGCACCGTCGAGCGTCGGCACCTCGACGTTGCCGCCGAGCGCCACCTGTGGGAACGTCACGGGCACTCGAACCGTCAGGTTGTTGCCCTGGCGTGCGAACCGGGCATGCGGGGTGACGTGGATCTCGACCAACAGATCTCCGGGAGGACCACCGTTGCGGCCCGGGGCACCACGTCCCTTCAGCTTGATGGCCTGGCCGTCGGCCACGCCCGCCGGGATACGAGTCTGGACCTCGCGCTGGCGCCTCTCCACGCCGCTGCCGTGGCATGTGGTGCACGGCTCGGGGATGACGACGCCGGTTCCCTGACACGTTCGGCACGGCGAGGAGAACGAGAACAGGCCCTGGTTGTCGTCGACGACTCCGCGCCCGGCACATGTCGGGCACACCTGCGGAGACGTGCCGGGCTTGGCCCCCGACCCGTGACACGTGGAGCACTGGGCGTCGCTCGTGAGGTACAGCGTGGTCGTGATTCCTCGCACTGCGTCCTCGAAGCCAACGGTCAGCTCGGCCCGCAGATCGGCGCCGCGCCGGGGACCAACACCCGAGACGCCGCCGTCGCCCCTGCTGCGACGGCCGAACATCTGGCCCAGGAAGTCGCCAAGGCCACCGCCGGCACCATCCATGTCGCCGGCGTTGAACGAGAACCCGCCAGGACCACCGCCGACCGGACCCATGGAACGGACCTCGTCGTACTCGGCGCGCTTGGCCTCGTCGCCCAACACGTCGTATGCCGCCGACACCTCCTTGAACCGCTCCTCGGCGCCAGGGTCCCCTGGGTTGGCGTCAGGGTGCAGTTGGCGAGCCAACCGCCGGTACGCCTTCACGATCTCCTTCTGGCCGGCGTCGTGCGCCACGCCGAGGACCTGGTAGTAGTCCTTCTCGAACCACTCGCGGTTGACGGCCACGCTTCAGTCCCTGGTTCGTACCATGGCGGGACGCAGGGTTGTGCCCTTCCAGCGGTAGCCGCTGCGCAGCACGTCGGCGACGACGACGTCACCGCCATCGCCGGCCTCGTGGGCCACGGCGTCGGCGATCTCGGGGTCGAAACGCTGATTCTCGAGGTCGACCATCTCCAAACCGTGCTTGCGCAACTCGCTCAGCATGGCGTTGAGCAGCGGACCGACCTCGTCGGGATGGCGCAAGTACGCGGCCTCGGCGGCATCGAGCACCGGCAGCAGCGCCTCGGCCAGCCGACCAGTCGCCCGTTCCACGTCGGCGGCCGACTGGGCGGCCGCCCGCTTGCGGTAGTTCACGAAGTCGGCCTGCACCCGCTGGATCAGCTCTTTGAGCGCATCGCGCTCGGCGATGAGTTGATCTCGCTCGCCTTCTACCTGGTCTCGCTCGCTGCGCTCGTTCGACTGCTCCTCGTCGCTGGCGCTTCCCTCGTCGCCTGACCCTCCATCGTTCACATCCCGGGGGCCGAAGCGTTGCGCCCCTGGGTCGCGCTCGTGCTGCCAGTCTGGCTCGCTCGACTGCTCCTCGTCGCTGGCGCTTCCCTGTTGCTGGTCTCGCTCGCTGCGCTC
>Ga0136640_10000960_pt1 | contig 11333 bp, 15 predicted proteins | sample AntDrymUQ8642106_2_FD_105498 | JGI IMG/M metagenome (GOLD analysis project Ga0136640, IMG submission 105498) | Polar desert sand microbial communities from Dry Valleys, Antarctica - metaG UQ864 (21.06) | ecosystem: Environmental > Terrestrial > Soil > Desert | place: Antarctica: Dry Valley...
GAAGAGACGGTTCGCGTGCCCGGCGGCACCGTCGCCGGACTGCGGTCCGCGGATGGGGTCGTGCTGGTGCGTCCCGAGTGGGCCGGGTTGGGCGGGCGCCTACCCGGAGTGGTGCGCCAGGTGCGCTACCGAGGTCCCTACACCGACTACCGCCTGCGCACGCCGGCCGGCACGGTCGACGTGCGCGGGGCCGGGACCCCGTCGGTGGCAGTCGGCGACGCCGTGACCTGGGACCTGCAACGGGTCTGGATCAGCGCCCGCAGCTGAAGGCAGCATTGTCGGCGCCACAGGCGCCGGCCTGCCTGCGGCCGCTCCGCAGCCTCCGGTTCGCCGGTACTCTATCGAGCCATGGGAGAATCTGCGGCTGGCGATGCGACCGCGCCCGAAAGGCTGTTCGTCGACCTGTCGCACTGGCGCAAGATCGCCGTCTCGGGCCCCGGTGTGCTGGTCTGGCTGGGTGCGCTCGTCACCGCCGACCTGTCTGACGTCGCCCCTGGCCGCGCGGTGCACGCGCAACTGACGCCCGCCGCAGGGGATCCGGACATCCGTTTCACCGTGGCCGCGCCCGGTGGCAGCCTGCTACTGCTGCAGGACCCAGAAGGCGCTGCGGTCGACGCAGCGCTGAGTCCCCACGCCGCCCCGGCCGACATCGTTGTGCAGGACCGCACCGCCGAGTTGGCGCTGTTCGCGTTCCCGGGCCGCAGCCGACCCCCCGACGCCGCGGGCACCGCCTTCTCGGTCCCGTCGTGCCTGGGCACCGGCGTGGACGTGCTGGCAATGGCCGACGACCACGACCGGCTCCTGTCCTCCCTGCAGCGCCGGTTCACGGCGATGAGTGCCGTGGACGCGACACAGCCACAGACAGGCCTCGCCGGCCTGACCTGACCGCAGGGCGCGAGCCCGAGCGCTCAGTGGCCAGTCGGCGGCAAGTGCCCTTCGCTGGTGATCGACTCCAGCGGGTTGACGCCGCTGGCGAACCGGGCGGTCGACGTGCCGACCGGACGGTCAGCGCCTTCCTCTTCCTGGAAGATGCGGCCCTTTTCGGTCAATCGCAGTGCCCGTTTGTTGCCCTGCGCGTTGATGCTGTGCCCCACGTACTTCGCGCCCTTCGACGGCTTGTAGATCGCACCGCCCTTGCTGCGTGAGGCGGCCTGCGTGTCCCTTCCCTCGAAAGCCCGGTTGCCGCCCTGGGTCAGCTCTGGACCGGTTTCACCGGAGTCGGGCGCCCAGCCGTGCTGGTCCTCGCTCGGCGGGAACGGTGACACCTCCATGTCGCCTTGGTTCTCGTCGCTGTCACCCATCGACTTCTTGAAGCCCTTGTCACGAGCCATGGTTTTCTCCTTTGCCGGTGCTGTCAGCATTCCCACCTTTGGGTGGACGACGCAAGAGTTATGTGCCGACGTCGGTGAGGAACGCCAGCGCGGCCTCGGCCTCCTCCTTGTCGATCTTGGACAGTGCGAACCCGAGATGGATCAGCACCCAGTCGCCGGGTGCCACCTGCTCGTCGGACAGCAGGTCCATGTTGATCGCCCGCTGTGCACCCTGAACGTCGACCGTGGCCAGGCCAGGCTGGTCGGAGCCCATCTGTATGACCTCACCTGGGATCCCTAGACACATACTGCGGCTCCTTGCTTCAGTTCTGTGCGCTACCGCTTCCGCTACGTGAGCGTTCGGGAAGGGCGAGCGAGATCGACTCCAACAGTAGTTCGTCGCCGCCCTCGATGGCGACGTCGGTGCCGCCGCATGCGGCACACACACCGTAGGGCTCATCCAGCTCTGCCCGCCAACCGCATGAGCCGCAGGTCGCGTGCACCGGCATCACCACGAGATCCACCGCCGCATTTTCCGCGACAGTGCCGGCGGCGACCATCTCGAACGCCTGATCCAGCGCCCCTGCGTCCACGCGGTGCAGCGCGCCGATCTGGACGCGCACTCGGGTCACGGGGCGCCCGGCCGCCCGTGCGAGGACGGCGTCGAGGATGCCCTCACACAGCCCGAACTCATGCATACCGGGTCACAGCTGTTTGCGGCAAAGCGGGCAGGCGCGTTTCACATCGCCTTGATCCGCAGGTACCGGCGAAGGTCGGGAATGTTGACGGCGACGAGCGCGACGATCGGGGCGAGCAGCAATCCGAACAGGACACGGCGCATGTCAGTGCTCCTTTGCGATTTCGAGGTCGAGCTGTTCGGTCAACAGCTCGCGGATCATCACCACGGCGGGATCAACAGCAGCAGCCACGGGCTCGCTGAGGCCGATGCCCTCGCCGGTGTCGGCGGGTTCGCAGGCGACGACCAGCGTGCGGGCCGGAGCCTCCTCCAGCGTCCGCAGCAGCGAGAACACGCTGGTCGGCTCCATGCCGTGCGCATCGACAAGGCCGGCCGTCGCGGGACTGTTGGGCAGCGTCATGAGGTCCGGCTCGATCAGCGAGACCGTTCCCGGGGCCATCCCGTGGGATGCCGCGTCGATCAAGACCAGCACGTCGTAGCCGTCGAGCAACTCATAGGCCAGATGCACCCCGCGGATGCCGAAATCGACGACCTTCGTCCCAGGGGGTAGGGGCTCGGCGGTCAGGCGGCGGGCCACCTCAGTGCCGAAGCCATCGTCGCCCAGGAAGATGTTGCCAACCCCGGCCACCAGGACGTTCACGGTACATCCTCCAGCGGCACCACTTCATCCGGTGAGAAGTAGCGGTAGCGGCCGAGGGCGTTCTGCAACTCCGCGCCGGGATCGTCGACCAGGGTGACCGCCAGGTGCACGTTGTCGTCGACGTCGAACAGCACGGCCTCGACGGTGCCCTCCCGGCCTTCCAGGAACATGTCCTGGGCGTCGGAGCGGCCGCTGGGCGCGAGGCGCACCCGGCTGCCCTTGGAGACCGCGACGGTCCCGACCCACACGCTGTCGGTGTCCGGTGCCACCGATGCGTCGGCGCCGGGGTCCCACCACGGCTGCGCAGCTGGCTCAGACGCCGGCCGCACCGACCGCACGGCACCATGCAGCCGCTCCCAGATGTCGGGCGGGAGCGTGTCGACGCGGTCCATCAGGTCGGCGGCGCGCGGGTCGGTGGCCCGCGCCTCGCGCTTCTCCTCGTCGGTCAGTGTGAGCGTGCGCAGCATCAGGATCTCGTCGATCTCGGTGCCGTCGAACAGGTCGCCGGGACTCTCCGCGGCGATCTCGGGATAGTCGTACAGGATGATCGGCGATGACAGGACAACATCGCGGCGTCCATCCGGACCGACGAGCACGGGGAAGGCGCCTTCATTCCGGCACGACGCGACGCCCGGGCGGGCCCACTCCGGCGGGTCCAGTAGCGACACGAAGGCGCCGTTGGTTACTGCCAGCAGGGTGTGCGCGGCGATGAATGCGCCCCGCAGCGCCTCCTCGCGTCGGGACGAGTCGCTGCACGCCGTGACGTTCTCGACCTGCAGACGTGCCTTGACGAGGTTGTAGAAGCCCGGTCCGGGGATGTCCACGCGCTCGGCGGCCATCCGGATCTGGCCGCAGACCTCCTGGCGTTCCCGCACGATTCGCCCAGCCAGCGCTCCAGCGGCGTCCCGCACCTCTTCGACGCTGCGATCGGCGGGCAGCACGATCGGCACGGTCCGCTCACCGGCCAGCAGGTCGGCCACGGCGACCACCGTGGTGGCCTCCCGCACGGTGCCTTCGTCCCATCCCAGCAACTCGGTCCCGTCCACGGTCATGGACGCCACGGCTTCGAAGTCCTCGCCGACGGCTCGTTCGACCTTGCGGGCCTGGACCTGCAGGCAGCGGACCACGACGTGCAACGCCGCGTCGTCGCCCGGCTCGAGCAGGACCTCGGTGTGCGACGACCACGCCTCGGACACCTGCGCCATGGCCCAGTCGCGACCGAACAGCACCCCGAACTGCCAGCGCACCTGGTTCTTCGCCGCCGACGCCCGGTAGGGGTACAGCAGGTACCCCTCGAACAGCACCGCGTCGGCGATGGCCCGGCCGGCCTCGACGCCGACTGGATCTGGGACCGTCTCAGCCACCGTCCTCCCCCACCTCCTTGAGCAGCCGCTGGATCGCGTCGTCGAAGCTGAGCAGTGTGTGCCGCGACTTGAAGCGGCCCAACGCGTCCAGCGTGTCGGTGGGCAACCGCAGCCAGCCGCTCCCCGGAAAGTACAGATCCATCATCTCCCTCCACACCGCGACCGGAAGCGGGTAGCGCTCCTCCTTGTCCCAGGGGACCTGCTGGACCGAGAACCCGGTTTCACCTTTGCTGAACACGGTGCCAGAGAACAGCAGCAGCAGGGGGATGTTGCCGTCCTGGAGGCCGGCGAAGTACTTGCCCGTGGCAACCTCGAGATCGTAGCTGCACGGCACCGGCAGGTCGACTTCGACGCTGCCGGAAAAACCCGGCACCATCTGTGTGACGTAGGTCAGTTGCAACGGCTTGAGCGTGTCGCCCCATCGCGACGGATGGCCGAACAGATCCTCCAACGCCCCCTCCTCCGCTGGCGTGTAGCGACGCCGCGCGGGCTCGATCCGCAGCTGGCAGCGCAGCGCGATGGCGGTGACCTTCGCCCCGGTCGTCTCGGCGATCCGCAGGCGAAACAGCAACGTCGGCCCCACGGCGTAGCGGTCCGGCTGGGCACCCAAGCAGTCAAAGACGAGTTCAGGCATCGTCGTGCTGCACGCGGTCGCTGCGGTCGCGCAGGTCCGCAAAGAACCTGGCGATGTCCTCCCACGCCTCCTGACCGCCGTCGAAGCCCTTCCAGTGCAGCCGCACCGTGCCGACCAGCTCGTAGCAGGCGTCGATCGGCACGAGGTAGCCGGCGAAGGTGTCGTCACCGCGCTCGATGAGCAGGGCCTCGACGTCGGGCAACAGATCGGCGAAGGCGGGGTTGGCCGCCATCACGTCATCCCAGACGTCCAGCTCGAGCAGCGACTCCGTCGCTCCTCCGGGACTCGGGTAGAACGCGACGTAGCGCTCCAGCGTGGAGTTGAAGAAGACGAAGGTCATCGCGACGGGGATCTGCAGCATGTCCCACTGGGCCGCAGACAGGCGGAACGAAGGATCGTAGCGATGCCGGTCGTCTACGGCGCGGAAGCGCCCCTGGGCGGCGCCCTCCGGGGTGAACAGCAGCCAGCAACCCCGGCAGGTGCACAGCAGCTGCCGGCTGTCGGTGTTGACGACATGGGGATGCGCGTCGCCCAACTTCTCGCCGCACATCTCGCAGACCTCGCCCGCCACGACCTTGGGGGCCGGCTCCAGGAACCGCCGCAGCATTCCCAGATCGGTCATAGCACCGCCGGGCAAGCCGCTTCCGCGTAGGGGTGCAACGGCTCGATCTGCAACAGGTTCGGTGCAGGCGCCGGCTTTTCGACATCCTCGACGGCGACGCGGACCACCTCGGGGGCAGCCTCGACGATCGCGCGCTCGATCGACTGCTTCACCGTCACCGACGAGGAGGGGCAGCTCGAGCAACTACCCTCCAGCTGCAGGTGCGCCACCCCCTCGGCGTCGATACCCAGATAGGTCACGCCACCGGCATGCGAGCCGAGGTACGGCCGGACCTTCTCGAGCGCCTGTTCCACGCGAGTCTCGACGTCGACCGGGTGCAGGTCGTGCAACACCAGCAGACTGCACACCAAAGGATCGGCGACGAGCCGGTCAAACACCGGCCCGCCCTCCTCACCCATGCCGTCGACGATGCGCGCCAGGCCGGCGCCGTACAGCTCGAGCAGCAGGCGCACGACCTCCTCGACGCGCTCGCGCACGGTCGGATCACCGATCGTGGCGAGATCGTCGAGGAGCACCTCGATGCGCTGGACGGCGTTGCCGGGATCGGTTGCCTTCATCTAGGAGGCCGGGGTGATGCCGTTGCCGGTCGGCGAGTGCATCGTGCGCAGCGTCTTACCGTCGCCCAGATACATGTGCACGCCGCACGGCAGGCACGGGTCGAAGCTGCGGACGGCGCGCATGATGTCGATGCCCTTGAACCGCTCCGGCGGGTTCTCCTCAAAGATCGGCGTGTTCTGCACCGCGTCCTCGTAGGGACCTGGCGTGCCGTAGGTGTCGCGCACGCTGGCGTTCCATGGCGTCGGTGGGTACGGGTGGTAGTTGGCGATCTTGCCGCCGCGGATGACCATGTGGTGCGACAGCACACCGCGGACGGCCTCGGTGAACCCACAACCGATCGCCTCGTCGGGGACCTTGAACGGCTCCCAGGTCTTGGTGTGGCCGGCGCGAATCTCCGCCAGCGCCTGCTCGATAAAGTGCAGCGCGCAGGCGGCGGCGTAGGCCTGGAAGTACGTCCGGGCGCGGTTGCGCTCCAGCGCATTGCTCCCGCGCTCCGGCGAGGGAATCTTCCACTCGAAGCTGGCTTCGGGCTTGGTGGCCGTCTTCGGGAGGTTGATGACGACGCTGTTGCCGGTCGCCTTGACATAGCCGATGTCCACAAGGTTGGCCAGCGCCGTGGACCACAGCCGTGCGATCGGTCCACCGCCGGTGTCCAGCGCCAGGTGGTCCTTGCCGTCGAACCAGCGCGGCGACATGACCCAGCTGTAGTTGTTGTCGAAGTCACGCTTCTGCGGTCGGGGGAGCGTGTGCTGGTTCCACGGGTGACGCGCGTCCACCGGGTTACCCAGTGGGTCGCGGTCGACGAACGTCTCCTGACCCACCCAGTCGTCGTAGAAGGAGCTGCCGAGCAGAATGCGGATGCCCAGGTTGATGTCGACCAGGTCGGTGGTGACCAGCTTGCCGTCGACCACCACGCCGGGCGTGACGAACATCTTGCGTCCCCAGTCCGACATCGTCTCGTAGCGGAAGTCGCAGTGCTCGGGGTCCTGGAAGCTGCCCCAGCATCCGAGCAGGGTGCGACGCTGACCGACCTTCTCGTAGCCGGGCAGCGCGTCGTAGAAGAAGTCGAACAGGTCGTCGTGCATCGGGACGACGCGCTTCATGAACTCCACGTAGCGCATCAGCCGGCTGAGGTAGTCGGTGAACACCTGCACCGACGCCACCGTCCCGATGCCACCCGGGTACAGGGTTGAGGGGTGGACGTGGCGGCCCTCCATGAGACAGAACATCTCGCGGGTGGTGCGGCTGACCTGCAACGCCTCCCGGTAGAACTCACCCTCCAGCGGGTTCAGCGACCTCATGATGTCGCCGATGGTGCGGTAGCCGTGCTCGCTAGCGTGCGGGGACTCGGTGTTGTTGGCCTTGTCGAGCACGCCGGGGTTGGTCTCTGCGACCATCTTCTCGCAGTAGTCGACCCCGACGAGGTTCTCTTGGTAGATGTTGTGGTCGAACATGTACTCGGCGGCCTCGCCGAGGTTGATCATCCACTCACCCAGCGCCGGCGGCTGCACCCCGTAGGCCATGTTCTGGGCATACACCGAGCAGGTCGCGTGGTTGTCGCCGCAGATGCCGCAGATGCGGCTGGTGATGAAGTGTGAGTCGCGCGGGTCCTTGCCCTTCATGAAGATGCTGTAGCCGCGGAAGATCGACGAGGTGCTGTAACACTGGGCCACGCGCTTGGCCTTGAAGTCGATCTTGGTGTAGATGCCGAGGCTGCCGACGATCCGGGTGATCGGATCCCACGACATCTCGGTGAGCTCGCCCGTCTGATCGGGTACGGCCTCGCGGGTCGGGTCGGTCATCGTCATGTCGCTGTCCCCTTTGCCGTTACCACGTCGGCCGGTAGCCGGTTTTGATTTCGCGTCCCGGAGTGCGCCACTCCGGTTCCTTGTCCACCGTCCTGGCGGTGACGCCGCGCAGCTTGCGGATCAGCGTGCCGTAGGCGGTACTGGCAGCCGTGGACACCGTGCTGCCGGGCGGCTCGTCCATGAACGGCATGAACTTGTCCGGGAAACCCGGCATCGTGCAGGCGATGCAGATGCCTCCGACGTTGGGGCAACCGCCGACGCCGTTGATCCAGCCGCGCTTGGGCACGTTGCACTTGACCACCGGCCCCCAGCAGCCGAGCTTCACCAGGCACTTGGGTGATCCGTACTCGACGGCGAAGTCGCCCTGCTCGTAGTAGCCAGCCCGGTCGCACCCCTCGTGGACGGTCATGCCGAACAGCCAGGTCGGGCGCAGCATCTCGTCGAGCGGGATGGTAGGCGCGGCTCCGGCCACCTGGTAGAGCAGGTACAGGATCGTCTCGGACAGGTTGTCCGGCTGGACCGGACAACCGGGAACGTTGACGATGGGCAGTCCGGCCTTGGACCGCCATTCCCATCCCAGGTAGTCGGCGACCCCCATCGCACCGGTCGGGTTGCCCGCCATCGCGTGGATGCCGCCGTAGGTCGCGCACGTCCCCGCCGCGATGATCGCCGTGGCCTTCGGCGCGAGGCGGTCGAGCCACTCGCTGGTGGTCATCGGCTGGCCCGTGGCCGGGTTGTTGCCGAAGCCACACCAGTAGCCCTCCTCTTTGAGCGCCTCGTTGGGGATCGACCCCTCCACGACGAGCACGAAGGGTTCCAGCTCGCCGCGGTCGGCTTTGAAGAACCACTCGATGAAGTTGTCGGCACCCTGGTGGGGGCCGGACTCGAAGTCGATCAGCGGCCAGTGCACCGCGACCTTGGGTAGGCCTGGCAGTCCACCAAGGACGATCTCCTCGATGCTCGGCTGGGTTGCCGCCGTCAGGGCGATGGAGTCGCCATCGCAGCTGAGTCCGGCGTTGATCCAAAGGATGTGCACAACCGGTTCTTCGTCGGCACTGCCGCCGGCATCCGGTTCGATCCGTTCCGTGGTCGAGACGCTCAAAGGGGTCCACCTCCGCTGGGCTGGGCGTTCGGTGAGGAGCCCGGCCAGCCTGGTGTCCGACTGCCGACCGTGCGCATAGGAAAGCACAGCCGTTGGCGTCCGTAAAGGGGCTGGACGCGACTGGCCCGCAGCAGCAGCTCGCGGCACAGGTGAGCCATCGAGTCACAGGCGACAGCAGGCGGGACTGTTTAGGCTGTCGCATGCGTAGGCGCGGAAGGGCTGACTGCGTCCGCCACCCGATCTTCGCGCGCTGCTACGACAAGCTGAGCCGGGGCGCCGAGCAACAGGGTGCGGGCGACCACCGGCGGGAAGCGCTGGCCGGGCTGTCGGGGCGCGTGGTGGAGGTCGGGGCCGGCAACGGTCTGAACTTCGCCTACTACCCGCCGGAGGTCACCGAGGTGATCGCCGTGGAGCCCGAGCCGCACCTGCGCGGCATCGCCGAGCGCGCCGCGGCCGTCGTCAGCGTCGCGGTGCGGGTGGTCGACGGCACCGCCGAGCGGCTGCCGTTGGAGTCGGGGATGTTCGACGCGGGGGTCGCGTCGCTGGTGCTGTGCTCAGTCGCCGACCAGCGCCAGGCGCTGGGCGAGCTGTCGCGGGTGCTGCGCCCCGGTGGCCAGCTGCGCTTCTATGAGCACGTGCGCTCGGCTGACCCCCGGTATGCCCGCATGCAACGTGCCGCCGATGTGGTCTGGCCCCACCTGGCCGGCGGCTGCCACACCAGTCACGACACGGTGGCGGCCATCCGCGCCGCCGGCTTCAGTGTCGAGGCGGTCCGCTTGTTCCGCTTTCCCGACACCAAGCTGTTCATCCCCGCCTCGCCGCACGCGATCGGCCGAGCCGTCAAACTAGGTTGACGAGGTTGAAGCCGGCCATGTTGGGGCGGCCGGCGGGCTGGTCAGCGCGACTGGTCGTCGCGCACCGGCGCCGGCACCACCCGCGCGCTCCATCGCGCCGCCCCCGGCAAGCCCACGGGTATGTAGTCCAGCAGCGCATAGATCAACACGGCGACCCCGACCATTTCCAGGGCCTCCTCGACGGCGACGATGAGGGTGTAGGCGAACATCTCACGTCCGTTGGACGAGGCGTAGGCCGAGCCCACCAGCTCCACGCCCAGGGCGCCGGTGACGAACAGAGCAAAGGCCGTGGTCGTCAGGCGGCGGGTGGGGCGGGGCAGGGAACCGGCGAAGCGGCGGATCGCCAGGGCGAAGACGACGGTGGCGATGGCGGCCGGGATCACCCAGGCGAACAGCAACGGTCCCGAACCGATGCCAAGCAACGCCCGCGTCGGGCCGATGAAGCGCTCGTGGATCAAGGTCGACTCGTCCAGCGCCAGGAAGGCGACCACGCCTGCCAACAACCACCAGGTGCGGCTACGGGGGTTGCCGGCGCGCTGGTGCCAGAAGGCGATAGCGGCCAGCAACATCGCGGCTACCAGCAACTGGACCGTCGAGTACAGCGTGGGGACGCTGGCCTCCCGGGCGACGTAGAACAATGAGGCCAGCGCGTCGCGCAGCGGAAAGTCGGGCAGCAGGTACACCGCCGCCTGACCCACGACGCTGAGCGTCACCAGGACGGCAATCGCGGTCGCAAGGACTCGCCGGAGTCGCTTAGGTGCGATGGCGAAATCCATAGCCTCCACGGCCCGCGGCTCTTGACGGACAGGCACGGTCTCCCGACGGTCGAGCAGTTGATCTTCAGTTCGCATCGTGGCCGCCTGGGTTGAGGTGGTGATGAGCCGCGCATGAGGGTGTTCTCATACTCGGAGGGTGCTGCCGCTCATGTCGACTCATGGCGACACGATGAAACGGGCGCTTGACCTACCGGTCGCAGGCCAAGGCCGGAGTAGCGTTACCGGCCGGTCCGGCCGGCCACGGGAGACGATCTTTGGACAAGAGAATCCAGCGCAGGATCCACAGCATCATCCAGGACAGCGGGATACGGCCCAGCCGTGCGCTGGAAGTCGGCGGGGTGGTGGGCCCCAAGTCCCTGTTGCGATTCCCGGAGCTGGAACAGGCCGAACGCTACTGCCTCAACCTCGTCAAGTTCCCGAGCAACGCGGGCATCGCCGCGGTGACCGGCAACGCCAATGACATGACCATGTTCGACGACGCCTCGTTCGATCTGGTCTTGTCGAATGCCACCCTGGAACACGATCGGCACTTCTGGTTGTCCATCGCCGAGATGCAACGGGTGACCAAGCCTGGCGGCTTGCTGATGATCAGCGTTCCGGGCTACGTCAAAGGCGGGGATACCGGCCCCGGCAGGGACAGGGGCCGTAGGACCGTCACCTACCGCGTCCACTACCGGTTCGACTTCTACCGGTTCAGCGAGCAGGCGGTCCGAGAGGTGTTCTTCGCCGGCATGGAGGACGTCGAGGTCTCGGCGATGCTGGTACCGCCGCGGCTCATCGGCTACGGCCGCAAGCCGGCGGCGACCGCCAGGTAAGGCGAACGCGCACTTCGGTACCGCGCGGCTTGGGCACCGCGGTAGCCGGCTCAGGGCTGCCCGGTCCCCTCCGGGTCCGCTTCCAGGCTACGCACCGCATGTTCAACGTGTGCCGGCAACCGGCATCGGTGGCGCAGCGCCCACGGCAGGCCA
>Ga0136640_10000961_pt1 | contig 11318 bp, 11 predicted proteins | sample AntDrymUQ8642106_2_FD_105498 | JGI IMG/M metagenome (GOLD analysis project Ga0136640, IMG submission 105498) | Polar desert sand microbial communities from Dry Valleys, Antarctica - metaG UQ864 (21.06) | ecosystem: Environmental > Terrestrial > Soil > Desert | place: Antarctica: Dry Valley...
CACCGTACGGCAGACACCCTGCGGCGGTTGTTCAACTGACCATCACTCCGCGTTAGCCATTGATCTCACGGAGCACAGTAGAACTGGTTCGCGCAGTGAACCCCATATCTACCACTACGTATGCCCACCTCCGGAGGTCCCGTGTTCGGCTTGGCTCGGCGCAACGCGGCACTCGTGGCGCCGCTCGCCACCTGCTCCCTGCTGATGGTCCGTTCGCTATCGCCGGCGCCACCGCGGCCCCATCGCCGGACGTGGTCATCTCCGAGGTGTACGGCGGCGGTGGCAACTCCGGCGCCACGTTCACCCACGACTTCATCGAGCTCTACAACCGCGGAGCCGACCCGGTGAACCTGAGTGGCTGGAGCGTGCAGTACGCCTCGGCGAGCGGCACGACCTACCAGCTCACCGAGCTGTCCGGCGCTATCGGGGCCGGCGAGCACTACCTCGTCCAGCAGAACGCCGGCAGCGGCGGGACGAGCCCACTGCCCGCACCGGACGCAACCGGCAGCATCTCGATGTCGGCGTCGAGCGGCAAGGTCGCACTGGCTCTCGGGGCGAGCGCGCTGACCTGTGGCACGAGTTGCGCCGCCGTCGCCGGCGTACGCGACTTCGTTGGGTATGGCAGCGCCAATGATTTCGAGGGAGACGCAACAGCGCCGGGTCTCAGCAACACCACCGCCGCCACCCGCAACCCGGTCAGGCTGGACACCGACCAGAACGGCGTCGACTTCACGGCTGCGGAGCCGGCACCGCAGAACGGTGGAGACGGCGGCGAGCCGGAGCCACCGTCGCCCGCCGTAGCGATCCAGGAGATCCAGGGCACGGAACACCGCTCGCCGTTCGAAGGCGAGGCCGTCAGCAACGTTCCCGGGGTGGTCTCCCAGCGCAGCATCAACGGCTTCTGGATGCAGGATCCGACCGACGACGGCGACGCCTCCACCAGTGAAGGCATCTTCGTCTTCACCCGATCTGCCCCGGCCGCAGCCTTGACCCGCGGCACAGCAGTGACCGTGTCCGGGACGGTGTCTGAGTTCCGCCCCGGTGGAGACAGCACCGCCAACCTGTCCATCACTCAGATAGCGGCCAGCTCGGTCGAGACCGGGCCCGAAGACCGGGTTCCCGCGGCGACCGTGCTGGGCCCCGACGGACGCACCCCGCCCAACAGGATCATCGAGGACGACTCCAGCGGAGACGCCGAGCTCGACAACACGTTCGACCCCGCCGTGGACGGCATCGACTTCTGGGAGTCGATGGAGGGCATGCGCGTCCGCGTACAGGCACCCGAGGTCGTCGGCCCCACCAGCCGGTTCGACGAGCTGCCGGTGGTCACCGCCGGGGCGACCGTGCGGACCGTCCGCGACGGCATCGTGTTGCGAGGCGACGAGGACCCTCGGCGCAGGCAACCGACGAGCCGACCGACGGCAACCCCGAGCGCATCATCTTGGATGCTCTGTCCGGCACGTCGATGCCTGTCGCCGACGTCGGCGACACACTCGCAGCCGACGCCGTTGGGGTTCTCGACTACTCGTTCGGCAACTACAAGCTCTACGTTGACGAGTCGCCGCGGATCCTCAGCGGTCGGCTGAGCCCCGAAGTCACCGACCTTGACGGCAACGGTGGGACGTCGCTGACGGTCGGCACGTACAACGTCGAGAACCTCGACCCGAGCGACCCGGCCAGCAAGTTCACTGCGTTGGCCGAGGGGATCGTAGACAACCTGGCTGCCCCCGACGTACTGACATTGGAAGAGGTCCAGGACAACACAGGGTCCACCGACGACGGCACCGTGGCGGCCAATGAGACCCTGGACCAGCTGGTCGCCGCGATCGCATCGGCTGGCGGACCGGCGTACGACTGGCGCCAGATCAACCCGCAGGACAAGTCCGACGGCGGCGAGCCGGGAGGCAACATCCGGGTCGCGTTCTTGTTCCGCACCGATCGCGGATTGCGGTTCGTCGACCGCGGTGACGGTGACGCCACCGCCGGCACCGACGTCGTAGGCAACGGCAGCACCACCCGGCTGAGCCTCTCCCCCGGGCGGGTCGCCCCCACGTCGTCAGCGTGGACCCAGTCTCGCAAGCCGTTGGCGGGTGAGTTCAGCTGGCAGGGCCGCAGCGTCTTCGTCGTCGCCAACCACTTCGCCAGCAAGGGCGGTGACGACCCGCTGTTCGGCCGCTTCCAGCCACCGCGTCGCTCCTCTGAAGAGCAGCGGCACCAGCAGGCCCAGCTGCTGCGCGGGTTCGTCGACGACCTGCTGGGCGCCGACCCGCAGGCACGAGTCGTGGTGGCGGGTGACATCAACGATTTTGAGTTCTCTGAGACGGCAGATCTGCTTGTGGGCAGCGGCGCCACAACGTTGACGGACCTTCCGCGCACGCTGCCGCAGCCCGAGCGCTATACCTATGTGTTCGATGGAAACAGCCAGGTGCTGGATCACATCCTGGTCTCACCCGCGCTCGACCCCGAGGTCAGCGGATACGACATCGTGCACACCAACGCCGAGTTCGCCGTCCAGGTCAGCGACCACGATCCGCAGCTGGCGCAGTTGAGCATCGACGGCCCCGAGGACACCACGCTGACGCTGGTCGCAGAGCCACGCAACGTCACCTTCCGCGACGAGGTGCGGCTCAGCGGCGAACTGTCCGACGGCACCTACTTGGTGCAGGTGATGCCGCAGCAGAACACGATCTACCGCGCGCGCTACGCCGGCGGGAACGACAACGCCAGTCGCTCGGAGAGCGTGTCGGTGGCGGTCGCGCCGGTGGTCAAGGCCTTCCCCAGCGACGACGACATCAAGCGCAAGGACACCCTACAGGTCGCCGGGGTGGTCGCCCCACCGGACGCTGTCGAGACGGCTCGGCTCGAGGCCAGGACAACAGCGGGTTGGCGGGTGCTGGCCTCCGGATCGGTTGGGACCGACGGGGAGTACGCCCTGCGGTGGTTGCCCAGCAACGAGGACAAGGGCCGCTACGTGATGCGGGTAGCCACCACGGCGAACGACCGGTTCACCGCCGGCTCGTCGCCGACGTTCCGCGTGCGGGTCAGGTGACCGGCTGGTGCGCCCTTGGCGCCAGCCGCCGCTCGTAGCCGACGGGCGGCCGACGTAGGCTCACAAGATGAGTCAGGAAAGCACCAGGGTGCAGAAGACCGACGCCGAGTGGCGGCAGCAGTTGACCTGCGAGGAGTACAACGTTCTCCGACAAGCGGGCACCGAGCGCCCTTACACCGGCGAGTACGTCGACACGAAGACCAACGGCGTCTACCGGTGCCGGGCCTGCAACAGCGAGTTGTTCCGGTCCGACACCAAGTTTGAGTCGCATTGCGGCTGGCCGTCCTTCTTCGCACCGCTGGCTGGCGACACCGTGAACTACATCGAGGACCGTTCGTTCGGCAGCGTGCGGACCGAGGTGCGGTGCGCGACCTGTGATTCGCACCTGGGTCACGTCTTCGATGGCGAGGGGTACGGCACGCCGACCGACCAGCGCTACTGCATCAACAGCGTGTCGTTGACACTAGAACCGGCCAGCGACTGACCCGACCGTACGAAATGCGCGGATCGCCGGCGGAGAGGCTGCGGATGGTCGGTCCGGTCAGGGAAGGTCGGCGACGATTTCGGCGACCGGTCGCCGGCGGCCGGTATAGAACGGCACCTCCTCGCGAACGTGCCTGCGAGCCCCGCTGGCTCGTAGGTCCCGCATCAGGTCCACGATGCGGTGCAGGTCATCGGCCTCGAACGCCAGCAGCCACTCGTAGTCGCCGAGCGCGAACGACGACACTGTGTTCGCACGGACGTCGGGATAGCCGCGAGCCAGTTGGCCGTGCTCGACCAGCATCGCTCGCCGCTCGGCGTCCGGCAGCAGGTACCACTCGTAGGACCGGACGAACGGGTAGACGCAGATCCACCCCCGCGCCTGCTCGCCGGCCATGAAGGCGGGCACGTGGCCCTTGTTGAACTCTGCCGGGCGGTGCAGTGCCAGTTGGGACCACTCTGGCCGCAGGAACCGGCCGAGCTCGGTGCGGCGAAGGGCGTTGTAGGCATCCTGCAAAGCCGCAGCGTTCGGCGCGTGCCACCAGACCAACACGTCGGCGTCGGCCCGCACCCCAGACAGGTCATAAACGCCGCGGACCACGACGTCGGTGGTCCCGAGCTCATCGATGAGCGCGTCGACCTCTTTGGCGACGGTGCTCCGATCCACGTCGCCAAGCGGCCGGGCGAGGGCAAACACCGACCACATCGTGTAGCGGATCGTGTCGTTGATCTCGCGGGCGGACGGGTTCGTCTCAGTGGGCTTGCTCATACGCCCATTGTCTCGCGCAACCGCAACGAAGCCACCAGTCGGTCCGCGGCCCGCTGCCCGTCGGCGATGCACGCGGCAACGCCGAGTCCGTCGTAGGTGGCCCCGGTGACGTCCAACCCGGGCACGTCCGCCACCGCCGCCCGGATGCGGGCCACCGCGTCGTAGTGTCCCACCGCGTACTGCGGCAGCCCTGCGCCCCAGCGGGTCACCCGAGCGTCGACCAACGGGCCGTGCAAGCCCACCGCGTCGGCCAGCTCGTCGGCTGCCAGCTGCACCAGCTCGGCGTCGCTGCGCTGCAACGTCTCGGCCTCACCGTGGCGACCGAATGATGCGCGCAGCAGCAGGGTGTCACCGCCCAACCGGTCTGCCACCCAGGCCCACTTGCGGCTCGACCAGGTGACTGCCTTGACCGCACGACCGTCCGCCGGCGGCACCAGGAAGCCGGACCCGGCCAAGTCCGCCTGCACCCCCGTGCTCGGCACGGCCAGCGTCACCACCGCCACGCTTGCACTCTCCACTGCACGCAACTCGGCAACGGCTGCCGGTGCGACACCTTCGAGCAGACGGGCGGTGGGGGCGGCGGGCGTCGCCAGCAAGACCGTGTCCGCCGACACCAGCTGGGGGTCCTCGGCGCGACCCACGACGAGCTGCCAACCCGAATCGGTGCGCTGCAAGGCACGCACGGTCGCCGACGTACGAATCTCTGCTCGGAGGGTGTCGGCGACGGCTGCGGGCAACCGCCCCACCCCACCGGCGACACCGGCAAACACCGGCACGTCCGGCTGGGACTTCCTCGCGGCGGCCTTGGCCGCGGCGGCAGCCAGCAGCGAGCCCCCACCGGCGGCCAGCTCTGCTATCTGCGGGGCGGCAGCCTGCAGGGACAGCCGGTCGGCATGCCCGGCATAGACGCCTCCCAGCAGTGGCTCCAGCAGCCGCTCGCTGACCTCGTGGCCGAGCCGCCGGCGCACGAAGACCCCGACGGCGACATCCTCATCGTCGCTGACCTGACCGCCGGGGACCACCCGGTCGAGCAGCGCCCGGGCGACCCCCGGGCGGTTCACGACTCCAGAGCGGGCGAGTGCCGACAGGTCGCTCGGTACTCCCAGCACCGTCGGCGGCAGCGCATGCAGCCTGCCCCGGCTCCAGACCGATGCTGCCGTCGTCGCCGGATGGCACAGGTCGTCACCCAGGCCGACCGCACCCACGAGGTCGACGGCCTCGGGTCGCCGGTTCAGCAGCGACTCGGCCCCGGTGTCCACCGAGATGCCGGCTACTTCGGCTTGGGCCAGCTTGCCGCCGATGGTGGGTGCGGCTTCGAGCAGCGTGACCCGTACCGCGGGTGCCAAGTCCTCGATCCGGTGCGCGGCGGCAAGCCCGGCGATGCCGGCGCCGACGATAACCAGGTGTGGCGGACCAGCATCGGGCTTCGCGGTGGACGAGCGACGAGAGGCAGCCATGGGGCCATGATCTCAACAGTCTCGGGAACCCACGACCGCAGTGCTGCGTCCAAGCAGCCATGACTACCCGAGACTCGTCCGCATCCCGTCGCCCGCGGCGCACCCTCACGGCCCTGGCAGCGACCCTGGCACTGGCGTTGGCAGGCGGCTTGGGTGCCTGTTCGGCTGGCGGCGAGAGCACCCAAGGCTCCGACGCGAGCGGCAGCAGCGCTGCAGGTGGTCGCGCAGAGGCAGACTCGGACGGTGGGGTGGCAGCCGACAGCGCAATGGCCGGCGGCGGTCGCGACGCAGGCAGCGGCGCTGAAACTGGCGCCAAGGCCAGCACACGCGGCCTGACCCCCGCACTGCAGACGAGCGCGCTCACGGGGCGGGACGTCATTCGTACAGCGGATCTGACGGTACTGACGGGCGACGTCGACGACGCCCGCACCAAGGCCCGCGACCTGGTGGCCGACCTAGGCGGGGTGGTGGCGAGCGAGACCACGTCGGTCGCCCGCCGCCGCGGCGACGCCCCTGCCGGGACGCCCACGGTGCGGCTGGCGCTGCAGGTGCCCACGGAAAGCTTCGACGACGCGGTCGGTGCACTGTCCGACCTTGGCGTCGAGCGCGAGCTGTCGATCCGCCAAGAAGACGTCACGGCCGAGGTGGCCGACGTGGACAGCAGGGTGCAGAGCGCCGGCACCGCGCTGGACCGCGTGCGCACGCTGCTCGGCCGAGCCAACAAGCTCGGTGCGGTCATCCAGCTGGAGGGCGTGATCGCCGACCGGCAGGCCGACCTGGAGGCGCTGCAGGCCCGGCAGCGGGCCTTGGCCGACCAGACCGAGCTGGCCACCCTGCGGCTGGAGCTGCGTCAGCCGGCGACAGCCGGACGCCAGCCGGTTGACGACGTCCGTGGGTTCACCGCAGGCATTGCCGCCGGCTGGGACGGACTCCGCGAATTGGTGGTCGGGGCAAGCACCGCCGTCGGCGTTGTGTTGCCGTTCGCGCTCGTCGGTGCCGTCGTGTTGCTGCCGCTGATGCTCTGGCGCCGACGGCGCGGCGGGCTGGTCACGTCGTCGACGACGTGAGCTCGTGCACCAGCTCGACGATCCGGGTCAGCACCTCGGGGTCGGTGTCCGGCGGTACGCCGTGGCCGAGGTTGAACACGTGACCGGGGGCGGCCGCACCTTCGCGCAGCACCCGGCGAACGGCGGCTTCCACCACCGGCCAGCGGGCCTGCAGCAGGGCAGGATCGAGGTTTCCCTGCAGCGCCCGGCTGGGACCCACCCTGCGGGTGGCCTCCGACAGTGGCACCCGCCAGTCAACCCCGACAACATCGGCGCCGGCCTCGCCCATCAGCGCGAGTAGCTCGCCGGTGCCGACACCGAAGTGGATGCGCGGCACCCCGAGGTCGGCGACCGAGGCGAGCACCGCAGCCGAGTGCGGTTGCACGAACTCGGCGTAGTCCGCGGCCGACAGCGTCCCGACCCACGAGTCGAACAGCTGTACCGCGCTGACACCGGCCTCAATCTGCACCCGCAAGAACTCTCCGGTGATGTCGGCAAGCCGGCCCAGCAGGTCGTGCCACAGGGCGGGGTCGTCGTGCATCAGGGCCTTGGTGCGAGCGTGGTCGCGTGACGGACCGCCCTCGACCAGATAGGAGGCGAGGGTGAACGGCGCGCCGGCGAATCCGACCAGCGGGATGTTCCCCAGCTCGGTGACCAGATCGCGACAGGCCTGCGCGACGTACCAGACGTCGTCGCCGGTCAACGGGCGCAGCCGGGTCACCTCACTGGACGAGCGCACCGGCTCGGCGATGACCGGCCCGGTGCCCGGCACAATGTCCAGATCGACCCCGATCGCCTTGAGCGGCACCACGATGTCGGAGTAGAGGACGGCCGCATCGACCTTGTGCCGGCGCACTGGCTGCAGGGTGATCTCCACGACCATCTCCGGCCGGGCGCACGACTCCAGCATCGGCACGCCTTCGCGCAGCGCTCGATACTCCGGCAGCGACCGGCCAGCCTGGCGCATGAACCATACGGGGGTGTGGCTGGGCTGGCGGCGACCACAGGCGGCCAGTAACGGGGCTTCGGGCACCGGCCTGATCCTGCCAGTCACCCCGGCGCGTCGCCGGAGTGGCCCTCACAGCGCCGACATAGGCTGCCACCATGGGCGTTGACCGCAAGCTCGACGGGCCGCCCGCGCAGTTTCGCGCGGCGGTCGAGCAGTTGCATGCCGCGCGGCTGCGCCCCGAGATTGAGCTCTCCGAGGTGCCGGCACCGCAGCGCATCGCGCCGTACGCTGCAGCGCTCGGAGCCGACATCATGCACGACGGGCAGGACATCGGCACCGGTCGCTTTGTCTTACTGCACGATCCGGCCGGCAACGACAGTTGGGAGGGTACGTACCGGTGTGTGACCTTCGTCCGCGCCGAGGTGGATCCCGAGATGGTGCGTGACCCGATGCTGTCCGCCGTCGCCTGGAGCTGGCTGAGCGACGCGTGGCAGGCCTACGAGCTCGACGCGATCGCGCCCAGCGGCACCGTCACCGTGGTGCTGTCCGAGGGCTTTGGCAATATTGCCCACGACAGCCTCAGCGCACAGGTCGAGGTGCGGGCGTCCTGGACCCCGGCTGTGACAAGTCTGGGCGCTGGCTCGAGCCCCGGTCCCGGCCCGGCACCCGGCCCAACGGCTGGCCTGGCGGGTCATGTGCAGGCGTGGGGCGAACTGCTGGGTGCTGCGGCCGGGCTGGAGCCGCTGCCGACCGGCGTGGCTAGCCTGCCGCGTCGACCCCGTGCCCGTGGCTGACGACGCCGGGGATGCCGAGCAGGTAGCAGAGCCAGAGCTGCCGCTGCTGCAACTGAGCGCACCGGTGCCTCCGGTGGCCGACTCGCCCTCGGAACTGCAGCGGGTGGCAGCGGCGTTGGCGGCCGGAAGCGGACCGGTGGCCATCGACGCCGAACGGGCCTCGGGCTATCGCTACTCGCAGCGTGCCTATCTGCTGCAGCTGCGTCGAGCCGGTTCGACCACCGCGCTGGTTGACCCGGTGGCGTTCACTGACATGTCGCCGCTGGCGGATGCACTGAACGGAATTGAGTGGGTGTTGCACGCGGCCACGCAAGACCTGCCGTGTCTGGTGGAGATCGGGCTGCGGCCGGCTCGGCTGTTCGACACCGAGCTTGCCGGTCGGCTGCTGAACATGCCGCGGGTTGGACTCGCCACGCTGGTAGCTGAGCTGTGCGGCGCCCGGCTGGCCAAGGAACACTCTGCGGTTGACTGGTCCACCCGACCGCTGCCCACGCCGTGGCTGGAGTACGCGGCACTCGACGTGGAGGTGCTTGTCGAGCTGCGCCACCTGCTCGCCGACAAGCTCGCCACCGCGGGCAAGGCCGAATGGGCCGCGCAGGAGTTCGAAGCCCTGCTGGGATTTACCGGCCCAGCGCCCCGGGTGGATCCGTGGCGGCGCACGTCCGGGCTGCATCGAGTCCGCGGTCAACGACCGCTCGGTGTCGTCCGCGAGTTGTGGCAGGCACGGGACGAGCTCGCTGCCAGGCTGGACATCGCTCCCGGCCGGTTGCTGGCCGACTCGGCCATCATCGAGGCTGCGATCGCCATGCCCCGCGCGAAACAGCCGCTGCAGGCCCTGCCGGGGATGCGGCACCGCCGAGCTCGGCCGCATCTCGACAGCTGGTGGGAGGCGGTCGAAAGCGCAGTCACTGCCGACGACGATCAGTTGCCGCCGACGTCCGGGCGCAGCGAGGGGTTGCCACCGGTGCGGTCCTGGCCGGACCGTAACCCGCCAGCAGCGGTGCGGCTGCGTGCGTGCCGCGCCGTGGTGTCCGAGCTGTGTGAGCGACACGATCTGCCCACCGAGAACCTGCTTACACCAGAGTGGGTGCGCAGACTGGCCTGGGCGCCACCGCAGCCGGTCGACGCCGAGTCGGTGGCTGCCCTTCTGCGAGATCGGGGGGCTCGCCGATGGCAGACCGACTTGACGGCGCAGGCACTCGCCGAAGGGATGAACACACAAGACAGCGCGTCGTGACGGTTTCGTCACGCTGCGCTTACTAGGCTTTGCGGCGTGCCTCGCCCTCATCATGCTCTCGGCTACGCCCTGGTTCTTCTGCTCTCAGGGTGGCTGAGCGGGTGCAGCGGCAGCGAGCCCAGCACTTCACCATCGTCTACGGAAGCGTCCGCTCCGAGCAGTGAGCCCTCCAGCGACCCGTCACCGGTCACACCCAAGCCGACTGGTCCGGGATTGCAGGGCATGCTGCTGCCCGACGCCGCGCTCCCAGGGCTGAATGAGCAGGCCGGTTGGCGGACGGTCCGCACAAGCAAGGGCGAGCCTGAGCCCCCTCGATGGGTCTGCCAACGCTTCTCACTGGTCTCTAACGGCGCGGTCAACGCCGTGCAGCGCAGCTTTGAGTCGACCAAGGGCAACGCCACCGCCGCCCAGGTCATCGCCCGTACGGTCGATCAGCGAAGCGCCAAAAGGCTCTTCGCGGTGCTCGTCGCCAACGCGCGCGAGTGCGCGGAACAGCTGCAGAGCATCGACCGCACCCCGCGCGGAGCGGTGCAGCCGCTGAGCATGGTGCGCGTGCCGGGGGGTGGCCAAGCCGCCTGGGGGGTGGTGCTCTCCGGACCAGTCCGCGGGCAGCCCGACTCTGTCTACATCGACGCGGTCGCGGTCGTGCAGGTCAAGGCCACGGTGTCGGTAATGTCGATGAGCAGCATCGGGCAGGACTACGACCATGAGCCTGGACGGAGCCCACCGGAGCTGGCCATTCCGCTCGTCGCGTCCGCACTTGGCGCCAGCTGATCGTGGGCGGCTGTCGCTGACTTGGCTGCCTACCGGCTGCCTGCATGCAACCATCGGAGGGTGGACATGTCGCGCTTTCACCGGCCGGCGCTGCCCGGCGACACGGTGTTCGACGAGCTGCCTGGCGACGAGGACCCCGCGCTGCGAGCCGAGACAGGCGCGCGGGTGGCACGGCTGTTGGTGCGCGGGGCGCGGAACAGCGAGGACGCCGCTGTCGCCGAGCGGGTGGTCCAGCTCGCCGACGCACACGGCCTCGATGAGCTGGCCGCGCTCTGGGCGCAGGCGCCCGCTGACTCGCTGGCCGGCGCGCTATGGCGGCTGTACCTGCTGCAGTCGTCGGTGCATCGCGACCCGAGCCGGGCTGCCCGAGAGTTCGCCGCCGGGCGTGCCGCTGCGCCGGTGCACGAGGTGGTCGCGGGGGTCGTCGACCCACCAGGACCCACCGAGGTCCGACAGCTGGCTGACACTGTCCTGCGGGGCGTCGTGGTGGCCGACCTGGCAATAACCCTTGAGCGAGCGGCGGCGTTCGCCCGTGTGCTGGCGGTCGGGCGAGCCGTGCTCGCAGAGAATCATCCGCACTCGACCCGGTCGGCAAGCCGGCTCGTCGTTACCGCCGAGCAACTCGAGCGAGCCGCCGGGATTGAACGCGGCGGGCAGCTCGGCTGAGGCACCGGAACGAGGGTCGGTGTCGGGCCGGGAGCGCCTCACGGCGCGTGGCCGCTCATGGCGGCTAATTGTGGGACCCGGGGCTACCGCGGCCCGA
>Ga0136640_10000965_pt1 | contig 11306 bp, 10 predicted proteins | sample AntDrymUQ8642106_2_FD_105498 | JGI IMG/M metagenome (GOLD analysis project Ga0136640, IMG submission 105498) | Polar desert sand microbial communities from Dry Valleys, Antarctica - metaG UQ864 (21.06) | ecosystem: Environmental > Terrestrial > Soil > Desert | place: Antarctica: Dry Valley...
CCGAACATGTAACCCTCCGTGTCGTAGCCCATCGCATTCTCGGCGGCACGCAGAGCATATTCGGCAAGCTCTATAGTCTCGGCGGCGAAACTCTCTCCGATCAACTCCGAGAGGGACCCGACGGTGTTCTCGATGCCCCGGGCGTACGCCTGGTAGGACTCCGGGAAGTCGCCCGGATCGAAGGCATTGTCTATGGCTCGCCGGAAAGCATCGAGGTCGGGAGCTCTCCCTACTTCGCGCGCGGCCCGCAAGAGTAGCCGTTCCCGCAACAACTCATCTTCCACCGCCTGCTCCAGGATGATCCCAACCAGAGCATTCTTCTCCCGACCCTCAAGGTATTTCCGCACGTCGTCCATTGTCACGGAGCCCCCGGGTATGTCCCCCGTAGACTCACCAGCGAGCCACGCCAGCCCGACCGCCACGCAATGCTTGCAGAACTCTCCGTCCATCCCGAGTGGACAGTCGCAGGAGTAATCGAGCTCCTCATCTTCGGCCCGGAACCTCACCCGGTACTCCTCGGTCCCGACGACCTTCGCCGCGATGGCCCCTTCGTGTTCGAGGAGATCGCGCACACGACCCTCGCGGTAGTAGCCTTCGCCCCGCTCGAAGTACCGCCCACCCGCCAACTCGAGCAGTAGACCGTGGTTCAAGACCTCGTCCATCGAAGACATCTTCCCCCGCATCTCCTCAGACCCGATACTTACGAAACCTCGCACATGAAGAGCGGCGGGATGTGCATGTAGGTGATGCTCGGGCTCCCCCCGACGATGGGCTCCGCTACCTGGAGGGCCTCGGCGACGGTGTCGGCGCGTTTGTAGCCCATCCTCGACGTCGTGTGCGGGTCACCGCCGACGAAGACCACACCCCCGAGGTGGTCGAGGGCGTGGGCGCCCCATTGCCAGGTGGTAAAGGGGTGGAAGCCGTGGTAGGCGTACGAGGAGCGGTAGAGGGTCCGGTACCAGGGGTCGAGGGCGTACTTGTCCTGGAACCTTCTCTCCCCCTCGTGAGGGTCGGTCGTCTCCGCGATGACCTCGTCGAAGTAGGGCCTGTAGCTCGGGTGGTAGGTGTCGTCCCATTCGTCGGGAACGGGATGCGTGGCTATTATGACGCCGCCCTCGCGGACGAGCGGTTTGCCCTTGTAGAGGTTGAAGAGGTAGCCTAAGACCATGTTGTGGACCAGGATCGGGTTCATGATGCTGTTCACGTTGTAGGGACCAACGTAGGGAACGCCTAGCACCAGCACGTCTGACTGCCCCTCGACGGGGACGAGCTGCTGGCGATGGAGGTGTTTGATCGTCTCTTCGTGGACCGGGTCCGTGGCGCCGGCCTGGACGCTCGTCATCCTCTGCGGGGCGACGATGGACTGGAAGACCTTGCGCGCGGCCCTCCGGGGCATGGCCCGCGTCGCCCGGTGGTTGGCGAGGAAGTTAGCCTTAGTGACGGGGCCCCATTCGTGCTCGGGCTTGGCCATAAAGTCGAAAACGGGCGGGAAGGTGGCGTTGTTCAGGGTCGTCTCGATGTGGAAGACCTTTATGGCGTTGTCAAGGATCTCCCCCATCCTGTTTATGGACCCGTGCATCGCCGAGTTCGGCGGGTCCATCAAAGAACGGGTGTTCCGCAAGGTCTCGGCGTTGTGGTGGTGGCGGATGGAGGAGTATGGCGAGATGCCGGTGTGGACGGACTTGTGCCCCCCGTTCATAGCGACGAGGTTTATGTTCACGTAGACGACCAGGTCGCTCTCGGCGGCCCGCCGGCTGATGCGCACCTCTTCGTCCCGCCCCGTATGCCCTATGACCGTGTTCCCCTCTTCGTCCTCGGCATCGTAGTTGTAGAGCCGGTCAGGATAGAAGGAGGACATAATGTTCTTTCCTAGCGCCCACCGGAGCTCCTTCTCCGTCATGCGGCGGTGCAACCCGAGCGCTGCGATAAGGTGGATGTCCTCCACGCCTTTCGCATAGGCCTTTTCCAGCACCTTCTCTATGACGAGTTGGCGGTTGTCCGGCGGTTTCATCGGCGGCAGCGGGCAGGAGACGTCGTCGAAGACGATCGTCAGCTTCATGCCGGGGTGCAAGAGCTCGTGCAGAGGCTCCATCCCCATCGGCTCCAGCAGCGCCCGCTCGATGGCGACGTTAGGGTCGGGGAGCGGGTCAACCGGCCCCGGGGGATAGATGACTCGCGTCCCCTCCGGCAGCTTCTCGTAGTGGAAACCGTCCCCCGCGTTGAACATCATCGGCGGGCTGGATTTTTCGAGGATGGTGGCGAATCCAGGTCGGGTCAAGGTCGCTCCCTTTGGTCGCTTAGGTTTTGGGGTTCTAGGTAGTTCCGGTGTCTCTCCGAGCGCGTGATGGTCACTACGCTTGGAAGCGCGGCGGAGTTTCTCGCGCGGAAATGATGCACGTAACGGGAAGCCCTATCTGAAGCCTTGAACCTGATGCCTAAAGCCTTAATGCCTGATGCCTCTGTGGTCGAAGACCACCTTCACGTGTCCCTCGCGTCCCGCCGAGCGCGCGGCGGCTATCGCCTCGCGGTATTCTTCGAGCCTGAAGCGGGGGCCGATCATGGTCTCCAGCCTTACTTGCGGCGCTATTCTCATCGCCAGGTCGAAGCTGCTGGTCCTTTCGCCTTTATACTCCTCGACCCCGTAGGCGTAGGCGCCGGAGAGGGTTACCTCCTTGTGCCAGAGCGCGGTGAGATCCAGGCTGCTCTTGGCTCCGGGCATCCCGACGAGGGAGACTTTGCCGCCAGGCTTCGTCAGGCGCAGGGCGTCCTCTATCGTGCCCGCAGATCCCACACACTCGAAGACCTTCTCGGCGCCACCCGTGACGACCGGCTTGCCGAGTTCGGGCCTCATGGCCTCCGTGCCGAGCATCTCTGGCAGATCCGCGTACGTCCGCTTCGGGTGGACGATCTCGTCGGCGCCGAGCCGGAGCGCCTCCTCGCGCTGGCGTTCGTGTTTGGCGACGCAGATGATCCGGCCGGCGTCCGTCAGGCGGCGGAGGGCGGCGACGGTGAAGAGGCCGATGTTCCCCGCCCCGATGACGAGCGTCGTGTCGTCGGGCCCGGGGTTCGTCTTCAGCGCCGCGTGGACCGCGCAGGCGAGCGGCTCCAGCGCCACGGCGGCCTCGTCGGGGAGGTCCTCCGGGACGCGGTGGAGCTGGCTCGGGTGGGCGACGAGGGTGCGCTGGGTCCAGCCGCCGCCCGTGTCGCGGCAGAAGCCGGTCTGGATGCCGGGGCTTACGTCGCCCTTCGCGACGTTCAGGCACCGGGCGTGCCGGCCCGAGGCGCAGTACGGGCAGGGCGGGTCGATGCCCCTGACGGCGCAGCCGAGCGCCGGCTCCAAGACGACGCGCTCCCCGGCGCGGAAGCCGGAGTTGTCGTCGGTGACGACCCCGACGACCTCGTGGCCCATGACGAAGGGCGGGCTCGTTATGGGCGAGAAGTACGGCGAGTTATCCGAGGAGAGCGTCCCGAGGTCAGAGCCGCAGATGCCGGAGAGGAGCGGTTTCACGCGGATCCATTCGGGCGTAGGGAGCTCGGGTTCAGGCGCGTCTTCTAGCTGAAGTGGCGAGAACCTTCCTGTCTCCAGGTTCTTTATCCTCTTCGCGCCGGCGCGCATGAGGAGGTAGCGGGGGACGGACTTGCGGTAGACGAGGGAGAGCATTTAGACCTTCTTGGCGACGCGGTCCCTGCCCCAGTCCCGGATCTGCCACCCCCGCTCCTCGGCCGCCGCCCTGAGCCTCCTGTCCGGGTTGACGGCCACCGGACGCCCGACGGCCTCGAGCATCGGCAGGTCCGAGATGGCGTCCGCGTAGGCGTAGGACCGCGAGAGGTCAACGTTGCGCTTGCGGGCGAACGAGGCGAGCATCCTGGCCCGCGCGTCCCCGGCCACCGGCGACCCGGATAGTTCCCCGGTGTAGGTCCCGTTCTCCTGGGCGAGCGTGGAGCAGAGCACGTCGTCGGCGAGGTCCTTCATGGGTTCGAGCAGGAAGTCCAGGGCGCCCGAGAGGAGAACGACGCGGTGGCCGAGGGCCTTGTGCTCGCGCAGCCGGTCCAGGGCGTCGGGGAAGATGCGGTCCAGGGTAAAGCCGGCGAAGCTCTCTCTACCTAGATGCCTGGCCCTTTCCGGCTTCCAGCCGGCGTAGTTCTTGTAGAAGACGCGGTTGAAGTGGGCGCGGCTGACCTTGTCCAGGCCCCAGTAGTAAGGGATCTTGGTCAGGAACCCCGCGAGCCACAAGGGCCGCACCGCCGCCGGCAGCTCCTGCATCCTGAGCCACGCGTAGTACGAGACTACGTTCGAGCCGACGAGCGTGCCGTCAACGTCGAAGATCGCCGCCACCTCCCCCGGCTTCTCCTCGACCTTCCGCCGCCTCTTCCGGTTCGGCCGCGTCGTCAGCGCCGGCAGGTGCGTCCCGTGGAGCCACTCCCGCCACCGGACTTCCGCGATGTCGAACGGGAAGAGCCCCTTGTCTTCGGGTTCGAGCGCTTCGTACAGGGCCTTCGTCCTGTCCGTCGAGAAGACGGCGTACATGTTGGCGTAGGCCCCGTAGATGCGGCTGTAGTAGAGGCTCATGCGGGCGCGCTTCTCGGCCCGGGCCATCCTCTGGCGGGCGTCGGAGACCATGTGCCCGTCTGGGAGGCGGGCGGCGACCTTGCCGCCGACCTTGAGCGCCGTCAGCTGCGCCTTTAGCGCCAGTTCCACCTTGCCCCGGCCGGGGAAGCTCCACTCCGGCACCTGGACCGGCCGTCCGCCGGAGTCGCGCAGGGGGTTCTCGACGAAGTAGTCGCGGACGTGGTCGTAGAGGTCGCGGTAGCGCAGGGGGTTGCGCTGGCCCGAGGCGACGTGGAAGACTTCAGGCTCTTCCGGGCGTCGGACGCCGGCGGCGAGGATGGCGTTTACGACGTGGTCCACGGGGACGATGTCCACGAGGGTCTCGGGGTCGCCGGGGAACTCGCGCAGGAGGCCTTTCGCGTAGGCCATGATGATGGGGTCGGCCATGCGGGAGCCCTGGATCCAACCAGCGTAAGGCTCCCTGAAGCTGCTCTCGATGATGGCCGGGCGCAGGATCACGAGCGGCGACTCCCCCCGCTCCCGAACGACGGTCCGCTCGGCGAGCGACTTGGTGAACGTGTAGACGTCGTTCCACCCGAGCTCGCGGGCCCGCTCCGTCCCCCGCTCTACCAGACGCTCCCGCATCCAGGCCCGCCGGAGCTGGTCCACCCGACCGGCGACCTCCTCTTCCTCTCCGACCATCCCGAGCTCGTTGCGGGCCTCCGTCTCGAAGCGTCTGAGAAGCCCCCGCTCCTGCGAGTTCTTGTCGACCTCCCCGACGACCGCATCGAGGCCCAGGATCTCCTCCCGCGCGTCCAGGACCGTGCCGTTGGGCGTCGTCTCCCCCGGCGGCTCCTCGGGTGCAGCCCCCTTTATGTTCCCCGCCACGTACGCGGTCGAGATGTGCATGAAGAGCGGCCTCTTCGACCACCCGCGCGCCAGCTTGAGCAGCCCGACGGTCCCCCTCACGTTGGAGTCCACGGCGGCATCCAGCGGGGCGTCGAAGACGACGGAGGCCGCCGAGTGTACGACGATGTCCACGTTCTCGGAGAGCTCCGCAAGGTCCTCCTCGCCGAGGCCGAGGGATGGGGCGTGAACGTCACCTTCGAGTACCCTGACCTTCTCCGCGACGCGGTCGTCGAAGCCGACGCCGAGCTCGTCGCGCAATCTGCGGAAGGCGGCGGAGCCGAGCACGTCCTTATGGAAGCGGTTGTCGGCGCTCTTGTCCTTCGAGGGACGGACGATGAGGTAGAGGCGGCCGAGGTCGGGGATGGAGCGCAGGATCTTCTCTACGAGCGCCGTCCCGAGGAAGCCGGTCCCGCCGGTCAGGAGTATCGTCTTGTCCCTGTACGCTTCCGCCAGCACCTAGTCCTCCGCCTTCTGTCCGACCTTGCGTTCTCTGCCCGAGATCAGGGCCCGCGCGTTCTCCCTGTGCCGGTAGAGCACGAGGGCTCCGCCTGCGACCGTGTAGAGCACGTACGGTAGTGGCTGGCCCGTCAGCACGAACGCGAACGGGCTTACCAGCATCACCGCGATGGCGCCAAGCGAAGTGTAACGGCTCAAGAGCACCACGGCCCACCAAAAAGCGAAGAGCCCGAGCCCGACCACCGGCGCGAGCCCGATGGAGGTCCCAGCCCCCGTCGCGACCGCCTTCCCCCCCTTGAACCGCAGGTAGACCGGCCAACAGTGCCCGACCAGCGCCGCCAGCGCCACCGCGGCGTGCAGCTACTCGCTCTCGACGAGCACCGTCGCCAGCACGACCGGAACAAAACCCTTCAGCATGTCCCCGAGGAGCGTCAGGACCGCGGCCCATTTCCCCGCCGCCCGTAAGACGTTGGCCGTCCCGATGTTACCGCTGCCGACCTCGCGCACGTCCACGCCGAAGGCACGCCCGACCACGTAACCGACCGGCACAGCCCCCAGGAGATAACCGAAAAGCACGAGTACGATCCCCAACATGGCGGGCCAAGTATAGCGGAAGGACGAGCCCCCGACCGTCCCCCACGACCACCGTCGGGACGTACGAAACCAGCGCCGCTCCGCCCCCTACCTCGCGGTTCCGGTAACATGATCCGATGGATTCCCGCCGCTCTATCCGTCCCATGAAACCCGAAGACGCCGAAGCCGTCTACCATGCCGCCAGCACCGCGCTCTTCGAGTCGCCGGAAGATCAAGAGGTGCTGCGCCGCCGGACGCCGGAAGAGGTGGAGAACCGCAAGGCGCGGTACAAACACTCTCTCCGGCACGATCCCGAGGGGGCATGGGTGGCCGAAGACGACGGGCGCATCTCGGGCGTGGCGATAGCCCTCGTGCGCGAGCGGGTCTGGGTCCTCTCCCTCCTCGCCGTGGACGCCGACCACCGCAACACGGGCCTGGGCAAGAGCCTCCTCGAACGCGCCCTCGCCTACGGAGACGGGTGTAAGGGGGCCATGATCGCCTCCTCCCAACACCCGGCCGCGATGCGCCGCTACGCCAGCGCGGGCTTCGACCTCCACCCAACCCTCACCGCCTCAGGCGTCGTACGTCGCGAGTCCATCCCCTCCGGCCTGGCCGTCCGCGACGGGGAAGTGCAGGACCTGGAGCTCGCGGCGGAGGTGGACCGCGCGGTCCGCGGCGCCGCCCACGGCCCTGACCTGGAGCATATGATCGAGACCTCCTGCCGGCTCCTCGTCGCCGAGGGCCCGTCCGGGAGAGGGTACGCCGCCGGGTGGAACGGCTCCCCGGCGGTCCTGGCCGCCACGAAGCCGGAAGTGGCGCGAGACCTCCTCTGGGCCTGCCTGGAGAAGACCCCGCCGGGCGAGAAGGCCGAGGTTGACTGGATCACGGGCAGGCAGAACTGGGCCGTTCCCGTGACGCTCGAAGCCGGCCTCTCACTCTCCTCCACCGGCCCCATCTGCACCAGGGGAGAACTCGGACCCCTCACGCCGTACCTGCCGAGCGGGCCTTTCTTGTAGGCCGATCCCCACCCCAGAACCTCAGCCCACCGATGACGAACCCGGAAACGAGGTTGCAGACCAGGGTGCGGTACAGACTCCATCCAGTCCGGCCGTAGGCGCAGAACGGATCGAAACCTGCCCCTACAGCCGTGGCGGTCAACCACCCCGGAGGACCTGCCGCGCGCTACCTCCGGGTGAACACAACCAGGCCCCGATCCGCACCGCTAAGCCGACAGCTGAAAGCCGCGAAGCGGCGTGCTCCTACAGCCACATCCCACGGCTGCGGGCGACCTCCAGGGCCTGCTGTATAGCGCGGGCCTTGTTGCGGGTTTCCTCGTATTCGAGGGAGGGCACGGAGTCCGCGACGACGCCGCCTCCGGCCTGGAAGTAGACCGTGCCGTTCTTCAAGAGGGCCGTCCTCAGCGTTATGCAGGTGTCGAGGCGGCCGTCGATGCCGTAGTAGCCGGTGGCGCCGGCGTAGGGGCCGCGGCGGGTCGGTTCGAGCTCGTCTATGATCTCCATCGCCCGAACTTTCGGCGCCCCAGAGACGGTCCCCGCCGGAAACGCCGCCGCCAGCGCGTCAAGCGCCGTGAGGTCTTTACGCAGGTTCGCCTCTACCGTGGAGACGATGTGCATGACGTGGGAGTAGCGCTCGACCTCCATGAAACCGGCGAGTTCGACCGAGCCGATCTCGCTCACCCGCCCGAGGTCGTTGCGCCCGAGGTCGACGAGCATGACGTGCTCGGCCCGCTCTTTCTCATCGGCCAGCAACTCTTCCGCCAGGACCGCGTCCTCTTCGGGCGTCCCGCCCCTCCAGCGGGTGCCGGCAACCGGACGGGTCATGACCCTCCGGCCCTCGACCCGCACCAGCGGCTCGGGCGAGGCCCCGACGAGTGCCAAGTCCCCCATCTTCAAATACGTCATGTACGGCGAAGGGTTGACGGTGCGCAGGCCCCGGTACAGAAGCAACGGGTCCAGCTCCCCCACGTCCGCCGAGAACCTCTGCGACGGCACTACCTGGAAGGCGTCCCCGGCCCGGATGTACTCCTTGGCCCTCTCCACCGCCTCCTCGTAGCCCTCCTTCGTAAAGTTGGAAGAGACCTCCAGCGGACCGCCGCCGAAACCCGGAGACCGGCGCGTCAGGGGCGCGGAGAGACGCTCGGCCACCCGCCTTATGTCGTCCGCGGCCCGGCGGTAGGCCGCCGTGAAGCCTTCCCCTTCGACGTCGCGCAGGCCGGCCGCGTCCACGAGGGAGACGACGAGGACCTTGTGCCTCAGGTGGTCGAAGACGACGAGGGTGTCGGTGACGGCGAAAAGGGCCTCGGGGACGCCCAGATCATCCGGCGGGGCGTGGGGCAGCCTTTCGAGGTAGCGGACGGCGTCGTAGGAGAAGAAGCCTACCGCGCCGCCGACGAAGGCGGGGAGGTTCGGCAGGGGCGCCACGCTCTTCTGGCCCACGATCTCCGCGAGCCCCCGGAACGGGTCGGCCGCCGGCACCTCCCGCACCCCGTCGGAGTCAACGACGGTGTAGACGCCGTTCCTGTAGGAGAGCGTCCGCTTCGGGTCGAAGCCCAGGAAAGAGTAGCGGCCGAACCGCTCGGCGGCCTCGGCACTCTCCAGTAGGAAGACCGTATCCTCGTCGGCGAACCTCAAAACGGCCGAGATCGGGGTCTCGAGGTCCCCGATGAACTCCGCGTAGAGCGGCACCACGTCGTAGGAGCGTGCGAGATCCCTGGCTTCGCCCACTGACGGCGTCAGGTTCATGTCAGCCGTGCCGGTCACGCAAGATCCCCGCGACCTTCCCGGTCCCGACGCCCCGCTCTTCGAGCAGCACGAGCAGGTGGTAGACGAGGTCGGCCGTCTCTTCGGCGAGCCTGTCGTCCCGGAGCGCAGCGATGACGACCTCGACCGCCTCCTCCCCGACCTTCTGCGCCACCCTCTCCGGGCCGCGCCGGATCAAGCCGGCCGTGTACGACTCCTGCGGCATCTCCGCGTGCCGCTGCGCTATGGTCCCGGCGAGCCTCTCCACCATCGTCCCGAGGGACGCCTCGCCCACGCTCTCAGTCGTGATCCCAACACCCTCGCCGGCGAGCGTGGTGAAGAAACAGGTGCTCTCGCCCGTGTGGCAGGCCGGGCCGCGCGGCTCGACCTTGTAGAGGAGCGCGTCGCCGTCGCAGTCCAGGCGTACCTCGACGACCTTCTGCGTGTTGCCGCTCGTCTCACCCTTGCGCCAGAGCTCCTGTCGGGAGCGCGAGTAGAAGTGGACCTCGCCGGTCGCGAGCGTCTTCTCGACGGCCTCCCGGTTCGCGTAGGCGAGCGTCAGCACGTCGCCGGTGGCAGCGTCCTGGGCGACGACTGGCACGAGGCCGTTCTCGTCGAAGCGGACGTTCTCGACGGCCGTCACGCTCCCGCCGGCTCTCCGAAAGAGACCTCTCCCGAAGGAACAACCTCGGCGAAGCCGTTGCCCATGACCTCGTTGTGGTGGGCGACGATCTGGGCCGCGGAGAGACCACCCTCGTCCCAGGTGCCGTGAGCGTCCGCCGCGAGCGTCACGTCGTAGCCGAGGGCGAAGGCCCGCCGGCAGGTCGTGTCCACGCAGTACTCCGTCTGCATTCCGGCTAGGACCAGGCGTCCTATCCCCCTCGATTCCAACTCGTCCTGGAGTGTCGTGCGGAGGAAGGAGTCCGGCGTCTCCTTGTCTACGGCCGGCTCGCCGCCCGTCGGGGCGACGCGGGGGTGGATCTCCCATCCTTCGGTGCCACTCTCCAGCGGATGCCCGGGGCCGTCGGCGTGCCGGACGTGGATCACTGCGACGCCAGCCTCGCGGGCTTGTTGGATCAGACCCTCAATCCTCTCCAGCAGGCGTTCCCCGTCCGGGACCGGCGGCACGCCGGGTGTCTCGAACATCCCTACTTGCGTGTCGATCACCACGAGGGCCGTCTTATCTCCCATCTCGAACCTCCGCTTCCGTCGTCCTGACGGGCACCCCGGCCTCCGCCATCCGCCTCTTGACCTCCCGTATGCTGTACTCCCCGAAGTGGAAGATGCTCGCCGCAAGCACCGCCCCCGCCCCCGCCCGCACGGCAGAGACCATGTGCTCAGGGCCTCCGGCCCCACCGGAGGCGACTATTGGCACGCTCGTCTTCTCCGCGACCGCCGAGATCAGATCGAGGTCGTAGCCGCTCTCGGTGCCGTCCGCGTCCATGCTATTCAGGACGAACTCCCCGGCGCCCCGCCTCTCCCCCTCGACGAGCCACCCGACGGCGTCCATCCCCGTGTTGAGGCGACCGCCGTTGAGGTAGACCTCCCAGCCCGACCCGCCTTCTTTGCGTTTGACGTCCACGCTCAGGACTACGCACTGGGCGCCGAAGCGTTCGGCTCCGGCGTCTATGAGGCCGGGGTCCTGGACGGCGGCGCTGTTGACGGAGACCTTGTCCGCCCCGGCGCGGAGCATCGCCCGCATGTCGTCGGCGGTCCTGACGCCGCCGCCTATGGTGTAGGGGACGAAGACCTCTTCGGCGGCGGCGCGGGCCAGGGCGCTCGCGGTCTCGCGGCGCTCGTGGGAGGCGGTGATGTCGTAGAAGACGATCTCGTCGGCCCCCTCCCTGTCGTAGAGGGCGGCGAGCTCCACCGGGTCCCCTGCGTCCCTGAGGTTCTTGAAGTTCGTCCCCTTGACGACCCGTCCGGCGTCCACGTCCAGGCAAGGGATGATGCGGACCTTCAGCCCCACGGCTCCCCCTCCATCCCGTAGCGGCCTCGATTCTCCGGCTTCAAGCCACCTCCGTCTTTGCCGTGTCCCTTACTGCTCGCACACCCACAGC
>Ga0136640_10000966_pt1 | contig 11301 bp, 15 predicted proteins | sample AntDrymUQ8642106_2_FD_105498 | JGI IMG/M metagenome (GOLD analysis project Ga0136640, IMG submission 105498) | Polar desert sand microbial communities from Dry Valleys, Antarctica - metaG UQ864 (21.06) | ecosystem: Environmental > Terrestrial > Soil > Desert | place: Antarctica: Dry Valley...
GGACGAGCGCGCCCAGCACCTCGCCGCCGGCTGGGCCGGCGCTGGTCGCGCCCACCAGCACCCCCCGCTCGGCATCCTCGACGAGCTTGACGAAGCCGTCGTTGCCGGTCTTGTGGATCCATCCACGAGCAGACGAGGGCAGCTGCGCGGTCCCCACCCGCAGCCGCAGACCCTGGTCGCGCGCCTGCTGCTCGGTGAGCCCGACGGAGCCGATCTCGGGATCGGCGAAGGTCACCCGCGGCACCGCGTGGTAGGCCGCCGGCGTCGGCCGCTCGCCGAGGATGGCGGCGGCGGCGATCGCCGACTGGTACATCGCCATGTGCGTGAACGCGCCCCGCCCGGTGATGTCGCCCACCGCCCACAGCCCGTCGGTCACCTGCATGGCGTCGTCGGTCGACACCGAGGCTGTCGACGTGTCGACACCGAGCACGTCGAGACCGAGACCGGCAAGATCGGCACGTCGGCCGGTGGCGACGAGCAGCCGCTCGGCGCTGAGCGCGCAGCCGTTCAGCGCCACGGTGAAGCGGGCGCCGTCGTGACCGACCGTGCTGGCCCCGAGACCGGTGTGCACGGTGACGCCGTCGGCGGCCAGCACCTCGGCCAGCAGGCTGCCCGCCTCCGGCTCCTCCAGCGGCAGCAGCCGGTCGGCGGCCTCCACGATCGTCACCTCGGTGCCGAAGCGGGCGAACACCTGTGCCAGCTCGACCCCGATCGCACCCCCACCCAGCACGATGAGCGACGCGGGTGGCTCCTTGGCCTCCACCGCGTCCCGATTGGTCCAGTACGGGCTGCCCGCGAGCCCGGGCACCGGCGGCACCGCTGGCGCCGTCCCGGTCGCGAGCACAACCCCGCGGCGCGCGACGAGCGTCTCCCCCGCGGCGCTGACCTGCCGGGGCCCGGTGATCCGCGCCTCGCCGCGGACGAAGAGACCGCCCTTGGCGACGAAGCGGTCGACGGCGACCTGGTCGTCCCAGTTGTCCGTGGCCTCCGCACGAATGCGGGTGGCCACCGGGCCGTAGTCCGGCCGTACGACCGTGTCACCGGCCACGCCCGGCACCCGCCGCGACTCGGCCAGCAGGTTGGCCGCCCGGATCATCATCTTGGACGGGATGCAGCCCCAGTACGGGCACTCGCCGCCAACCAGGTCGCGCTCGACACCCACCACCTCCAGTCCGGCGTCGGCCAGCCGCCCGGCGACATCCTCACCACCCGGCCCGAGACCGACAACCACGACGTCCACCACACCGGTCATGACTCTCCTCCTCGCGTACGACTGCAAACGCAACCCGCGAAGCGGCTGGCGGCTTCCCGGGAATGGCGGGCGCTCACCGTGGGTTTCCCTCGTGTCGTCGAGCCCCATCGGCTGACGACCGAGCCCGAGAACGTGCCCGACGGAGAGGTAGGCGATGGCCCCGACCCACCGAGCCGCGACCCGCGCCGGGCTGTTCGCCGCCAGCCTCGTGCTGGTGGCCACCGGCTGCTCGGCGGCCGGTGACGAGGACGCCGCCAACGAGGGCGCCGCAGCTGACGGCGCTGCGGCAGGCGCCGCCGACGATTCGAGCGCGCCGGCCGACGGGTCCGGGGCGAGGTCCGACACGGCGGCCCCCGGCCCGCTGTCGTTCAAGACGGAGACGGTCGACGGCGGTACGTTCGACGGCGCCGCTCTGGCCGGCGAGCCGGTCGTGCTGTGGTTCTGGGCGCCGTGGTGCACGATCTGCCGTGCCGAGGCCCCCGAGGTCGCAGCTATCGCCGCCGACTTCGAAGGCGAGGTCACCTTCGTAGGGGTGGCCGGGCTCGGGCAGACCGACGCCATGCGCACGTTCGTGAAGGAGACCGGCACCGACGGCATGCAGCACGCCATCGACGCCGACGGCTCGGTCTGGCAGAGCTTCGGTGTGGTCTCGCAGCCGGCCTTCGCGTTCGTCGCGAGCGACGGCAGCGTCGAGACCTTCGCCGGCAGCCTCCCACCCGACGACCTGGAGCGGGCCGCAACAGGGCTCGCGGACGGCTGACCCGTGGATACCGGGCTGCTGGCGGTCGCGTTGCTCGCCGGCGCGGTGGCGACCTTCAACCCGTGCGGCTTCGCGCTGCTCCCGGCCTATCTCGCGGTCCTCGTCAGCGGCGGCTCACCGTCGCGATCCGGCCACCGACCCAGCGCATCCGCACCAGGCGCTGCGGACTCCACCGCCAGGGCCGTTGGCCGGGCAGTGCGGTTCGCCGCCGGCATGACCCTCGGCTTCGTCGGCGTCTTCGGGCTGGCCGGCCTCGCCGTCGCGGCGTTCGCAGTCTCGTTCGAGCGCTGGCTGCCGGTGCTCACCGTGGTCATCGGTTTCCTCCTGGTCGCCGCCGGGGGTTGGCTGCTGTCCGGGCGCACCCTCGGCCTGCCCGGCCTCACCGGCCGCGGCCAAGGCCCCACCGACGCCTGGGCGTCGACGGTCACCTACGGCTCGTCGTTCGCCCTGGCCTCCCTGTCCTGCACCCTGGCCCCCTTCCTAGCGGTCACCTCCGCGTCACTGCGCGACGGGCAGCCCATCGATGTCGTCGCAGCGTTCGTGGTGTACGCGCTCGGGATGGGAGCCGTCGTGCTCCTGCTCGCCCTCACCACCGCCGTCGCCGGCTCGGCGCTGACCGCCCGCGTGCGCCGGGCCGGTGCGCTGATCAACCGCGGCAGCGGCCTGCTGCTCGTGGTGGCCGGCGCATACGTGGCCTGGTACGGCTGGTTCGAGCTCCGCGTCCTCGCCGGAGCCAACGGCCAGGACGCGGTCGTGAGCGTGGCGACCGGGGTGCAGGCCAGCCTCGTACGAGCGGTGATCGGCCTGGGTGCACCAGGGGTCGCGCTGCTCGGAACCGCCCTGCTCGGTGTCCTCGTGACGTACAGCTGGGTGCGGCGGGCACACCAGCGCAAAAGGCAGGATCGGGCCGCGCAGCCGCGCGACGACGTGGATGTCGGGAGGTAGGGTTATGTGGACGAGACGGCACACGAGAACCAGCAGGAGCAGCACCGCCAGCCGGCTGAGTGCGCTCGTGGTCGTCGTCGGGCTGCTGGCGGTGTCTTGTGGTGGCGGCGCCGTGCAGCAGGAGACCGACGCCGGGGGCAGCCCCCCGGCCGGCTCCTCCGGTGGCAGCTCCGACGACTCCGGCGGCTCGGGAGGCCGGGGTGGCACGCCGGTCGTGCTGGAGCCGATCGACTCCTCCGCCCCCGAGAAGGTCCCCTCGGCGCTCGACGACGTCAACGACTCCGAGCTGCCGGAAGCCGTCATCGACACCGACGAGCTCAAGTCCGGCGGTCCGCCACCGGACGGCATCCCCGCGATCGACGAGCCCAAGTTCGTCAAGCCGGCAACCGTCGACTGGCTGGCCCCCAACGAGCCGGTCATCGCCCTGGAGCTTGACAGCGAGCGCCGCGCGTACCCCGTCCAGGTGCTGATCTGGCATGAGATCGTCAACGACACCGTGGGCGGCATGCCGGTGTCGGTCACCTACTGCCCGCTGTGCAACACCGCGCTCGCCTACGACCGGCGCATCGACGACCGGCTGGTCACGTTCGGCACGTCCGGGCTGCTCTACAAGTCCGCCCTGGTGATGTACGACCGGCAGACCGAGTCGCTGTGGTCGCAACTGGAGAGCCGCGCGGTCGCCGGCCAGCTCGCCGGCACCGAGCTGGACCGGATCCCCGTGCAGACGATCACCTGGTCGCAGTGGAAGTCGCAGTCCCCCGACGGCTACGTGCTCAGCCGAGACACCGGCCACGTCCGCGACTACGGCACCAACCCGTACACCGGGTACGACAACCCCGACGGCGACCCGTTCCTGTTCGACGGTGAGGTCGACCCGCGACTCCCACCGATGACCCGGGTGCTCGGGGTGGGCGAAGGTGACGACGCGGCCGCGCTGGAGCTGGACAAGCTCGCGGACGTGGGCGCCACCCACCTCACCGTCGATGGCACCCCCGCGGTGGCCTTCGCGGTGCCCGGGCTCGCCTCGGCGTTGGACGCCGCGAACGTGGCCGACGGGTACGCCACCGCCGCCACCGGGGTGTTCGACACCCGCATCACCGGCCGACAGCTCACCTTCGAGCCGACTTCCGACGGCCAGTTCCGTGACCTGGAAACCCAGTCCATCTGGACGTTGACCGGGCAGGCCGTCGACGGCACGCTCGCCGGGGAACAGCTGCGGCGGGTCGATCACCTGGACACCTTCTGGTTCGCCTGGGCAGCGGGCGAGCCAGAGACCACGATCGTCGACCCGGAGGGCGGTGCCGACCGGTGACCACCCGCCCGGCCACCTAACACAGCTGTCACCGGCGCCCGGTGTTCTGGCGCCAGGTGCCGGTGACAACAGTGCCCGCGGACTACCGACCCCAATCCCGGCCCGATACCCCACCCCGACAGTCGAGGAGCACACATAATGCCTGCCCTGGCACCCAGCACAGCTTTCCGGTGGCTGCTTGCACCCGCCACGAGCGCACCGCACCGCGGTAACGCCATCGCGCTGGCCGCGCTGCGGATCCTGCTGGGCCTGCTGTGGCTCTACAACGTCTCCTGGAAGCTCCCACCCGATTTCGGTCGAAGCAGCGGGAGCGGCCTGTACGGGTTCACCAAGGACGCCGTCGACCACCCGGTCTTCCCCCCGTACAGCTGGATCGTGGACACCTTCGTGCTGCCCAACTTCGCCGCGTTCGGGTGGATGGTGCTGATCGTGGAGACGCTGCTTGCCGTCTTGCTCTTGACCGGCACCTTCGTCCGGATAGCGGCGCTGGTCGGTGTGGGGCAGTCCTTGGCCATCGGGTTGTCCGTCGCACAGACTCCGGGCGAGTGGCCCTGGTCGTACTGGTTGATGATCGGCGCCCACCTGGTGCTGGTGCTGGGTGTTTCCGGCGCGTTCCTGGCCGTGGATGGTGCGAGAGCAGACGGCCGGTCAGCGGCACTCACCACCCCACCTGTCAGGCTGCTTCAGCTGTGGGGCGTGGTCGTGGGCGTTGCCGGAGTTGTTGCGCTACTGCTCGGCGTTGGCAGCTCACCGTTCACCGCATCGGGCGCAGCGCTGGGCGGTTCCGGCCTGTCGATCTCGCTGGGCAGGTACAACCTGGTCGCCGCTGTGCTGCTGATCGTGGTCGCTGCGTTGATGGTGGCGGCGGCGACCCTCCGCCGGTCGATGCTGGCGATGGCAGCGGCTGGCATCGCCGTGCTGGCTGCCCTGTCACTCTATGTGCAGTTGCCCTGGACCGACCCGCTGCTTGGTGGCAACAACACGTCTGCCGCCTTCCTGTTGTGCGCCGCCCTGGTAAGCGCGATGCTTGCGCCTTTGCTGCACGCGAGGTCGGGGCAGGAGGCACATGCACACAGTTGACACACCAGCGCTCCGCCCCAGCCCGGAGCGCTGGTGCTGACGGTCGATGGGGGTGACCGGGCCTGTGGTGAACTGCTGCTGGTGTTGGCCGCCGAGATCCGTACCCTGCCAGCGGACTCCTTCGTACGGCTGATCGCCACCGACCCGGCCGCCGCCATCGACCTCCCCGCCTGGTGCCACCTCACCGGGCACCTCTTCGTCCGGGCCGGGCGAGAGACCGACGACCGACCGCACTACGACGTCCAGATCAGCCGCACGTCCCGTCAAACCCAGGCGGCCAGTCCCTGGCGGCTGGCCGAACAGGCACCGCCCCCGCCGAAGACTCCATCCACCCCCAGCCCCGATCGAAAGGACCAACCGTCATGAACGGCCTCGTCATCAACCTGACCCGCTCCGCCGACGACCCGGACCGCAGCAGCGTCGCGATGGTCGTCGCCGGCGCATCGGTCGCCTCCGACCAGACCACCACCGTCTTCCTCTCCTCTGAGGGCACCCGGCTGGCACAGCAGGGGGTCGCGGACGACGTGCACGAGGAGGGCTTCGCCCCGATGAGCGAGCTGGTCGCCACCTATGTGGCCGCCGGTGGCACCTTCTTGGTCTGCAGCCCGTGCGCCAAGAAGCGCGGCATCGGCGAGGACGACCTCATCGAGGGCGCCAGCATCGTGGGCGGGGCGACGCTGGTGGCGCTGCTCGCCGACGGCGCTGCGTCGCTGTCGTTCTGAGATGGCAGCGCACGCCGGGTTGAGCCCTGCAACCGACGGCACTGTTGTCGCAGCGGCCGAGTACGACGGTGGCGACATGGACTGCGGCAGTGGCTTGCTGCTGGCCCTCACCGCAGCGGTCCGCGGGATCGAGCCCGGCGAGGTGTTGCTGCTGCACACTCGGGAGCCTTCGGTGCTCGCCGACCTACCGGCCTGGGCGCGACTTGCAGGGCACAACCTGGTGCAGGTTGTCGACGCAGGCGAAGGCTCCGGTCCGTGGCAGCTCTTCATCCGGCGCAAGGGCGCAGGACCGAACGCCCAACCGTCGGGTCTCGTGCCGGAAACGGGAACGCCGTTCAGCAGCGGAGCTGCGGTTCCCCTGGGCAGCCGGCTGTGGCTGTACTCCAACTTCCACTGCAACCTGGCCTGTGACTACTGCTGTGCGGCCTCGTCACCGAAGGCCGATCCGCGGCTGATGTCGGTGGAGCTGGCGGCAGCTGCGACCGCTGAGTTCGTGGCCCAGGGTGGACGCGAGCTCTACGTAACCGGCGGCGAACCCTTCCTGCACCCTGACCTGCTGGAGTTGCTGCAGGTGACATCGGCGCAGGTACCGGTCACGCTGCTGACCAACGCCATGGTGTTCGGGCGCGGACGTCGCCGGGAGACCCTGGAGGCGCTGGACCGGGAGGCGGTCACCCTGCAGGTCAGCCTCGACTCCGCCGGGCCAGGTCTGCACGACCAGCAGCGGGGAGCAGGCTCTCATGCCCGCGCTCTGGCCGGCATCGAGCTGGCTCGTGGTCTGGGCTTTCGCATCCGGGTTGCTGCAACCTACTTCGACAGCGACGTCGGTCACGCCGACGATCTGCACGGATTCCTCGACGGGCTCGGGATCAGGACCGACGACCGGCTTATCCGGCCGGTGGCCGAGGAGGGTTTCGCCGACCAGGGTGTGCACATCAGCCTGGACACGGTGGAACCGGAGCCGACCCTGACGGCGGACGGCGCCTGGTGGCACCCGGTCGCGGTCACCAACAGCAACCTCAAGGTTGCCGACACTCCGCTGCCGCTAGCTGAGGTGTTGGCGGTGATGCGCGACGTCGTTGCCGTACAGGCCGCCGGCGACGCTCAAGGGCGCAGCGTCTTTCGCTGCGCGTGACTGGCCGCCGGGGCGTTCGAGGTCAGCGGACGGTACCGACCCACACCTGGACGTGCCCGGAGCGCAGAGACCAGCCGGTGACGTTGGCGGTCCGCTGCTCTAGGCGGGTCCACGGTCGTGCCATCGGGTCTGAACCACCGAGGTGACAGGCCAGCCGCGAGGCGGGCCGGGCCAGTCGACCAGCCGCGAAGGTCAGGTCTGCCACTGCAACCGACCCTCCTGGGCGGACCGCTTCGATCACGGTGTCCAGGGCGGCCTGCCACTCACCCATCAGCGACAGCGCGAAGGTGACGACCGCCGCATCGGCCAATGGCAGGCTGCTCGCGGGCAACTCGGTCATGTCGGCGCAAATAAAGGTGTCGTCGTGCCAGCCCCGCCGCTGAGCCCGCCGCCGCGCCGCCGCCAGCATCTGCGGACTGGCGTCGACGGCGGTGACCGACCCGGTACGCCCCAGGGCACTGTGCAACGGGTCCAGATTGAGCCCCGTGCCGCAACCGACGTCAAGGACTCGCTGACCTGGCCGCAAATTCAGCGCGGCGATGGCAGTCAGGCGCGGCAGCCGATAAACCGGCCACTCCAGCGACACCAGGTCGTAGACGCTGGCCACGGCGCGGTATCGCGCCGTCCGCACCATGCCGTCCCGCCACCAGTCAGACGACTCAGTGCACCCGGGCGGGTTTGGACTTGTCGCTGGTCGCCACATCCAGCCGCGCCCGGCAGTGCAGGTCGGACCGCTCGAGGCTGCGCGTCAACGTCGCCGTCGCGTCGTCGATAGCGGTTGCCACCTCTGCAAGATCACACCGAGGCTCGAGGGTGGCACGCATGTCGATCACCAACTGACCACGGTCGCGACGCACGTCGCCCTTGGCTGAGCGCACGTCGTGACGCGCCTCGAGCGCCGCGCAAGCAGCGGAAACAGCACTGCCGGCGTCGACGTTGAGCCGCCCCTCGGCAGCCGAGCCCGGCAGGGCGAGCTTGGAGACCTTGCTGCGACCTGGCAGGTGCGCAACGAGCCAGCGAAGACCGAGCAGGAACAGCAGCACTGCGGCCGCCGCAAGTGCCCACGCCCACCAGCCCGTCTTGGTCACGTCCATGACCGGGGTGACGCTCACCGAGGACGGCAGCCAACTGAAGAGGTCGTACTTCCAGCCGATGACCAGCACGCCGCCGGCGATCAGCAGCAATCCCAAGACGAATGTCACGATGCGGTCAAGTGACACCAACGCACGACTCATGGGTCACCCCCTTCCTTGGTCGCGGACCCGGACTTGCGGCGAGTTCTCCAGTTGCTGCAGTCGGGACTGCACATGCTCACGGACGCGCTCCTCGAGCGCGGTGTCGCGGTTTGCGGACAGCCCGTGCACGTCGATGGACACCCGACGACCACTCGTTGACGCCTTTGCGGTGTCCACTCCGTCGACATCTTCGGCGGCGCCGGCGGCGAGCCGGCGCAGTCCTCCGTCGAGCAAGAACACGCCGGTTTGCGCCCGCACAGGAGTGCCGAGGTGTGGTCGGGGCCGAAGCGCGACATACACCAACAGCAAACCGATAAGGACTGCGACAACGGCGGCGATGACCCAACTGAAGAGCGGCTTCATGCCGTCAACCGCGGTCAGCGCGCTGTCCAGCCAAGGCTTGCCGGAGATCAGCTTGCCGTAGGCCAGCGCGTCGTGGCCGGCGACCACAGCCAGTGCGATGAGCGCCAGCGCCCATAGGACACCAAACACGGTGACTCTCGCGAAGCCGCGCGGGTCCTTGGCGGTCGGTGGGGGGGTAGCCGCTTGTTGGTTCGGTTCGGTTGCCGACCGGTCAGCCTTGTGGGCTGGTTCGGCAGTGCCGGAACCGTCAGCCGCAGGCGAGGTTACGGGGCCGCTCATTCGACCCTCCTCTTGGGCGTCGCCGAGCTGGTGCTGGCTGCCTGCTGCTCGAAGCGCGCCACGGTGACGTCAACGGACGCCACCGACAGCCCGGTCAGGTTGCCCACCTCGCGGGTGACCTCGGAACGGACGCCCCGGGCAACCTCGCCAGCACCGTGTGGCCACAGCACTGCGATGTCCATGCTGAGCCGGACGGTGTCACCAGCGACGGTGCTGTCGGCGCGTGGATAGCTGCGCCCCACCACCTTGTCCAACCCGGAGGCCGTCTGGGTCACGCCCGGCACTCTCCCCGCGGCGAGCGTGGCCAGTCGCTCGATGGCCTTGGCAACAATGTGCAGCTCACCACGTCTCTCCGGAGCTGTGGGAGACGCCTCTGCTGGCGAGTCACTCACGACGCCGGCCACCCACCAGCGAGCTGAGGTCGATCTCGCCGTCGAACTGCCCGCCGAGCAGGTATCCGACGATTCCGAGAACCAGGGCGAGCAGGAAAGCGCTGAAACCGCCGACGGCTGCGGCGATCCCCAGCAGCAGACCAGCGATCAAGCCGAGGGTTGAAGTGGTCATCATCTCTCCTTGCCGCCGACCCGATCAGGGACGGCTAAGTGAAAAATCGGACGTGGCCCGGTATCACGCCGCAGTCACAGCTCGATGCTGCGCCGGGCCCCGGGAAATCCCCGCGGTAGTGCCGATCTGATCTTGCTGGCTCCAGCCTTACGCTGGCGCCGCAGGCGATAGCGCGCCCGCTTCAACGCCGAAGGTGCCGAATCGTCCGGCCGGCGGCGCCCATCATGCTGGCCGAACCTGGCATCAACCTGATTCAACAAGCGAATGAACTCATCCGGGTCACCACCCAGGTCAGGGTGATGCATGCGCGCCACCCGACGACGGTGCGCAGCCCACTGCTCCCGTTGTCCACCAGCTGACCCGCCTGTCATGCCTCGGTGGCCGGCCCATCCTCGATCGGACCGAGCACGTCTTGGATGACCACGTGCACTGTCCGACTGGCGACCGACGCCGCTGCGAGTCGAATCGCGTCCGCCAACGGGAGCAAATCCGAGCCCCAGTTGGCGGTGACGTGTACCTCCACCAGGTCGGCCCGCACCCGGACCCCAGCCACTCGGCGGCCGGGCAGGTAGGTCGCCACCTCACCGAAGCGACCGGAGTGCATGGCGGCCACTCCGGGCACGGCAACGACTGCAGCAACGACGTCGTCAGCGAGCTCAGCCCCCGGGGCTGTGGGGTCTGACGCGGGCCCGTCCGCCGACGCCTGCGTCGGCTCGTTCGACGTTGACGCGGTCACTGGACGCGCGGCGGCGGCTGGTTGTCGTAGTCGTCGTCGTTCTTCGAGTCTTGGTTGTCCTCGGTCGGCAAGAACACATCGGCAACGGTCACGTTGACCTCGGCGACCTCGAGCCCCGTCATGCGCTCGACCGAACTGATCACGTTGCGCCGGATGCCGTCGGCCAAGTCGACGATGGATACGCCGTAGTCGGCGATGAGCTCGACGTCGACCGCGGCCTGTCGCTCGCCGACCTCAACCGACACGCCCTGGCTGTGGTTGGTGCGGCTGCCTGGGATGCGCTCCCGGATCGCTCCGACTGCCCGGGCAGCACCGCCACCGATGGCGTGTACGCCAGACACATCGCGGGTGGCGATACCGGCGATCTTGGCGACGACGGAGTCGGCGATCGTCGTACGACCTTGCGAGGTTACCAACGCGTTGCCGGTGTCCGACAAAGACGACTCCGATGAGGACGACGACTGGCTGGTGCTCGAGGTTGTGCTGGGGTTCGTGCTGGGGGTCGTGCTGGTCACGAGTGGTCCTTCCGTTGGGGGCGCAGCGCGCTACGCGCGGACGCAGTGTGCAGACATAGACGTAGACGTCGGTGTGCCCGATTCGTCACGTCTCGTCCTGTGTGATCCGGGTCACCCTATCGTGCGGATTATGCTGCGGGACGTTCAAGGGAACGTTCGCCGATCCTGCCCCACTGATTGAGAGGTGCTGTGGAGACCTTGGCACGTGTGGGCGAGATGGCCAGTTTGCGTTCCGATGAGGTCCTGGCGCGGCGCAGTGGTCTCGGCGACCGTGTCGCGTTTGCCGAGTTGGTCGGGCGGCATGGCGCGTCGCTGTATCGCTACGCCGTGCGGATGTTGGACGGGGACCACCACGCCGGTGAAGATGCGGTCCAAGAAGCCCTCACCAAAGCGTGGATTCACC
>Ga0136640_10000967_pt1 | contig 11293 bp, 8 predicted proteins | sample AntDrymUQ8642106_2_FD_105498 | JGI IMG/M metagenome (GOLD analysis project Ga0136640, IMG submission 105498) | Polar desert sand microbial communities from Dry Valleys, Antarctica - metaG UQ864 (21.06) | ecosystem: Environmental > Terrestrial > Soil > Desert | place: Antarctica: Dry Valley...
GCCGTCGAGGCCTGCATCAAGGCCCGCAACGAGGGCGTCGACGTCTTCGAGAAGGGCGACAAGATCCTGCGTGAAGCCGGCAAGCACAGCCCGGCCCTGCTCGCCGCCCTCGACACCTGGGGCAGCATCACCCTCGACTACGAGTCGACCGACACCGCCGACGTCGTCGCCACGCCGTCGTAGAGAGGAACCATGCGGATCACCCAAGGCACCTTCGCCCTCCTGCCCGATCTCACCGACGACGAGATCGAGGCCCAGTTGCGCTACGCCGTCGACCAGGGGTGGGCCATCTCTGTCGAGCACACCGACGACCCCCACCCCCGCAACACCTTCTGGGAGCTGTGGGACCTCCCGATGTTCGACGTCGAGGACCCCCGAGCCGCCCTGGCCGAGGTCCAGGCGTGCCGGGAGGCGTTTCCCGACGAGTACGTGAAGGTGACGGCCTTCGACAACAGCAAGGGTCGCGAGACCATCGCCCTCAGCTTCGGCGTGCAGCGCCCCGAGACCGAGCCTGGCTTCCGGCTCGATCGCCAGACCCGGCCCGGGCGGACCGTCGGCTACACGGCCCACGCCTACGCCGCCGACCGACCCCACGAGCAGCGCTACTCCTAGGGTCCTCGCCGATGGGCAGCCAGTTCGGGATGCGTGGATCGGGCGAGGCCGAGGCGGGTGACTCGGACTCGGGCGGCGACGTCGAGGACGAGGTCGAGCCCGACGCCCCCGACGACGACGGCACCGATGCCAGTCCCCTGGCGCCGGACGCGAGCGTCGATCTGGCCGCGATGCGAGCGGAGCTCGGAGTCGACCGGACCCTCGACGACCTCGACGCCGGCCTGGTCGGCCTCGAGCCGGTGAAGCGTCGCCTCCGCGAGATCGAGGCGCTCCTGCTGGTCGACCGGCTGCGGCACCGCTTCGGGCTCGACACCCCCCGACCCAACCTGCACATGTCGTTCACCGGGCCTCCGGGGACGGGCAAGACGACCGTCGCCTCGAAGATGGCCGAGATCCTCCACGCCCTCGGCTACCTGCCGTCGGATCACATCGTCACCGTGTCCCGGGAGGATCTCGTCGGCCAGTACGTGGGTCACACGGCGCCCAAGACCAAAGAGGTGCTCGGCCGGGCCATGGGAGGCGTGCTGTTCATAGACGAGGCCTACGCCCTGCACCGGCCCGAGAACGAGCGCGACTACGGACAGGAGGCCATCGAGATGCTCCTGCAGGTGATGGAGGAGCACCGCGATCGGATCGTCGTGATCCTGGCCGGCTACCGCGACCGGATGGACAGCTTCTTCAGCCTGAACCCCGGGTTGCGCTCGCGCATCGCCCATCACCTCGACTTTCCGACCTTCGAGGTCGACGACCTGGTCGAGATCGGCCACCGGATGCTCGCCGAGCAGAGCTACGAGCTTGCCCCCGAGGCCGAACCGGTGTTCCGGGACTACATCGAACGTCGGGCCGCCCAGCCTCACTTCGCCAACGCCCGAAGCGTCCGCAACGCCATCGAGCGGGCTCGCCTCCGTCAAGCGGGTCGGCTCGTAGCCGCCGGCGGCAAGGTCGACCGCGACGCCCTGCGCCACATCGTCTCCGACGACTTCCTGGCCAGCCGGGTCTTCGACGACGAGGACGACCCGGTCGATCCGTCCGCTGCCGGCTGAAGCCTGATGTCGTAGCATCTGGTGCGTGCGCACCACGCTCCGCCTCGATGATGACGTCCTTCTCGCCGTCCGCGAACGGGCCCGTCGCGAGCACCGTTCGGTGGGAGACGTGCTGTCAGACCTTGCGCGACAGGCCCTGACCAGCTCGGGCGTCCATCACGGTTCTGCGACAATCGAGGACGACTTCTTTGGGTTCCGCCCGCTCCCGCACCGGGGCGGTGCGGTCTCCAACGCCCTCATCGACGAAGTTCGCGAGGACGAGCCCGATTGATGAGAGCCCTGCTCGACGTCAACGTCTTGATCGCCCTCCTCGATCGGGATCATGTCGACCACGCGCGCGCCCGGAAGTGGATCGAGACCGAGATCTCCGGGGGGTGGGCCTCGTGCGCCATCACCGAGAACGGGTTCGTGCGGATCATCAGCCAGCCTCGCTACCCGAACGCAATCTCGCCGGCCGAGGCCATTGGTCGCCTAGCCGAGGCGACCAATCAACCGCACCACGAGTTCTGGGACTGCGACATCAGCCTCCTCGACATCGAGCGCGTGGACCCCATGCGTGTCCATGGCCCGCGGCAGGTGACCGACGCGTACCTTCTGGCTTTGGCGACGGCCCACGATGGTCGGTTCGTCACCTTCGACCGTTCGGTTTCCCTCGCTGCCGCCGCGGGGGCCGCACCCGCCAACCTCAAAGTGGTGTGATCGGGCGTCGATGCGACGTCCGTTTGGGGGCGCACCTAAGGGGCAGTGCGACGGTGTGAACGTGAACCCAACCGTGCTCTGGATCATCGCCGCGATCATTGTGATCGTGGGAATCGTTCAACTGTTGCAGGGTCAGATCATCTTCGGCGTGGTGCTCATCGTGGTGGGCTGCCTGGTTGGTCCCGGCGGCTACTCGATCTTCAGGTCGAGATCGGTGAGCGACCGCTCACGTCGGTAACCCCCGCCCGCCGGCCTCGTGATCAAGCGGGCCGAGCAGACGAGGATGAGATCCAAGAGCCAGGCGCTGGCGCCCTTCGGCCTCACCGTGCCGCAGTACGCCGCTCTCCTCGTCATCGCCGAGCACCCGGGGCTCTCAGCGGCTGACCTCGCCCGCCGTTACCTGGTCGCACCACCTGTTGATGCCGTGACCGACATCGAGTGGCGACGCGAACATCACGTCGACCGCAGGAAGCCGAGGCTGCCGTCGCCCTAAGATCGAACGAGTTCAGCCGGTGGCCGTGGGGACGGGGTTGGCGGCGACGAAGTCGACGATCACCTTCGCGAGCTCCTCGCCCTTGTCCTCCTGGAGGAAGTGGCCGGCGGCGCTGATCGTGGCGTGGGCCTGGCCTGCGGCGCCCGGCACCAGGTGCTGGAAGAGCGCGTCGGCGCCACGGGTGACGGGGTCGCCGTCGGAGAACGCAGTGAGCAGAGGCTTGTCCCACTGCGCCAGCACCTCCCAGGCGGCGCGGTTGGCGGCCGCCGCCGGGTCGTCGGGTTCGGTCGGCACGAGGGTCGGGAAGATGCGCGCCCCGGCCGTGTGGCTGTCGTCAGGGAAGGGGGCGTCGTAGGCGGCGACGACCTCCGCCGCGAGGTCGGTGGCACACCCGCCTTGGACGATCCCCCCCACATGGAACTTGGGGTTCTCCTGGGAGTAGCGCTGCCAGGCGAGGAACGCGTCGCTCATGGGGTGGTCCCCGGTGGGCAGACCCGTGTTGGCGACCACGATGCGGGCGAACCGATCGGGGTTCTCGGCCACGATCCGGAGCCCGACCAGTCCGCCCCAGTCCTGTCCGACGAAGGTGACGTCGTGCAGGTCCATCTGGTCGAGGAGCGCCTCGCGCATCCACTCGACATGGCGGACGTAGGTGTAGTCAGCCTGCTCTGTCGGCTTGTCCGACCTTCCGAAGCCGACCAGGTCCGGTGCGATGCAGCGCAGACCGGCGTCGACCAACACCGGGATCATGGTGCGGTACAGGTAGCACCATGACGGCTCGCCGTGCATGAGCAGCACGACCTCACCGTCAGGAGGGCCCTCGTCGAGGTGGTGCACCCGCAGCTGGCCCCCGTCGAGGTCGTCCACCGACACGTAGTGGGGTGCGAAGTCGAAGCCGGGCAGGCCGACGAAGCGGTCATCTGGTGTGCGAAGCGTCTTCACGGTCGTCCTCACTCGTGGCATCTGATCTCCTGAACCATTGTCCACAGCCGGCACAGCCCCCAACATCAGGGCACAGACCGTTGACTACGACCAGGCCGGAAGCACCGACGGCCCGCCCAGTCGTCCGTCGCCGTTGGCGTCTGACCTACCGGTGAGCGGTTCGCTGCCGCGGGCCCTCCTCGGAGCGAAGAGCGGCGCCGAGGCGGAGCCGGTGGGCGGCCCGAGCCGGGACGACGCCGATGAGGTTGAGCACGACGATCCAGCCGACGGCGCCGAGGGCGAGGATGGTCAGGGGGTAGGCGGCGTCATCGGCGATGCCCAAGGCACCGGCGACCACCGACCAGACGACCCGGCCGCCGACGACGCCGAGCACGGCCCCGACGAGCAGGGCGACGATGGCGATGGCGGTGGCCTGCGCGGCGATGGCGATCGCCCGCTGGCGCGGCGTGAACCCGAGCGCGCTCAGCACTGCGAGCTCGGAGCGGCGCCGACGGACGGTCACGGCGAGGGCGTGGCTGGTGGCGATCACGCCCAGCAGGATCAGGCTGGCCGCCGCCAACACTGGGAACCGCTCGACGCCGGTCAGGCCTCTCACCTCGGACGACGCGACCGGCGCCACGACGGTCGCCCCCTCGCCTCGGAGCTCGCGGACGGCCGCGCCGCGGTCGACGCCAGGCGCCCAGCGGATGAGGAGCTTCTGACTTCCGGCGTCTTCTCGATCGGGATCGCCCAACAGGAGGCGATCGCCTCCCTCCCGAGTGAAGGCTGCGCCCTGGTCCAAGGCCGCGGGGAAGTCGAGCGTCGGGAAGACGACGACCCCCACCAGTCGGAACTCCTTCCGCCCCGAGCTCCTGCTCGCGATGGCGACCCTGGTCCCGAGCCTCACGTCGAGAGCGTCGAGGGTGTCCTGCCCGACCGCCACCTCGTCGTCGGACCGGGGGGCCCGCCCCCTGACGAGGGTCGGCGAGATGTCTCCCTTCACCGGGTCAATGGTCATGGCGGTCATCTGCTCGCCGCCCAGGGTGACCTGATCGTCGAAGAGGCCAACGGCTGCGGCACTCACGTCAGGATCGTCGGCGACGCTCGATCGGTCGACCTCCTCCTCGGCGGGCGTCACGGTGACGTCCCACGTGGTCCCCCAGCGCGCCGGGGTTGCGACCAGGCGGTCGAGGCTGGCGCCGACGACGGCGATGCCGACCAGACCGACGACGCTCAGACAGGCTCCGACGACCGCCGGACGAACGGGCGCACGACCAGGGCGTTGGTTGGACAGGGCGAACCGCACGCCGGTCGCCGGGGCTGGGGACAGCCACATGACGACGCGATCGAGGAGGCGAGACGGCCGGACCGCTCCCGGGACCGTCGACGCCGTGCGGGTCAGGCGAGCGGCCGAGATCAAGGAGGCCAGACCCGGCACGACCACAAGCACGATGACGCCCACGACGAGCACGGTGGCGTCGGCGTGGATGCCTACATCGGGGTCGATCTGACGAGCCAACCCGACGGGGAACCGGGGCGACAGGGCAACGGCGACGACGGGTGCGACGAGGGAGCCGACGACGAGCGCGGGGAGGACCGAGCCCGCCAGCAGGTTCCGCCGCTCGGAGGGGGTGGAGCCCAGCGCGCCCAAGACGTCCACGGCGTCGGCAGACAGGCGCTGCTGGCGGGCGGCGGTGAAGGCGGCCCAGCCGAGTCCGGCGATGCCGATCACGAGCGCCAGAGCCACCAGGGCAGCCGTGATCACCCCCAGGGACTCGGCTATGGCCTTCTCGCCTTGGCTGGCGTCGATGCTGAGCCCCGCCTGCTCAGAGCCGCCGTAGTCCTGCTGGACGACCTCTGTGAAGCGCTCGACGCCGCTTGGACCGGCGCTGAGGCGGACCATGTGGCTCGCGAAACCGGTCCCGACGGAGTCGCCGTAGCGGTCGAGGAACGCCGGAGACAGCACAATGACGGCAGGTGCGTCACGCCGGGTGGCCAAGTCGTCGCCGGTGAGCGCAACGCCGGTCACCCGCAGCGGGATCACCGGGCCCTCCAGGACGGTGACCTCCTTGCCTTCGAAGACGTCGGCCACCTGCTCGGGCGAGATCGTGAGTAGCTCGAACGTGTCACCCGCGTCGAAGCCGTAACGGCGGGCCGTGGTCTCAGTGAGCACGATCTCGTGCGGGTCGTCCGGATCGGCGCGCCGCCCCTCGAGGAGCACGCCCCGCTCGATCTGCAAGCCGCTGGGATCCGTCGGGGCGAAGGTGAACGTGTCGGGGTCGCCTTTGATCGATCCGAACACGAAGAGGAGGTCGAGGTGGTCCTCGACGAGCGGCCCCGAGAGCACCCGGTCGAGGGGCTCTGGGTCGTCATCTGCGCCGGAGACGAAGACGTCACGACTCTGGGCGGCGTCGTGGAAGCGCGTCACGCTGCTCGCGGAGCGGCGGGCGCCAGCGATGGCCGCCATCGAAACGCCTCCGGTCAACGCCACCATCACGGCGACGACGAAGAGCGACCGCCGCTGCGTCCTCCAGGTGGCTCGCAGGAACACACGCGGGGCGGCCCACCCACCTCGTTCAGATCGTCTCGGCATGGCGGCGCCCTCCTGCCGACCATCGGACCTCAGGATGGAGCTCACCACCAGTGCGCCAGCCTCCCGAACCACGGTGAGGCTGGCACCCCCAACCGCGGTGTGTCACCCCCGAGCGTCCCAACTCCGGGCCGGCGCCGGCCGAGTCACTTGCTCGGCGGACCCGCGAGGCGATCTAGGAGGTTGCGGGTGATCTGCTCGACAGGAGCGTCGTGGCCGGCGAGGCCGTGGGCCCAGTCGGTGCTGCCCGAGGTGACGACTACGCCACCGGCGGGCGAGGTGTAGGTGCCCAGCACGGCATGGCCGTGGGAGAACCGCTCGACGTCGGCGGAGGTGCGACCCCCTCCGGCCACCCGGGCGGCGATGAACTCCACCTCCGACGGCGCGTCGGGCGGAGGAGGGCGCATCGCCGTCTCGCGCGTGAAGTGAGGGGCCGGAGCGGTTCCCAGGATGGTGAAGTCGGCCGGCGTGGCGTCGACGCCCGTCGGGTGGGGCAGGCCGTCGCGGTAGGTGAAGTCACAGCCGTCGCACTCGTAGCCGACGGTGGTGCTCGCCGCCCCGAGCAGGTCGCCGAAGCCGAGACCGGTGTCGGCGAACAGCCAGTGGTCGGGGCGGTGGACGGTGTACCCGCCGGCCCCGCCGGTCGCCCGCTGTCCGATGCGGTGGTAGCCGCCCCGGGCGAAGCTGACCCCGGTCATCAGGTTCTCGGGCCGGCCGATCAGGTGATCGGACCACATGCTCGTGAGCTCGCCCACACGATCTGTGTCGTACACCGGGTCGGACTTGAAATGGCCCTTGTAGCCCACCATGGTCGCGGCCGGCCCCTCGGGTGTCGGGTCCTCCAGGCGGACCTGCCAGAAGGAGGTGTTGCCGGACAGGAAGGCGGCGTGGCCGCCTCGTCCGATGAAGCACTCGACGGTGTCGCGCATCGGGCTCGACCAGTACTCGTCGTGGCCCACCGAGAGGTAGAGCGCGTAGCCGCCGTCAGCGGGCCCGGCGAGGAGCCCGGGGTGGTCCTCGAGATCGGCGTTGGTGACGACGTCGATGGCGTAGCCCTCATGCTCGGCCCACTGGAGGAAGGGCAGCTCCCAGTCAGGCCACCCGGCCGACCCGGCGTAGGGCGACAGGTGGTTCAGCCGGATGTAGCCGATGTGGGCCGCCATCTGCGGATCCGGCGGGTTGACCGTGGTGACCCGCCGCCCCGCGCCCGGCGGCTTGAACAGGTAGCCGGGCGACATGGGCCGCTGGAGCGAGACGCCTGTGCCTCCCGTGTAGAGGTTGCGGCCGCCGAAGTCGTTGTAGGCGTGCCATGTGTTCGTCGACAGGGCCAGCAGGATCGGGGCGGTGGGCGTTCCGGTGGGCGGGCGCACCACGAAGAAGGCGTGGCCCCGGCGCCGCTCACCGTCGACGTCGATGTCGAGGACGACCTCGTAATAGCCGCTCCGCCAACCCGGATCGACGTCGAGCACCAGCGCCGCCGGCCACCCGCAGCCCTCCCGGTCGGCGCCGTTCGGGGTGGGATGGGATTCGACGGGCACGGCTTCCTCGGAGAACACGAGGTCGCGCCGCCAGCCCACCCGGGCGACGGTGACCGAGACCGGCCGGGTGCCGGCCGAGGACAGGTGCAGGCCGACCGTGCCTCCGCCCACGACCGACTGGGGCCAGCAGTACCCGGTGACCGTCTCGAACGCCATCGCCGGGAAGGTAACCGGACTGCCCCTACCACCGCTCCCCCGGCGCCGCAACGGGCCAGATCGTCGGCGCCAGTTGACCGTGGCGCTGGATCACCCAGCCCATGTCGCCAGGCCTGAGGCGACTACGAGCTGCCGATCGGGCGATAGGTGCAGATGTGGACCCCGGTGCCGGCCGTCGACGTCGACACCAGCTCGAGCGGCCGGGACTGGCCGTCGTCAGGGAACAGGCGCTTGCCGCCACCGAGCACCACCGGTTCGATCATCAAGCGGTACTCGTCGACGAGATCGTGGGCGATGAGCGTCCCAGCGAGGTTCGCACTACCCATGACCTGAAGGTCCCCGCCGCTCTCCGCCAGCAGTCGCCGCACCGAGGCGATGAGACCGTCGGCCGGCAGCAGGGTGGAGTTGGACCAATCGAGTTCGTCCTGGGTCAGGGTTCGGGAGACGACGTACTTGGGGATCTCGTTCATGCGGTCCGCGAACGGATCGCCGGCCCGGCCCGGCCACGCAGCTGCCATCGTCTGCCACGTACGGCGACCGAACAGCAGCGCATCCGTCTGCTGCATCACCTCGTCCAGCACGGGCCCCATGGCATCGGGGTCGAAGTACGGCATCGACCAACCGCCATGGGCAAAGCCGCCGTCGGTGTCCTCATCGGCCCCTCCAGGAGCCTGCACCACACCGTCGAGGCTCATGAACTCACTGATGACGATTCGCATGTCTCTCTCTCCCGATGTCGTTGCTCACCGACGTCCGACGGTCCAGAGCAGGGGAACTCATCGGTGATGAGGTCGCGCAGGAGGTCGCGAGCCTCAGCGCTTCGGGCGCTTCGGGCGCTTCGGGCGCTTCAGTCCGGCAACCTCAGCCAGCGTCCAGACCTCGTCGACCATGGCATCGACCATGTCCCACAGGTCGGGCACCAGCTCGCGACACGACACGAGGCCGAAGTCGAGCGTGTCGAGGTAGCTCTGCACGGTGATGTTCAGCCCCTGGCCGTCGACGATGGTGGATACCGGGTAGTAGTGCAGGAGCTTGGCGCCAGCGGTGTAGAGCGGCTCACGGGGGCCGGGCACGTTGGAGATCGTGACGTTGACCGGCATGCCATAGCGGTTGGTCAGGCGGGTGGCGGTGCGCATGGCCAGGGCGAACACGGCGGGCGGCGGGAACTGGGCGAAGTCGGTGAGGGACTCGGCCGGCACCGCGTCGAAGAGCTGCTTGGCGTCGACCATGGCCTCGTGTACCCGCCGAACCCGTTCGATCGGGTCGGGCTCGTCCACCGGGAGCGAGGCCATGATGGCCGAGACTCGGTTCGTCCACCGCTCAGCCTCCTCGCCGGTGCGCACCGACACGGGGACCATGGCCACGAGGGGGCCGTCGGGCAGGGCGTCGTGCTTCATCAGCCAGGTCCGCAGGCCGCCGGCGCACACGGCCATGACCACGTCGTTGACGGTCGCGCCGAGCGCGCTCTTGATGTCCTTGATCGTCTGAAGTGGCACCGACCGGAAGGCGAAGCGGCGATGGGGACTGATCGGTGCGTTGAAGGGCGTGCGGGGCGGGGTGAACGACGGCAGCGGGCCAACGGCTTCGCCGGCCTCCTCGCGCTGTCGGCCCAAGTTGAGCAGGGTGCCCAGCGGGCCGCGCAGGCCGCTACGAACCTGGTTGGCCGCCGCGACCATCACCGGATTACGGGTCATGAGACCGATCTCCCGGCCGGTCCGGGCGGTCAGCAACGCCGCGCGCGCCGGTTTGCGCATGAGCCCACCGAGGCCTCGCAGGATCATTTCGCCGTCGGACGGGACGCGATCGGGCGTCCATTCCTCAGCCGTGGGCAGCTCGTCGCCTTCAGGGTCGTGGTCGAGCATCAGGGTGAGGAGCTCAACCCCCGACGCCCCGTCAACGGTGGCGTGATGCACCTTCGTGAGGATGGCGAACCGGTCGTCAGCCAACCCCTCGATCACGTAGCTCTCCCACAACGGCCGGCTTCGGTCGAGAGGACGAGCCACGATGCGGGCCACCAGCTCGCCGATCTGGTGGTCGTCTCCTGGTGGCGCGGCTGCGGTGTGGCGCACGTGGAAGTCGAGATCGAAGTCCGGGTCGTCGATCCAGTACGGGTGGTCGAGACCGAGGGGCACCACCCGCAGGCGACGCCGGAGCGGCTCCAGCAGGTGGAGGCGTCGGGCGATCTGTCGGCGCCAGGCTGCCAGCGGTTCGTAGTCGCGGTCGGGTCGCTCGTACACCGAGTAGCTGGACACGTGGCCGAACTGGCTGGATGTCTCCATGAACAGGAACGTGGCATCGATCCCAGTCAGCTGTTTCACAGGGGCCCTCACGGCAGTCGACGGGTTCGCCGCGGAGCGTACCGGGGGCTCGCGAACCGGCGCAGCCGTCGCCGGTTCGGATTAGAACGGCTGGCGATGGAGATCCACCTGGCAACGGTGTTCGAGGCCGTGGCGGATGCAGCGCCCGATGCGACGGTTGTCGTGCAGGGTGATGTTCGACGCTCGTGGCGCGAGTTCGACGACAACGCCGCCGAGCTGGCCGGTGCGTTCCTCGACGCCGGCCTGGGCGCCGGTTCGAAGGTGGCTGAGTACCTCTACAACTCGCCGGAGTACCTCGAGACCTACTACGCCGCGCTGAAGATCCGGGCCGTTCCGGTCAACATCAACTACCGGTACCTCGACGACGAGCTGCTCTACCTGCTCGACAACTCCGACGCCGAAGCGCTCGTGTTCCACTCCAGCATGGGTGACCGGGTGGCCCGGGTGGGCGATCGGGTCGCCGGTCTCAAGCTCCTCGTCGAGGTCGACGACGGCGGTGCCCACGTGGAGGCTGCGGTGCCCTACCGCGACCTCCTCGCCCGCAGCTCGGCCGCGCCGCGCATCGAGCGCGACCCTGCAGACATCACGATGATCTACACCGGCGGCACCACCGGCATGCCGAAGGGGGTGATGACGCCCGTCGGCCCGGCCGTCGAGTCGGTGATGCAGACCACACCGGCGCTGGTCGGGCTGCCGCCCGTGACCGACCCCGGCCAGATCGCGCCCCTGGTCACCCAGCTAGCCGAGGAGGGCCGGCTCATGGCGTCGCTGCCCGCCTGCCCCTTGATGCACGCCACCGGTCTCGCCATCGGAGCCCTGCCGGCCATGATGTTCGGCGGCGCCGTCGTGCTCCTCGAGGGACGGGGCTTGGACGCCGACGAGCTCTGGTCCACCGTCGAGCGCGAGCGGGTCAACGCCCTCAC
>Ga0136640_10000968_pt1 | contig 11284 bp, 10 predicted proteins | sample AntDrymUQ8642106_2_FD_105498 | JGI IMG/M metagenome (GOLD analysis project Ga0136640, IMG submission 105498) | Polar desert sand microbial communities from Dry Valleys, Antarctica - metaG UQ864 (21.06) | ecosystem: Environmental > Terrestrial > Soil > Desert | place: Antarctica: Dry Valley...
ATTCGATTGTAATGCGCGCGCTACGCAAACAAATCGCCATTGTCGCGCCGACTGATGGGCGGGTTTTAATTTCGGGCGAATCGGGAACCGGGAAAGAACTGGTGGCGCGGGCGATTCACGCCAATTCAAAACGGAAAAACGCTTTGTTTGTTGAAATAAATTCGGCGGCGATTCCTGAAGAATTAGTTGAAAGCGAATTATTCGGACACGCGAAAGGCGCGTTTTCCGGAGCAATGAGCGCGAAAAAAGGAAAATTTGAAATCGCTGATGGAGCGACGCTTTTTCTCGATGAAATCGGCGATATGTCGCCGCGCGTTCAGGCGAAAATGCTGCGCGTTTTAGAGGAACAGCGTTTTGCTCCGGTCGGCAGTAACGTACCCGTCAAAGTTGACGTGCGCGTAATTTCCGCAACCAACAAACGACTTGATAGTTTGATCGAAGACGGCGATTTTCGGGCAGATTTATTTTATCGCTTAAATGTTATTCCGTTTCAGATTCCGCCGCTTCGTGAACGAATGGAAGACATTCCGCTGCTGATCGAATATTTTAACTGTAAATTTTCTGCTGGTTACGGGAAAACGGCAAAGGATTTTACGGCGGAAGCAATCGCGGTTTTGCAAAATTACGCCTGGCTCGGTAACGTCCGTGAACTCCGCAACACGATCGAGCGCGTCGTGATTATGACTTCAAAACAAAAAATTGCCGCTGCCGATTTGCCCGAGCTTAACTCAAAAAGCAAAACGCCCGCCTCAACATTTCGCTTCCCGTCATTCAAAGAAGCCAATGACGCTTACCAACGCGAATTTATTCTGCACAAACTCGCCGAAGCGGGCGGCAACGTAACGCGAGCCGCAGATGCGATGGGAGTTGACCGCAGTCATCTCTATCGACGAATGAAAAATTTGCAGATTAGCGTTGAAAAATGAAAAATAGAAGACCGGGGTTTTATGAATAACGCGATTGCGCTGCTTGATTGTAATAATTTTTATGCTTCGTGCGAGCGGGTTTTCGACGCGCGTTTGAAAGATAAGCCGATGGTCGTTTTATCGAATAACGACGGCTGCGTGATTGCCCGTTCAGAAGAAGCCAAAGCAATCGGCGTGACGATGGGTTCGCCCCTTTTTAAAGTTCTGGATTTGCTTGAAACGCACGACGCCGAAATCTTTTCGTCAAACTACGAGCTGTACGGTGATATGTCTTCGCGCGTAATGAATCTTTTGCAGAATTTTACGCCCGCAGTTGAGATTTATTCGATCGATGAAGCGTTTCTCAATCTTGAGCCGCGCAAAAACTCGCTCGATAATTTGGCGCGTACAATCCGCGAAAAAATGTATAAATGGACGGGCATTCCCGTCTCAATCGGAATCGCCGAAACAAAAGTGCTGGCGAAGATTGCCAACAAAAGAGCCAAAAAGATTGAGTCGGCAGAAGGCATTTTGAATCTTTACCGCTCGCCGAGTACCGAAAATGTTTTGAAGGAAACGAGCGTCGAAGATGTCTGGGGAATCGGTTACCGTTCATCCTTAAAGCTCAAAGCCAATAATATTCTGACTGCCTGGCAATTAAGGGAAATGGATCATCGTTTTGTCCGAAAACTTCTCACGGTCGGCGGCGCGAGAATCGCGCTCGAACTGCGCGGAGTAAAATGTCTGCCGTTCGAGCAAACTTCAGCCAAAAAATATTCAATCACCTGTTCGAGAAGTTTCGGGCAAACCGTCAATGAATACGCGGATCTCAAGGAAGCGGTTTTGTACTTTCTGACCAGAGCGGGCGAAAAGCTTCGGAAATCCAATCTGGCGGCAACCGCCGTGACGGTTTTCGTCGCTACTGATCGATTTCGTCCGATTCCGTTTGAGTACGTCATTTCGGCAACTTACGGTTCGGCTTACCCAACCGACAGTAACCAGGAAATTCAGGAATGGGCTATTAAACCGCTCGAAAAAATATTCCGCGAAAACATTGAATACCGCAAGGCGGGAATCATTTTGAGCGGACTTGTGCCGAGCGAAAACTTGACGACGCGAATGTTTGACGACGCGAAATTTGAGCGGCAGCACAAGTTGATGAAGGCGCTCGACGAACTCAATCAAAAATTCGGCAAAGACACAGTCCGGTTCGGAAGCGTCAAAAACGAAGGCGCTTGGAAAATGAAGCAAACTCGAAAAAGTCAGAATTACACAACAAACTGGAATGAGCTTTTGAGCGTTTCGTAAAAGTTTCGGAGCGAAAATTGATGTTTACTTTTTCAAAATCGTCCGACGCACAGATTAAAAATTTTCTTGAGACGCAGCGAGATTTGCCGTTTTCATACAAAGAAGTCGGCGCTTCGCAAAACAATGTTCCGAAAGATTATCCAATCAACCAATACCGCGCTCGCCTCGGCGACGGAGAAGCCACATTTACCCGCGCTAAAAACGCGCTTCAAAACTGGACGATGTATAAACTCGGATGGACAAAGATTTACCCGCCCGCCGCGCCCATCGAAGCCTGCGAGGTCGTGTGCGTCGTCGTCGATCACGGTTTTTGCTGGTCATTAAATCCGTGCCGGATCGTATATGTTTTGGAAGAAACAACCAGAGAAGTCGAGCGTTTCGGATTCGCGTTCGGGACTCTGCCCGGACATTCCGAAGAAGGCGAAGAACGATTTACCGTCGAGTGGCAGCGCGGCGGAGACGATTCAGTTTGGTATGAACTTCTCGCATTCGCCCGACCGCAACACATTTTAGCCAAAATTGGCTCGCCGTTTGTCCGGCTGACCCAGCGCCGTTTCGCTAAAGATTCGTTTTCAGCGATGCAAAAAGCCGTTAACAAAAAGATTTAAGCGAAATTGTTTTACCGGAATCAGCTTTTTGGAGCGTCAAATTTAAGTTGCGCAAAACATCTTGTTGCATAAAATAATCGTTGGCAATGTTAAAGATGAAGTTAGTGGAAGTTGAAGAAAGTCAAAAAAATTATTGATAAGTTTTTGGAACTTCTCTAGGTGTTGCGGCTCAAACAATAGAAACAAAATACAACTTGAAATTAATTTTAAGAGTCTTAAACGCCAGCCACATAAAAAGACTTTTGCTCGTGCTGCTGAAAATGTTACGATAGAACGCATTTTAAGAAGGAAGAATTTCAACTAATGAAAACAAAATTGTTCGGCTGTCTATTGATTGTTTGTGCTTTGTGTGTGAGCGCATTTGCGCAAGTCGTAGCTAAAAACGAAATAAAAGTTAAAACTGAAAAAGGGTCGAACGCGCAGTTTTTTCCGCTCTCTGAATTAAGAGAAGGGATGAAAGGCACGGCACGTACAGTTTTTCGCGGCAGTGAACCGGAGGAGTTCAACGTCGAAATTTTAGGGATTGTGCCGGGCGCAATCGGTCCGAAACAGGATATGATTGTCGGACGAATTTCAGGCGGCAGTGCCGACCGAACAAGCGTTTTTGCCGGGATGAGCGGTTCGCCTGTTTATCTAGACGGCAAACTTCTTGGCGCAATTTCATACAGTTTTCCTTTCTCGAAAGAACCAATTTGCGGTATTACGCCGATTGATCAGATGATTACGATTTTTGAAAAAAATCAAAACATTAAAACAAGATCGATTGAGCCGCGCGTTTTTTCGTTTGCCGAATTAAATGCGGCAACGTGGCAGCCGAACTTGTTAAAGAATGCGGCTGTTTCAAGTTCTATTCTGGCAGGCACAAACGCGAATTCGTCACTTGCCGTCGTCGCCGGGCAGGCTTTTCAACCGATTGCCACACCCGTTACTTTCAGCGGTTTTAGCCAGGAGACTCTCAATCTTTTTGCGCCGCAACTTTCGTCCATAGGCTTGCTTCCTGTCGCAGCCGCGGGCGGCGCGGCGCGAATTGCCCCCTTAAAAATGGCGAATGAAAAAACTTTGCTCGGCGGCACGTCGGTCTCAATGCAGTTGACCCGTGGTGATTATTCGATGGCGGCGAGCGGCACGGTAACTTTCCGCGACGGCGATAAAATCTACGCTTTCGGTCATCCGTTTCTCAGCCTCGGTACAGCGGATTTGCCGATGTCCGAATCGCATGTCGTAACGGTAATCCCAAATTTGAATAATTCCTTCAAACTTGCCGTGCCGGACGCGATGGTCGGAAGTATGACGCAGGACCGCGCTACAGGTGTTTTCGGCATGCTCGGACAATCGCCGAAAATGATTCCCGTTAAAGTAAATCTTGAAACAAGCCGCAACCAAGAGGAAACATTAAATTTTGAAGTTGCCAAAGATGATTTTCTAACTCCGCTGTTGCTGAATATCGCGGTTTATAATTCGATTACCGCTAATGAGCGCGGACTTGGCGATTCGAGTGTCGAAATGAAAGGCGAAATTAAACTAAAAAATCAACAATCAATCAAACTTAACCGTCGTTTTGCGGGCGCACAAGCCGCTCAGTTCGCCTCTTTGTCAGTTGCCGTTCCGGTCAACGCGCTGCTACAGAGCCGTTTTGCGGATGTCGAGATCAGCGAGGTGAACGTGAGCTTTGTTTCGGTTGACGGAAGCAAAACCGCCGTTTTAGAGCGCATCGCGCTTGACCGAACGGAAGTAAAAGCAGGCGAGAGTCTTGAAGTCCAAGCATTTATCAGAACAAACACGGGCAAAGTTTTTTCGCAAAAAATTCCGGTCGCAATTCCTGCCGATATGCCGAGTGGCGCATTGACAATAATAATCGGCGACGGCAATTCGCTTCAGCAAACGGCGGCGGCGCGCCAATTCGTGCCGAAGGATTTGAGCGAACTTGTTAAAACCCTCAACGAAATTAAAAAAAGCGACCGGCTTTACGTACAGACTTCTCGTACAACAAATGGCGCGATTATCGGTGCCAATGAAATGCCGAATCTTCCGCCCTCGATGCTCGCAACTTTGAATAACGATCGAACAGCGGGCGGCTTTAAGCCAACGGTCTTAACCGTTTTAACCGAACAAGAAATTGCTCCCGCCGAATATATAATTTCGGGTCAACAAATTTTGACGATTGAAGTTATAAACTAAAGCACAGAGAAAATGTAGAAAAGGTCGAGAATGCTTAAACGTTCTTGACCTTTTTTTATTTTTTATAAACTGAAATATGAATAACATAAAAACCCTCGCGCAGGCAATCAGTTTTGCTGCCAAAAAACATAAAAATCAAAAACGCAAAGGCGCTGACGGCGAACCTTATATCAATCATCCTTTAGAAGTTTTAAACTTGCTGGCAAACATCGGAAACGTTGAAGATTACGACATTTTTATCACTGCCGTCTTGCACGACACAATCGAAGACACCGAAACTACTAAAGAAGAAATTGCCGAATTGTTTGGTGAAAAAGTTTGTCAAATGGTTCTGGAATTAACCGACGACAAATCTCTACCGAAAGCCGAAAGAAAACAGTTGCAAATCGAGCACGCGCCGCGTATTTCGGTCGGTGCAAAGCAAATTAAACTGTGCGACAAAATCAGCAATATCCGCGACATCACGGAAAACCCGCCGCACGATTGGTCGAGCGAAAGACAAATTGAATATATCGAGTGGGGCGAAAATGTTGTCGCCGGACTTCGCGGCGTGAATGAAAATTTAGAAAAGCATTTTGATGAATTGGTCGGACAAGCCAAACATAACCTGATTTAGCTTTAACAAAGCTCAATATTGTGGTTGGAAAAATATCTCATTAAAAAAGAGCAAAAAGTTAAAAACTTTTCGCTCTTTTCTTAAAATTCAACCCACTTAAAAATCGAATCTAACGCCGAGTTGAAGCTCGCGGTTATAACTTGAATTAAAGGTAAATGAGGGCGAACCGGAAACGAATATTCGCGGCGTTGCGAAGTTTGTCGTATTAGTTAATCGCTGTGCGCCGCTGACCGTACTGAAGTTATAAAGCGCGTTGTTGACTGCCTGCACGTTCGAACGATTGAAAATGTTGAAGCCTTCCGCAAAAAGTGTGAGCCGAAATTGCTCGCCGAATCTGATAGCACGCCCGACGCGCACATCAAATTGATAAGTCGGAGCGGTCGAAAATTCATTTCTTTTCGTTCCCGGTGCACGGTCGTTGGCAGTGTTGCCGTCGCCGTTCGGATCACCCGTCACAGCTGCTGAATATGCGATGCCGGATTGCGCCGTAAAAATTCCGGTGAAAATATAATCACTGAGAATCGCCCGCACAATTTTGTTTTCAGAGTATTTAAACGTGCCGGTTTCATAAACCGGGCTGAAAATAAAACGATGCCGCACGTCCAGATCAGAACGTCCGTATTCATTCGTCAAGTCAAATTGGTTTTCAGCAATTTTTCCGTCGTCGCCCCCGCCCGGAACGACTGAAGTTTGGTCGGGCTTATCATCTTTGGCTTTTGACAAAGTGTAGCTCGCGTTGAATTGCAAACGATTGGCGAAGCGCCGGTTAATTTCAAACGTTAAGCCCTGATAAAAAGAATTTGCAGTGCTTTCAAAAAGGCTGATGCGCTGGAAAGAGGGAATCGGACGCGGATTTGAAAATCTTTGAATCGTTAAAGTTTCACCGGTTGCCGTCGTGCTGTTAAAAATCGGAATGTTTGCTGTAACGGGAGCAGACAAATTAGTGTTGCGGGTGCGCGTTTAATCATTTCCGCGAAAAAGCGTGTATTGCACCGAAGCCGTCGTGTTGGCAAAAATTTCGCGCTCAAATTGCAGGCGCGCTTGATGCGTAAACGGCTGTTTGTAATCTTTGTCAAATAAATAAAGATTGACCGGCGCCAGCGTCGCGCCCGTCGGAACGTTTTGAAAAATATTCGGATATGTCGGACACAGCGCCGGAGTTGCAGTGCAATTGATGTCGATGGCGACTACTTGAATGCCGTTCTGCGAATGCGCCGTTCCGGTTAAAATTGCCGTCGTCCGGGCATAAAACATTCCGTATCCGCCGCGCAGAACTGTTTTTTCATCAAACGCGTAACTGAAACCGAGGCGCGGAGCAATGTTATTTTTGTCCGACGGTCGGAAACTCGTATCGAAGCCTGCCGCCAGAAGCGGCACATTCGGATTCTGGATCGGCGGTTGGGCGATTGATTGGTAATCGTAGCGAACGCCAAGATTAAGCGTCAGCTTCGGCACGACGCGCCAATCGTCCTGCAGAAAAAATCCGTATTCCGAATTGTTCGGATAAGTTGTTCCGCCCGTCGTTCCCGCTCCGGCAAAACTCTGTCGATAACGCGAAGGCGTTCCGGCGGCTAAATTTGCATAACTGGTAAAAGTATATGCGCCGCTGAAAAGTCCTGGAAAGAAATTGAAAATACGGTCGAATAATAAATCCACGCCGTATTTAAAGGTGTGATTGCCGGCGATAAAAGTTTGATTATCAATAAATTGGTAGCGCGTGACAGTCGTTTCGCGCGGGCTGAAATTATTCCGTCCGAAAAGAAAAGTTCCGTCGTTGACACCGCCCGCATTTGCCGTCACCGCCACTTCCGGCGCTTCGGAATTCGCCAGACCCGGTTCACGGTCACGCGAAAATGCTTTTTGACTTGGGCAAGCAGTCGGAGAAGTCTTGGAAAAAGTTAAGAATTATTTAATAGCGTCGTTTGATTTTCGCCTTCAATCCAAGTTTCGCCGCCCGCGTAAATTTCTTTTTTCCAAATCGGAACAGTGCGCTTTAATTCTTTGATCAACCATTCACAGGCTTCAAAGGCAGCGCGGCGGTGCGGAGCGGCAACCGAGATAACAACGCTCGTTTCGCCGATTTCGAGCCTCCCCAGACGATGGACGATTCCGACCAGAGAAATTTCAAAATGCTTGTGCGCCTCGGCGATGAGTTTTTCCATTTCCTTCAAAGCCATCGGTTCGTAACTTTCGTATTCGAGATAAAGCGTCTCACTGCCTTTGGTAAACTGGCGGACGTAGCCGTCCAAAGCAACCGTTGCGCCGCAATCGCTTGGTACAAATCTCCGCGCAACTTCGCCAACGTCAATCGGTTCGGTTGTTAATTCAAAAAAATCCTTTTCAATTATCATTTGGCATTTATTGAGCCGTTGATACCAGTATCTCAAAAATGTTTGATGACTCGATGATTTTTTGTCTTTCTTCGCATCTTTGCGCTCTGGCGGGAATTTTTTATTGCTCCCGGAAAGCCGCAAAAGCATAGCATAAAGGAAAAACGGAAAAATATTTTTGAGATAGCTTCTAACTAAGTTTCTGATGCTAAAACATTCTCAACCGCCCGAAACAGCCGTAAACACAGCGAGTTCATCTCCATTTTTGATAATTTTATCACCGCCGGAATATTCCTGATTGACGGCAAAAAGCAGGGAATTCGTAAAGTTTTGCTGTAAACCGGGGAAAGATTTCAAAATCGCGGCAAAGGCTTCGTCCGCGTTGACATTTTCAGATAGTGAAAATTCAATTGCCCTTTCTCCGGTCGCCTCCGCCGTCGCTCCAAAAAATAAAATTCGCACTTTCATAAACAATTTATTTTACTCATACAAATTAAAAAAAGAAAATACTGATTAAAATAGGGCGAAACAATGTTTGAATAATGTTTTGATAACTCATTTCCTTATTCTTCGTTTCTTTAATTTTGTGCCAAAATATATTTGATGAGTCATATTATCTTAGACAAATTTCGGGAAGAATGCGGCGTGTTCGGTATCTTCGGTCACGCAGAAGCCTCGACCTTGACGCAGCTCGGACTTTTCGCGCTGCAGCATCGCGGACAGGAAGCCTGCGGAATTGTCTCGAGCGACGGTGAGAATCTGCATCAGTTTCGCTCGATGGGACTCGTCGCTGATGTTTTGAGCGAAGATGTTTTGAAAAAATTAGAAGGCGCGAGCGCCATCGGACACACGCGCTATTCGACCGCCGGGAAAAACACAATTCGCGAAGTCCAACCGTTTTCCGTCACCTGCCAACACGGGCAAATCGCCGTCTGTCACAACGGAAATTTGCCTTATGCGCCGCAAAAACGCGCCGAACTGGAAAAGCTCGGCGCAATTTTTTCTTCAACTTCGGATACGGAAACGATTCTTCATTCGATTGCCAGATGCAATGCGGCAAATACGGTTGAAGCCGTCAAAGAAGTTTTAAGCGAAACCGAAGGAGCGTTCTCGCTACTTTTTCTCACGCCGAAATCATTGATTGCCGTGCGCGACCCGCGCGGCTTTCGTCCGCTCGTCCTCGGAAAACTTAAAGATGCGTGGTGCGTGGCTTCAGAAACGTGCGCTTTTGACTTAATCGATGCCGAATACGTGCGCGAAATTCAAACCGGCGAAATGCTCGTCATTGACGACCGCGGACTTCATTCGATGTTTCCCTTCGCCGAAAAACAGCGCTCGGTCTGCACGTTTGAACATGTCTATTTTTCGCGTCCCGATTCGATAATCTTCGGGCGTTCGGTCAATCAATCGCGTCATCAGATGGGCAAACAACTTGCCGCCGAACACCCGGTGGAAGCCGATTTGGTTGTGCCTGTGCCAGATTCGGGCGTTGCGGCGGCAATCGGTTACGCGCGTCAGGCGGACATCAATTACCGGCAGGCGATTATTCGCAATCATTACATCGGACGAACGTTTATCGAGCCTTCGCAAAGCATCCGCTCGTTCGGCGTGCGCCTGAAACTCAATCCGATTCGTGATTTGATTGCGGGTAAGCGCGTCATCCTGGTTGACGATTCGATTGTGCGCGGGACGACATCGAAAAAAATCGTCGAAATGGTGCGCGAGGCGGGAGCTCGAGAAGTGCATATGAGAATCAGCTGCCCGCCGACGATTTCGCCCTGTTACTACGGCGTTGACACGCCGCGTAAAGCTGATTTAATCGCCGCGCAAATGTCGGTCGAAGAAGTCCGACGTTATATCGAAGCCGATTCTCTGGGCTATCTTTCGATGGAAGGAATGCTCCAGGCTATCGGTTTTGAACCTGATTCTTCGTGTGTCGCCTGTTGGAACGGCAAATACCCGACTCCCGTTGCCGACGGGCAGCCGACGATTGATAACAGTTGACAGTAATCAGTTTAGAATCAATATTTGACAAATTTTTACTGATAACTGATAACTGATAACAGACAACTGAATTTTTGGAGGTAAAAAAATGCTTTACATATTATTGTTATTAACTGTTTCGACGCTGGCGGTTCTGCTGGCGTGTCAGGCAGCTTCAACCGCAAACACGAATGTTTCCGGTAATGGAACCAAAGCCGTTCAAGTGGAGAACTCGCCGCCGAAAGCCGAAGACAAAAAAACTGAGGATAAAAAATCACACGATGCCGACCACGCCGCCGAAGCTGACGCGCCGCGCATTACGCTGGCTGATGCAAAGAAAGATTTTGACGCGGGCAATGTGGTTTTTGTTGATACGCGCGCTGAAGCGGCATACAGAACCGAACACATCAAAGGCTCAATAAATATGCCAATGGAAGGTTTTGAGGCAAGATACAAAGAAATTCCGACCGACAAAAAAATTATCGCTTATTGTTCCTGACCGAGCGAACACACTAGCGCCAGTTTGGTTGCTAAATTGAAAGAAAAAGGTGTCGGAAATGCTTATGCTTTGGTTGGCGGAACCGCCGCCTGGAAAAATGCCGGTTATCCGATGGGAAGTGGAGAAAAGAAATAAAGATTAAGCAGAAAGGCAAAAGTGAAAAGGCGCAAGGCAAAAGTAAAAATCAGAAAATACCTTTTGTATTGGCAATTATTTATGCCTAAAGTTTTTTACTCATCTCCTTAACCGCGAAAATATCAGAGACGAATAAAAATTAACCGCGAACAAACACTATTTCCACAATGGATTAAATTCATCCTGGGTTATCAAATGTTTGTTCGCGGTTGATTTCTGTTGGTTAAATGTTAATTAAACAGACTTTATAATCTGACAATTTTTGCTTTACTCTGCCCGCGTAAGTCTTCGCTCAGAGCATTTCGCGTATCGACTATGAGCGGCGTAAGTTGCAGAACGCGCGGGTAATCAATGTTGCTGTGGTCTGTGCAAATAACGACGCAATCCGCCGCCTTCAATTCGTCATCGGTTAAATTGACGTTAAAAAGCGGGTCGCCCGCGCCGATTGTATAAGAATGGTCAAAGTGGACTTCCGCCACAAACGGATCGTGATACCGCACGTCCGCGCCCTTGGCTCGAAGCAGATCAATAATCGACAGCGCCGGACTCTCGCGCATATCATCGATGTCTTTTTTATAAGCCACGCCGAGAATTAAAATTTTCGCGCCCTTGATTGATTTTTCGTTTTCGTTCAGAGCGTCTCGAACCAATTCAAACACATATTTTGGCATTCCCGAATTGACCTGCTCGGCAAGGCTGATAAACTGCGAATCGATACCGTG
>Ga0136640_10000970_pt1 | contig 11274 bp, 17 predicted proteins | sample AntDrymUQ8642106_2_FD_105498 | JGI IMG/M metagenome (GOLD analysis project Ga0136640, IMG submission 105498) | Polar desert sand microbial communities from Dry Valleys, Antarctica - metaG UQ864 (21.06) | ecosystem: Environmental > Terrestrial > Soil > Desert | place: Antarctica: Dry Valley...
CGGGATCACCACCCCGACGTGGGTGGTGATCCCGAGGAGTTCGCGGCCGGCCTCGCCCGCCTGCGGGCGGCCACATCCGGAGCCGGTTCGGGGTGCCCCGAGCGACGACGGCGGGACCGGTACGACGCCCCGGTGGCGATCGTGCCGGACCACCAGCGGCTGCGGGCGGCTGCACGCCGCCTGTGGCGCCGGTTGCACCCACCCGACCCGCCCCGCGTCCGCTGAGCATCAGCTAGGGCCATGTCACTAGGGCCATTTCAACAGGAGGATCGACCCTCATGAACGCGACCCACACCGGCCTGCTGGCCGGACTCATCCTCGGTGCCGCTGCGGCGATCGGCGGGTTCAGCGCACTGCTCATCGCTCTGCTCCTCGGCGTCATCGGCTTCGTCGTCGGCCGGGTGCTCGACGGCGAGCTCGACCTCGGCGAGCTGCTCGGCCGGGGCCGGGACCGGTGACGGCGACCGAGCAGCAGTCCGATCCGGACGCCGGTCCGGATCGCGGCGCGGCGGCCGACCGGCCCACCTCCGATCGGCCCACCGACGACCCGTCGACCGCCGAGCGGCCCGCTGCCGAGGACCGCGGCTCACTGGAGGTGCACCCGAACGTGGTGCGCAAGGTGGCCGAACAGGCCGCCGACTCCACCCCCGGAGTGGTGAAGGCCCCCCGTAAGATCGCCGGCATCGGTGCCGGGGAGCACGGTGCCAGCGCGAAGATCGATGGTTTCGGCGACGAGGTCGACATCACGCTGGACGTGGCCCTGCGCTATCCGTCGCCGGTCCGCGAGCTCACCGACGACCTGCGCCGGCGAGTCACCGACGAGGTGCACCGGATCACCGGCTACCGGGTGCGCTCCGTCCGCATCGCGGTGTCCGCGTTGCTGCCCAAGTCCCGACCCAGCCGGGTGGAGTGAGCCATCGTGCGCATCCTGTTGAGACTGCTCTCCCCCGCCCTGGGGCTCGCCGTCGCCGGCGTCGGAGCGCTGATCGCCCTCGAGGCCGGCTGGACACTGGCCCGCCCGCCTTCGGCGCCGCTGGTGGTGCCGTGGAAGCAGTGGCGTGATCAGCTGACCGGCTTCACCTGGTCGGACTCCCCGGTCCTGGTGGTCGGCGGTGCCCTGGTTCTGCTCGGCCTGCTCCTCCTGGTGCTGGCCGGTTCCGCGCGGCGCCACGACGTGCCGCTGACCGACCCGGCCGACGACGTGACCGTGGTGACCTCGCCCCGCTCGTTGGCTCGGCTCGTCGGCCACCGGGTCCGCGCCGAGGACGGAGTGCGCTCCGCCTCGGTGACCGCGGGCCGGAAGAAGGTGCGGGTGCGCGCCACCAGTGGGCTGAGCACCGAGGCAGAGCTGCGGCCCACCCTGACGTCCACCGTGAACGACCTGGTCGGGAGCCTGCCGCTGGCGAGCAAGCCCCGTGTGCAGGTCGTCGTCGACTCACCCAAGGACCGCCGATGAGCAGCCGATCCTCCGCCGCCGTGGCCCGCTCAGCGGGCACCGACCGCACCCTCACCACCCTGCTGGCCCTGGTGGCGCTGGCGGGCGGTGTCGTGGTGCTGCTGGTCGGCGCCGGCGTGTTCGGGTCCGGCCGGGCGGGCCGGTCCCTGGTCGACCCGATCGCGATCGACCTGCTGCGCGCGAACCGCTCGCTGGCGCTCGTCCTGGCGCTCGTCGCCGGCCTGCTGCTCGTACTGCTGGGACTGTGGTGGGCACTGCGCTCGTTGCGCCCGGAGTCCAAGCCGGACCTGGTGCTCGACGGCTCCCGCGGGAGCCGGCTGACGGTGTCCTCCGGGGCGATCGCCGAGGCGGTGCACGCGGACGCCGAGACCGTTCCCGGGGTGGAGCGCGCCCGCGTGCGGCTCGTCGGGGACCCCGACAACCCCGCACTGCGGATCACCCTGTGGCTGCGGCAGGGCAGCGATGTCCGCGACATCTGGAACGGTCTGGACACCCAGGTGCTCTCCCGCGCCCGGGATGCCCTGGGTGTCGAGCGGCTGCCCGCCGCCGTGCGGATCGAGCTCGATGCGGCGGAAGGGTCCCGAGTGAGCTGAGGGCCGCATCAAGCATCACTTCAGGCGATGTCGTGATGCTGCCTCGCGCGCGAGGGCTGCACCCGCAGCGGCTCGCCGGGCATCTTGGGGTACTCGGGGGGGTAGGGCAGGTCGCCGAGACCTGAGTCCCGCTCGTCCCGCGCTGCCCACTCCAGCGCGGTCCCCAGGTCGAAAGCCTCCGCGTCGAGCCCGGCGTGCGCGTCCCCGCGCTCGGCCAGCAGCGCGGGGACCGTGCGCACGTCGAAGTCGTCGGGGTGGACGTCGGGCAGGTCGTCCCAGCTCAAGGGCATCGACACGGTGGCCCGCGGGGTGCCCCGCACCGACCACGCCGAGGCGATGGTGCGGTCCCGGGCGGCCTGGTTGAAGTCGAGGAAGACGCGCTCGCCGCGCTGCTCCTTCCACCACGACACGGTGGCGCGGTCCGGGACGCGCCGCTGCACCTCGCGGGCCAGCGCGATCACTGCCCGGCGCACCTGCGTGAAGGTCCACTGCGGACGGATCCGCACCGCGATGTGGATGCCGCGACCGCCGGATGTCTTGGGGTAGCCGACCAGCCCGGCGGAGTCGAGCACCTCCCGCAGCACGCCGGCCACCGCGACCGCGTCGGGAAAGCCGGTGCCCGGCTGCGGGTCGAGGTCCAGGCGCAGCTCGTCGGGGTGGTCGACGTCGGGGCGGCGCACCGGCCAGGGGTGGAAGTCGAAGGTGCCCAGGTTCGCCGCCCACACCAGCACGGCGGGCTCGGTGGGGCAGAGCTCCCGGGCGGTCCGGCCGGACGGGAAGGTGATCTCCACGGAGTCGACCCAGTCGGGAGCGCCCTTGGGCACCCGCTTGGCGTAGAACGGATCGCCGGTCACCCCGTCGACGAAACGCTTGAGCGTGGTCGGGCGCTCGGCCAGCACCGCGAGCAACGGGCCGGCCACGGCGAGGTAGTACTCGACCACCTCCCGCTTGGAGATCGAGCGCTCCGGGAAGTACAGCTTGTCCGGATTCGACACCCGTACCGTGCGCGTCGCGTGCGGACCGGGCACCTCCAACTCGAGCGCCTCACTCCGGCTCACGGCCACGGACGCTACCGTGGACCCGTGATGGTGAGCGAGCCGCAGTGGGACGAACCGGGCTCCGAGGCATTCGAGCGATGCCGGTTCGACGACGAGCTGATCGGACTGGACCGCGACGATCCCGAGGTGCGGGCGTTCGCCGAGCACCTGGAACGGACCTATCGGCAGCGTCCGGGGTTCACCGTGGAGGGCTACCTCTGCGGTGTCGCCGACTTCGCGGAGTCGGCCACCCGGACCGGAGGGGAGCGCCGGCTGGCGGCCACCGTGGTGGTCGCGCTGCTGCTGCTCGGCGCGGTGTTCGCCGTCTGGGAGGCGCTGGTCCTCGTGTTCTCGACGTTCGCCGGCGCGGGGATGTGACGGACCGCTGACGGCAGCGGCGAGAACGCCGGATTCCGATTAGCGTGGCGGCATGGAACCGATCACCGGGGTGACGCCGAAGGTCGTGAAGTCCGACGCCGAGTGGCGCGAGCAGCTCGACCCGCAGGAGTACGCCGTGTTGCGCAAGGCCGCCACCGAGCGCCCGGGCACCGGCGAGTACGAGCACACCAAGACCCAGGGCGTGTACGAGTGCCGGGCCTGCGGGGCGGAACTCTTCCGCAGCGACGCCAAGTTCGAGTCGCACTGCGGCTGGCCGTCCTTCTACACCCCGCTCGCCGGGGACTCCGTGCTGCTGAAGGAGGACCGCGCCCTGGGCATGCGACGGGTGGAGGTGCTGTGCGCCACCTGCCACAGCCACCTCGGGCACGTCTTCGAGGGCGAGGGCTACGACACCCCGACCGACCAGCGGTACTGCATCAACTCCGTCTCGTTGCGCCTCGCGCCGGACGAGGGTCAGGCGACCAGCTCCACCTGACACGGCAGCCCGGGCGCCCGGGCCAGCCGGGCGTCGGCGGCGCCGGCCAGCGAACCGGTGTGCGGGTAGCGCTGGTCCACCAGCAACCTCCCGCCGGCGAGCCCAGCTGCCGCGGACTCCGGGGCGAGGCGCCCGGCGAGCACCTCGCGTCGCAGGGTGTTGCCGACCTCGGCGTCGATCAGGTGAGGGGCGTGGCAGGCTGATGAGGTCAGCCGATCCCGGAGACCCGCGGCGGTCCCGGCCCGGCTTCCGACGGCGAGCACCAGTGCCGAGGCGTCGAGCACCACGTCGCTCACCGGCGGTCGGCGTCCTTCGCCTCCAGGATGCTCTCGATCGTCGCACCCGGCCCGGAGTCGCGAGCCAGCGCCTCCTCGATGGCGGCGAAGACCTCAGCCTTCGACTGTCGCCGGGCGAGAGTCACGACCTGGTCGCGCATGTAGGACTGCAGGGACTTGCCCTCCGCCTTCGCGCGGCGGCGGATCGTCTCGTACGCGTCCTCGGGAATGTCCCGGATCTGGATCGTGGCCATAGCGCTAGTATAGCGCTATGTGCTCGTTCTGGCGCCGGGCGCGGCTGCCCGTAGCGCCCGCATCTCACCGCTGCGCTGACTATGGTCAATGACCATGGTAGGATCGCGGTATGGGTGATCAGACCGTGCAGGCGAGTACGTTCAAGGCCCGCTGCCTCGCGCTGCTCGACGAGGTCGCCAGCACCCGCACCACCATCGTCGTCACCAAGCACGGCAAGCCGGTGGCGAAGCTGGTGCCGCTGGATGACGTGCGCCAGCCGACCCGGGGGTCGGTGACCCTTCTCGCGGACGACGACGAGGAGTACTTCTCCACCGGGGAAGCGTGGGATGCCGAGCGCTGAGCCGATCCTGCTCGACACCCACGCAGTTCTGTGGTGGCAGGCCGAGTCGGATCGGCTGCCAGCCGGCGCACGAGAGCGGATCGCCGCTGCGGGCACGGTACTGGTGAGCCCGATCAGCTGCTGGGAGATCGCGATGCTGGTTAGCAAGCAACGCGTCCGACTCGACCGGCCCACCACCGCGTGGGTGCGTGATCTGCTCGCCACCGACGGTGTCGAGCTGGCGGCACTGACCCCGAGCATCGCGGTGGCCGCCGCCGAACTCCATGACTTCCACGGTGACCCCGCGGACCGCTTCCTCTACGCGACTGCTCGCCTGCTCGACGTTTCACTGCTGAGCAAGGACCGCAGGCTGCGCGACTACGCCGAGCCCGACCGCACCGTGTCGGTCCTGTGGTGATGCCTGGCTACGGCAGCGATGTCACCAGGTCGGTGACCGGGACACGGGAGCCGGCGAAGAACGGCACCTCCTCGCGGACGTGGCGCCGGGCACGGCTCGCCCGCAGCGCCCGCATCAGGTCCACGATCCGGTGCAGCTCGTCGGCCTCGAACGCGAGGATCCACTCGTAGTCACCGAGCGCGAACGAGGCGACGGTGTTCGCCCGGACGTCGGGGTAGTCGCGGGCCTGCCTGCCGTGCTCGGCGAGCATCTCGCGCCGCTCGGCGTCGGGCAGCAGATACCACTCGTAGGACCGGACGAAGGGGTACACCGACACGTACCGCTTCGGCTCCTCCCCCGCGACGAACGCCGGGACGTGGCTCTTGTTGAACTCGGCCGGCCGGTGCAGCGCGGCATTGGTCCACACCGGCACGCTCGCCCGCCCGAGCGCGGTGCCGCGCCGCAGGTCGGCGTAGGCGCCCTGCAGCGGCTCGATGTCCTCCGCGTGCCACCACACGAGGTAGTCGGCGTCCGCGCGCATCCCGGCCAGGTCGTACACGCCGCGGACCTCGACGCCCTTGCCGGTCTGCGCGTCCAGGAACTGCTGCGCCTCCGCGCCGGCACCCGCGCGGTCCTCGCCGAGGCGGCCGGGCTCGACGCGGAACACCGACCACATCGTGTACCGCATCGTAGCGTTCAGCTGCGCATAGTCGAGACGGGTCATGCCTGCATCATCCCACCCGTCACCAGCTGGGCCGCGATCCGCGCCGCGGCAGCGTCGGCGGTGGCGATGCAGGCGGGAATCCCCACGCCGTGCAGGATCGCGCCCGCGACGGCCAGCCCCGGCTGGGCGTGGACCGCAGCCTCGATCGCCGCGGCGACGTCAGTGTGGCCGGGCGCGTACTGGGGCAGCCCGCCGCCCCACCGGGACACCACGGTGGCCACCGGCTCCGCGTCGACCCCGGTCAAGGCGGCGAGAGCCGCCCGCACCGCGGCGACCAGCTCGTCGTCGTCCCGCTGCAGCGTGGCCACCTCGCCGTGGCGGCCGAGGGACCCCCGGACGAGCAGCACGCCTGGCCCGCGCAGGTGATCCCACTTGCGGCTGGAGAAGGTGAACGCCTTGGCTGCCTGCGGCTCCCCCGACCCGAGGAGGACCCCGGACGCGGCGGGCAGCCGCTGCGCCGCCACCGCGGGCAGTGCGAGCCCGACCACCACCGAGGACGCCACCTCGACGCGAGCGGCGGCGGTCGACGCGGCGGGCAGCGGGCCGGCGAGCAACCGCCGCAGTGCGGGCGGGGGCACGGCGAGCAGCACCGCGTCGACGTCCAGCACCTCGGGTGCCGCGGCGCTGCCGAGCTCGAGGCGCCAGCCGTGCGCGCGACGGACCAGGGCCCGGACGGGCAGCCCGCAGCGGACCGTGGTCGCGGCCGCGGCGAGCGCGTCGACCAGGCGGCCGAGCCCGCCGCGCAGGGTGCCGAACACCGGCGTGCGCGGCGCCCCGGGTGCCGGCAGCACGGTGGCTGCGGCGGCCAGCAGGGACGGCGCACCGTGGTCCAGCGCGGTGGCCACCGCGGGCAGGGTCGCCCGCAGGCCGAGCGCATCGGCGCGTCCGGCGTACACCCCGCCGAGCAGCGGGTCGACCAGCCGGTCCACCAGCTCGTCTCCGGCGCGGGACCGCAGCAGGGCACCCACCGCCGCGTCCGAGCCCGGTTCCCAGCGCAGCGGCGTCCCCGGCTCGGCGGCGACCCGCGCGAGACCCTCGGGGGACAGCACGCCCGCGACGTCGTCCGGGGAGCCGGGTAGCCCGAGCATGGTCCGGCTCGGCAGCGGCACCGTCCGCCCACCGGCACGGACCGTCGGCCCCGCCGGAGTGGGGTGCACGAGCCCGGCGCCCAGCCCGAGCTCGGTGGCCAGCGCTCTCGCCTCCCGGCGGCGGACGAGGAAGGCTTCGGCGCCGACGTCGAACGGGACGCCCGCCAGCTCGGTGGTGCGCAGCGCGCCCCCGATCCGGGAGGAGCCCTCCAGCACGGTGATCCGCGCACCAGAGGGAAGCAGCCGCCGCAGCCGGTAGGCGGCCGCGAGGCCCGAGACGCCCCCGCCGACGACCGCGACGTGCGGGACCGTCACAGCGTGTGCACGAGCTCCACGACCCGGGTCAGCATCTCCGGATCGGTGTCGGGCAGCACACCGTGCCCGAGGTTCACGATGTGCCCGTCGGCGGCCCGGCCCTGCGCGACTACCCGCCGCACCGCCCGTTCGACGGCCGGCCACCCGGCGAAGAGCACCGCGGGGTCGAGGTTGCCCTGGAGCACGACCGGCCGGTCGGAACGGGTGGCACCCACCCGGCGGGCGGCCTGCTCCAACGACACCCGCCAGTCCACCCCGACGATGTCCGCGCCGGCCTCGGCCATCGCGCCGAGCAGCTCACCGGTGCCCACCCCGAAGTGGATGCGCGGCAGACCGGTGCCGGCCACCCCGTCGAGCACCCGCGAGGTGTGGGGCAGCACGAACTCGCGGTACTCCCACTCGGAGAGCGCGCCCGCCCACGAGTCGAACAGCTGCACCGCGTCGACTCCGGCCTCGGCCTGCACCCGCAGGAAGGTCAGCGTCACGTCGGCCAGGTGGTCGAGCAGGGCGTGCCACACCGCCGGCTCGGCGTGCATCAGCGCCTTGGTGCGCTCGTGGTGCCGACTCGGCCCGCCCTCGACGAGGTAGGAGGCGAGCGTGAACGGCGCCCCGGCGAAGCCGATCAGGGGCACGACGCCGAGCTCCCCGGCCAGCAGGCGGACGGCTGCGGCCACCGGCTCCACGGCAGCGGGCTCGAGAACCGGCAACGCCGCGACATCGGATGCGCAGCGCACCGGGGTCTCGACCACCGGCCCGGTGCCCGGCACGATGTCCAGCTCCACCCCGGCCGCGCGCAGCGGCACCACGATGTCGCTGAACAGGATCGCGGCGTCCACCCCGTGCCGGCGCACCGGCTGCAGGGTCAGCTCGCAGGCCAACTCGGGAGTGAGACACGCCTGCAACATCGGGATATCGGCGCGCAGCTGCCGGTACTCGGGCAGCGACCGGCCAGCCTGACGCATGAACCAGACCGGCGGACGGGACGGTCGCCCGCCCCGGGCCGCGACGAGCAGGGGCGCGTCGGTGAGGTCGCGGCGCACCGGGACCGGACGGGTGGCGTTCGTCATCTCCCGGCCATCGTCGCACGAGGGGGCGGTGTCCCGTCCGGCGTGGCACCCCCCGCTCGTCGGCTCCGCGTGCGACGGTGGGCCCGACGGTACGAGGAACAACCGCGAGAGGTGCACGCGATGGCCCAGGATGCCCCCGAGGATCGCTCCATCGATGACCGCTACGTCACCGTCGAGATCGCCTGGTGCATCGGCTGCCGACTCGACACCGCGGTGGAGGTCGTGCAGCTGCCCGGCGATCCGGCTCCGGTGGCGATCTGCCTCGAGTGCGCGGGTGGCGTCGAGCTGTGGTGGCAGCCGGTGGTCCCCGGTCACCCGGTGATCGCGAGTCCCCCGCTGCGCGACGCCCGCGCGTCGTGACCGGTCCGGTCCCGGCCACCTTCCGGCGGGCGGTCCACTCGTTGGAGCAGGCCCGACCACGCCCCGAGGTGGAGCTCGAGCGTCTGCGGGCACCGCAGCGGCTCGCCCCGTGGACCCATGCGATCGGAGCCCGGGTGATGGCCGATGGCGGGGAGATCGCGACCGCCCGGCTGGTGCTGCTGCACGACCCGGACAGCCAGGAAACCTGGGACGGGGTACTGCGACTGGTGGCCTACGTCCGCGCGGAGCTCGAGGTGGAGCTGGCCGGGGATCCGCTCCTGGCCGCCGTGGGCTGGTCGTGGCTCACCGAGGCCCTGCACGCCACCGGAGCCCGCAGCACCGCACTCGGCGGCACGGTCACCCAGACGTCCTCGGCGCGCTTCGGTGACATCGCCGGGCCGCAGCGATCCGACGACGTGGAGCTCCGGGCGTCCTGGACGCCGCTGGGAGAGAACCTGCGCCCGCATGCCGAGGCGTTCTGCGAGCTGATCGCCTCCGCCGCCGGCCTGCCCCCGGTCGGGGTGGCAGTGCTCGGGCAGCGGCGGGCCTGAAGAAAAATCGGCTTGAACTGCTCCCCCTCGTGACGACATGAGAAAGGGTGTCGTCCCGGTTCCTCCGAGTGTTACAGGGTTCGTCGAAAAACCCACCAACGCGCGACCGCCAATCGCGTACACCCGGTCCGCGGCGCGAAGAAGCTGCTTCGACGGCCCCGCTGTCGCGGGTATGCAGCTACTCTCCCCGAATATGACACCACCTCCGGTCGAGTGTCGACACGGCCATTCGGACGGGGTCCCGGTGCGGTCGGGGACACGACCGACTCCAGGAGGTAGCGACGTGGCTGTTGTCGGATACGGGTCGACAGCGGGGTCGACACAGTCCGGCGCCGTGCCGGCGTCCTTGGTCCCGCACCCGCGGGAAGAGCTGTTCTCGGTGCTGGTGGTCGACGGTCATCCGCAGTTGCGGGAGGCGTTTGCCGGCCGCTTGGCGTCGATGGGCGCCGGCACGGTGCACGAGGCCTCCTCGGTGGCCGAGGCGAGGGCGCGTGCCGCTGCCTCGGGGCCGTGTGACCTGGCCATACTCGATCTCGGGCTGTCCGACGGCGGTGGGCTGGCACTGGTGAGCGAACTGCACAGCCAGGGCTGGCCGCGCATCGTCGTGCTCACCTCGTCCGACGACCCGCACGCGGTGCGCTCCGCGTTCCAGCGCGGGGCACGGGCATGCCTGCTCAAGCCGGCGTCCGCGAACGTCGGCACGGACAGCGCGCGGCGAGTGTCCGACGCCCGCGTGGATTCCGATCCCGGTGCACTCGCCGCGGGCCGACAGCTCGCGGGGGCCGACAACAACCCCCGCGAGCTGTCGGCCCGCGAGATCGAGGTCCTCCAGCTCGTCGCGGACGGTCAGTCGAACAAGGAGATCGGTGAGGCGCTGAAGCTGTCGGCGCTCACCGTGAAGAGCCACCTGTCTCGCATCGGCCGCAAGGTCGCGACCGGTGACCGGGCGCAGATGGTGGCGCTGGCGATGCGGGCCGGGGTCATCCGCTGAGCGAGGAGCCCACCTACGTCCCGCTGCTGACCCCGTCCGGCGGTGTCCCACCGATCGTGGACTCGCCCGCGCGCCTCGGGGAGGCGGTGGCGGCATTGGCCGGCGGTTCCGGGCCGATCGCCGTCGACACCGAGCGCGCCTCGGGCTACCGCTACTCGCAGCGTGCCTACCTGGTACAGCTGCGTCGCGCGGGTGCCGGCACGGTGTTGCTCGACCCGATCGCGGTCGACGACCTCGGTGCTCTCGCCGAGGTCGTCGACCCCGCCGAGTGGGTACTGCACGCCGCATCCCAGGATCTGCCCTGCCTCGCCGAACTCGGCCTGCGCCCGGCGGTGCTGTTCGACACCGAGCTGGCCGGCCGGCTGGCCGGATACGAGCGGGTCGGCCTCGGGCCGCTCGTGGAGCAACTGCTCGGTTTCCGGCTGGAGAAGGGCCACGGCGCGGCGGACTGGTCGCGGCGCCCGCTGCCGGCGGACTGGTTGACCTACGCGGCACTCGACGTGGAGCTGCTCCTGCCGCTCGCCGAGGCCATGGCGGCCGAGCTCGACACCCAGGGCAAGCGGGGGTGGGCGGAAGAGGAGTTCGAGGCGGTCCGCACGGCCGGTCCCCCGACCCCGCGCACCGACCCCTGGCGGCGCACCTCCGGCATCCACCGGGTGCACAAGCCGCGGCAGCTCGCCGCCGTCCGGGAGCTGTGGACCGCCCGCGAGGAGCTCGCCCGCAGTCGTGACGTCGCGCCCGGCCGGGTGCTGCCGGACTCGGCCGTCGTGGCGGCCGCGTTGAGTGATCCGCCGGACGAGGCGGCGCTGGTCGCGCTGCCCGTCTTCGGCGGGCGGGTGCAGCGTCGACAGGCCCGGACCTGGGACGCAGCGCTGCGCCGTGCCCGGGAGCTGCCGTCGAAGGAACTGCCCACCACCGGGACGTCGACCGACGGGCCACCTCCGGTGAGCCGGTGGGAGGAGCGCGACCCCG
>Ga0136640_10000971_pt1 | contig 11271 bp, 4 predicted proteins | sample AntDrymUQ8642106_2_FD_105498 | JGI IMG/M metagenome (GOLD analysis project Ga0136640, IMG submission 105498) | Polar desert sand microbial communities from Dry Valleys, Antarctica - metaG UQ864 (21.06) | ecosystem: Environmental > Terrestrial > Soil > Desert | place: Antarctica: Dry Valley...
GTCGGGTTAGACCGTATCGAAAATTGTTGACTTTATCGCTACTGATGTTCCAATTGTGTCCGACGACAAAACCGTACGGATGATCCCAAAAGCTAGTGCCGGGCGTGTCGGGAAAAGCCGAAGTTCCGACTGACGTATCGGACTGATAAGTGCCTCTGGCGAAAAGCGATTGTTTATCATTGATATTGAAATCAAAGCGTGCAATGTGTGTATTTTCGCTGACCGAGGTTGGTGAGTTAAAACGAAATCCACCGGTATTTACTCCGTCGCCAACGCTTGTATCATTTGCCGGATATCTTCTTGCCGCATCTGCAAAAACAGCGACTGCTGCCGGATTTATCCCTACGGCAGGAAAAATGGTATTTAGTCGAGCTATGTCGATGGTAACAAGACGATTTGTTCCAGCCGGATCACCCGGCGCCGCTCCTTGAAATCTTAATTGTCCTTGTCCCAAATGCGCGAGAGGAACGACTCGTGTAACCGAAATATCCTGTTTTTGTCTTTGCCCTTCATATGAGTAAAAGAAAAAAGCGCGGTCTTTTTTGATTGGTCCGCCAATTGTACCGCCAAAGATTCGGCGCGCAAGGCTCGGACGCTCGACTCCAGCAATATTGTTGAAAAAATCATTGGCTGAAAAAGCCGTCGGACGATAAAATCCAAAAGCCGTACCGTGAAAATCATTGGTTCCGCTTCTGGTTACCAACGAAATCTGCGCGCCCGATGAGCGTCCTTGACTGGCATTGGCATTGGTCGTTGTAATACGAAATTCTTCAACCGCCTCGGTCGTTGCGCGCAAAACCGATGAAAAAGCTGCTCCGGTTTGTTGGTCGTTAACGTCAACGCCGTCAAGCGTAATATTGGCCTGGTCGCTTCTGCCGCCGGCAACATAACCTTCTTTGGTGACGCCGGGCTGCAAGCTGAGCAAATCGTTGACTCTTCTTAAATCGGTTGGAAGCTGCGTAATTTGAGCCGGAGTAAAATTGTTCCCGATGGTCGCGTCCTGCGTGTTGATGACCGATTCGATAGAATTCGCATTAACATCAACAATCGCCGTCACATCCCCGGCTTCAAGCGGAACATCAATCTGCGTGGCGTTATCGACGCGAGCTTCAACGTCTCTGATAATCGCTTTCTTAAAGTCCTTTGACGTAACTTCAATTTGATATGTTCCGGTCGGCAGCGACGGAAAATTGTAAACGCCGTCGTCACTGGTCGTAACCGTGCGAGTGAAACCTTTGTCGGGGTCGGTCAATACGACGGTTGCGCCCGGAATAGCCGCGCCCTGCTGGTCTTTAACTGTGCCACTAACAGAACTGGTGCCTGACTGGGCGCTCGCAATTCCCGCCGTAGTAACGCCTATCAGAACTGCACATAACGCCAAGAAAACCCTTGCTTTAAAAGTTTTGAAACTCATAGTTCCTCCCAAATTTTTATTTCGTTATCAGAAGAGATATCTTCTAAATGGTGAATTAACTAAAACCTTACGCACTTTGCGTTCCATTTCAACAAAAATGCGGAAACACGCTTTAATTACAAAAAAGTGTTTAAAACTGAAGTTATATAACCAGTTTAAAATTCAACGTGCGGAATAAATATTCAAATTTTCGGAAAAATAAGAGAGATGATTAGCCGATTATTTACGGCTTTCGGTTTCTTTCCCCAAGTCCATCCAGTGAACTTACGAATTAAGGCGGGCAAAAATTACTTTGGCAGCCGCTGCGCCCATTCCGACGGCACTGCTGATAGTCGGGGAAAGCGGATTTGCAACGTCTCCAACGGCAAAAATATGACCGACATTTGTTTCACAATTGCAGTTAATTTTTATATAGCCTTGCTTGTCTAAATCAATTTCACCGCGCAGAGTATTTGTATTCGGCTTAACACCGATGCGGATTAAAACGGCTTCAACCGACAGAATCTGTGTTTTATTTGTGTAATGATTTTTTAGTTCGACGGCTTCAACTTGTTCACTTCCGACGATTTTTTGTAATGTCGTGTCAGTCAAAATTTTGATTTTCGGATTGTCTCGCGCCTGTTCGAGAAATTTAGACCGCGCACTAAAACCTGCCCGCCGATGCACGAGCGTTACCGACAAAGAAGTTTCGGAAAGTATCAAAGCATTTTCCAGCGCTGCGTCGCCGCCGCCAACCACAACCGCATTTTTTCCTTTAACAAGTTGCCCGTCTCGCTTGCCCGAATCAATTATTCCTCGATTTCTGAATTCTTCCTCGCCTTCAACGTTTAGTTTTCTGCGCTTAACACCGGTTGCGAGAATTATCGCTTGAGCAGAAATATTTCGACCGTTTTCAAGCATAATCGTTTTGTTCGCCAAATCCACCCGAGAAATTTCAGCGTTTAGGCAAATATCGAAATTGTAATTTTCAGATTGGCGAACAAAAATATCGCGCATCTCGCGCCCGTTTTCGGCTTCGATGCCGAGGTGGTTTTTGATGCTGTTGTGAGTCCACAACAGTTGTCCGCCAAGTTCCGCAGTTTTCTCCAGAAGCAGAGCTTTGAGACCGAGTTCAGCACACCATAGCGCAGATGAAAGACCAGCCGCACCACCGCCGATGATGACCACGTCAAAATTCGTCGCGGTTGATTTACTCGAAGACTGAACATAATTTATGCTCATAAAGAACCTAAGCTCCAAAGATACATCATCCGAAAAATTTTCACTTTTATATAAAAAAAGGCTTGACGAATTGATTGCCAAGCCATTTCAGTTAATAACAATTCAAGTGTATTTTACCGAATGAACGCATTCAGAACGGTGTTGTTCTGCGCAATAATGTATGCATTCGGAATTGGTTTGTCTTCACTGCTGCCAAACTGTACGGCTGTAAAACCTTCAGTTGACCGAAGCAGATACCACGAACCGTTCGATGGGCGATACACCGCAATATCCGCACGTCCGTCGCCGTCATAATCCGCCGGAACTGGCAAATCACCGCCTGCGCCAAACTGCACTACTCCATAATTTATCGCCGGATTCGTCGATGTGTACCAGGTTCCGGTATTCGGGCGAAAGACTGCAATATTCGTCGTGCCGTCACCATCGTAGTCTGCTGGTGCCGGAATGTCAGTCGGTAATCCGAATGCCAGCTCGATAGTTTGATTGTTTGTGGATTTCAAAATGTACCAGGTCGCATTAGACGGGCGGAAAACTGCCGCGTCCAATCGCCGGTCGCCGTCGAAATCTCCGACCAGCGGTTTGTCGCCTGCGTTGCCCCACACGATTGTCCGGAAATTAACGCCAGGCTGTGAACTCGGGCGATATAAAAACGAGCTTTGTCCGCCCGTCAAAGAGCCGTCCCGGTACACTGCTAAATCAGCTTTACCGTCACCGTCCCAATCACCGGACACCGGAACGTCGCCTGTCTCTCCAAACTGTTCCGGGCGGAATGAATTGTCGGAACTGTTAGTGATATAAAAATATGCGGAATTGCCTGCACCGGGAACGACATCCCGAAAGACGGCAATGTCGGTTCGCCTGTCGCCGTCGTAATCAGCAGGCGCGATGCGGTCGCTAGCTTGCCCGAACTGCAAAGCGCAGAAGGAATTATCTTGACTGCGCAGTTCGTACCAGAATCCGTTTGAAGGTCGGAACACAGCAATATCCGCACGTCCGTCGCCATCAAAATCAAACGGCGTGAAGAGAGAGCGAACTGGACTGATAATCAATCTGGCAACGCCGAGGCGCGTGACATTGGCAATACTGGTAAAATCACCGCCGACAATAATTTTCCCGTCCGCCTGTCTTTCAATCGCGCGAATCGGAGCGTTGGCGCCGGTTGGAAAGAAAGTCAAATCTAACGTTCCGTTGGCTCTCAAGCGAATAAGTCTTGAGCGCGCGATGCCATTAACGCTGGTAAAGCTGCCGCCGATGATAATGCTTCCATCCGGTTCAACAACAATTGCGTTGACAGAAGGCAAACCGCTGGAATCACTGCTAAAAGTTGCAGTTCGAAAAGTGCCGTCCGCAGTACCGTTATTATTCAATCTGATAAGTCTGTCAGTTAAAACTAAATATTTTCCATCAGGTAACAGTTCAACAAAATCGACGGCAGAAATGTTTCCGGCGTTAAAAGAATTATCAAGAGTTCCGTCGGCATTTAAGCGAACTAAATTATTTCGGGCAAATCCATTTACACCGGTAAAGGAACCGCCGACAATAATTTTGCCGTCCGGCTGGATAACTATGCGGCGTACGACAGCGTTTGAAAAAGAAGAAGGATTACCAAATGCTGTATTAAAACCGGCATCTAAACTTCCATTCGGGTTGAGGCGCGCTATACCATTGCGCGGTTGTCCATTGACACCGGTAAGCAGTCCGCCGATCAGGATTTTGCCGTCAGTTTGTAAGGCTATCGTATAAACGGTTCCATTGAGCGATGAAATAAGGCCACCAAATCCGTTGTCTAAACTGCCATCCGGGTTGAGGCGCGCTAATCCCGCCTGAGCTATACCGTTGTAGATTGTAAAGTCTCCGGCGACAATGATTTTCCCGTCCGGCTGGACGACTATTTTTTCTACTCTATTATTAAAACCCGTTCCCGGATCGAAAGATTCATCCAAACTTCCGTCCGGATTGAGCCGCGCGATGTTTCTGCGCGGAAGTCCGCCGACGCGTGTAAAATCACCGGCGATAAAAACTTTGCCGTCCGCTTGAATCGCTAAGGTTGAAACCGAACCGCCGATTCCGAAGTTCGCGTTCAAAAAAGTATTGACGCTACCGTCCGCATTGAGTCGGATAAGTGCGACCACGGATCTGCCGTTGTCAATAAATCCGACATACAAAATAATTCTATCCAAGGCATCAACTTCCCATCTGCCGATGGAAGTTATATTGCTTGGTGGATTGAAAGAATCATCAAGGCTGCCCTCAGGATTAAAACGGATAAAACGGTTGCCTTGTCCAGGTGGAAAACCGGGATTATTAACCGCTCCGGTGCTGACCAGAATTCTGCCGTTCGATAAAACTCTAACTCGGTTGATAATTTCGTTTGCCGGAATAACATTAGCCGGAACAAACGATAAATCGACATTTCCGGCTGGTAAGAGTCTAGCAATATTCACCCGCTCAATGGCGTTGACCGTATTAAATCTGCCGACAATAACAATGCTTCCGTCCGTTTGAACGTCAAAATCAGTTAAAACATTACCGCTACTGAAACTCCCCGCGCTGCCGGCTAAAACCGGCGATTCAAATGTCGTGTCGCGCGTACCGTCGGAATTAAAACGCTGGAGGGTTCCGAACGGCGAAATTGTGCCGCCGTTGGTGTTAATCAAAATTTTCCCGTCCGGTAAAACGAAAACTTTAGAAACAACTTCGAATTGAGTTCTTCCCGCTTGAAAATCAATGGTCGTAAACGTACTGTCAAAACTTCCGTCCGGATTGAGCCGGTAAACTAAATATTGACCCGTTCCGGCGGCAAACGTTGAAACTGTGACCAAAATTTTGCCGTCCGGTTGTATTGCTTCCACCTCCACTGATGTATTTACTTGAGGAACATTTGCGCCAAAAGGCGAAGCGAATGAAGAATCAATGCTGCCGTCGGGATTTAGACGGGCGATTCGCGCAACGGAAGTTCCAGTTGAACTGGAAAAGAAAGACCCGGCAACAATAATTTTGCCGTCCGGCTGGACAATCGCGCTGCTGATTGGAAAATCACACGCGGCACAATTAAACGAAGCGTCTAAGCTTCCGTCCGGATTAAGACGGGCGATTTGATTTTTTAACACGCCGTTGATGAGTTGAAAATTGCCGAACACAAGTATTTTGCCGTCCGGCTGAAGCGTGAAATTATCGCCGCCGCCAACGTCTCTGGAAAGCAGAGCGTTAAAAGACAAATCAACTTCGCTAATTTGAGCTTTGATTGCCGAAACCGAAACAAACGCTATCAAAAAAGCTAGCGTAAAAACAGAGATTCGCTTGAGAAAAATTTGAGATAAAATCATTTTATTACTCATGTTAAGGGCAGGTCTAAAGTTTTAATAATTATTCCGATATAGAAATTTTGGAAGAAAAATTTTTAGCGGTATCATACATCTTTTATTTTTTACTGTAAATACCCGTTTGTGCGAAACTCTTTAAAGCCATATTCTTCTTGCTATCTCTAACTTAGTTAAGATAAATTTAACTTTACCTGAAATCCAAGGATTTTTGTTTCTAGATTTCGATTTAAATTTTTCAAAATTGAAAGGTTTAAATCAGACAATCGAGGATCTGGATTTAAAGTCTGTAATTTGAAAATTAAATAAAAGGAGATTTTGCCGAAAATGAAAGCATTTACTACTGAAAATTTACGCAATCTAGCTGTCATTGGACACGGCGACGCGGGTAAAACCCAGCTTGTCAGTTCCCTTCTCCACGTTGCGGGCGCCACCACGCGCTGGGGAAAAGTTGCCGAAGGCACAACCGTAACCGACCACGATGAAGATTCAATCGAACGAAAAGTCTCGCTTAATAATAATTTCGCACATCTCGAATATAAAGATACAAAAATTAACTTAATCGATACGCCCGGTTACGCCGCATTCGTCTCGCACGCCCGCCCCGCCCTGCGCGTTGCCGATTGCGCTCTGGTCGTGGTTGACGGCGTGAACGGAATTGAAGTGCAGACGGAAAAAACCTGGAGCTACGCCAATGAATTCCTTTCGCCTCGCTTTGTGGTAATCAATAAAATGGACAAGGAACGTGCCGATTTTGGACACGCGCTCGACACCGCGACTCAAACATTTGCCCGTTCAATCGTCCCTTTCACATTGCCCATCGGACAGGAAGCAGAATTTCGCGGCGTTGTTGACGTGGTTCATTTGAAGGCTTTTGAATTTGATGCGAATGGCAAAGCCAAGGAAATTCCGATTCCTGAACAAGGACGCGAAGTGGTGGACACGACGCGCGAAAGATTGATTGAACTAGTCGCCGAATCTGACGACGCGCTGCTCGAAAAATATTTTGAAAACGGCACGCTTGATGAAGAAGAAATTTACGCGAATCTCTCAAAAGCCATTGCGGCGAGCAAACTTTGTCCGGTTTACGCGGTGTCGGCTGATACCTTAGTCGGACTTTCCGTCCTGCTCGACCACATTGTCGAATTCGCCCCAAATCCGGCGACCCACGAAGCTGAATACGGATTTGCGAGCGCTGACCAGGACGGCGAGCGAATGCTGCGCAAATACTCAAACGACGAGCCGTTTTCCGCCTATGTTTTTCGCACGATTGCCGACCCGTTCGCCGGCAGAATAAATGTGTTAAAAGTTGTTTCCGGCAAAATTTCGTCTGATGCAAACGTTTATAATTCAACCCGCGACGCGCAGGAACGGCTCGGCGCGCTGCAAGTCCTGCAGGGCAAGAATCTTGATAAAGTAAACGAAGCACAAACCGGCGATATTGTCGCGGTTGTCAAATTGAAGGAAACGCAGACCGGCGATACTCTGTGCGACAGATCGAAACCGATTGTTTACCCGCCGGTCAATTATCCGGAAGCAGCGATTTCATTTGCGATCGAGCCGAAGTCCCGCGCCGACGAAGACAAAATCAGCCAAGCGCTGCACAAAATTTTGGAAGAAGATCCGAGCCTCCATTTTGACCGCGACGCGCAAACCAAGGAATTTATTCTAAGCGGTTCCGGGCAGCTTCATATCGAAACGATTGTCGACAAATTAAAAAATCGTTACCATGTCGAAGTCGCGCTGCATCCGCCAAAAGTTCCGTACAAAGAAACAATCACGGCACAAGTTGAAGTTCAGGGCAGACACAAAAAGCAATCGGGCGGACGCGGGCAGTTCGGCGACTGCAAATGTGTTTTTGAGCCGCTCGGGCACGGAGACGGCTTCGAATTTGTCGACAAAATCTTCGGCGGCTCGATTCCGCAAAATTTTCGCCCCGCGATTGAAAAAGGTATTATCGAAGCCGCGCAGACCGGGGCGATCGCCGGTTACCCGCTCGTTGATTTCCGCGTAACTTTGGTTGACGGCAGTTACCACACGGTTGATTCAGACGAACATTCTTTTCGCGCGGCAGGCAGAAAAGCGTTTCGCAACGCGATGGAAAAAGCGCAGCCAACCTTGCTCGAACCGATTATGGATGTTGAAGTTGCCTGTCCGCTCGAAGTTTCCGGCGACATTATGGGCGATCTCAATTCACGGCGCGGGCGCGTTTCGGGAATGGATATGCGCGGCAAACAGCAGATTATCAAAGCGCAAGTTCCAATGTCGGAGATGCTCGATTATCAATCAAGGCTAAACTCGATAACCGCCGCGCGCGGCTCATATCACATGCAGTTTTCGCATTACGATCCGGTGCCGCAGCATCTTTCGGGAAAAATTATCGAACAGGCACAGATCGACGGCAGAATTCGCACACACGACGCCGATGAATAGTCTCAAGCCAACCGGTTTGAAATAGATTTGTTTAGATTGTTTCGAGCGATTAAATTTTCTGTGATCGCTCGACACTCAATTTCTGGAGAATTTTTTATGAAATTTAAAATCTTTGTTCTAGCTATCGCTTTTCTTCTTTTATCTTCCGCCAATCTTTTCGCGCAAAACTCGTATCAAAAACCGCCGAAAGATATTGCGGACATTTTAAATTCGGTTGCAACGCCTTCAACTTCGATCAGTCCAGCAAAAGATAAAATTGCCTTATTCGAACCGTTGCGCTATCCGCCGATTTCCGAACTCGCCGCGCCGATGCTGCGGCTTGCCGGTTCGCGCATTAACCCGAACACCAATGGTCAGCATCGTCAACCATATTTCGTTAAAGTAACGCTCAAAAATATCAGCGACGGCAAAGAAATGTCCGTCAATCTTCCGGCAAAGGCGCAGATTATTGCGCCAAGCTGGAGTGCGGACGGCAAATACTTGGCGGCTGGAAATGTCACGCCCACAGGTGTTGAGCTCTGGCTGATCGAAACAGCGACAGCGAAAGCGACGAAACTAAAAGATGTGCAAATCAATACGGCGTTCGGCGTTTTCGAGTGGATGCCCGACCAAAAATCTCTGCTCGTCAGTCTTGTTCAAAAAAATCGTTCGCCCGCGCCTGGTTATCAAAATTTAACGCCGACGAGTCCAAGCATCCAGGAAACGGCGGGCAAAACCGGCGCGGTGCAGACTTTTCAGGATTTGTTAAAGTCCCCGAACGATGAAAAACTTTTTGATTTCTACGCGACTTCACAACTTGCAGTAGTCGGCGTTGACGGCACAATACGCGAAATCGGTCAGCCTGCGATTTTCGGTTTGACAGAGTCCTCGCCAGACGGAAAATACATTTTAATTTCCCGAATCAATAAACCGTATTCGTATCTTTACCCGTCATCGCGTTTTCCAAAAGAAGTCGAAGTTTGGGATTCGAGCGGCAAAATGATTCATAAGTTGGCGAGCATTCCGCTTCAGGATAATATTCCGGTGCAGGGGGTTCCGGAGGGAGCGCGCGGCTACGGCTGGATTCCAACGGAAAGCGCGACGCTCGTTTGGACGGAAGCGCTCGACGGCGGCAATCCGAAAAACAAAGCCGAGTTTCGCGATAAACTGATGAAATTAGCCGCGCCTTTTTCGTCCGAACCGTCTGAACTCGTCAAAATCGAGCAACGCTTTCAGGGCAGAGTTTTCGGCGAGAAAAACGGAATGATGTGGTTTTATGATTACAACCGCGACAACCAACATCGACGCGCGTTTATGATTGATTACCGCTCGCCATCCGCGCCGAAAATGATTTTTGATTTGAACACCGCCGACCGCTACGGCGACATCGGACAGCCGGTTACGAAACGTCTGCCAAATGGTTACAGCGTGATTCAGCAAAACGGCGATGAAATTTATTTAAGCGGACAAGGCGCCTCGCCCGAAGGCGATAAACCGTTTTTGCGTCGGATGAATTTGAAAGATTTGAAAATACAGGAAATGTGGCGTTCGGGCGATACGGAATTTGAAGGTTTCGTCGCTTTGATGAATGATAACGGCACAAAGTTTTTAACTCGGAAAGAATCGCCGCTCGACCCGCCAAATTTATATTTACGTTCGGGTTGTCCGGCTAATGCAGATTGCAAACCGCTTTTACCACAAAAGATAACGAATTTCACCGATCCGACGCCGCAGCTTCGCGGTATCAAAAAACAGCGCGTCGAATATAAGCGTGCCGACGGCGTAAATTTATCATTCACACTTTACCTGCCGCCGAATTATAAAGAAGGAACGCGCCTTCCAACCATTGTTTGGGCGTATCCGCTTGAATTTACGGACGCGGCGACGGCGGGGCAAGTTTCCGGTTCGACCAATCGCTTTACGTCAATAGGCGGTTATTCGCATCTGTTTCTGCTTCTCGAAGGTTATGCAATTCTCGACGACACGACGATTCCGATTGTTGGCGACCCGCTAACGGTTAATGATACTTTCGTCAAACAATTAACCGACAGCGCGAAAGCGGCGATTGACAAGGCGACGGAAATGGGCGTGACCGACCCGGAAAGAGTCGGTGTTGGCGGACATTCATATGGAGCGTTTATGACGGCGAATCTTCTTGCGCATTCGGATTTGTTCCGTGCCGGAATTGCCCGCAGCGGCGCGTATAATCGAACGCTCACGCCGTTTGGTTTTCAAGGCGAGCGCCGGACTTTCTGGGAAGCAACCGAACTTTACACAAAAATCTCGCCGTTCTTTTTTGCCGATAAAATTAATGAGCCTTTGCTTTTGATTCACGGCGAAGCGGACAACAATCAAGGCACTTTCCCGATTCAATCGGAACGTCTTTTTGCGGCGATGCAGGGCAACGGCGGAACGGCGCGGCTCGTGATGCTCCCCCTCGAATCGCACGGCTACGCGGGACGCGAATCAATCGAACACACGCTTTACGAAACAATCAACTGGTTCGACAAATATGTAAAAAACGCTAAACCGCGCCAGACAAATCGGACGGCGAACAAATAATAAGCGGTTTGAAAACTATGAATGCGGAAAGATGAATGATAAATCGAGAATTCTTTTATATTCATTGTTCATTGTTCCGCATTCATAAATTAAATTATGTGTGGTTAAAAAAATTAAAAAGAATACCGAATCGGGCAATACGGCAAATATTTATTGAGTGATTCACTAAACTCTGCTAACTCGCGGCGGCGCATTTGGTAATCGTAAACGAGTGTGTCGGGCTGAGTTTTTTTCGGCAGCTGCGTTTCCGGCGACCACAAAAATTCTTCGCCCTTCGGATTCCATTGCATATTAATGTCGTGCAAATCGCTCGAATGCGTCAGAAAAAACGCTTCGCATTTA
>Ga0136640_10000973_pt1 | contig 11266 bp, 8 predicted proteins | sample AntDrymUQ8642106_2_FD_105498 | JGI IMG/M metagenome (GOLD analysis project Ga0136640, IMG submission 105498) | Polar desert sand microbial communities from Dry Valleys, Antarctica - metaG UQ864 (21.06) | ecosystem: Environmental > Terrestrial > Soil > Desert | place: Antarctica: Dry Valley...
CAGGTCCGCCCCGACCACGGAGACAGTCGCTCTGTCTCCCTCGATATCCAGGTCGATGTCACCGTCGAGGTCGACGATGTCGAGCAACTCCTCGAGGAAGTCAGCGGCAGCGTCGCCTTCGCTCTCAAGCCGTTGGATCAGCTCAGCAGGGCGTGCAGGGGCGGGAATTTGATCGGTCATCGGTTCTCCTGTGGGCGGTGGCCGGCGGTCAGCGCCGCCGGCGCTGACTGCGACTGGATTTTTTGGGCTGCTGCCTCTTGGGTGCAGTGACCACCGCGGGCGCCGCGGTCTGCACCGCCACCTCGGGGCTGATCTTGCCCTTCTTGACGTCCCGGGCCACCTTGGCATCGAAAGCTGGCGTCCCGGGGGAGGGGTTGTTTCGGATCACGTAGAACTGCTGCCCCATCGTCCACAGGTTCGAGGTCGACCAGTACAGCAGAACGCCCACGGGGAAGAAGATGCCGCCGAAACCAAACGCAACCGGCAGAATGTAGAGCAGCATCTTTTGCTGCTGGGCGTAGGGACCGGTGAGCGCGCTTGCGGGCATGTTCTTGCGCATCAGCTGGCGCTGTGTGGTGAACGTCGTGGCGGTCATCAACAACACCAGGACGCCGCACAACACGTAGATGGCCCAGTTGCCACCGGCGGTGATGAACGTGTTGGAGATCTCGACGCCGAGCAACGCGGCCCGGTCCAGCTGCACGGCGTCGGCATCGGTCAGGACCCCGAGCCCGACCTCCTGAGTGGCCTTGTTGAGCACCCGGAAGAGCGCAATGAAGATCGGCGCCTGCATCAAGATGGGCAGGCAGGAGGCGAACGGGTTGGTGCCTGCGTCCTTGTAGAGCGCCATTGTCTCTTGGGCGAGACGCTCACGGTCGTGACCGTACTTCTTCTGCAGCTCCTTGACCTTCGGCTGCAGCATCTGCATGTTGCGGCTGGATTTGATCTGTTTGACGAAGAGTGGGATCAGCGCGGCCCGAACGACCAGGGTCAGTCCAATGATCGACAGCGCCCAGGTCCACCCCGACTCCTCGGGAAGCACCTGGCTGAACAGCGAGTGCCACGCCATCAGCACCCACGACACCACCCAGTACAGCGGGAACATGATGGTGTTGAACAGGTCAGTCATTGGGCCGCACCGCCGATCTGGTGGTGCGGGCCGGGTGGAACGGGATCCACACCGCCGGCTGCCCATGGGTGGCAGCGACCCAGTCGTCGCAGCGCCAGCGAACTACCTCGCGCGGCCCCGTGGGTCTTCACCGCTTCCAAGGCGTACGCCGAACAGGACGGGTAATAGCGACACACCTGCCCGTACAGCGGGCTGATCACGGCTCGATACGACCTCAGCAGAGCCGTCAATGCCCGGGTCATGAGCCTGCCGCGTCGCTCGCTGCCGCAAGCCGGTCAAGGCATCGGGCCAGATCGGCATCCAATCGCGTGGTGTTGGCAGCGGCTGCAGCCGGCAATGCACGCACCACCAACAGACCGCCGTCGGGTAGGTCGGTCAGACGACACAGCATCAGATGCCGCAGTCGGCGGCGCACCCGGTTGCGAGTGACTGCAGGTCCGCAAGCTCGGCTGACGACAAAGCCCACTCGTGCAGGCGCACCCGGGGATTCTGCATCGGAGGAAGTCGAGGTGTCGTGCGCTCGCGCCAAGTGCACGACGACCGTGCTGCTGCCGGCCCGTCGCCCACGCCGCGTCGCCACCCCAAAGTCACGTCTCAGGCGCAGACGGTGAGGAGAGGGCAGCACGGCTCGGTTCTCCGTGTGAGGTTGGCTCGTCGCAGAGGTGATGATGGAGATCGCTCAGGCGGCAAGCCGCTCGCGGCCCTTACGCCGACGGTTGCCCAGGATGGAGCGCCCAGCACGGGTACGCATCCGCAGGCGGAATCCGTGGGTCTTGTGCCGACGGCGATTGTTCGGCTGGAAGGTGCGCTTGCTCACGGGTTCGCTCCGGGGTCTCAGGCTCAAAGGTCGAGGACGGCTCGACGACCAACAGTGACGTGCAACTCGTTGTTTACGGGCGCACCAGCCGGTGCCGGTGGCCGGACCGCACCACGGTACGCGAGGGGGTCCGAGAGGGTCAAACGACCGGGCCACTTGAGAGCCAACCCTGCGCCTGCTCGAGTCGGCCGGCTGTGGACAACTGCTTGCTGGTGCCGTCCCGACGTTGTTACGGTCACCCCACCCAGATGGTCGTCGGTCACCTAAATTGTCACCTGATGTGATCTTGTCGGCACTCTAAGCACAGGTCACAGGTTGTGGACAAGCGTGTGGATGAAGTCACCATGGACCGCTCACCAGGAGGGTAGATGACCGACGAGATCGGGCGTGAGGATGAGCCGGGGCGGAACGCTTCGTCCGGCGATCCTGCGCTCATACGGGCGTGGCAACGGACGATCTCCGACCTTGCACCTAGTCAGCGGGCATGGTTGCGGGCCTCTCGACCGCTGACTCTGCATGGCTCGACCCTGATCGTCACCGTCGGTGACAACTTCACTCGCACCCAGCTCGAGAGCCGGCTGCGACCAGAGGTTGAGCAGATCCTGGCTCGCGTGCTGGGCCATGAGGTGCGCCTGGCGGTCACTGTGGATGACGAGTTAGCGACGCAGGAGTGGCGCTCCACGAGTGGGGAACTCGACAAGTCGCTACAGCAATCTGGCGACATGTCGACAGATGCCACCCAGGAGCGCTTCGGTGACTTCGATACGCGTAGCCAGCAGAGTCCAGGCCCACTCACGCAGACAGCCGCCGCGATGGAATCCCGGCTCAACCCCAAGTACGTCTTCGACAGTTTCGTCATCGGTTCGTCGAACCGATTCGCACATGCTGCGGCGAACGCATGTGCCGAAGCCCCTGGCAAGGCATACAACCCCCTGCTCGTCTACGGCGAGTCGGGGCTGGGCAAGACCCACCTGCTGCACGCGATCGGGCACTACGTCCGCAGCCTCTACTCCGGCGCCCGCGTGCGCTACGTCAGCTCGGAAGAGTTCACCAACGACTTCATCAACGCAATCCGGGACGACCGCACCGCTGCGTTCCAGCGGCGCTATCGCGAGGTCGATGTGTTGCTGATCGACGACATCCAGTTCCTGGAAGGCAAGATCCAGACCCAGGAGGAGTTTTTCCACACCTTCAACACTCTGCACAACGCAAACAAGCAGATCGTCATCACCTCCGACCGGCCACCCAAGCGTTTCGAGGCGCTGGAGGACCGGCTGCGCAACCGCTTCGAGTGGGGGCTGATCACCGACGTCCAGCCGCCCGACTTGGAGACCCGGATCGCGATCTTGCGCAAGAAGGCGGCACTCGAGCGGCTGACGGCGCCACCGGACGTGCTGGAGTTCATCGCCAGCAAGATCCACACGAACATTCGCGAGCTTGAGGGCGCGTTGATCCGCGCCACCGCTTTCGCCAGTCTGAACAGGCAGCCGGTCGACCTGGCGCTGGCCGAGATCGTGCTCAAGGACCTCATCCCGGAGGGCGGCGAGCCCGAGATAAGCGCGGCCCAGATCATCGCCCAGACAGCGTCTTATTTCAGCCTGAGCATCGACGACCTGTGCGGGTCCAGCCGCAGCCGCGTGCTGGTCACCGCCCGGCAGATCGCGATGTATCTCTGCCGCGAGCTGACGGACCTGTCGTTGCCGAAGATCGGCCAGCAGTTCGGGGGCCGGGACCACACCACGGTCATGCACGCCGACCGCAAAGTACGCAAGCTTCTGGGCGAGCGGCGCTCGATCTACAACCAGGTCGCCGAACTAACCAACCGCATCAAGCAACAGGCACAGGCGTGAGAGCACGCGGTCGCCGGGTCGGCACACCCTGGGGATCCGGCTGTGCACGACCGCTGAGAATGCCGACCGTCCCTGTGCAGATCAGTGGGTACCTGCCCGGCGATGCCGTGCCGTCCACCCCAAAGCCCGTCAACGAGCCCCCATATCCACAGCGTGTCCACCGCCACATTTTGCCTCTGACCTGGGCTAAGGCAGCTCGTCCACAGTTTACACAACTGCGATGACGACGATGAGGGATTACCAGTTACGGATCATCCATCCCAATGAGTCTGCGGTGGGTCTGGGGACAGACCGATCAGCGTGGCAGGATGCGAGTCCCACTGACCGCCGCAGGAGGGTTCGTTAATCGTGAAGTTCCGAGTCGACCGCGACCGGCTGGCCGAGTCTGTGGCGTGGGCGGCGCGCAGCCTGCCGGCCCGCCCGAGTGTGCCCGTGTTGGCAGGTCTGCTCATCGAGGCGGACTCTGGCGGCCTGCAACTGTCCGGCTTCGACTATGAGACGTCGGCTCGCGCCTCGTTGGCGGCCGAGGTGGCCGACGAGGGACGTGCGCTGGTATCGGGTCGACTGCTCGCCGACATCTGCCGGAGCCTGCCCGCGCACCAGGTCGAGATGAGCCTCGAGGGGCAGCGCGTCACGTTGGTGTGTGGCAGCTCGCGGTTCACCCTGCAAACAATGCCGGTGGAGGACTATCCGGCGCTGCCTGCCATGCCGGACGTCAGTGGCACCGTGCCGGCCGACAGCTTCACCGGCGCGGTATCCCAAGCGGTCGCCGCAGCTGGGCGCGACGACATGCTTCCGTTGTTGACCGGCGTGCGGGTGGAGATCTCCGGCGAGCAGATCATCATGATGGCCACCGACCGCTTCCGGGCGAGTCTGGTCGAGCTGACCTGGTCACCGGCCCGCCCGGACGCCGAGGGGGTGGCCTTGGTACCGGCCCGCGTACTGGCAGATACCGCGAGGGCAGTTGCTGCCGGTACGGACCTGGACGTCGCGTTGGCACCGCTGGGTTCGGGTGATGGGCTGATCGGCTTCCAGGGATCCGTCGACGACGGCAGTCGGCGAACCACCACGCGGTTGTTGGACGGAGAGTTTCCCCGCGTGCAGCAACTGTTCGCCAGCGAGCCGACGTCCACGGCCTGGGTCGAGACCGCACCATTCGTTGAGGCGCTGCGCAGGGTCGCGCTGGTCGCCGAGCGCAACACCGCGGTACGGCTGAGCTTCGAAGCGGACCGGGTCGTGCTCGAGGCCGGCAGCGGCGACGAGGCACAGGCGACCGAGGCGCTACCTGCGCATTTGCGCGGCGAACCGCTGCTCATCGGCTTCAATCCCACGTACCTGCTGGACGGGCTCGGCGTGCTGTCTGCGCCCTGGTGTCACCTGGCATTCACCCAGCCGACGCGGCCGGTGTCCATGGCTGGCTGTGCCGAGGATCAAGGCGAACCCAGCCTGGCGTTTCGCTATCTGTTGATGCCGCTGCGCACGCACGGCTGACCCCGAAGGGACTCACCTCATGCACATCGGTCTGATCGGTCTGGGCAAGATGGGCGGCAACATGCGCGAGCGGTTGCGCCTCGCGGGCCACACCGTCACTGGTTTTGACCACTCGCCCGACAAGCGTGACGTCGATTCGCTGGAAGCGATGGTGGGTGCGCTGTTGGCTCCCCGTGTTGTCTGGGTGATGGTGCCGTCGGGCGACCCGACCCGGGACACCGTGCACGAGCTGTCTGGCCTGCTGGAGGCCGGTGACGTGGTGGTCGAGGGGGGGAACTCGCGGTGGACCGACGACCAACGCAACGCGGCAGTGCTGGACGAGAAGGGGATCGGGTACGTCGACTGCGGGGTCAGCGGCGGTGTGTGGGGGTTGGAGAACGGGTATGCGTTGATGTGTGGTGGGTCGGCCGAGCACGTCGAGACCGTGCAGCCGATCTTTGACGCGCTCAAGCCGCCGGGGGAGTTCGGTTATGTGCATGCCGGGCCGGTCGGGGCCGGTCACTTCGCCAAGATGGTGCACAACGGCATCGAGTACGCCACGATGCAGGCCTACGCCGAGGGATATGAGCTCCTGGAAGCATCCGAGGCGGTCACGGATGTGACAGAGGTTCTGCGTTCGTGGCGTGAGGGCACCGTGATCCGGTCGTGGCTACTCGACCTGTTGGTCGCTGCCTTGGACGAGGATGCTGGGTTGTCTCAGATCGCCGGGTATGCCGCTGACTCCGGCGAGGGCCGCTGGACCGTCGAGGCTGCGATCGACCACGCGGTGCCGCTGCCGGCCATCACCAGTGCGCTGTTCGCCAGGTTCTCGTCGCGACAAGAGGAGTCGACGGCGATGAAGGCTGTGGCGGCCATGCGCAACCAGTTCGGCGGTCACGCTGTCCGTGCCGGGGGAGCACCCGAAGCCACCCCGGGAGCTGACATCTCCGGGGCGGCAACCTGAGGTCATAGGGCCCGTGCACGTCGACCAGTTGTCCCTGCGGGACTTCCGCTCCTATTTGGCAGTGGACGTCGACCTCGCTGCCGGCGTCTCGACGTTCGTCGGACCGAACGGGCAGGGCAAGACCAACCTCGTCGAGGCGGTCGACTACGTCGCGACCCTCGGCAGTCATCGGGTGGCGACCGACACCCCGCTGGTCCGGGTCGGAGCTGATCGGGCCGTGCTGCGCACACGTGTCGTCCGCGCCGGCCGGTCGGCGCTGGCCGAGATTGAGATCATGGCCAAGGGGGCGAACCGTGCTCGGCTGAACCGGGCACCGCTGACCCGGGTCCGTGACCTGTTGGGGTTGTTGCGGACGGTGCTCTTCTCGCCGGAGGATCTCGCGTTGGTCAAGGGCGACCCGTCGGAGCGCCGGTTGTTCCTGGACCGGCTGCTGGTGGCGCGGGCACCGAGGCTGGCCGGGGTGCGCGCCGACTACGACCGGGTGCTGCGGCAGCGCAACGCCTTGTTGCGCTCGGCTGCAGGTGGTCGACGCTCCTCTACTGCCGGAGCACTGCACACACTCGAGTCTTGGGATGAGCAGCTTGCCCGCACCGGCGCCGAGCTGCTGGCCGAGCGCCTGCAGTTGCTGCAGGCGCTGCAGCCGTTGGTCGCACGTCGGCATGCCGAGGTTGCCGCTTCTGCGGCACCGGGCCGTTCAGCGGCGACGATGGCGTATGTCTCGGGCGTCGAGTTGCCCACCACCTCGCCCGGCCAACTGGTCGACCGGGACGCTTTGCGGGCCGCATTGATCGAGGCGGTGCAGCAGCGCCGGCGTGAGGAGCTCGACCGTGGGGTCAGCGTGGTTGGGCCACACCGCGACGAGGTGCAGTTGGGCCTCGGTGACCTGCCCGCTCGGGGTTACGCAAGCCACGGCGAGTCTTGGTCGTTAGCGTTGAGTCTGCGCTTGGCGTCCTTCGACCTGTTGCGTTCCGACGGCGATGACCCGGTGTTGGTGCTCGACGACGTATTCGCCGAGCTGGACCAGGACCGGCGGCACCACCTGGCCAAGTCGGTCGCGGAGGCCGAGCAGGTGTTGGTCACCGCAGCGGTTGCCGCGGACGTGCCGGAGTCCCTCGAAGGGGTGCGCTTCGACGTGATGGAAGGGGCGGTGCGCCGTGCCGGATGACATCCCCGTCCAGCCCGCCGATGACCAACCCGCCGACGGCGAGCATGATGCGGCCGGCGGTGACCTGGCCCGCAGCATCGCTCGTGCCTACCGGGCGGCCGGCACCCGGCCCCGCCGTGGCGGCCGTGGCTGGGTGCGCACCGGCAGCGACCCACGCCGGGGCACCAGCCCGCCGCTGTCCGGGCCAGGGCCGGACAGCCGGGACCCGCAGCGGCTGGACCAACTGATGTCCCGGTTGGTCGCCGAGCACGGCTGGGAAAATGAAGTGGCGGTGCACGGGGTTTTTGGCCGCTGGGACAGCCTGGTGGGAGTGGAGGTGGCCCAGCACTGCCGTCCGGAGCAGTTCGTTGATGGCCGCCTGGTCGTGCGAGCCGACTCGACGGCCTGGGCGACCCAGATGCGGCTGCTGGTGCCCACGGTGTTGCAACGCCTGCACGACGAAATCGGCCAGGACACCGTGACCCGTATCGACGTACGCGGCCCGCAGCCCCCGTCGTGGCGACACGGCCGTTTCACCGTCCGCGACGGGCGCGGCCCCCGGGACACCTACGGCTGATCCGGCGGCCGATAGAGCCGTACGTCGCCGGCCAGTAGAGCCCTCGTGGTTGGCGGGTGTGCTACCAGCCCCCTGTCGCTGGGCTGGCAGCCTCTCTCGAGGCCCATCCCGGCACGTTAGACACTATTCCTGCCAAGCCGCGGCGGTGCTGTGGACAGGGTGCACCTGCTGAGCGGTCCGTGGGAGTAGACTCTGGCAGTTGGGACCGCCAGGCGCGTGAGCCGCTGTGCTTGCCTCCGTGGATCGGTCCCGCGTCATGTCCCGCGTCCATGCGGGCCGCCGGGAGGTTGCTGGCGGTCGCGGCGCCCGAGCCCGGGAGGCACCAGAGCGTGACCGCGGACCCGATCACCCCCGCCGAGACCGCCAGATCGCTCACCCCAGAAGCATTCCCCGCCTACGACGCCAGCAGCATTCAGGTCCTTGAGGGCCTCGAAGCGGTGCGTAAGCGGCCCGGCATGTACATCGGGTCCACCGGCGAGCGGGGCCTGCACCACCTGGTGTACGAGGTGGTGGACAACTCGGTCGACGAGGCGCTGGCCGGGCACTGCAGCAGGATCGAGATCACGCTGCTCGCGAACGGTGGCGTGCGGGTCGTCGACGACGGCCGCGGCATCCCGGTGGACGAGCACAAGACCGAGAAGCTGCCGGCGGTCACCGTGGTGATGACGGTCTTGCATGCCGGCGGCAAGTTCGGCGGCGGCGGCTACAAGGTGTCCGGCGGCCTGCATGGGGTCGGTGTCTCGGTGGTCAACGCCTTGTCGTCCTTGCTCGAGGTCGAGGTGCGCCGCGACAGATATCGGTGGACGCAGACGTTCGCGCTGGGTGTCCCCGAGGCGCCATTACAGCGTCAGGAGCGCACCGACGACACCGGAACCACCACGACGTTCTGGGCCAGCGACGACATCTTCGAGACGACGCACTACTCCTTCGACACGCTGGTCAGCAGGTTCCGGGAGATGGCATTCCTCAACAAGGGGCTCGAGATCGTGGTGCGCGACGAGCGGTCCGGGGCTGAGCAGGTGGTGGATGCGGTCGCCGAGCTCGACGACACCGCAGCGGGCTCGGCCGCCGACGAGGCCGGCGACGACCCCGATGCGGCCGTGCACCACGGCAGCACCGGCGGCATGGAGCGGGTCTTTCGCTATGAGGAGGGCTTGGTCGACTTCGTCAAGCACCTGAACGGTCCGAAGGACGCGATTCACCGCACGATCGTCTCGTTCGAGGCGGAGAACGCCGACAAGACCTCCGACGCTGGGTTGTCTTTGGAGGTGGCGATGCAGTGGAACACCTCCTTCAACGAGTCGGTGCATACCTTCGCCAACACCATCAACACCCACGAGGGCGGCACCCATGAGGAGGGTTTTCGTGCTGCGCTGACCACCACGGTGAACCGGTGGGCCGAGGAGTGGGGCCAGGTCAAGAAGCCAGCCGACCGGGTGTCCGGCGACGACATCCGGGAGGGGTTGACCGCGATCATCTCGGTGAAGCTGTCCGAGCCGCAGTTCGAGGGCCAGACCAAGACCAAGCTCGGCAACACCGAGGCCAAGTCGTTCGTGCAGCGCACCGTCAACGACCAGCTCGGCGAGTGGTTCGCCAAGAACCCTGCGGAGGGCAAAGACATCGTCCGCAAGTCGATGGCCGCGGCCGCCGCCAGGATCGCCGCGCGTAAGGCCCGTGACCTGGCCAGGAACCGCAAAGGGCTGCTAGGTGGTGGCGGGCTGCCCGGCAAGCTGGCCGACTGCCAGTCGCGTAACCCCGACGAGTGCGAGGTGTTCATCGTCGAGGGCAACTCCGCCGGCGGGTCCGCCAAGGGCGGTCGGGACCCACGGACCCAGGCGATCCTGCCGATCCGCGGCAAGATCCTGAACGTCGAGAAAGCGCGGATCGACCGGGTGCTGGCCAACACCGAGGTGCAGTCGATCATCTCGGCGCTGGGCACCGGCATCCACGAGGACTTCGACCGGGACAAGCTGCGCTACGGCAAGGTCATCTTGATGGCAGACGCCGACGTCGACGGTCAGCACATCTCCACGCTGCTGCTCACGTTGCTGTTCCGCTTCATGCGCCCATTGATCGAGGGCGGCAACGTCTACCTTGCGCAGCCGCCGCTGTTCAAGATCAAGTGGTCGAACGCGACCCACGAGCTCGCCTACTCCGACCGCGAGCTCGAGGGCCTGCTGGCGGCCGGCGCCGAAGAGGGCAAGCGGTTGCCCAAGGCGGGCGCTCTGCAGCGGTACAAGGGTCTCGGTGAGATGAACGCCAAAGAGCTGTGGGAGACCACGATGGACCCCGACGGCCGGGTGCTCTTGCAGGTCTCGCTGGACGACGCGGCGAACGCCGACGAGCTGTTCACCATCCTGATGGGCGAGAACGTCGAGCAACGGCGCTCGTTCATCCAGCGCAACGCCAAGGACGTGCGCTTCCTCGACATCTGACCGGCTGACCACAGCGACACAAGGGAACCCGCGTGCCTGACGACACCACCGACGACGGCCAGCCAGACGGCGTGCTGCGCATCCAGCCAGTCGAGCTGCAGCATGAGATGCGCCGCAGCTATCTCGACTACGCGATGAGCGTGATCGTCGGACGAGCGCTGCCCGACGTGCGCGACGGCCTCAAGCCGGTGCACCGCCGGGTGCTGTACGCGATGTACGACGGCGGTTTCCGCCCCGACCGCGGCTTCTCCAAGTGCGCGCGCGTCGTCGGTGAGGTGATGGGCCAGTACCACCCGCACGGTGACAGCGCGATCTACGACACCCTGGTCCGGCTGGCGCAGCCGTGGGTGATGCGGGCACCGCTGGTGCAGGGGCAGGGCAACTTCGGCTCGCCGGGCAACGATCCCGCCGCCGCGATGCGCTACACCGAGTGCAAGATGGCGCCGCTGGCCATGGAGATGGTCCGCGACATCGACCAGGAGACGGTCGACTTCCGGCCGAACTACGACGGCCAGGGCGCCGAGCCGGTGCTGCTGCCGAGCCGGTTCCCCAACCTGCTGGTCAACGGGTCGGCCGGAATCGCGGTCGGCATGGCCACCAACATCCCACCGCACAACCTGCGCGAGGTGGCCGATGGGGTGCAGTGGGCGCTGGCACACCCCGACGCGGCGCGGCACGAGCTGCTGGAGGCATTGCTGGCCCGGGTGAAAGGCCCGGACTTCCCGACCGGGGCGCTGATCGTCGGCACCGACGGCATCGAGCAAGCCTACCGCACCGGACGTGGCTCGGTGACGATGCGCGCGGTCGTCACCGTCGAGGAGGACCGCGACGGGCGGACAACGCTGGTGGTCACCGAGCTGCCGTACCAGGTCAACCCCGA
>Ga0136640_10000974_pt1 | contig 11260 bp, 12 predicted proteins | sample AntDrymUQ8642106_2_FD_105498 | JGI IMG/M metagenome (GOLD analysis project Ga0136640, IMG submission 105498) | Polar desert sand microbial communities from Dry Valleys, Antarctica - metaG UQ864 (21.06) | ecosystem: Environmental > Terrestrial > Soil > Desert | place: Antarctica: Dry Valley...
GGCCGCGCCCGGCATCGGTTGGCGAATGGGCATAGACGTGACCGCGCTCGCCGGGGCCTGCGACGCCGTGGAGGCACTGGGGTACGCTGCCGACCCGACCCGCGTGGGCTCGGACCTCGCCGCCTACCGAACTCTGATCGGTGACCCGTCCAAGCTTGGCCTGCTCCTGCGTCCCATGCCCCCAGACAACCGATCCGCTGAGAACCTCGCGGATAAACTGTCGCTGGCAAGGGATCTTAGCCTCGCCCGCGCGGACTTCTACCACTATGGCTTCTGCCGCCTGAACGCTCTCGACCGTGTCCGGCGCGCCCTCTCGAAATAATATGGAATCCGGTCGAATACTTCGTGTTTCGTCCTGATCGGGAGTCGGGGAAAAGAAAGACGGCTCCCGATCCACGAACGTAGCGAACCCTTCACCCGGATTCCGTGCAAACCTTCGGACGCGGAAGCATTTTCGCGGTTGCCGGGGCATCGTCTGCTGGATGGGATTCCCGTAGTGTTGCATATATCGGTGCGCGATTTTACTATGCGTAGAGAAGAGGAAATGTTCGGTTCGAGGAGAGGGCCGTTCGGAGATGCCGGGGACGCTCCCGGCGGGGAGGGGTGTCGCGTGACGGCCAACGAGAGTGTTCCGCGGGGTCCCCGCGGCGGGGATGGTGGGCGCCGGGGGTCTTTGTCCCGGCTGAACGTGCTTATCGCGGGCACGGCGGCGATAGTCGGCCTGATCTACGGCTACGACCTGGGCTCTATCGCGGGCGCCTTGCTCTTCCTCGTGCTGTCCCTGTTCGCCATCGGTTTCGTCTACGTCCTGGCCCCCGAGACAAAGGGACGGCAGCTAGAGGAGATCCGCGCCTACTGGTACAACGGCGGCAGTTGGCCGGACGAAGCCGAGGCTAGCACGGGGAGAGAGGCGCGCACCAGATAACGCACGGATGGGAGGTGGTTTGAACCTTGGGAAAGGTCCCGCATGAATCTATCTTCGACACTCCGGCGGTGGTGATCGACGAGGCGAAGATGCAGCGCAACATAGACGAGATGGCGGAGACCGCGCGGGCGAGCGGCGTGTCCTTGCGACCGCATGTGAAGACGCACAAGATCCCCGCCATAGCGCGGCGTCAGGTCGCGGCCGGTGCCGTTGGCATCACCGTGGCGAAGGTCTCCGAGGCCGAGGTCATGGCGGAGGGTGGCATCGGGGACATCTTCATCGCTTACCCGCTGGTGACGGAGACGAAGATACGGCGTGCGATCCGCCTGTCCGGGAGAGCGCGCCTGATCCTGGCCGTAGACAGCCTGGAGGGGGCCAGCCTCATGTCCGCCGTAGCCGGGTCGGAGGGCGTAGTTCTGGAAGTCCGCCTGGAAGTAGATTCCGGGCTGCGGCGAACGGGAGTGCCGCGCAGTGAGGCCGTGAGGCTGGCACGGGAGATTGCCACGCTACAGAACCTCGACGTCACCGGCATCTACACGTACCGAGGCGCTGTCCTCGAAGACGGTTCTCCGGCTCGGGACCTCGCCGAAGCGGGCCGTCTTGAGGGGGAGTTCATGGTCGCCGTGGCAGAGGGGATCCGGAACGCCGGTGTGCCCATACAAGATGTGAGCCTCGGGTCCACCCCGACCGCCGAGCACGCCGCCACGGTCGAGGGCGTCACGGAGATACGGCCAGGCACCTACGTCTTCTACGACAGGATGCAGGCCCAGATGGGGGTTTGCTCTATCGAGGAGTGCGCCCTCCGAGTAATGGCGACCGTGGTGAGTCGCCCCACCCCCGGCCTCGCCGTCATAGATGGCGGCAGCAAGACCTTCGCCACCGACGTGCAGCCAAATGTCACGCCGCTCGACCTCGCGGGCTTCGGGCTCGTGGTGGGGCATCCCGAGGCCGTGCTCGACCGGGTGACGGAGGAACACGGAATGCTCTCGCTCGACGAAGGCAGCGGCCTCGAAGTAGGTGACACCGTGGAGATCATCCCGAACCACGTATGCAGCACGGTGAACCTGCACGAAGAGGTCTATTTGAGGTCCGGTGACGAAGACGTGGAGACGCTGCGTGTGGCGGCCCGTGGGATGGTCAGGTAGGAGGAGACTATGCTGGATCTCATCTTGAAAAACGGGCGCGTCGTGGATGGGACCGGCAACCCCTGGTTCCTCGCCGACGTGGGCGTCAAGGACGGCGTGGTGGTCGAGGTAGGAAGGCCGAGGGCGAAGGCCCGCGAGACCGTGGACATCGGTGGGCGTGTGATCACCCCCGGCTTCATAGACGGCCATTGTCACTCTGACCTCGCGCTCTTCGAAGACCCTGAGAGCAGCATAAAGCTAGCTCAGGGCGTCACCACCGAGGTAGTCGGGAACTGCGGCATGACCCCGTCCCCATTCTGCAAAGAGAACCTCGAACCGCTTGCGAGCTACATAGAACCCATCCTCGGCACCACCGAACGTGAGTGGACCTGGGATACCGTCGAAGGATACATGCGGGGCATGAGCGCCGCGCGGCCTTCGGAGAACGTGGCGACCTTCGTGGGGCACGGCACCCTGCGAATAGCCGAGATGGGCTTCGAGAACCGACCGGCTTCCGCCGAGGAACTCGGGCGGATGAAGGGCGCGCTGCGCGAGGCGCTTGAGGCGGGAGTCGTGGGCCTCTCGCTGGGGCTCATGTACTCGCCGGGCAACTACACATCCCGCGAGGAACTCGTCGAGTTGTGCTCGGAGCTGCCCGCCTATGATGGGCTGCTCGCGACTCACATCCGTGGCGAGGGCCGGACCCTCATTCCGTCCGTCGAGGAGGTTGTCCGGGTCGCGGAGGAGAGCGGGTGTGCCTTGCAGATCAGCCACCTCAAGGCCGCTGGAAAGAACAACTGGGGGAACGTGGGGTGGGCGATGGAGCTTGTCGAGGCGGCGAGATCCAGGGGTGTGGACGTTGCCTGCGACGTCTATCCTTACACGGCGGGCTCCACCTCCATGATGACGCTTCTTCCGCCGTGGGCTCTGGAGGGCGGCGTCTCGCGGGCGCTCGGGAGGCTGCGCGACCCGGACGCGCGGGCTAGGATCCGGGCCGAGGTCGAGCGCGAGGGAGAAGACTGGGACAACCTGCTGGCCTCGACCGGCTGGGAGAGCGTCTACGTGTCTTCGCTCGGCAAAGGACGTGACCCGGACCTCGAAGGCAGGAACCTCGCCCGGATCTCGGAGTCTCGGGGAGAAGAACCGGCAGAGTGCATGATGGATCTGCTACTGGAGCAAGACGGCAAGGTCTCCATGGTCTTCTTCCTCATGGCGGAGGACGATGTGGAGGGCGTGATCGGGTGGGACCATTCCCTGATCGTCTCCGACAGCCTCCATTTCCAGTCCGAGCAGCCCCACCCGAGGTCCTACGGCACCTTCCCGAGAGTTCTTGGAAAGTTCGTCCGGGAAGACGGCCTGCTTACTCTGGAGGAGGCGATCAGAAAGATGACCTCCTTCCCGGCCCGCAGATTTCGTTTAGGCACGAGAGGCATCGTCGCGCCAGGATACGCAGCAGATCTGGCCGTCTTCGACCCGGAGACCATTGCGGACCAGGCCACTTACGAAGACCCGAAGCGGTTCCCGGAGGGCATAGATCTGGTAACAGTGGGCGGGCGGAAGACGATGGAGGGCGGGGCACACCTCGGAACGAGGAATGGCACGGTATTGGGGAGGAGTGGCGGATGAGCGTGGCGAGGAATATTGGGGGAGAGGATCTCGGGGGACAACGTCCATACGCAAGGTGGGGATCGCCGCTTTCTTCGGGGCCATGATCGAATGGTACGACTACTTCCTCTATGGTTTGGCGGCGGCGGTGGTCTTCAATCAGCTCTTCTTCCCTAGTCAGGCGCCGCTCGCCGGGACACTGGCGGCCTTTGCGACGTTCGGGGTCGGGTTCTTCTTCAGGCCCGTTGGCGGCATGATCTTCGGCCACCTCGGCGACCGGCTGGGACGCAAGACGATACTGGTCCTGACGCTCCTGATCATGGGAGTAGCGACCTTCGCCATAGGGCTACTGCCCACGCACGGACAGATCGGGGTTCTGGCCCCCATCCTCCTGGTCATCTTGCGCACGGTGCAGGGCATCGGCGTCGGTGGGGAGTGGGGCGGCGCCGCCTTGATGGTGGTCGAGCACGCCCCCGCCGGGCGGCGCGGCTTCTACGGAAGCTGTTGGTCATGGGGATGCGGGTCGCGGAGAATGCCTGCGGGTACATTTTCAGCGTGTTCGTGCTCGCTTACGCCACGCAGCAACTCGGGTTGGCTGAAAACATCGCTTACTTCGGGGTCATGATCGCCGCCGGGGTCCAGTTCTTCGTCACCCCACTCTATGGCGCTCTCTCCGACCGTATCGGGCGTCGTCCCGTGTATATGTTCGGCGCTGCCTTTCTGTTATTGCTCTCGTTTCCGTTCTTCTGGTTGTTGGATACAAGGATGGTCGTCCTGATCTGGCTCGCCATCGTGCTCGGGTATGCGATCGGCAACGGCGCCATGTTCGCCACCCAGCCCGCCTTTTTCTCCGAGCTATTCGGCACGAACGTCCGCTACAGTGGCGTCTCCCTCGGCTACCAACTCACCGCAGTCTTCGCCGGTGGCCTCGCTCCGTTCATCGCGACGGCCCTGCTCGCCTGGGCCGGCGGAAATCCCTGGCTGGTCTCCGTCTACGTGGCCGTCCTCGCCCTGATCAGCCTCGTCTCCGTGTACCTCGCCACCGAAACGTTCCACGGCGAGATCTCCGAAGAGCTTTCAGGCAAGCCATCGGATGGACCTGGCGAAGCGTCCGGCGAACCCAGTCGGGCAGTGTAAACGACCTCGATCAAACGGAGGAACCCATGAACAGAGAGACCATAACCGCGAGCGGTGCCCCGGAACCAGCCGGCCCATACTCCCACGCCGTCGTTGCGAACGGCTTCGTGTATGTTTCGGGGCAGGGACCGATCAACCCCGAGACAGCGAGCACGCCGGATGGGTTCGAGGATCAGGTTCGCCAGACTTTCGAGAACCTGAAAACCATCCTGGAGGCCGCTGGCTCTGATCTTCAGAGCGTGGTCAAGGTCAACGCCTACCTGACGGACCTGACCCGCTTCGCCCAATTCAACGAGGTCTACAAGGAGTTCTTCAGCGACGAACCGCCAGCCCGCACCACCGTCGGCGCCGGCTTGCTCGGCATCCTCGTCGAGGTTGACTGCGTCGCCGTGATCGGGGACTCCCAACTCCCAATAAAGGGTCGCGGAAGGCCCGGATCTTCCGTGAGCGCGTCACCGATGAAGCAGAGATAGCTCCGTGCCGCACGTGATCACCGCCGGTGAGACGATGCTCCTGGGGGTGCCCTCCCGGCCCGGGCTGCTCAGACACTCGCAGTCCCTGGAGCTAAAAGTGGGCGGCGCCGAGTCCAACGTCGCCATAGCCCTCTCCCGGCTAGGTATTCCCTCGGGGTGGATCAGTTGCCTGGGCGATGATGAGGCCGGACAGCTCGTTCTGGACCGCGTCAGAGGCGAGGGGGTGGACACCTCACAGGTGCGTCGCCTCGGAGAATACACGGGCCTGTACCTGCGCGATACTGCGGGAACGAAGGTCAGGGTCCACTATTACCGCGCAGGATCGGCGGCCTCCCGCATGGCCCCTGGAACCTTCGATCCCGGCTACCTCGACGGGGCGGATTTTCTGCACCTCACCGGCATCACCCCGGCCCTCTCGGAGAGCTGCGCGGACTTCGTCCGGTGGGCCGCCAGGGAGGCCAGCGTGCGCGGTGCGCGCGTCAGCTTCGACGTGAACTACCGTTCCAAGCTGGGGCCAGCGGAGGTGGCGCGAGGCTTTGTCGAGGACTTGCTGCCCGAGCTTGATCTGCTCTTCGTCGGCGACGATGAGGCTCTGGCGTTGTGGGGCGTCTGTGGCGAGGGATTGGTGCGCGAGTTGGCCGCGGCGCATCCTTCTGGCGACGCTTTCGAGGTGGTGCTGAAGAGGGGGGAACGGGGCAGTTCCGCCCTGGTCGGGGGGCAGTTTGTCGAGGAGCCTGGCTTCGAGGTGCCTGAGGTGGATCCCATCGGCGCGGGTGACGCTCATGTCGCAGGCTATCTCGCCGGTTCCTTGTGGGGGCTGGACGTCCAGAAGAGGCTGAGCCTCGCCAACGCGATGGGCGCCTACAGCGTGATGACGCTCGGGGACTACGAGGGGCTTCCCGGACCCGAAGAGATCCGCGCGCTTATGGACGGGAAGAGCAAACCGGGCAGGTAGAGAGGAAGAGACATGCCGGAACAGAAACTGGGCGGCGTCTACGTCGCCAACGTCACCCCCTTCAAAGACGACGCCAACCTCTCCGTGGACGACGGCGCCTACTTGGAGCACGTAGCCTGGCTCTCGGGAGAGGGCGTGCGGGGCGTGGTCCCCTTCGGCACGAACGGTGAGGGACCTTCGGTCTCCCTGGAGGAAAAACTGAGGGTTCTGGACGCGCTGTTCGAGAGCGGACCAGGGCTGCAGGTGATCCCCGCTGTTATGCAGGGGAACCTGCCCGACACCCTTCGCATGATCGAGGTCCTGAACGGATACCTGGCCGCGGCGGTGCTCGTCTTGCCACCCTATTATTTCAAGCCCGCCGGCGCCGAGGGGCTGAAACGTTTCTACGAACCGGTCCTGGAGGCTAGTAAACACCCCGTCATCGCCTACCACATCCCGAAGTACGCCGTCCCCGTCCCCATCGAGGTCGCGGGATCCCTCCCGTTCTGGGGGGTCAAGGACTCTGGTGGAGAGCCAGGCTACGCGGAAGAGATCCTGGAGGCTAACAAGGGCGTACTGGTGGGCACCGAGGACGACGTGCGGGGCAGGGTGGGCATCGGGGCGCAGGGGGCCATAAGCGCGCTCGCCAACTTCGTCCCCAAAGAGGTCATTGCCCTCTACGACAGCGCGACAAGCGGGGACGAGGCGGGTGGCGAGGCGCTCGAAGGCGCGCTCCGGAACGCCAGAGCCAGGACCAAGCAATACTCTTCCCCCGCCGTCCTCAAGAGGCTGGCCCAGGAGCGGCACGGCGTCCCGATGGGGACTGTGAGGCCACCGTTCGTGCCGCTGCCACGAGGCTACGATCCCGAGGAGGTCATTCGGATAGCGCGGGGTACGGGAGAAGGGGGCGAGGCATGAGCGGTCTTGATCCTCGCCGAGATCATAAGGGGCCTCGCCAAATACCAATGGTGGCCCCAGACAGCATGACGCACAAGCCCTTCTCTACCCGACTTTTGAGGTAAGTCCCGGCATCATCATCCTCGCCGCCCTGGTAGTTCTTGATCCTCTCGAACATGTTCTCGGAGAAAGAGAACATGTTCGAGAGGATCTCCGGGGTTTTAGATCCACGCCACCTTCGGTATCTTCGACGTGTCGAATTCGCCTACGCGCGCGCGACCGAGCGACTCCAATTCTTTCAGGCACGATTCACATTCGCGCACGAGCTTCGCCACGTCCACGCCGAGGGTCTCGGGCTCGAATTCTTTGAGACGCATGGAGCCGCCTCTCAAGAGACCGGTGGCGCCGCGCCAGTTGCCGTTCTGGAGATGATAGAAGCCGACCCCGACCTGGAGGATTCCCTGGTACAGGAACCGGACTCTTCCCGGCTCCTGCATCCAGGCTTCTTCGAGATACTCGTGGCACTCGTAGAACTCGCCCCGGTTGAACTCCTCTATGCCTCTGAGGGCAAGGCCGGGAAGCCTCTCGGGGTTTTCCACGCTATCCGCAGCCGCAGCCTCCACCACAGCAGCCACCGCCACCGCCGCTCATCATGCGGGCGTCCATCATTGGGTTGGTGGAGAGCGCGGAGGCTCCGGGGGTCACGGCGGTGAAAGTGGAGATCAAACGCCGCGATTCTTCCGAGCCGCACTCAGGACACCGGGCGGGCTCGTCGGCGGCGTTCATCGAACGCATCAGGTCGAAGCGCTCCTCGCACCTGGCGCATTTGTACTCGTAGAGAGCCATCTGTCCTTACCTCTCGTTCGGGGTCAAGCCACGAAGCGTATTGTACCGTCCCGCCCCCATGCGTTGCAGGACACGCGGTCACGGCGTAAACTCGCCCGTGTACCGGATGGGGCCGTAGCTCAGTTGGGAGAGCGCCGCCTTTGCACGGCGGAGGTCAGGGGTTCGAATCCCCTCGGCTCCACTCAAGAAATACGAGTTTTGCAGGAAAAATAGCAGCAACTAAAAAGGCCCCGGAGTGTGCTCCGGGGCCTTTGGCAGCAACGTGGCAGCAACGCATTCCCGCGTTCTGCGGTGAATCAGGAGAAGATTTCCTCCATCGCTTGAGCCGTTCTCCTTCCCATGCCGGGGATGAAATGACTGTACCTGCCGAGGGTCATTTCGATGTTGGCATGGCCGAGGAGTTCCTGGACGAACTTGGGGTGAACCTCCCGGCGCAGGAGAAGGGTTGCGCAGGTGTGCCGGAGGTCGTGGAAGCGGATCTTGCGGAGCCCGGCTTTCTCCAAGAGTTTGACCAGAGACCTCTGTCTCAGGTTAGAGGGGTTCACGGGTGCCCCGGTGTCGGTCGTGAACACTAGGCCCTGATCCTGGTAGAGGTCGCCGAGCCGGGCGATTTCGTCCATCTGGCGGCTGACATGGTTCCTCAAAGACTCTACGGCGGCTTTGGTGAGATCGACGCGCCTGCGGCCTTTCGCGGACTTGGGTTCCCCGAAGAGGAGCTTGCCCTTGTCTTTGGTCAGCGTCCGGCTCACGTTGACCACGCTATTTTCGAGGTCTATATCGTCCCATTTCAAAGCAAGGAGTTCGCCCTGCCGCATGCCAGTGTGGACGGCCAGAACGTACAACGCCTCCAGCGGATCTCCCCGCGCTGCTTCGAGAAACCGGTGCGCCTCTTCTGGCGAGAGCGGGTTTATCTCCTTGGGGTTTTCTCTCGGCGGGTCGGTCATCTCCGTCACGTTTTGCGTCACCAGTTTCCACCTCATGGCCTGCGAGAGGGCCTTGTGGAGGACGTTGTGGATCTTGCGAACCGTGCCAGACGAAAGTCCTGAATCCAATCGGCCTCGGTAGAGTCGCTGGACGTGACCAGGAGCCAGATCCTTCAGCTTCAGACAACCGATCACCGGGATTAGGTGGAGCCTGACTATCTGCTCGTAACGCTGGTGGGTGGATGTCCTGACCGCGCCTTTGATGCTGTCGTTGAGCCAACGGTCGAGGTGCTCCTCCAGAGTAAGGGGTTCGGCGTCGAAGACGAGGCCGGAGTCCATTTCGGAGAGCACCTTGCGGAGCTTCTTGGCTACGTCTTCCCGCTTCTTCGCCGAGATGTAGCGGCGCATCCGTACTTGGGGCGTCTGGACCCAATACGAGGCCCGGTAGCTGGTGATCTTTCCGTTCTTGTTCCGGCGAGGGTAGATCGTCCCCTCGCCGTTCGCGTTCTTTCTCGCCACGCTCATTCCTCTCTCTTCAAGAGTTGCTTGGGCTCTACGCCTAATGCTTCTGCCACCTTACGGATGGTCTTCGGGCGGGCCTCTCGAAAACCGTGCTCCAGATTCCAGTAAGTGGTGTGGGTGATCCCGGCAAGCCGCGCCAACTCTCTCTGGGAGAGAACCTTCTCTTCTCGGAGCCGTTGGAGCTTGTCTGAGTCTATTTCCAAGAAACGCAAAAAGGTTTTGAACAATATCGAAGTACATGCACTATTATATCACGGCGATGTAGCAAGATAGATGTTTATGAACCCGGTTGAAAAGACATAATGTGAGGGGGGATATTTCCCTTTACACGCTTCTAACCGGCCTTGTCTCGCTTGGATGGACTTTCGGTGCTGCTTTGACCTTGCTCTCCCTGATCTCTTCCCGCATACCTCGCTCCTGGTCGTGGAGTGAGATCAGGCACTCAAAGAGGCTGGTAATGATCGTGGGCGTTGCGATGGTGGTCGATGCTACGGGAATATTACTCGGGATCTTCGTAGTGTTCCCGTAGTGTTCGCCTGGAGGGCGATTCTGGCCGGAAGCTATTAGGTTTCGGCGTGCTCTCTGGCGGGATCGGAGAGTTGCAGCGTTTGTACCGATACGCTACCGTGATGCCTATCCGGTAAATACAGGGCGGAGGGGGAGTATGCTGCGATTCGTTCTAATGGTTGTTGCAACGTTGCTCTTCTTGGCAACACCTGTCATGGCACAGTCAAATGATTTCGACTGCGCGGCCTTCGGCTCTCAGGCTGGGGCGCAGCAGGAACTCGATTCCGATCCTAATGACCCGAACAACCTCGACGCCGATGACGATGGAGACGCTTGCGAGACGTTCGACTACGGTAGCGGCTCGGGTAGCGGAGGTGGAGGTGGATCAGGCGATCTCGACTGCGCCGACTTCGCCACGCAGGAGGAGGCGCAGGCCGAGTACGATAGCGACCAAAGTGACCCGAACGTCCTAGATGCTGATAACGATGGAAAGGCTTGCGAAGACTTCGGTTATGGTGCCTCGGAAGACCAGTACGACGACGGGCAGCCCGAAGAACCAGACGACGTGATAGACAGCACTATTCCGAAGAAGCCGCTCGCTCCGACCGGAGGACCTTCGCTCGTTTTGCCATTGAGCGTGTTGCTGATCGTCCTCGGATTGTTGGGTGCTTCGGTGGTGAGGCGCAGGTAGGGACCGTGACACAGCAACCCGTCGCAAGGATCGCCGTCCTGTTAGTGATGGCGAAACTGCTCCTGAAAGGTTCGTCACCAATGACGCTCGGTGCGCGGGTCGCGGCTGGAGGTTAGGCTAAAGAGATCCGAGGTTCGTGACGAGGATGGCGTAACGGAGGTCGGTGGGGAGAGGACGAGAGCATGCAGCAAGCCCGTAATTGGTTCGGTGCGTTGAGCGTGCCTCAGAAGTTGTTGGCTATCGGCCTGGCTCTCGTTGCGCTGGTGCTCACGAGCCCCGTGACGGCCGGTGTGGCGTCGCTGGTCTTCCTGGTCGCCTTGGTGGCTGTGGTCGTGCGTGCGCTGCGGCGTCCTCCTCTCCCTCGGCGTCGCCGAGTGCTTCTCCCAGCGCATCGTCGAGTCCCTCGCCGGGACCGGTCTCCGGCGGCGACATAGACTGCGACCAGGTGAACGGCCCGATCCCGACCCCCTCTCTAAGGCGCGGCGGAAAGAGTCCGGGGAGATCTCGAGACGAGACGCCTAGAGCAGGCACAGCAGAGCGTCCCTTCCCCTCACGCCACGCAGCCACTCGGAAGGGATACCGCCTACGCCGAAGCGGGCACCTAGGAGCGCCCCGGCGACCGCGCCGTTGGTGTCGGCGTCCCCCCCAAGGCGTATCACGCCCTCGAGTCCCGGAC
>Ga0136640_10000975_pt1 | contig 11257 bp, 11 predicted proteins | sample AntDrymUQ8642106_2_FD_105498 | JGI IMG/M metagenome (GOLD analysis project Ga0136640, IMG submission 105498) | Polar desert sand microbial communities from Dry Valleys, Antarctica - metaG UQ864 (21.06) | ecosystem: Environmental > Terrestrial > Soil > Desert | place: Antarctica: Dry Valley...
GGTGCCGCCGTAGGCGTCGTCGGGCACCAGCACGTGGTCGCCGGGCCGGTTGAGACGGAGCAGGGCGTCCTCGGCCGCCAAGCCGGATGCGAAGGCGAACCCGGCCGACGCTCCTTCGAGGACGGCGAGGTGGGCCTCGAGCGCGGCGCGGGTCGGGTTACCCGACCGGGCGTATTCGAAGCCGGCGACGAGACCACCGACGCCGGTCTGCGCGTAGGTGGTGGCGAGGTGGATGGGCGGCACCACCGCGCCGGTGGCGGGGTCGGGGGCGCCGGCGCCGTGCACCGCACGCGTCGCGAAGCCCAGGTGGGGGAGGCGGGCGGGTTCGACCATCAGGCACCGCCCTCGCCGGCCGGGTCGCCCGGCGTGGTGCCGGCCCGGGCAGCGAGGGCGCCGAGCACGTCGGCCCGGCTCACCACGCCGATCGGGTGGCCGCCGTCGAGCACAAGCACGGCCGGTGCCGCCTCGAGGCGGGCGACGGCGATGTCGAGGGCCTCGCCCACCCCGACCGTCGGGAGGGCCGGGCCCATGACCTCGGCGACGGGCCGGTCGAGCATCTCGGGACGGGCGAACGCCGAGGAGAGCAGGTCACGCTCGGTGACCGCGCCCACCACCTCGGCGAGCACGACCGGGGGCTCGTGCTTGACCACCGGCATCTGGCTGACGCCGTACTCGCGCAGGATGTCGATGGCCTGGCGCACCGTCTCCTCGGGGTGGGTGTGGACCAGGTCGGGAATGTCGCCGCTGCGCCGTCTGAGCAGCGCGCCGACGGTGGCCCCGGTGCCCCGGATGAAGCCATGGTCGGCCATCCACCGGTCGTCGAACAGCTTCGACAGGTACCCGCGCCCCGAGTCGGGGATGTGCACGACCACCACGGCGTCAGGGGGGAGCCCGTCGGCCACTCGCAGGGCGGCGGCGATGGCGGTGCCGCCGGAGCCGCCGATGAGCAGCCCCTCCTCCCGGGTGACGCGGCGGGCGGTGGCGAAGCTCTCGGCGTCGCTCACCGCTTCGATGCGGTCGGCCACCGTCGGGTCGTAGGCGGCCGGCCAGAAGTCCTCACCGATGCCTCGACCAGGTAGGGCCGCCCCGTGCCGCCGGAGTAGACCGAGCCCTCCGGGTCGGCCCCGATCACCTGGATGGCCGGGTTCTGCTCCTTCAGGTAGCGCCCGATGCCCGAGATGGTGCCGCCCGTGCCCACCCCGCACACGAAGTGGGTGACGCGCCCGGCGGTCTGCGCCCAGATCTCGGGGCCGGCGGTGTCGTACTGCGACCGGGGGTTGTCGGGGTTGCTGTACTGGTCGGGCTTCCAGGCGCCGGGGATCTCGGTGACCAGGCGGTCGGACACCGAGTAGTAGCTGCGGGGATCGTCGGGGGCGACCGAGGTGGGACAGACGTGGACCTCGGAGCCGTAGGCGCGGAGCTGGGCGATCTTGTCGAAGGCGACCTTGTCCGGGCAGATGAACACGCAGCGGTAGCCCTTGCGGGCGGCGACGATGGCCAGCCCCACGCCGGTGTTGCCGCTGGTGGGCTCGACGATGGTGCCGCCGGGCCGCAGGCGTCCGTCGGCCTCGGCGGCGGTGACCATGGCGAGGGCGGGACGGTCCTTGGACGAGAAGCCGGGATTGTAGAGCTCGAGCTTGGCCACCAGATGGCAGTCGACATCGTGTGCGGTGCGATCGAGGCGGACCATCGGCGTGTTGCCGATCAGGGCGAGCAGGTCGTCGGCCACGTCCATCGGCGGGCCGGGATCGGTCATCGCCAGCACCGGCACGCCGGCCGGCACGTCGACCGCGTCGTCGGTGTGCAGTGACACCGGGAGGCCCCGGCGGTGGAGCTCGCCGGCGACCGGGGCAGCGTCGGCCCCGGCGCCGACGACACCCACGCGGCGGGGCACGTGACCTCGGAGCTCGGCGAGCAGCGCGGTGGGAGGTTCGCCGGCGGGCACGTGCACCGTGCGCCGCGCCCGGGCGGTGAGGCGGGAGGGTGGGGTGGCGGCACCGACGACGACGAGGAGGTCCACCAGCTCAGTCAACTCGCTTCGACGGCGACCCGGGCACTGCCGGCGGCGCGGCGTCGCCGCCGTAATCTTGCACGGCGTCGGCGCGAGCGGCGGACCAGGCGTCGAAGTCGGCGTCGGTCTGCAGGATCACCATGGTGAAGCGGGCGGTCCGGCGGTGGATGTTGCGGTACTGGTGGGGGCGGTCGGCGCGGAACCCGGCGGCGGCGCCGGTGGGGAGCCCGTGGACGAGGCCGTCGACCTCGAGCGTGAGCGTGCCGCCGAGCACGTGGAGCAGCTCCAGCGTGCCGTCGGCGTGAGCGTCGGCCCCGTGGCGATCGCCCGGCTCGAGGCGCCACTCCCAGAGCTCGACGTGGGCGGGCTCGTCGGCGCCGACCAGGAGCTCGCCCACCCCGCCGGCGGCACCGCGCCACAGGGCGATGCCGTCGCCGGCCGCGACGACCCGCACGGTTGGCGCCGCCTCCAACTCCACCAGGCCGGCCAACGAGATGTGCAGCGCCTCGGCCACCTTGCACAAGGTGCCGATGCTGGGATTGGTGCGGGCGGCCTCGAGTTGCACCAGCATCCCCTTGCTCACTCCGGAGCGCGCCGCCAGCGTGTCGAGGCTCCAGCCCCGGGCGGTGCGCAGCCGACGGGTGTTGTGAGCGACGGCGGCCGCCACCGCCTGGGTCTCGGGCATGACGCTGCCTACCGGTCCGGGCGCCGAGCCCGGACCCGATGACCGTCGACCTCGACACCCTCGGCGGTGAGGCGTCGGCGTTGCTCGTCGGGATCGCACGGCGCCAGGCGCCCGTCGCCGTAGACGACCCGCCACCACGGGAGCTCACCGCTGGCGCGAGCCAGCACCTGACCGACGCCGCGAGCGGCGCCGGGTCGGCCGGCCTCGGCGGCCACGTCGCCGTAGCTCACCACGTGCCCCGGCTCGAGTGCGGCCACCACGGTTCGAACCCGCTCGGCGAAGGTCTCCATCGTGGTGCACTCTAGAGAACCTCGTTGTCCAACACACTGACCGGTGCAGTACGATGATCCGTGCGGTCATCTCGACTGCACCACGCACGACCCCTCCCTCATGGCCGCCCTCCTCGCCCTCCTCTCCGCCGCCGCCTACGGCACCGGCGACTTCTTCGGTGGCCTGGCGTCCCGGCGTTCGCCGGTGAGCGGGGTGGTCCTGCGCACCCACGCCGTCGGTCTGGCCCTGCTGGTGGTGGTCGCACCGTTCGCCGGCGGCGTGCTGACCGGCGGCGACGCCGTGATCGGGGTGGCCGCCGGCGTCTCCGGCGGCCTGGCCGTGGCGCTCTTCTACCAGGGGCTCGCCGTCGGCACGATGAGTGTGGTCGCGCCGATCACCGCGCTCCTGGGCACGGCGGTACCCGTCCTCTACGGCCTGGTGCAGGGTGAGCGCCCGTCGATCATCGCCGGTGCGGGCATCGTCCTTGCCCTCGTCGCCATCGCGCTGGTGTCGGCCGAGGACGACGAGGACGGCCGCCGAGGCATCCGGGACCGGCGGGTCATCGGCCTCGCCCTCGCCTCCGGCGCCGGCTTCGGCGTGTTCTTCGTGGTGCTGGCCGAGGCCGGCGACGATGCCGGCCTGTGGCCGGTCCTGGTGGCCCGCCTCGCCTCGGTCGCCCTCTTCGCCCTGCTGGTGCGCAGCCGCTTCACCGTCTCTCGCCCCCTCGGCGCCGGAACCTGGCGCCTGGCGGTGCTCGCCGGTGTCCTCGACGTGGTCGCCAACGCCGCCTACGTCTTCGCCACCCGCGAGGGGCTGCTGTCGGTCGTGGCCGTGCTCACCTCCCTCTACCCCGCCGGCACCGTCGTGCTCGCCCGCCTCTTCCTCGCCGAACGACTGTGCCCGCCGCAGCGCGTCGGCCTCGGCCTCGCTGCGGTGGCGGCCGTCATGGTGGCGGCGGCGTAGCCCGCGGCCCGCCCAGCGGCGTCAGAGGGTCTCGCCGGGGGCGGGAAGGTCGGCGGGCTCGAGGGTGACGAGGACGTCCTCGGTGACCGGGGCGGTGGCCTTGGCGAGGCGGCTGGCCTGGCGGGAGACCGCCGTCTCGAACAGGTTGCGGGCCAGGCGGCCGTTGCCGAAGCCGCGCTCGCGGGGGACGGCGTCGAACCACGCCGTCGTCGCCGCCCGTGCCGATTCCGACAGCTCGTAGCGGTGCTTCTCGCCCATCAGGGTGAAGATGGCGAGCAGCTCGTCGGTCGTGTAGTCGGGGAAGTGGATCGACTTGGGGAAGCGCGACCGCAGGCCGGGGTTGGCCTCGACGAACACGGCCATCTCCTCGGGGTAACCGGCGACGATGACCACCAGGGCGTCGCGGCGGTCCTCGACCAGTTTCACGATGGTGTCGATGGCCTCCCGGCCGAAGTCGTTGCCGCCGCCGCGCACCAGGGCGTAGGCCTCGTCGACGAGCAGCGTGCCGCCGTCGGCCTTGTCGAACACCTCGCGCACCTTGATGGCGGTCTGGCCGACGAAGCCGGCCACGAGCTGGGAACGGTCGGTCTCCACCAGGTGGCCCTTGTCGACCACGCCGAGGGTGCGGTAGAGCTGCGACAGCACCCGGGCCACCGTGGTCTTGCCGGTGCCGGGGTTGCCGGTGAACACGAGGTGGCGGCTCTGCTCGACCACGGGCAGGTCGAGCTCGCGACGGAGACGCTCGACGTGGGCGAGGTCGACGAGGAGCTGCACCTCGCGCTTCACACCGTCGAGGCCGATGAGGGCGTGGAGCTCGGCCAGGAGGTCTTCGATGGTCCGCTCCGGCGGGAGCTCGACCTCCTCGTCGTCCTCGGCGGGCGGGCCGCCGGCGGTGGCGGCGGCCGGGGTCGCGCCCGGCGCTGGGCGGGCGTCGGCGATGGCGTCGAGGAGGCGGCCCCGGAAGCGCTCGATGGTCTCCAGCTCCTCGCGTGAGGGGTGGAGGTCGACGGCCGCCACCGCGAAGGCGATGTCCATGGCCCGCTCGTAGTAGGTGCGGGCGTGCGCGGTGCCTTCCCGGCCGTCGGCGCCGAGCAGCAGCTCGAACAGCGTGGACGGTGCGTCGAGGGTGGCCCGCTTGCCGCTGACCAGGCCGGCGGCGCGCAGGGCGGCCGGTGTCGCCCGCGCCAGTGAGGTGGGCAGGTGGGGCCCGCACGCCTCGACGAGGGCCCGCAGCTCGTCGTCGGTGTGGCGCTCGTCGGCGTCGATGAACGCGCACACCAGCGTGGTGGCCTCGACGGCGACGTCCTCGCGGAGGCGCCGGGCGTCGACACCGGCGACCCTGCCGCCCAAGCCCTCCACCACCGGCGCCAGGTCCTCGACGAAGCGGCGCACCGGGTCCACGAGCGCGCCGGCCATGCGGCGGAGCCTCGCACATCGAGCGCACCCATCTATCGTTGACACCGATGCCCGTGGCCGACACCCCGCCCCCCACCCCCGCCCCGCTCGCCGAGCTCGGCCGCCGGGCGAAGGCGGCCAGCCGGGCGCTGGCGACGTCGTCGACCGAGGCGCGCGACGCCGCCCTGCACGCCGCCGCCGACCTGCTGGTCGAGCGCACGGGCGACGTGCTGGCGGCCAACGAGGTCGACGTGGCCCGAGCCGAGGCGGCGGGCACGTCAGCGACGGTGGTCGACCGGCTGCGCCTGACCGCCGCCCGGGTCGAGGCGATGGCCGCCGGCCTGCGCCAGGTGGCGGCGCTGGCCGATCCCGTCGGCGAGGTGGCCGACGGCTGGGTGCGCCCCAACGGGCTGCGGGTCGAGCGCCTGCGGGTGCCCCTCGGCGTGGTGGCGGTCATCTACGAGAACCGCCCCAACGTCACCAGCGACGCCTTCGGCCTGTGCCTCAAGTCGGGCAACGCCGCCTTCCTGCGCGGCAGCTCGGGGGCGATCACGTCGAACACAGCCATCGCCGCCGTGCTGCGCGAGGGGGTGGCCAAGGCCGGCCTGCCCGAGGACGCCCTCGTACTGGTCGAGGACACCAGCCGGGAGGCGGCCGTCGAGTTCATGCAGCAGCGGGGCGCCATCGACCTGCTCGTGCCGCGGGGCGGGCCGTCGCTCATCGCCTCGATCCTCGAGCACGCCACCGTGCCGTTCGTGATCGACGGCGACGGCAACTGCCACGTCTACGTCGACGCCTCCGCCGACCTCGACCGCGCCCGGGCCATCGCGGTGAACGCCAAGACCCAGCGGCCGTCGGTGTGCAACGCCGCCGAGACCCTCCTCGTCCACGAGGCGGTGGCCGACGCCTTCCTGCCCTTGGTGGCCGCCGACCTCGACGGCGTCGAGTTGGTGGGCGACGAGCGCACCCGGGCCGTGCTCGGCGAGGCGCGGGTGGCGGCGGCGAACGATGCCGACTGGGCCACCGAGTTCCTCGACCTCAAGCTGGCGGTCCGGGTGGTCGCCTCCCTCGACGAGGCCATCGACCATGTCACCCGCTACGGCACCGGCCACACCGAGGCCATCGTCACCGAACGCATCGACGCCGCGGACCGCTGGGTGCGCGAGGTCGACGCCGCCGCCGTCGTGGTCAACGCCTCCACCCGATTTGTCGACGGCGAGGAGCTCGGCTTCGGCGCCGAGATCGGCATCAGCACCCAGAAGCTCCACGCCCGCGGCCCCATGGGCCTGCGCGAGCTCACGACCCTGAAGTACGTCATCCGCGGCGACGGTCAGATCCGGCGCTGATCGCAGGCCCCCACGGGGTCAGCGGTCCCCGCCGTCCGGGCGCTCAACGACCACCACCGGCAGCTCGGCGGTGAGCGGATCGACGACGAGGCGTTCGTCGGGGCGGTAGGGGAGCACCGACTCGAGGTAGGAGGCGAGGGCGGTGTCGTTGTCGACCTCGTGGCCCGCCGCCTCGGAGAGGAAGTAGCGGTGCTCGAGCAGCTCGTGGAACAGCTCGGGCGGCTCGAGCCGGCCGCGCAGCTCGTCGGGGACGCCGGCCACGAGGGGCTCGTACACGTCGGCCAGCCACCGGGCGGCGGCCACCGCCAGCGGCGGCTGGGTGCCGGCCCCCCGTTCGAGGTGGGCGGTGAAAGCGGTGATGTCGTTGAGGAGCCGGCGGGCCTGGTTCTCCTGCACGTCGAGGCCGGTGAGGCGACGCAGCTCGCGGGAGTGGTGGCCCTCCTCGACCACGGTGGGGCGGATGCGCAGACGGGGCTCACCGTCGGTGTCGACCGGGTCGGGCCGCTCGATGGAGAGCTCCTCGACGTCGAAGCCGAGCTCGTTCAGGCGTCGGAGCGGTCGAGCTCGGGGCCGCCCTCCCGGCCGTAGAGGTAGCGGTAGGGGAGCGAGTAGTCGAGGTAGCGGGTGACGAGCACCGCCCCCAGTGCCTCGCCGTCAGCGGTGGGGCCGGGCCGGCCGGACACCACCGCCACCGCCTCGACGGGGGGAAGGTGCTCCCCGGCCATGGCGAGCAGGGCGTCGTACTCGCGCCGGGCCGAGGCGAGGTCGGTCTCCTTCAGGGCGTAGATCCGCTCGCCGTAGGCGATGAAGCGCACGACGTGGCAGGCGATGCCCCGGGCCATCTTCACCAACCGGGGATGGTCCCAGGCCGTGAGGGGCAGGTGCCACGGCAGGTCGAGGAAGTCCGGGTGGTCCCCCCGCCGCACGAGCGACAGGGCGGCGGTCACCCGGCCGAGAATAGAACTCGGCTGGCGAAGGCGACCCCTAGGCTGGGATCTCATGGCCGACGCCCACGACGCACCGTTCCGCTTCGAGTCGGTGCAGCAGGTGCGCGACCTGTTGGCGGGCGTCGAGTACCTGGCCGACGCCGGCATCGCCGGCATCGTCCACCTCGCCGACCGGTTGCGCAAGCCGGTGCTGGTCGAGGGCCCGGCCGGGACCGGGAAGACCCAGCTGGCCAAGTCGGTGGCCGAGATGAGCGGCGCCCGGCTCATCCGGCTCCAGTGCTACGAGGGCCTCGACGAGTCCAAGGCCCTCTACGAGTGGAACTACAAGAAGCAGCTGCTGCGCATCCAGGCCCAGCGCCTCGCCGAAGGCGACGGCGCCAGCTGGTCGGAGATCGAGGAGGACATCTTCGGCGAGGACTTCCTGCTCGAGCGCCCGCTCCTGGAGGCGATCCGCAGCCCCGACCCTGTGGTGCTCCTCATCGACGAGGTCGACCGGGTCGAGGTCGAGACCGAGGCCCTGCTGCTCGAGATCCTCTCCGACTACCAGGTCTCCATCCCCGAGCTGGGCACGGTCGAGGCCACGCAGATCCCGCTCGTGTTCCTTACCTCCAACAACACCCGCGAGCTCTCGGAGGCGCTGAAGCGCCGGTGCCTCTACCTGCACATCGACTACCCCGACATGGAGCGCGAGCGCCAGATCGTGCGCACCAAGGTGCCGGAGGTGGGCGAGCACCTGGCCGACCAGATCACGCGGGTGGTGCGTTCCATCCGCCAGCTCGAATTGAAGAAGTCGCCCTCGGTGTCGGAGACCCTCGACTGGGCCCGCACCCTCGTGCTGCTCGGCATCACCCACGTCGACGCCGCCGTGGCCAGCGACACCGCCAACATCCTGCTCAAGTACCAGAGCGACATCATGAAGGCCCAGAAGGAGTTCGCCAACAACGGCACCGAGGGCGCCGACCTCCCCGCCTGGAAGAAGAAGTAGCGCTATGGCGGAGGAGGTTCGGGAGGCCCTGCGCGGCGAGCCGCTGGTGGAGCTCCTTGCCGGGTTCATCGTGGAGCTGCGCAACGCCGGGTTGCCGGTGAGCCTCACCGAGAACCTCGACGCCATGGCCGCGGTGACCCACATCCCGATCGAGGACCGCCACGCGTTCAAGTACGCTTTGGCGGCGACGCTGGTGAAGAACAACGCCCACTGGCGGGCGTTCGAGACGGTGTTCGAGGTGTACTTCTCGTTGCGGGGCAAGCGCTACACCGTCGGCGACGAGGGCGGGGTGAGTGGACCCGGGGAGCTCGACGACGATCTCGACGACCTCATGGGTCAGCAGGGCGAGGGAGCCGAGGGCGGCGGCGGGGGCGGCGGCGAGGCGATGACGCCCGAGGAGCTCGCCGAGATGCTCTACAAGGCGCTGCTCGAGGGCAACGACGCCATGCTGCGCGCCGTGGCCCGCCAGTCGGTGCGCCGCTACGCGGGCATGGAGCCGGGCCGCCCCGTCGGCGGCACCTACTACCTCTACCGCACGTTGCGGAACCTGGGCCTCGAGGACCTCCTCGAGAAGCTGATGGAGCAGCGCCGGGCCGACGACGAGGCCCCGCTGGAGGGCCTCGAGGAGCGCCTGGCGCGCGACGACTACGAGGCCCGCATCGACCGCCTGCGCAAGGAGGTCGAGGCCGAGATCCGCCGCCGCCTGGTGGCCGATCGCGGGGTGGAGGCCATGGCCCGGACGCTGCGCAAGCCGCTGCCCGAGGACATCGACTTCATGCACGCCAGCCGCGAGGAGCTGGCGATGCTGCGCAAGGCGCTCTACCCCCTGACCCGTCGCCTGGCGGTGCGCCTGGCCCGCAAGCGCCGCCACGGGCGCAAGGGTCCGCTCGACTTTCGCAGCACCGTGCGCCACTCGCTGTCCTACGGCGGCGTCCCCGCCGAGCCGAAGCTCAAGTATCCCCGTCCGGCCAAGCCGGAGATCTTCGTGATCGCCGACGTCTCGGGCTCGGTGGCCGCCTTCGCCCGCTTCACGCTGCACCTCGTCTACGCCATCGGCGCCCAGTTCTCCAAGGTCCGCAGCTTCGTGTTCATCGACGGCATCGACGAGGTGACCCGGTTCTTCGACGGCGTCGACGACATCGCCGAGGCCGTGCACCGGGTCAACACCGAGGCCGACGTGGTGTGGGTCGACGGTCACTCCGACTACGGCCACGCCCTCGAGGTGTTCTGGGAGCGCTGGGGCAAGGAGATCAGCCCCAAGACCTCGGTCATCATCCTCGGCGACGCCCGCAACAACTACCACGCCACCCAGAGCTGGGTGGTCAAGGAGATCCAGCACCGGGCCCGCCACGTGTTCTGGCTGAACCCCGAACCCCGCAGCTACTGGGACACCGGCGACTCCATCGTCGGCGAGTACGCCGTCCACTGCGACGGCGCCTTCGAGTGCCGCAACCTGCGCCAGCTCGAGGCCTTCGTCGACAATCTCGTGTAGGCGTACCTGTCCGGATCGGGTCGATCTTTCCCAGCGCCGGTCTCGGTGCGGCGTCAGTCGTCGTCGGCCCCGGCCTGCGGGTCGCGGCGGAGCAATGACGCGGTGCGGACCAGGCCGGTGTTGCTGAACGCCTGGGGGGTGTTGCCGAGGTGGCGACCGGTGCCAGGGTCGATCATCTCGGGGAGTAGGCCGACGTCGCTGCGCAGGGTGAGGAGGCGCTCGAACATCGCTCGCGCCTCCTCCGGGCGGCCGATGAGGTGGAGGGCGTCGGCCATCCAGAACGAGCACAGGAGGAAGGCGCCCTCGCCCGGGGGGAGGCCATCGACGCCGGCCGAGGTGCGGTAGCGGTGGATGAAGTCGCCGGTGCCGAGCTCCCGCTGCACGGCGTCGACGGTGGCGACGATGCGGGGGTCGGTGGGGGGCAGGAAGCCGTCGAGGGCGAGGACGAGCAGGCTGGCGTCGAGCTCGGCGGTACCCGGGTGCTGCACGAACACGCCGCGATCGTCGACGCAGTTGGCCAGCACCCAGGCGTGGATCTCGGCCCGTAGCGCCTTCCATCGGTCGAGGGGGGCCTCGAGCCCCGAGCGCTGCGCCGAGCGGATCGCCCGGTCGACCGCGACCCAGGCCATCACCTTGGAGTGGGTGAAGTCCTGGCGGGGGCCACGGACCTCCCAGATGCCCTCGTCGGGGCGCATCCACGCCCCCTCGACGAAGTCGAGCATGGCCCGCTGCAACGACCACCCGTCGTCGTCGGCGGCGAGGCCCGCCACTGCCGCGGTGTGCAGGGAGTCGAGCACCTCGCCGTAGACGTCGAGCTGGAACTGCGTCGCCGCCGCGTTGCCCACCCGCACCGGCGGCGAGCCCTCGTAGCCGGCGAGCCACGGCACCTCCCACTCGGGTAGGCGCCGCTCACCGCCGAGGCCGTACATGATCTGCAGCTCGGCCGGGTCGCCGGCGACCGCCCGGAGCAGCCAGTCGCGCCAGGCGCGAGCTTCGTCGAGGTAGCCCGAGACCAGGAGGGAGTGGAGGGTGAAGGTGGCGTCGCGCAGCCAGCAGAAGCGGTAGTCCCAGTTGCGGGTCCCGCCGAGCTCTTCGGGCAGCGACGTGGTGGCGGCGGCGACCAGCCCTCCGGTGGGCCCGTAGGTGAGGCCCTTCAGCACGAC
>Ga0136640_10000976_pt1 | contig 11253 bp, 11 predicted proteins | sample AntDrymUQ8642106_2_FD_105498 | JGI IMG/M metagenome (GOLD analysis project Ga0136640, IMG submission 105498) | Polar desert sand microbial communities from Dry Valleys, Antarctica - metaG UQ864 (21.06) | ecosystem: Environmental > Terrestrial > Soil > Desert | place: Antarctica: Dry Valley...
ACTGGAATAATTTGCGATTTGCGATTTGCGATTTGCGATTGATTAAGAGAGCAAACTGCAATTTAGATTTTTGATGCTTTGAATTTTCACTCGACTTTCATCACGCAAAATCGCAAATCGCAAATCGCAAATCGCAAATCCCTTGAACTATTTTAATTATTTTTCCGAAATCGAAGAGCTTTTCATTCGCCGTCGCGGGCGTAATTTGCTTTTGTCGCCGCTCGACTGGGCGTTGATTGAAACTTGGCAGGAGCGTAAAGTTCCGCTTCACATTATTCTGCGCGGGATCGAAAAAGTTTTCGACGGCGTTGACAAACAACCGGCGCGCAACCGCACCGTCAAAAGTCTGCTTTACTGCAAAGAGGAAATCGAAGGGCAATACGCCGAATGGCTCGAAAGGCAGGTCGGCAAAAACGGCGCGGGAGAAACTCAAAGTTCAAAAATCGAAAGTCAAAGTTCCGACGCGGAAGAATCGTCATCATCAAAAAGCGAGCTTTTCTCCGATGAAGCGATTGCCGCGCATCTGGAAAAAGTTTCGCTCGACATAAAATCCGCACACCGTAAAGCCGGAGACGATTTGCAGACGACTCTGGAAAAAGTTACGAATCGCCTCGCGGAACTCAAACGCCAATCGCACGCGGCGGAAAAGCTGGAAGAGTCTCTGGAAAAACTCGACGCGCTGATTGATGAAAGCCTGCTGCAAAGTTTTGAAACCGAACGGTTAAAAGGCGAAATCGAAAAACAAATCGCTTCGTATAAAACAAAAATGGAAGCGGCGGTTTACAACCGAACTTTTGATTTAATGCTGCTCAAACGCCTGCGCGAACAGGCGGAAATTCCGCGTCTGAGCTTGTTTTATTTGTAAATTAACTTTGAAAAAAACAGATCAAATCATCGAAATTTCAATCGAGAAAATCGTGCCGAACGGTTTCGGTCTGGCGTTCGCCGAAAATATGACCGTGTTCGTGTCGCTTGCCGCGCGAGGCGACCGGCTTCGCGTCCGCGTCAATCAATTAAAAGGCAAAACCGCGTTTGCCGAAATCCTCGAAATTCTTGAGCCTTCGCCCGACAGAACCGCGCCGCGCTGTCCATACTTCGGACGCTGCGGCGGCTGCGATTTTCAGCAGTTGAATTACGCGGCGCAGCTCGAAGCGAAAGTCGGCATCGTTCGAGATTGTCTGACGCGCATCGGACAAATAAACTACGAACGGGAAATTCCGATCATCGCCAGCCCGAACGATTACGAATATCGCGCCCGCGCCCAATGGCACGTTGACACGCGGCGGGAAAAAATCGGTTATTTTCAAAGAAAATCGCACGACATTATTGACGTTGAAGTTTGCCCGATTCTCAAACCCGAACTACAGGAACTTTTAACCGAACTGCGCGAAACGATTGTCTGGGAAAGTTTTTGGAGCGAGATGGTCGAAATCGAATCGGCGACCGCGAGCGGCGAAGTTTCCGTCTACTCGGCGGAAATAATCGAGCCGACCGAAGAGATTTCTTTCACGGCAAACGGCGAAACATATCTGCACGACGCGACGAGTTTTTTTCAGGGCAATCCGTTTTTAATCGAAGCGTTAATCGAGGCGGCTTTAGGCGGCGCGGCGGGCGAAACCGCGATTGATTTATACTGCGGTGTCGGACTTTTTACATTACCGCTGGCGCGTGCGTTTCAAAAAGTTGTCGGTGTTGAAGGTTATGACAAAGCAATTGATTACGCCGAAAAGAACACCGAAAACGCGCGTCTCGCAAACATCAAATTTCACCGCGAAAACGTCGGCGATTGGTTAAAAGAAAATGCGGAAAATACGAAAAATCTCGATTTCCTTCTTCTCGATCCGCCGCGTTCCGGCACGGAAAAGGAAACCGTCGAAGGCATTCTGAAATTACAGCCAAAGCAGATTTCCTATGTTTCCTGCGAACCTGCGACGCTTGCCAGAGATTTGAAAATCTTTTGTGAAAACGGTTATTTAATCGAATCAATCGTCGCGCTTGATTTGTTTCCGCAAACTCATCACGTCGAAACGGTGGTTAGACTAAGTGCGAAAAATTAGACCGCTGATAACGCGGATTTAACGGATTGTCACAGATTTTAATAAATTATTCGCGTAAATCCGTGCTATCCGCGTTCTGTTAAAACTCGATCCTTCGCCCGTAAATTTCCGTTAAATGGTTTAGTTTTTCCGCCGTCGCTTTAGAAAAATCTTTTTCCCGGCAACGCCAATTCCAGTTGCCCGAATTGGTCGCGGGCAGATTCATTCGCCCCTCATTTCCTAAACCGAGAACATCCTGCATCGGCACAATCGCCGTGTCCGCCGCCGAAGCCAAAGCCGCGCGAATGAAATCCCAATGAATCTCGCGCCCGTCGCTGTGCAAATATTTCAAACAAAATTCGCGCTCGCGCTTGTTCGCCGCCGCGAACCAACCGGCAACCGTGTCGTTGTCGTGATTGCCCGTATAAACTACCGCGTTACGGGCGAAGTTGTGCGGCAGATACGGGTTGCGCGCGTCGCCGCCGAAAGCGAAAAGCAAAATTTTCATTCCGGGAAAATTGTTTGAGTCGCGCAGATGTTCGACCTCCGGCGTTATTACGCCCAAATCTTCCGCCATCATCGCCCGGTCGCCGAGCGCGTGCCGGACGGCGGAAAATAATTCCGCGCCCGGCGCGGAAACCCAACGCCCGTTCACCGCCGTTTTGTCCGCGCCGGGAACTTCCCAGCACGCCTCGAAGCCGCGAAAATGGTCAATGCGAACAACATCAACCGTTTGAAAAACGAAACGCAGACGCGCAATCCACCAGCGAAAATTATCCTCGCGCATTTGTTCCCAGTCATAAATCGGATTGCCCCAAAGCTGCCCGGTTTTCGAGAAATAATCTGGCGGAACACCTGACACGACCGAAGGCTTTCCGTCGGCGTTCAACTTAAACTGTGACGGCTCGCGCCAGACATCGCACGAGTCGAGCGCAACGAAAATCGGCACGTCGCCGATGATTTTCACGCCGCGCTCGTTGGCGTATCGTTTCAACTCGAACCACTGTTTGAAAAAAAGAAATTGATAAAACTTTTGGGCGAAAATCTCTTCATCCAAATCCGTCCGCGCTTCGTCCAACGCTTCCGGTTCGCGCAACCTGACGGGCGCGTCCCATTCCTGCCACGATTTTTGATTATTTGCCAATCTTAATGCCTGAAACAGCGCGTAATCTGCGAGCCAAAATTCATTATCGCGGCAGAAATTGTGAAACGCTTCGGCGACGTTTTGGTCATCGGTTTGCCGGAAACGGGCGAAAGCCTTTTTGAAAAGGTCTTTTTTATATTCGATAACCTTTCCGAAATCAACGCGGTCAAGCGAGAATTTTAATTTCCCGCTAATTTCTTTCGCCGTCAAAAATCCGTCTTCGACAATTTTCTCCGGCGAGATTAAAACCGTGTTGCCCGCGAACGCCGAAAAGCCGGAATACGGCGAATCGCCGTAACCGGTCGGACCGAGCGGCAAAATCTGCCAGTAAGTTTGTCCGGCTCGCGCGAGGAAATCCACAAATTTATACGCCTCATTGCCGAAATCGCCGATGCCGTATTTGCCCGGCAGCGATGTCGGGTGCAGCAGAATGCCGCTCGTTCTTGGAAAATTCATAGCTCTTTTTCTATTGGCTTATATTTATGCTTTCGTTAATTTGAAGGACTTTTATCTTATCCGACAAATTCATTTCAATCGCCTTTTCTTTCAGCAGACGCAGCGGCTCGCCCGCCGGCTCGTCCGCCAAATCGAAACGCCCGAAGTGCATCGGAATCAGCACGTCGGCTTTGGCATCAACAAAACCCTGAAACGCTTCCGGCGGCGAATTGTGATTCGGGTGCATAAACCACAGGGGTTTATACGCACCGATACCGATGAGAAAATAATCAATCTTCGGAAACAGCGCGGACAATTCTTTATAATGCCCGCCGTAACCCGAATCGCCGCTGAAATAAACGGTCTTGTCCGCGCCTTGAATGACAAATCCGCCCCACAGACGTTCGTTCGTATCGAAAAGACCGCGCCGACTCCAATGGCGAACGGGAAGAAAAAAGATTTTTACATTGTCCTGCGGCAGAGAAAATCGCTGATACCAAGCTGCCGTTTGCATTTCGGTTGAATCGGCTTTCCAATCGTTCAGCAAGTTTTCCATTCCCAAACCGGCGAGAATTTTCGCGCCGGGAAATTTTCCGGTCAATTGTTTAATCGTCGCTTCATCGCAATGGTCGCGGTGGTCGTGCGAAATCAAGATGTAATCAACCTTTTTTAATTTATCAATCGGCGACGGCACGTTAATCATCGGATTGACAAACGACGGTGCGCCGAAAACCGGGTCGAGCAGAATGTTAACGCCGTCCAATCGCACGAAAAACGCGGCGTGTCCGAGCCATAAAATTCCATTCTGTTCGCTCTGTAAAAAATCCGTCGGGTCTTTGACTTCGAGCCGCGCCGTGTCCGCCTGTTTTTCCTGTTTCTGCGGTTTCGCGCCGAACTGCCATTTCAGCAAATCAACCGTCGAAGGCAGATAGGGAAATTCCGCGTTGACGAATCTGCCTTTTCGGTCAACCGGCGTTCCTTGCCAATCAATTTTGATAGTCGGGAGATTTTCGTTTTTGACGTATTTTTCAATCACCGCTTTATCCTGCTCGCTCCAAAAAATTATCGCCCCTAAAATTATCAGCAAAACAATCAATACCGACGCGCCGATTTTGATTGTTTTGAGCAGACGCTTTTTCATAGCATTAGAATATAATGCACGACCGTCGCGGTAAAGACGAACGAATGTTGCAAGTGCCTTTAGACGATTTCCAAACTTTTTCCCGTTCCCGTCGTTTAAACTTGTAACCTTTTGAGGTTGAATTATAGAAGATAACTATTTAAAGTTTTAAATTATGCCGAAAAAAGATTCATCAGCCGCCGCCCCGGAAAAATACTCGGTGCGGTGTCGTTACTGCGGGCAGAAAAACTCAGTCCGCGAAGATTATCAAAACAATGAAGCCGTGTGCGGACGCTGCCGGCTTCCTTTATCAAATGCGGCGCATAAAAAGTTTCCCGATTTGAGCAAACACGATTACGTGCATCCGCTCGACAGCAAGGCTCTCGCCGCGCTTCGCGCTATTCCGGGCATTGATACCGCTCTCAAAAAACTGCTCGCCGTCACGGGCGAATCGGCTATCAGAGTGCTGTTCACGGCGAGCGCGGTTAAAATTACGCCGCAGCAGTGTCCCGATCTGCACGCCAAACTGCAAATCGCCTGCACAACTCTGGGCGTTGATATGCCCGATTTTTTCATCCAGCAGAACCCGATTGTCAACGCCTTTACGGGCGGCGTGGAGAAACCGATTATCGTGCTCCATACGGGTCTGATCGAACGGCTCAGTGACGAGGAAACTCTGGCGGTCATCGCGCACGAAGTCGGGCATATTCACGCCGAGCATGTGCTTTACCTGACGGCAGCGCAACTGCTTCTCGCGCTCGCGCATATTCCGCTTGCGTCCTTGCCGATTGCCGGAATCATCAAAGATATTTTGTCGGTGACGATGCGCGGCGCGCTGCTCGCGTGGATGCGCCGCGCCGAATTATCGTGCGACCGCGCCGCTCTGCTCGTGACGCAAGACCCGCACGTCATCGGCAGAACGATGATGAAGTTGTGCGGCGGCACGATGGCTTCAAAAATTGATTACGATTTGTTTTTGGAGCAAGCCCGCGAATTTGAGAAAAATTACGACGAGAAGTTTCTCGACAAATTCTGGGCGGATATTTTAACGTCCGGTCTCTCGCATCCGTTTCCCGTCTGGCGCGTTTCGGAAATTTTGAAATGGGTCGAAGACGGTGAATATGCGGACGTGATGAAGAAATAATTTTTAGCCGCAGAGGATTCAGAGAAACACAGAGAGTAAGAATTTATTTGTTTCTTTCTCTTGATTTTCTCTGTGTTCTCGGTGGCTAAATTTTTATTAAAACGATGAGGGCAGTTTATATAAAAGAGTTCGGCGGCGCGGAAAATTTAGAAATCCGCGCGGTTGAAAATCCGCCGAAGCCGACGGGCAAAGAAGTTTTAGTTGCGGTCGAAGCGGCGGCTTTGAACCGCGCCGACATTATGCAGCGCGAAGGTTTTTATCCCGCGCCGAAAGGTTTTCCCGAACGAATTTTAGGTTTGGAATTTGCCGGCGAAGTTGCCGAAGTCGGTGAATCGGCGACGAATTTCAAAATCGGCGACAGAGTTTTCGGCATTACGGCTGGCGGAGCGCAGGCTGAATTTCTTTTGACTGAAGAATCATTACTCGCCCGAATTCCCGTCAATCTGAATTTCACCGAAGCCGCCGCGATTCCCGAAGCCTTCATCACCGCGCACGACGCGATTTACACGCAAGGCAATTTACAAAAAAATGAAACGCTTCTGATTCACGCCGTCGGTTCGGGTGTCGGACTTGCCGCGCTGCAATTAGCGAAAGGGGGAAATATCAAAACCGTCGGAACTTCGCGCACGGCGGATAAACTGGAAAAATGTCGTGAGTTCGGATTGGATTTCGGGATTGTTACCGAAACTGATGCCGTCGGAGCTAATCCGAATTATCTCGCTGAAATTATCAAAGAAAAAACCAGTGGCAAAGGCGCGGATGTTATTTTAGATTTGGTCGGCGCAAAGTATTTCGCGGCAAACTTAGAAAGTCTCGCGCTCAAAGGTCGCCTTATTTTAGTTGGTTTAACGGCTGGCGCGAAAGCCGAATTTAATTTGGGTATGGCTTTGACGAAACGCGCTCGAATCATCGGCACGGTTTTGCGCTCGCGCTCGACGGAAGAGAAAGCCGAAGCGACACGGAAATTTATCGAAGATGTTTTGCCGTTAATCGCCGAAGGGAAAATCAAGCCGAATCTGGATAAAGTTTTTCCGGTTGAAGCTATAAAAGAAGCGCACGAACGTCTGGAATCAAACACGAGTTTCGGAAAAGTCGTTTTGGAATTTTAAGAAGATAATTTCACGCAAAGACGCAAAGGTCGCAAAGAAAAATGCGATTCAATATAAAGGTGGAATATCTAAATTGAATTTCTACAATTTTTACTTTTTACTTTTTACTTTTTCTGCGGCTTCATCGGTGACAATGCACAAACCTGAGGTTTTTTTCGCTTCGAGTTTCTTCAATTCTTTGGCGGCTTCGTCGTAGGTCAAACCGTTCGCCGCGCAAATTTCAAACGTGACGACAGACCAGCGCGGCTCGTTTAATTCGCTTGACAAATTCTTGCCTACAGTAATATCAGCCGCTTTTTTCGGCTTCTTGTTATCTTCTTTTTTCGCTTTCACTTTTACCGAAACTCTAACATAACCCATATCAGTTGTAAAAAGTTTCAAAAATCGGGAAATTTTAGAAATAAAGACGGCGACGAATTAACTTTTAATCTTACAGACTGTTTAGAAACTCAAAATATGAATGTGAAAACTAAAAACATTGCCCGCGAAATACGCCAAAGACGCGAAAATAAAACCGGACTGAAAACGAATTTTCTTTTTTTCGTCTGTTTCGCGTGTTTCGCGGGCAATAAATTTAATTTCCAAACAGGCTCTTAAATGCCGACGACGTGCGTAATTACGCGGTCTTGCCGACGTGCGGGCTTCTGCCTTTGCGCTTTTTACGGCTATAATTTTAAGAGATGAGTTTTAATGAAACAATTTTTCTGACAGGTTTTCCCGGCTTTATCGCCGAACGGCTCGTCGAGCGGCTGGCGCGGCGCGACACGCAATTTTTTCTGCTCGTGCAAAAAGATTTTATCGAAAAAGCGATGCGCGACATCGAGGAAATCGCTCGCCGAATCAACATGCCGGTTGAAAATTTCGCTATTGTCGAAGGCGACATCACGCGAGCAAATCTCGAAATTTCCGAAGAAGATTTGGAAATTATTCTTCGGGAAACAACCGACGTTTATCATCTCGCCGCCATTTATGATTTAGCCGTCAAGAAGGAAATCGCCTATCAAGTCAATGTCGAAGGAACGCGAAACGTCAACGAATTTGTTAGAAAATTGCCGCGTCTGCGCCGCTACAACTATGTTTCGACCTGTTATGTGGCGGGAAAACGGACGGGCGAAATTACGGAAACCGAACTTGAACACGACGCGGGTTTTCGCAATTTTTACGAGGAGACGAAATATCTGGCGGAAGTCGAAGTCGAGAAATTGAAAGGCGAATTGCCCGTCACGATTTTCCGCCCGGCGGTCGTCGTCGGCGATTCGGAAACTGGCGAAACGGCGAAGTATGACGGCATTTATTCGCTGATTCACTATCTGCGGAAAGCCCCGAATTTGCTGCGCTTTGTCAATGTCGGGAACTCGGCGGTCAAGTTAAATCTCGTGCCGGTTGATTTCGTCGTCGAGGGCATCGCGGCGTTGGCGACGGACGAAAATGCCGTTGGAAAAACCCTCGCGCTCGCCGACCCGAATCCTTTGACGACCGAACAGCTTTTCGACGCGATTAGCGAGGCGATGACGAGTAAAAAATCCGTTCTCAAACCGCCGTCGCTCCTTATCGAAAAATCGCTGATGCTGCCGTTTTCGCCCGCCATTTCCGGCTTACCGTTTCCGTCCGTGCCGTATTTTTTCGTGCCGCAAACTTACGACACGCGCGTCGCCGACGAACTGCTCGCGGCGCACAATATCAAATGTCCGGGTTTTACGTCTTATATTGGAAATCTTCTGACATTTGTCGAGGAACATCCGAAGCTGTAGTTTTTCAAATGAAAATTCGTCGTGTCATCAAACGAAATTATAAAAACTTGCAGTTTCAAATCTTTTGGTCAATCATTAACAAAACTTTTCCCGAATGACGAATCAAGAAATAAAATGCGTCGGCGTAGTCGTCAAGCCGAATCACAAGGAAGCGTGGCAAACCGCGTGCGAGCTTTCCGCTTGGCTGGAAAAGCGCAATATAAATTTAATCGGCAAACCGCGCGAAGAAGCCGAACGGCAAGATGCTGCAAAGTGCGGTATCGAAGCGGTCGAACTCGAACGATTTCAAGCCCAAGCCGATTTGATTGTCGTTCTCGGCGGCGACGGCACGATGATTTCGACTGCGCGTTTGATCGGCAGCCGAGAAGTTTTGGTTTTGGGAATCAACTACGGCTCGCTCGGTTATTTGACCGAATTTCGCATTGAGGAAATGTTCGACGCGCTGGAAAACATTCTGGCGGGCGGATACGAAATTGACCGCCGCGTGATGCTCGAAGTCGAACACCGGCGCGACGGCGAAATTTTGGAAACGGGCAGAGTTTTAAATGATGTCGTCATCAACAAATCCGCGCTCGCCCGCATCATCGAGATTGAAGTCGAACTCGATAATCTTTTCGTCAATTCGTTTCGCGCCGACGGTCTTATCGTTTCCACGCCAACCGGCTCGACCGCCTATAATCTTTCGGCGGGCGGACCGATTATTTATCCTTCGATGAACGCCGTCGTGCTGACTCCGATTTGTCCTTTTACATTAACCAACCGCCCGATTGTCGTGCCGGACTCGGCAGAGATAAATCTGCGATTAAAAAATGAAAACGAAGGCGTGGTGATAACGCTCGACGGGCAAATCGGCTATCAGATGAAAACCGGCGACACCGTTTCGATTCGCAAAAGCAAGACGAATTTTAATCTCGTCCAGCCGCCGAACCGGAATTACTTCGACGTTCTGCGGAACAAATTAAAATGGGGAAGGTGAGGTTAAGTGAGAAGGAAAAAGGCAAAAGGTAAAAGTAAAAGCGAAACGGTTTGCCCGGCTGACTATCCGAATAAACTCGGCTGCTCGTCTTCTTTCTCCTCGAAACCTTCGGGCGACCATTGATAAACTTTCAAATCGCAGCGACTTTTCGCGTCAAATTTTACGCCTTCGGCTTCGAGAATCTGCTGCTGAAGATTGACCGGCACAGTCATCTTTCCCGTTGAACACGCGCCCTGCGAATTGATAACGCGCTGCCACGGCGTTTCTTTCGTATCCGCGCCGTGCATCACAAACCCAACGGTGCGCGGCGTGTAGCCCGCGCCCAAAATTCCGGCGATTTGCCCGTAAGTCATCACGCGCCCGACGGGAATTGTACGGACGATTTCATAAACGCGCTCACGATAATTTTTGTCATCTACCTGGTTGTTTTCCATTTGATATTTATAAAATTGTGATGACTGCTTTTCGGTTAAGTTCGACCACCGAACCGTTTTGCAGCGAATGGACGATTAGCAAAAGATTTGCGTCGAAAAGTTTGATTATACGCAATATCACCAAGTAGGTGTTGTATGCAGCCAGTGGAAATTTGTCAACTTTTTGACCGCCTCCGGTTTCGTCAAGTATCGCTTGAATATCTCTTCGACCGCCTTTTCCACTTCCTCATAGCTTTCATAAACTTGGTTCTTCAACTCGCGCCTGAGTTCCTGAAAAAATCGCTCGACCGGATTGAGTTCCGGCGAATATGGCGGCAACAGTTGCTTATCTACCTCGCCGTAGCTGACTCTCTGGCTGCGATGCGCTCCGGCTCCGTCGAGAACCAAAACCGTTTCGGCTTCTACTTCGCCCTGACTTTTCAGCCAGCGGCGAAACTGACGAACGAAAATTGTCATACTCTCAAGTTCCATCGAAGGCAAGATTAAGCCGAACGCTCTGCCGCTCGCCGGATTGACTGCCGCATACAAATAACCGTATTCATAGCCGATGTTCATTCTTCCCGCAGGACGCACACCTTTTGCCGTCCACCGCAAGCCCAAGTTCAGTTCGCGTCCCGAACCGAAACTCGTCCTCAAAATAATCTCTCCGCCCGTTCAACTGACCAAAGTAGTTTTTTTATATGCAGTTTGCTCTTCTTCGGACGTGCGCCGATTGCGCGGACGCGGAACTTTCGCCGTGACTTCCAATCGCTGAAGCAACTTGCTGACATTCGACCGCCCCAAACAAACGCCGAACTGCTCGAAAATGTAGGTTTGCGCTGCGCCTTGCGAGGCAAAGCCGGCTCTTGCCGCCTCGCCGTTGACTTGTGCTTCCTGCTCGTAAGTCAGCTTGCCGCGCTTTATCCGCAAATAATTCAATCGCGCGTAACCTGCCAGCCCTTCCGCCTGATATTTTCGCCAGATTTCGCGCCCGTGTTTATCCGAATAGCCGACCATCTCGCAGGCTTTCCTCAGAAACGGAGTCAAGCCGCTTTTCAAAATCCGTAACAGTTGCAACCGCTTTCGCAGCCGCGGATTTTTCTCTTTATTCTCCAATCCTTTCAA
>Ga0136640_10000977_pt1 | contig 11251 bp, 10 predicted proteins | sample AntDrymUQ8642106_2_FD_105498 | JGI IMG/M metagenome (GOLD analysis project Ga0136640, IMG submission 105498) | Polar desert sand microbial communities from Dry Valleys, Antarctica - metaG UQ864 (21.06) | ecosystem: Environmental > Terrestrial > Soil > Desert | place: Antarctica: Dry Valley...
GATGCGTGCGAACTCTGACTCACGACACTAGATACGCATGCTGCGATCTCAAGGTCGCGGCGCGGCCTTGAGGCGGCGTCACAACTCGGCACCCGGCGCCGGGTGATCTTGCGCTAGCGTCACGCCCCGTGGACGAGCGCGCGCTGAAGTACGAGGGGTTCGACCCCGGCGAGGAGGGGTTGCGCGAAGCGCTGACCTCGACCGGCAACGGCTACTTCTGCGCCCGCGGAACGGCCGAGTGGGAGGACACCGGCGACGTCCACTACGCGGGCACGTACGCGCACGGCCTCTACAACCGCGAGACGACGATCATGGGCGGCCGGCCCGTCCTCAACGAGGACCTCGTCAACCTGCCCAACTGGCTCGTGCTCAAGCTGCGCGTCGAGGGCGAGGACGCGATCCGCGTCGGCAACGTCGAGCTGCTCGAGTACCGCCACGAGTACGACATCGGCCGTGCGATGGTCATCCGGGAACTGCGGTTTCGCGACCGCGGCGGCCGCGAGACGTCGCTGCGCAGCCGGCGCTTCATGAGCATGGCGCACTCCCATCAGGGCGCGATCGAATGGACGCTGACCGCCGAGAACTGGTCGGGCCGCGTCGAGGTCGTCACGGCGCTCGACGGCCGCGTCACCAACGGCGGCGTCGCGCGCTACGGGGACCTCGAGGGACGCCACCTCGACGCCGTCTCACCGCGCACGTTCGGCCCGGAGATCATCGCGCTGCACGTCGAGACGCGTCAGTCGAACATCTACGTCGCCCAGGCGGCTCGCACGCGCGTGTTTCGCGACGCCGAGCAGCTGGACGTCAAGCGCACGCTGTTTCAGGCTGAGGACTACATCCAGCAGGTGCTCAGCATCGACCTGCGCCGGGGCGAGCCCGTCCGCGTCGAGAAGCTCGTATCCCTGTACACCACGCGCGACCGCGCGATCTACGAGCCGCTGACGAACGCCGGCAAGTCGGTCGGGCGCTATCCCGACTTCGCGGAGGCGTTGCAGCGCCACAACCGCGCGTGGGACGAGCTGTGGCGCTCGAGCGACGTCTTCCTGCCCGGCAACGAGCGCGTGCAGCACCTGCTGCGGTTGCACATCTCCCACATCCTGCAGGTCTGCTCGCTGCACACGACCAATCACGACGCGGGTGTCCCGGCCCGCGGCCTCAACGGCGAGGCGTACCGCGGTCACGTCTTCTGGGACGAGCTCTACGTCTTTCGCTACCTCACCTCGCGCCTGCCCGAGATCACCCGGGAGCTGATCATGTATCGCTACCGGCGCCTCGGCGAAGCGCGCGCCGCGGCACGCGAGGCGGGCTACGCCGGCGCGATGTTTCCCTGGCAGAGCGGCAGCGACGGCAGCGAGGAGACGCAGGTGGTGCATCTCAACCCGCTGTCGGGACAGTGGGATCCGGACCTCAGCCACCGCCAGCGCCATGTCAACGCCGCGATCTTCTACAACGTGTGGCAGTACCACCAGGCGACCGGCGACCACGACTTCCTGCGCGACCACGGCGCGGAGATCATGCTCGAGATCGCGCGCTTCTGGAGTTCGATCGCGCACTTCAACCCTGAGCGCGACCGCTACGAGATCCATGGCGTCATGGGGCCCGACGAGTTCCACGAGAAGTACCCCGGCGCAGATGAGAGCGGACTGCGCAACAACGCGTACACGAACATCATGGTCGCGTGGATCTGCGAGCAGGCGCAGGTCGTCCTCGGGCTGCTGACCGAGCGCCGGCGCGACACGCTGCGCGCCAAGCTCGGCCTCACCGACGAGGAGATCGAGACCTGGCAGGCGATGAGCCGCAAGATGTACGTCCCCTTCCACGGCGACGGCATCATCAGCCAGTTCGAGGACTACGACGACCTCGAGGAGCTCGACTGGGACGGCTACCGCGCCAAGCACGAGAACATCCAGCGCCTGGACCGGATCCTGCGCGCCGAGGGCGACGACCCGGACCGCTACAAGCTCGCCAAGCAGGCCGACACCGTGCTGCTGTTCTTCCTGTTCTCGCCCGACGAGATCAGCCGGCTGTTCGAGCGCCTCGGCTACGCGTGGGAGGCCGACAGTGCCCGGCGCAACATCGACTACTACGACGAGCGCACCTCGCACGGCTCGACGCTGAGCTACATCGCCCACGCCGGTGTGCTCGCGCCGATCGATCCCGACCACTCGTGGGAGCGCTTCCTCGTCGCGCTCGAGAGCGACATCGGCGACGTCCAGGGCGGCACGACGAAGGAGGGCATCCACCTCGGCGTGATGGCGGGGACGATCGACCTCGTCCAGCGCGCGTACACAGGCGCGGAGATCCGCGACGGCGTGCTGTTCTTCGCCCCGACGCTGACCGACAAGCTCAACGGGCTGTCCTTTCCCATGCAGGTGCACGGCACGCCGATCCGCGTGACGATCCGCGATGGCGAGCTGACGGTCGTCATCACCGGCGGGTTCAGCCGCGCGATCAAGGTCGGCATAGGCGGCGACGTGCGCGAGGTCGGGGCGGGCGAGCGCTGCACGTTCACGCTCGCGCCGGCGCCGGCGCCGGTGGGACAGGCCAGCAACACCCGAGAGGGGACATGACCATGCAGGACGGTTTTCGCGCAGCGATCTTCGACGTCGACGGCGTGCTCGTCGACTCGCCCCACGAGGCCGCCTGGCGCGACGCCTTCACTGAGCTCATGGAGGGCTCCTGGGCCGACATCCGCGACGAGACGTCGTGGACGCCCGACGCCTTCACGGCGAAGGTCTACCAAGAGGTTCTCTCGGGCAAGCCGCGCATGGCCGGCGCGATGGGCGCACTCGAGTTCTTCGGCGTGCCCGATCCGCAGTCCCGCGTCGACGCGTACGCCGACCGCAAGCAGGAGATGGTCGTCGAGCTCATCGAGGCCGGCAAGTTCTCGGCCTATCCCGACGCGTTGCGCTTCGTGATCGCCGTCAAGGGCGCCGGGATGAAGATCGCCGCGGCCTCCTCGTCGAAGAACGCCGGCCTCTTCCTGCGCCAGATCCGCCTGGACAGCTTCGCCGAGGAGGAGGGCCTGTCGCCCGACTGGATGACACCCGGGCTGACCCTGCTGGACTCCTTTGACGTCGACATCTCCGGCCGCGAGTTCGCGCAGGGCAAGCCGCACCCGGAGATCTTCCTCACGGCCGCGCAGGAGCTCGGCATCGAGCCCGCCCACGCGTTCGTCATCGAAGACGCCGAGTCGGGCATCCAGGCGGCCAAGGCCGGCGCCTTCGCCGCGCTCGGCGTCGCGCGCCACGACGACGAGGCGCTGCTGGCCGGCGCGGACGCCGACATCGTCGTCACCAGGCTCGACGACGTGTCGCTGGAAGGGCTCGCCGAGGGGCGCCTCGAGCGGCGCGCGGACTGACGCCGCGTGCCCGCATGTAGCGCAATCCGCGGACGTCGCGCCGCGTTTGTCACAATGACGGGCCGCGCGCATCGCCGTGCGCGCTCTCAGCAAGCGACTTAAGGACTTCCGTCAGTGGCAAAGCAGCGCAACCGTGGCAAGCCCACGCGCCGACGTGACAAGAAGGGCGGCCCCGGTACCGGCCGGCGCAAGCCGTGTCCGTACTGCAAGGACAAGGTCGAGCAGGTCGACTACAAGGACACGGCTGTCCTGCGCAAGTTCATCTCCGAGAAGGGGAAGATCCGCTCACGGCGGATCACCGGCGCCTGCCGCCGTCACCAGAGCCAGATCGCCCGTGCGGTCAAGCGCGCCCGTGAGCTGGCGCTGCTGCCCTACGTCAACGAGGGCGGCCGTGACGACACCGAGCGCGAGGGTGGGCGTGGCGGACGCCGCGGTCGCGACTAGGAACCACTGATGCCTTCAGCAATCCTCATGCAGGACGTCGAGCATCTCGGCGAGCGCGGAGCCGTCGTCGACGTCTCCAAGGGCTACCTGCGCAACTACCTCATGCCGCGCAAGCTCGCCCAGCCCGCCACGAAGGGCGCGCTCGACGAGGCCAAGCGCCGCGCCGAGACGACCGACCGTGCCACGCAGGCGATCGTCGCGAAGGCCAAGGAGGATGCCGAGATCCTCAGCCGCACCGTGCTGACGATCAGCCAGCAGGCCGGCGACGACGGACGCCTCTTCGGCTCGGTGACCAACCAGGACATCGCGGACGCCATCGAGGAAGCCCGCGGCGTCAAGGTCGACCGCCGCAAGATCCACCTCGAGGAGCCGATCAAGAACGTCGGCACCTACGTCGTCGTCGTCGAGGTCGCCGAGGGCGTGACGGCCTCGGTCAAGACGATGGTCGTCGAGCGCACCTGAGCATCAGCTCGCTGCTGCCGCTGGCAACGCTGGCGGACACGATCTGGAGCGCCGTCGGGGTAGCCGGCGGCGTTGCCGGCATCGCGGTGCTCGTGTGGGCGGGCCGCAACGGCCACGTCGATCGCGACGCCGAGGACGCGGCGCGCGACTTCTACACCGAGCACGGGCGCTGGCCCGACGAGCCTGTCTGAGTCTGCATCCTGGGTACGATGATCTCTTCATGGCCACCACGGAGTTCACGGGTGAAGTCGTCCGGCTCGCGCTGCTGGCGGCGACCGCATCGGCGATCCGCGATCACCAGTTCACCGACTGCGATGTTCACGGGCCGGCCGTCGTGTTCGGTGGGGACTTCGTGCACACGAGCTTCGATGGCGAGGCAGACAGCCTGATCTGGGAGCTGGCTCCCTCGCAGCAGGGCGTCATCGGGGCGATTCTGCTGGAGAACTGCCGGTTCGTCGGTTGCCGCTTCCACAAAGTCGGGATCATCGCCGCGGCCGGCGAGGCCGAGGCCACCCGCAGGGCGATTCGCGGCGAGGAGTAGACCAGGAAGACGCGCGTGCCGGCGTGGGCAAGGAATACTCGTCCGCGCCATCTGCGAACATACGTTCGTGAAGAAGTTCTTGTCGCAGCGTGCGGGTACTTCGCGCCGGGGCCTCCGTGGCGACGCCGAGGGAGACCTAGGCTGCTGATCTCGTGAGCACCCATCCCGACTCCCCGCCGCGCCCGCCCGCGACGATCGCCACCGGCGTCGCGCCGCCGCACTCGCTCGAAGCCGAGCAGTCGGTGCTCGGCGGCATCCTGCTGTCCGATCGTGCGATGTACGGGCTCGTGATCGAGGAGGGCCTCAAGGCCGAGGACTTCTACCGCGACCGCCATCGCCTGATCTACACGTCGATGCTCACGCTGTACCGCGAGAGCGAGCCGATCGACGTGCTGACCGTCTCCGAGCACCTGCGCTCGACGGGCGATCTCGACCAGGCCGGCGGCAAGGCGGCGATCGACGAGCTGACCGGCGGGGTGCCGGGGCTCGGCGGCATCCGCCGCTATGCGCAGATCGTGCGCGAGCACGCGCTCATGCGGCGGCTGCTGAGCACGACGTACGAGATCCAGGCGTCGGTGCTCAACCACGCCGCCGCGCCACGCGACCTCGTCGAACAGGCCGAGCGGGCGATGCTCGAAGTCGCTCACGACGACCGCCAGAAGGACTTTCGCACGATCGACGAGATCCTCGACGACGAGCTGCGCAAGATGGAGAAGCTCTCGCGCGAGGGCACGTCATTGACCGGCACGCCGTCGGGCTTCCGCGACCTCGACGAGATCACGGGCGGCTTTCAGCCCGGCAACCTCATCGTCATCGCGGCACGCCCGGCGATGGGAAAATCGGCGCTGGTCACGAACATCGCCGAGAATGCGGCGATCGACCACGGCCGCCCCGTGGCGCTGTTCAGCCTGGAGATGTCCGAGACCGAGCTCGCACAGCGCTTCGTGGCCTCCCAGGGGCGCATCAAGGGCGACGAGCTGCGCAAGGGCCGCGTGCCCGACAGCAAGTGGCCGAAGATCCTGCAGGCGTCCGCCAAGCTCGCCTCGGCGCCGCTGTTCATCGACGACTCCTCCGACGTGGGGATCATCGAGATCCGGGCCAAGGCACGGCGGCTGCACCAGCAGCAGCCGCTGGGGCTGATCATCATCGACTACCTGCAGCTCATGCGCCCCGACGGCCGCGTCGAGTCGCGCGTGCAGCAGGTCGGCGAGATGAGCCGCGGGCTGAAGATCCTCGCTCGCGAGCTTCACGTGCCGGTCATCGCGCTGTCGCAGCTCTCGCGTGCCGTCGAGTCGCGCCCCGACAAGCGCCCGCTGCTGTCGGACCTGCGCGAGTCGGGGTCGATCGAGCAGGACGCCGACCTCGTCGCGTTCATCTTCCGCGAGGAGTACTACGACAAGGAGACCGAGCGGGCGGGGATCGCGGACATCATCATCGCCAAGCACCGCAACGGCGCGATCGGCGACGTCGAGCTGACGTTCGCCAAGGAGTATCCGAAGTTCCTCAACTACACCTCGCCCGACCGTTACGTGTAGGGGACCGACGGCGCTGAGCTGCTCGCGATCGCGGAAGGGTGAGCCGGTGCGCGCAGCAGCTCGGACACCGTCACGACGCGCAGGCCGCGACGGCGCAGCTGCGGCAGGACGATCGACAGGATCGCGATCGCGCGTGGGCCGCCCTTGGGCAGGTCGTGGGCGAGCACGATCGATCCGGGCCGGACCCGGTCGAGGACGAGCCTCGCCGCGGCGCGGCGCGGGTGTCGCGTCCGGGCGCCGCGATGTCCCAGCCGATCAGGCGCAGGCCGGCGGCGGCGACCGCCGCGCTGATTCGGCGATCGAAGTAGCCGTGCGGCGGCCTGAAGAGGTTCGGCCGCCGGCCGGTCACACGTTGCAGGGCAGTGGCTCCATCGACGATCTCTGCGCGCAGGGCGCCCCGCGTCAGGGGCGCAAGCCGCCGGTGCGACCACGTGTGGGAGGCCACCTCATGACCGGCGGCAAGCTGCGCGCGGACGATCTCGGGGTGGCGCTGTGCGCGCCGTCCGATCTCAAAGAACGTCGCGTGGGCCTGCTCGCGACGTAGGAACGCGAGGATCCGCCGCGTCGCCCCGGGGACTGGGCCGTCGTCGAAGCTGAGCGCGACGAGCGGCGGCCTGACGCCCCGCCGCGCGACGATCGCGTTGTGCGGATCGCCGTCGTGGAAGCGCGAGCGCTCCAGCGTCGGACCCGGCGTGCGGTCCCCGACAGATCGGATCGTCGGTGACGTCGACAGGCTCGCCGGGGGCGGGACGAAGGTCGACCCGACCACGAGGACCGCCAGCGCGAGCCGCGAGGTCGCGAGGGCCATTCGTCGACCGTAGCGACACGCCGCCGTCGTACCACTACGAGCCGAGGAACAGACCTCCCGATCGGCTCTTCATGACGCGTGCGCTGTCAGCATGACGCTCTGACATGACCTCGCTGTTGCGGCTACGGGGGCTGACGAAGACCGTCGGCAGCGGGCGTGCCGCGCGGCGCGTGCTCGACGACGTCGACTTCGAGCTGGGCGCGGGTGAGCTGTGCGCCGTCGTCGGCCCCTCGGGCTCGGGCAAGTCCACGCTGCTGCACCTCGCCGGAGGCCTCGACGAGTCTGACGCTGGGGACGTGTCAGTCGCCGGACAGCGCCTCGGCGGCCGCTCGGACCCAGCGCTCGCGCGGCTGCGCGCGCAGCACGTCGGCTTCGTCTTCCAGGCCTTCCACCTCGTGGCGGAGCTCTCGGGCGAGGAGAACGTGCGTCTCGCCGCGCGCTTCGGCGTGCCCGGGGCCGCGCGGCGGGTCGCGGCGCTGATCGACGCGATGGACCTGCGCGGCGTGGCCGGCACGCGACCCGCGCAGCTGTCGGGAGGCGAGCAGCAGCGCTTCGCCGTGGCGCGGGCGCTCGTCAACGATCCGGAGCTCGTGCTCGCCGACGAGCCAACGGGCAACCTCGATGCCGCGGCCGGCGCGGTCGTGCTCGACCTGCTGCGCGCGGCGACCGACGCGGGCCGTGGCGTGCTCGTCGTCACGCACGACCCGGCGGTCACCGCACGCGCCGACCGTGTTCTGACGTTGCGCGACGGCCGCCTGTCGTGAGGCGCGCGCTGGCCCGCATGCGCGGCCGGCGCGACCGGGTGCTCGTCGCGGCCGCGCTGACGGCTGCGGCAGGTCTCGCCGTCGGGGTGGCGGGCAGCGTCGGCTTCGCGCTCGCCACGGGCTATGACCGCGCGGCGCAGCGCAGCGACCAGCCCGACCTGCTCGCCCGGTTTGCTCCGGGCCGGCTCTCCGCGCTCGACGCCCGGCTACGGAGACTGCCCAACGTCGAGCGCATCGTCTACCGCTTGGAGGTCAACCGCATCGCCCTGGCCGCGAATGGACGGTCGCGGCGCAACGGCGCCGTCCACGTCGTGCGCCCCGGACGCCGGGGCTATGCCATCGTCGCCGGCCGTGATCTCGGCGAGCGGCCGGGGGAGGCGCTGGTCGAGCGCGGCGTGGCACGAGAATGGGGCCTGGAGCCCGGCGACCGGATCGACGCCCGCGGGCTCGGCCGGCTGCGGGTGGCGGGAATCGCGCTATCCGTCGACAACGTCGCGTTCCCGCTGGCGACCGTGCCGCGCATCTATGTCGCCCAGGCGGAGATCGACCGGCGCTTCGGCGCCGATCCCGACCCCGGCGCCAATCTCGCGCTCGTCTGGCTCGCCGATCCCGACCGTCTCGACATCACGCTCGCGGCGGCACGTCCGGCGGCCTTCGGGCTGCGCACCGAGCAGCTGTTGACGCGACGAGGGGTCCAGCAGGTGATCGATCAGGCGGCGGGGATCGTGATCGCTCTGCTGGCGGTCTTCGCGCTCGTCGCGAGCGCCTGCGCCGGCGCGATGCTCGCGGCGGCGGCGGGCGCCGACGTGCGTCGCCGCGCCCCGGTGCTCGGATTGCAGCGCGCGCTGGGGGCGACTCGCCGGCAGGTCATCGCCGAGCAGCTGCTCGACGTCGCCGTGGTGGCCGCTCCTGCCGCCGCGCTCGGGCTGGGCGTGGGGGCGTTCGCGGCCGCCGCTCCGACGTCCGCCCTGCTGGGGTATCTCAACGAGGTCGGGCCGGGGCTCGCGCTGCTTGGTCCACTCGCCGCGGCCTTTGCCGGGTTGGTGGCGGTCGTCGTCGCCGGCGCCGCATGGCCGGCGTGGCAGCTCACCCGTCGCCCTGTGACATCGCTCCTGCGCGGGGGCGATCTGCCACCCGCCCCGGCCCGCCGCCGCACCGGGGGGCGCGCCTCGAGCACTGGGCTCCTCATGCTCGGCGCGCGGTTCGCCCTCGCGCGACGGGGCCGCTGGCTGGCCTCCGTCGGCGTGCTCGCGGTGGCGACAGCCGCCGTGCTGCTGATCCTCGCCGTGGCCGATCTGCTCGTCTCGCTACGCGACGACCCCGGCACGCTCGGTCGTCGCTACGCGCTGACGGTTCCGGGCACGGCGCGCGACGCCGCGGCGGTCGCGCGCGTGCCGGGCGTCGCCGCGGCGGCACAGCGTTCGACGATCGAGGCAGCCGATTCGTTCTCGCTGACCCAGCCGCTTCGCGTCGTCGCCTACCCCGCAGACCATGTGGCGTTCGAGGCGGCGCCGCTGGCGACGGGACGACGGCTGCGCACGGCGCGCGAGGTCGAGGTCGGCCTCGGCCTCGCCGACGCGCTGGGGCTGCGCCCCGGCAGCCTGCTCGCGATCCAGAGCGCAACCGGCCGCGAGCTGCGCTTCCGCGTCGCGGGCGTCGTGCGAGCGCTCGAGAACGATGGCCGCATCGTGTACGCGCGAACCGCGCCGCTGCTGCGCGACGATCCGTCGCTCGGCGGCCCGATCGCGGTCCGCCTCGAGCGCGGCGCCGACCGCGGCGAGGTGACGCGGCGGCTGGCCCGCGCCGGGTTCGTGGGCACGCCAACCGGTGCCGCCACGCTGTCCAGCAGGTCGTTTCTCGCCGTGCTCGCGACGGTGCTGCGCACGGTCGCGTTGGCGATCGGCCTCGTCTGCCTGGCCGCAGTTCTGCAGACGCTCGGCCTGACCACGCGCGATCGGCGCCGCAGCCTCGCCGTCCTGCGCGCCTCCGGCGCCCGGCCCCGCCACCTGGGGGCACTGCTCGCCGGAGCCGCCGGCGCGATCCTCCTGCCCGCGCTTGTCGCGGCGGTCATGTTGCAGCGGTTCGTGCTCGGCCCGATCGTGGCCGGCCTGACTGCGGACTACGCGACCCTGCCGCTCGGCGTTCGAGCACTCGACGGGCTGGTCGCCGGTGGCGGACTGGCGTTCGTCGGCATGGTCGCCGTCGTCCTCGCGACACGCTCGTCGATCCACCAGCCGATCGCGGCGGAACTACAGCGAGACGCATGACCCGCGTAGCGCGTCGCGAGCGACAGGCCGCAGGCAAGCGCGCCTGGGCGCCTGGGCGCCTGGGCGCACTGGCCGTCCTCGGGATGTGGATCGGGTTGGCTCTCACTGGCATGCTTGCGACTGGCTGCGGGGGTGACCAACGCGCGCCGCTGCCGGGCTCGACGCTGCAGCGCACGCTGATCGACGCCGACGGCGACGGCGCACTGGAGCGCGGCCCCGCCGAACCGCTCTTGACCCGCACGGCGCTCGGGCGCCCGGCGCCGACGAGCCGGGCGCTCGCAACCGTGGGCATCATCTCCGACGCCCACGTGCGCGACGAGGAGTCGCCGGCGCGGCTGCCCTTCCTCGATCGCTTCGGCTCCCCCGTCGACTCGACGTTTCGGCCTCACGAAGCGCTCTCCGCGCAGGTGCTGGACGCCGCAGTGCGTGCGGTCCGTGCACAGCACCCGGATGCCGTGCTCGTCGCGGGCGACCTGATCGACAACGCCCAGTCCAACGAGCTCGAGCTCGCGATCGCGGTACTGCGCGGCGACCTCGCGCGCCCCGACAGCGGCGCCGCAGGCTACAACGGTCCCCAGCGCGCCGGCAACCCCGACCCGCTCTTCTACCGGCCCGACGTCGACGCGCCGCGATACCCGGGACTGTTGGAGCGCGCGCAGCAGCCGTTTCGCGCCGGCGGCCTGGGTGTGCCGATACTGCCGTTGCTCGGCAACCACGACCTGCTCGTGCAAGGTGAGCTGCCGTCTGACGATCGCACCCGGTCGCTTGCCACCGGGGACAGCGTTCTCACGACGCTGCGAGAGCGCCCGCGGCTCGCGGAAACGGCGTCCCGCACCGAGCGGATCGCCGCCATCCGGGCGCTGCTGGCCGGCCCGCCGCCGGGTCCCGAGCGCCGCGTCGCAGCGGATGCCGAACGCCGCCAGCTCGGGCCGAAGGAAGCTGTCAGCCGTCTGCGCAGCATCGCCGAGCTGCCTGACGCCCCGGAGGGCGGGCTGGACTACGGCGCCGACGTCGGCCCGTCCCTGCGCGTCCTCGCACTCGACGCCGTCGAGCGCCGCGGCGGCTCGGA
>Ga0136640_10000979_pt1 | contig 11242 bp, 9 predicted proteins | sample AntDrymUQ8642106_2_FD_105498 | JGI IMG/M metagenome (GOLD analysis project Ga0136640, IMG submission 105498) | Polar desert sand microbial communities from Dry Valleys, Antarctica - metaG UQ864 (21.06) | ecosystem: Environmental > Terrestrial > Soil > Desert | place: Antarctica: Dry Valley...
GCCGCTCCCAGAAGGCGGCCGAGCGGTCGAGATCCCGCACCGTGACGCCGACGTGGTGGACCGCGGCCCAACCACCGGGGGCGGTCGAGGCTCGAGCGGCGCCGGCCTCACCCGTCGAGACGGGCTCGCCGGCCTCGGGCCCGCACACCGCGCTCAAGCCTCCTCGGCCTGGGCGGCGACCTCGGCGAGGGCGTCGTCGAGCAGCTCGATACCTCGCAGGGCGGCGCGCTCGCTGATGACGAGCGGCGGGGTGATGCGCAGCACCGGGCCGGCGCCGGCCACGAGTACCCCCCGGGCGGCCAGGGCCAGCAGCAGCCGCCGTCCGGTGACGGGGGCGATCGGCGCCTTGGTCGCCCGGTCGCGCACGAACTCGAGCGCCATGAGCATCCCCGCACCGCGGACGTCGCCGATCATCGGGTGGCGCTCGGCCAGCTCGTGCAGCGCCGCCAGCATGACGGCACCCACCCGCCGACCGTGCTCCAGGATCGACCCGTCGGCGAGCATGTCGAGGGTGGCGACGCCGGCGGCGCAGGCCAGCCCGCCGCTGGCGAAGGTCGACGCCCCCGCACCGGGCATGCCGAAGGGGAGCGCGTCGAGCACCTCCCGCCGTGACGCGATGAGCGAGATCGGGTAGCCGCAAGCCAGGCCCTTCCCGGCGATCAGGACGTCGGGCAGCACGCCCGTGGGCTCGAAGGCCCACATCGGTCCGGTGCGGCCGACCCCGGTGAGGATCTCGTCGAAGATGAGCAGCGCCCCCGTGCGGTCGCACAGCTCGCGCAGGCGGGCGAGGAACTCGGGGGGATGGGTGATCACCCCGCCGACACCCTGGATCACCTCGATGATCACCGCCGCCAGCTTGCGCTCGCTCACCTGCTCGTACATGCGCTCTGCCAGCCCGGCGCAGGCGACCTGGCAGCGGTCCTCGGTGAGCCCCACCGGGCAGCGGTAGCAGTTGGCGTTGGGACTGTGGATCGCGCCGGGGGCGAACGGGCCGTAGCCGTGCTTGAGCCCGAAGCCGCCCATGAGCGCCATCGCCCCCGACGTTCGCCCGTGCCACGCCTGGTGGAACGCCATGACCTCGTAGCCCTTGGTGTACGACTTCGCCAGGCGCAGGGCCGCCTCGACCGCCTCGGCCCCGGTGGAGTACATCTGGAAGGTCTGCAGGCTGGCCGGGAGGGTGCGGGCCAGGCGCTCGAAGAACGCCGCCCGAGACGGCGTGGCGAAGTCGAAGGCGTGCATGAGCCGCTTGGCCTCCGCGCCCAGCGCCTCGGCCACGGGTGGCGGGGCGTGACCGAGGTTGGCGACGACGGCCCCCGAGCAGAAGTCGATGAAGACGTTGCCGTCGACGTCACGCACGGCCGCGCCGCGCCCGTCGTGCAGCACCAGCTGCAGGAACTGGGCGGCGGGCGAGGAGTTGCCGGCGTGGTGGGCGGCGTCACGCGCCCACAGCTCTCGGGACCGGGGGCCGGGGACCTCGGTAACGATCCGGGGCGCGGACTCCGGGTCGAGGTCGTCGACGGCACCTCCGTCGGTGAGGTCCACCTCGGACGCGGTCACGGGGCGGCGGGCTCGTGGCCCGTGCCCGGGATCGGCTGGCCCGTCGTCACCAGCGCTTCGAGCAACTCGCGGCCGTGCTCGGGACCGGGCATGGCGAGGAGCTCCGCCTGCACGGTGGTCGCCCGATCGCGGAAGCTCGGTTCGTCGAGGAGGCGCCGGACCTCCTCCCGTACGGACTCGGCGGTGACCTCGCCCGGCAGCAGGCGCCGACCGACGCCCGCCGCCACGCACGCCTCGGCGTTGTGGAACTGGTTCGCCCCCTGGGGGAGCAGGAGGAGAGGCAGGCCGTTGGCGAGGATCGGCAGGATCGCCGTGCCCCCCTGGTTCACCACCACGTCGCAGAACGGCAGCAGCAGCGACTGGGGGATGAACTGCTCCACGTGGATGTGGTCGGGCTGGGCCCCGAAGACCGACGGGTCGTTCCCGGAGCCGATCGTCACGATCACCTCGACGGGTTCTGACCGCAGGCCGTCGAGAATGGCCGAGAACACTGCACCGGCCCGCTCGTTGAAGACCGTGCCGAGGCTCACGTAGACGACCGGCGCCCCGCTCAACCGTTCCACCCACGCCGGGAGGGTCTCGCCCTCGGCACCGGCGTCGAGGGTGGCGTTCTGGGCCTGGTGGGCGACGGCGACCTGGCCGATCTCACCCGACTGGAGGCTGGGCGGGGCGACGTCGAGGTAGAGCCAGCGGAACAGCCCACCGAACTCCCCCACGTCGACCCCGTACTGCGCGCACAACGGCTCGAGGACCTCGCCCGCCAGGCGGGCCATGGCCAGCGGACGCAGGATGCCCACGCTGTGGTCGGCGCACGGCACCCCGAGGGCCTCGGCCACGACGGCCGCTGAGAAGTCGGCCTCGTCGTGCACCAGGAGATCAGGGCGCCAGTCGCGCGCCGCCTCCATCAGGTCTGCGGCGCGAGCGGGTGCGGCGACCCCGGCGAGCATCCGCGGGACGAAGTTCTCGAAGCGCTCCTCGCCGACCATGGCCGCCTGCTCGGGGTAGCGCGCCCGGGCCTGGGTGAGCTGCGACTCGAGGCTCAACCCCACCGGGAACGCACGGAACCCGGCCTTCTCGACCCGGGGACAGAAGTCGTCGGCGGTGGCGAAGGCGACCTCGTGGCCGGCCCCGGCCGTGGCCAGCGCCAGCGGCAGCATCGGGTTGAAGTGCCCGTGGCCCGGGAGGCAGGTGAACAGAGCCCTCACGAGCCGGCGCCGCGATCGGATACAGCCATGGCTCTCTCCCCCAACCTGTGCCGCCGGACGGAGCGAGTACCGTACCAGCCGCCCGCCGCCCGAGGCCGTGCCCTGGGGCGGGCGGGACGACGACTTCCACCATGGCGACGCCTCCTCCTACCCCTCCCCTCCCCCGGTCGCTGGCGACCGACCTCGCCGACCGGACGGGTGCGACGGTGCGCGTGTGCGGCTGGGCGGAACCGACCGCCGCCGACGGCGCCCCCTCGCTCGTCCTGCGCGATCACCGCGGTCGGGTCACGCTCGTCGACGGGGCCGACGCCGAGGCGGGCACCGGGCCGCTCGCCGCCGCGCTCGTCGGCCTGGTCGCCGAGTCGGCCGTCGAAGCCGTCGGCGTCGTCGCCGCCCCGTCCGGCGATGGGCGCCCCGAGATCACCGTCGCCGAGGTGCGGGTGGTCGGGCCGGCGGTGGCCGAGGTGCCCATCGACGAGCACTCGCCGGTCGAGGAGCGCCTCGACTGGCGCTTCCTCGACCTGCGGCGACGGTCCGCCCGGCTCGTGTTCGAGGTGCAGACCACCGCCGAGCGGGCGATGCGGGCCTTCTGGGAGGCGGACGGCTGCATCGAACTGCACTCGCCCAAGATCCGGGCCGTGTCCAACCGGTCCGGCCGCGAGCTGTTCACCATCGACTACTTCGGACGGCCCGCCTACCTGGCGCAGTCACCGCAGTTCCACAAGCAGATGGCGATGGCGGCCGGGTTCGACCGCGTCTTCGAGGTCGGCCCGGTGTTCCGCGCCAACCCGCACGCCACCGATCGCCACGACACCGAGTTCACCAGCGTCGACATGGAGATCTCCTGGATCTCCTCGCACGAGGACGTGATGGCGCTGGAGGAGCGCTGGCTCCGCGACGTGATCGCCGCCGTCGCCGACCAGCACGGCGACGACATCCGGCGGACCTTCGGGGTCGAGGTCAACGTCCCCGAGCTCCCGTTCCCCCGGGTCCCCATGGAGGAGGCCTACGACATCCTCCGCGGCCGCGGCTGGGTCGGCCCGCACCGTCCCGGCGACATCGACCGCGAGGGCGAGCAGCTCCTCGCCGCCCACGTCGCCGCCACCCACGGCCACGAGTTCGTGTTCGTGACCGAGTACGGCGCCGCCGTGCGGCCCTTCTACCACATGCTCCTCGAGGACGGCTCGACCGCCACCCGCGGGTTCGACCTGCTGTGGAAGGGGCTCGAGGTGACCACCGGCGCCCAACGGGAGCACCGTTACGAGCGCCTCGTCGAGCAGGCCGCCAGCCGCGGGATCGACCTGCCGCCCATCCAGTTCTACCTCGACTACTTCAAGTTCGGCTGCCCGCCGCACGGCGGGTTCGGCCTCGGGCTCACCCGCGCCCTCATGTCGATCCTGGGCATCGACGACGTGCGCGAGGTGACCTACCTGCACCGCGGCCCGAACCGCATCGCCCCCTGACGTTCAACGGGGTCGGAGTCGCTCGCGGGTGAGGTCGTCGTCGACGACGAGGCGGGTGAGCGCGGTCCGGTCCACCTTGCCGATGTTCGTCCGCGGCACGTGCTCGATCAGGCAGAGCTCGTCGGGCAGCTTGTGGCGGGCGAGCAACTCGCCGAGGTAGGCGCGCACCTCGGCGAGGGAGGGCGGGTCGGTGGGGGCGACGACGATGCAGGCGCAGATGGCCTCGCCGAGCACGGGGTCGGGCGTCCCCACGACCCCGGCGTCGACGACACCGGGGTGACGGCTGAGGGCGGCCTCGATCTCGCTGGGCGCCACCTTCAGCCCGCCCCGGTTGACCAGCTCCTTCAGCCGCCCGACGATGTACACGCGCCCCTCGTCGTCCATGCGCCCCAGGTCGCCGGTGTGGTACCAGCCGTCGGTCGCCACCTCGGGGTCGTGCCAGTAGCGCACGGGCTGGCGCGCCCCGAAGGCGATCTCGCCGGTGTCGCCGACCGGGAGCGGCTGGTGGTCGGCCGGGTCGAGGATGGCGACGGTGCCCGCCGGCGCGGTGCCGGGGGGGCCGACGAACACCGAGGCGCCCACCGATCCCGCCAGGATCTCCTCGCGGTCGGTGGTGAGGGTGGTGAACCCTTCGCTGCACCCGTAGACGAACAGCACCTCGGCGGGGGTGTCGCGGTACACGCGTTCCGAGAGCGGTCGGGGAAGGGTGGCGGCGGCGGAGATCGCCCACCGAAGGTGCGACACGTCGTGGCGCCCCGGGTCGAGGCGGTCGATCAGGAGGCGCAGGTGGGCGGGCATCGCCGGCAGCACGGTGACCGCCTCCTCGGTGACGAGGCGGAGCGCCTCCTCGGGGGAGAAGCGGTCGAGCAGCACCAGGCGCCCACCGGTGAGCAGGGCCAGGGCGGCGAGGCGCAGGCCGAAGACGTGGCCGATCGGCAGGAACACGAGGTGCACGTCGTCGGGCCCGGGATCGAAGGCGTCGGCGAAGAACTGCATCTTGGCCCAGCAGTGCGGCAGCGTCTCCATGATCGCCTTCGGCTTGCCGGTGGTCCCCGACGTCAACAGCAGCAGGGCGGTGTCGTCGTCGGCCAGGGCGGGGGGCGCCGGCGGCGGCGCCGGCGCCTGGGTCGACGACGCGAACGCGACCATGCCCGCGGGCGGGCCCGACGCCGCCGCGTGGTGCACGAGGATGTGCGTCGACGGGGAGATGGCGCGGACCGAGGCGAGGGGAGCCAGCGGGTCGGCGCGATCGGCCCGCGGTTGGAACAGGAGGGCGGCGGCGCCCGTGCGTTGCACCAACCACGCCAGTTCCTCGCCGGTCAGGTCGTTGTCGGTACCGACGTGGATGGCGCCGCAGGCCCAGGCGGCGTGCATGGCGACCACGTGCTCGGGACAGTTGGTGAACTGGCACACGACCCGGTCGCCCGGAACGATCCCCAGCTCACGGTAGGCGGCCGCCAGGGATCCGACCTGGCGGGCGAGCTCGGCGTAGGTGATGGTGGTGCCGTGGAAGGTGAGGGCCGGCCGGTCGGCCCACCGGTCGCAGGCCGCCTGGAGGCTCGGCGCGAGGGTCGGCGGGCTCCACGAGGTCGTCGAGGTCACGGCGGCGAGCCTTCCTGCGCGAGCTGACCGCAGGGCGTCCGGTCAGCGGGGTGGCGACCATACTGAACCGTCCACGTGGCTCGAGCTGCACTCGAGCGGGAGGAGCGCGACATGAGGGTCCTGTGCACCTGCGTTCCCGGCTTCGGCCACTTCCACCCGATGGTGCCGCTGGCCCAGGCGCTCACCGCCGCCGGCCACGAGGTGGCGTTCGCCACCGCCGAGCGGTTCTGCCGCCGCGTCGTGGAACCGGCCGGCTTCACCGCCTTCGCCGCCGGGCTGAGCCCGATCGTCGCCCACGAGCGCACGCTCGAGCGCTACGGGCAGCCGAAGGCCGACGTCAGCGAGGCCGAGGTGTGGCGTTTCGGCGCCCGGATGTTCGCCGGGGTGGCGGCCCCTCCCAAGGTGGAGGACCTCGTCGCCGCTGCGTCCGAATGGGAAGCCGACCTGGTGGTCCACGACATGACCGACTTCGCTGCGCCCGTCGCCGCCGCCCATCGCGGCATCCCGTGGGTGGGGCACAGCTTCGGCGCGCTGCAACCCGGCGAGTTCTGGGACCTGGCGGGCGAGCTGGTCGCACCGACGTGGGCTGCCTGGGGGGTCGAGCCGGAGCCACGGGGCGCCATGTTCCGCCACCTCTACCTCGACGTCTGCCCGCCGAGCTTCCAGTCCGACGAGATCGCCGAGATCAGCGTCGCCCAGCCGTTGCGGCCGGTGGCGTTCGACAACCCCGAGCAGGCGCCGCTGCCGCCATGGGTCGCCGAGCTCCCGCCAGGGCCGACGGTGTACGTCACGCTGGGGACCGTGGTCAACCACTCGCCCGAGGTGCTCGAACGCGTCGTGGAGGGGCTGGCAGACGGGCCGTGGAACGTGATCGTGACGGTCGGGCGGGACCGGGACCCGGCCGAGCTCGGTCGTCTCGCCGCCAACGTCCACGTCGAGCGCTACCTGCCGCAGTCGCTGTTGCTCGAACACTGCCAGCTGGTCGTCTGCCACGCCGGTTCGGGCACCACCCTGGCCGCCCTCGCCCGCAGCCTGCCGCTCCTGCTGCTCCCCCAGGACGCGAACCAGTTCTGGAACGCCGATCGCGCCGAAGCCCTCGGTGCCGGCCACACGATCCGGCCGGACGACCTCACGCCGGCGGCGGTGCGCCACGCCGTGACCCGCCTGCTGGACGAGCCCGGGGGGCGGGTGCGCGCCGGGGCGGTGGCGACCGAGATCGCCGCCATGCCCGGTCCCGCCGCGGTGGTGGCGACACTCGTCACGCTGGTGACGGGCGCCGACGACAGTCGACCCGAGCGCGACGCGAGTTGATGTCGACCCACTAACTGCGAAATGCACTTACCAGTGATCTGCCGCCGACTCGTCCGAATACTTTCGGATGGGACTATGGTGACCGGTGGGGCAAGCTGGGCGGCAGAGGAGGTACGCAGCGCATGGCTGCTGAAATGGTGATGGATTGGGATGGCATCCTGGATGTGTCGGCGCTGAGCGTGGTCGGGCGGATCGCGTTGACGACGGACGGCACACTGACCCACATCCTCGAGGCCTACGCCGGGGAGCCGGTACAACTGGTCAAGCTCGACAACGAGCTCGTCGCGGCAGGCGAGCCGGTGGAGCCAACGCTCGACGAGGGCGAGCGGGCGCTGCGCCGGACCATCCTCCTCCAGGGTCGCGACAGCGGGACGGCGTTCGTGTACGCCGAGTCGATCGTTGTCATCGACCGGCTGCCGCCATCGGTCGAGCACGGTGTGCTCGAGACCGACCGGCCCATCGGCAAGCTGCTCATCGACTGCCGGTTCGAGACGCTCCGGCACATCATGGCGGTGTGGGAAGAACCGGCCGGCGCTGTCGCCGCGCACCTCGGCATCGCCTCCACGGACACGCTGGTCGCCCGCACCTACGAGATCGTCGCCGGGGGACGCCCCTTCGCCCGGATCACCGAGAAGTTCGCCAAGTCCGGCTTCGCACCGATCCGCAAAAGGGTGCCCGACGCCACCGTCGCGGCGAAGACGCGGTCCGTCGCGGACCTCGCCCCGATTGCCGGTCGCGGCGCCGCATGACGGTGGGCGAGCGCGACACCGGGACCCGGCAGCGCACCCTCGAGCAGCGATGACCAGCGACACCGTCGAGCCCCCGGTCGCGGTCGTCTCCGGGGGTGGTCGCGGCATCGGGCGGGCCGTGGCCTTGGCGCTGGGCGCCGCCGGTCACCCTGTGTGCGTGAACGACACCGGCGTCACGGTCGGCGGTCGTGACCCCGACCGCGGGCCGGCGGAAGCGACGGTCGAGGACATCCGCCGTCGCGGTGGGCTCGCCATGGTCGAGGTCACCGACGGGCGCACGAGCGCCGGTGCCGAGCAGATCGTGGCGGCGACAGCGGCGTGGTCCGGGCGGGCACCTACCGTCCTCGTGCACAGCGCCGGCACCTTGCGCGATGCAATGGTGCACAAGGCCGACGACGGCGACTGGTCCGAGGTGATGGGCTCCCACCTCGCGGTGGCGATCGAGCTCACCCGCGCCATGGCCGGGCCCATCCGCTCGCAGCGAGCCGGCCGCATCGTCTACCTGGGGGGCGCGGCCGGGCTGGTCGGGAGCGTCGGGCAGGCCGCCTACGCCGTCGCCAAGGCCGGGCTGTTCGGGCTCACCCGGGCGGTCGCCCTGGAGATGGCCGGTCGCGACGTCTGCGTCAACTACGTCGCCCCCTTCGCCTTCACCCGCATGACCGAGTCGATCCCTCCCGCCACCGACCAGCTCCGCGAGTACCTCCGGACGGCCGGAGGGGCCACGGCCGACAACGTCGCCCCGCTGATCGCCTGGCTCTGCTCCGACGCCGCCGCCGGCATCACCGGGCAGGTGTTCGGCGCCCGCGGTGCGGAGATCGGGATCTGGTCGCAACCGCGCCCCATCGCGCAGCTCGTGGAGGCGCACGGCTGGGATGCGGCGGCGCTCACCGCCACCGCACCCGGCGCCCTCGCCGACCACCTCACCCCGCTCGAGTCGGAGTTCGACCTCTTCGGGGGCCCGCCGATCGCGGTCGCCGGCCGGGTGCGCTCATGAGTGCGCCGACCGCGGCCCCGACCGTCGACGCGCCGTTCTCCGGCGAGGTGCGGGGCCCGGCCGAGGCACGGGAGATCGGTGCCGACTACGTGAGCGCGGTGGGCAAGGTCATCGCCAGCCACGTGCGCAACGAGTACACCGGCGCGGCGATCTTCGACGAGCCGGCGATCGGCCTGGCGCCCACCCCGCGCGACAAGTGGCTGGCCTGCCGCATCGCCATGGAGGAGTACGGGCACCATCTGCGGTTCCATAAGCTGGCGACCGAGCTCGAGCTCCCCGACGCCCTCACCGGTGCCCCGCTGTCGGTGTTCGAGTACGAGCTGACCACCTGGGTCGAGTTCGTCGTGCTCAAGGCGATCGTTGACCTCGCCGAGGTCGTCCTGATGGACGAGTTGCTCGAGACGACCTACCTGCCCCTGCGGGACCTGGCGGTGGCGCTGCTCCCCGAGGAGCGGTTCCACGTCTCGTTCGGCCAGGTCAGGGCCAAGAACCTGGCCCGGAGCGCCGACACCCGGCCGCTCGTGCAGCAGGCCGTCGACGACCTGGTCCCGTTCACCCTCCCGTTCTTCGGGCGGAGCCGCTCGTCCAACAACGAGGCGTTCCGACGGTGGGGCATCAAGTCCCGCACCAACGACGAGGCCCGGGCGGCGTTCATCGATCGCAGCCGCCAGTTCGTGGTCGACGAGGCCGGGCTCGACTACCCGGACGTGAGCAGCACGTGGGACGGCTGACGGGCGCACCGGCGTCCTGGGCGCACCCGGTCGCCACCGGGGCCGGGCACAACCTGGCGGCAACGATCGAGGCCACCGCCCGAACGCAGGGGTGGGGGGCCAGGACAGCGTTCCTCGTCGATGCCACCGCGGTGAGCCACGACGAGGTGCACGACGGCGCCGCCCGCGCCGCCGCCGTGCTGGCCGGGCTGGGTGTCGGGTGCGGAGACGTCGTGCTGATCGTCCTCCCCGACGGCATCGAGTTCGTGTGGTCGTTCCTGGGCGCCGTCCGCCTCGGCGCGCTGGCCGTGCCGGTCAACCCCGAGCTGACGACCGACGACCACCTCTGTCTCGCCCAGGACAGCGGCGCCGGCGTCGTGGTGTGCAGCGACGAGCTCCGGTCCCGGTTCGACGGAGGACCGCAGGTCGTCACCGCCCCCGAGCTGCTCCGCTCGCTCGCCCTTGTCTCCCCCCATCCCGCCGTCCCCGTCGACGCCGGGGCGCCGGCCTACGCCCAGTACACGTCGGGCACCACGGGCGCTCCGAAGGCGGCCGTGCACCGCCATGGCGATCCGCTCGTGTACACCCGGGCGTTCGCGCACGGTGCCATCACCCTCGCCCCCGACGACGTGGTGCACTCGGTGTCGAAGATGTACTTCGCCTACGGCCTCGGCAACTCGCTCTTCTTCCCGTTGCTGTGCGGCGCCCGGGCCGTCCTGTTGGCGTTGCGCCCCCGCCCCGCCGAGACCGCCGCGCTCGTCGAGCGGCACCAGGTCAGTGTCCTGTTCGCCGTTCCCACCTTCTACGCCAACCTGGTCCGGGAGTGCGCTCCGGCGGCGGACGGCGCCTTCGGGTCGGTACGCGTCGCCGTGTCCGCCGGCGAACGCCTCACCACCGACCTCGCCACCCGGGCGTCCCGTCTGCTCGGCTGTCCCGTGCTCGACGGTCTCGGTTCCACCGAGGTCGGCCAGACGTTCGCCAGCAACACCGCCGACACGGTTCGACCCGGCACCGTCGGCCGGGCGTTGCCGCCCTACGAGCTCGCCGTCTGCGGGCGGGACGCGACGGCCGTGGCGCCGGGTGAGGTCGGCGCGCTGTGGGTGCGGGGCCCGACCGTCCTCCTCGAGTACCTCGGGCACCCCGACGCCGCCACCACCGACGACGAGGGTTGGCTTCGGACCGAGGACCTGGCGTCGGTCGGCACCGACGGCTTCGTCCAGCTGCACGGGCGCGCCGACGACATGGAGATGGTCGGCGGGATCTCGGTCGCCCCCGCCGAGATCGAGGAGCTGCTCGGTGGCCATGACGCCGTGTCCGAGGTCGCGGTCGTCGCCGTCACCAACGCCGACGGGGCCTCGCGCCTGCGAGCGTTCGTCGTACCGGCGGCTCCCGGTTCGGGTGACGACTCGCTGGCCGACGAGCTGACCGCCCTGGCGCGCGCCCGCCTGGCACCGTTCAAGGTGCCGAGGTCGGTGGCCTTCGTCGACGGGCTGCCCCGCACGCCCACAGGGAAGCTGCGACGGTTCGTGCTCCGCTCGGGCGCCGCCGGGTCGGTCGAATGAGCTGCCGACGGTTCGGGTGTGCTCGCTCAGCGAACCGCGTCGGCGAACTGTTCGAGGTACCGCTCGAACTGCCCGGCGACGACGCCGGC
>Ga0136640_10000980_pt1 | contig 11241 bp, 11 predicted proteins | sample AntDrymUQ8642106_2_FD_105498 | JGI IMG/M metagenome (GOLD analysis project Ga0136640, IMG submission 105498) | Polar desert sand microbial communities from Dry Valleys, Antarctica - metaG UQ864 (21.06) | ecosystem: Environmental > Terrestrial > Soil > Desert | place: Antarctica: Dry Valley...
CCTCCTCTAAGATCGGTATGTGCCTTATCCGCCTCTCCCGACAGAGGATCAGGGCCTCGGCCACGCTTGCCTCGGGCGAAAGCGTCACGAGTTTCCCGGTCATCCAGTCTCGCACCAGTAGCATTTTTGCTAACCTCCCTTTCCCCAGAGCGGTGGTCCCAGCCTAGAATATTATTCTGCCACTAATAGTGCATTACGAAACCTCCATTTGAGTGTTTGAGGCTGACAAACGCAGATCCGAAATGGAGAAACCACTGCCGAATACCCTCCGTTTCCCGCTCACACTGCACCTGCCGCACCAGGTTTTGAAATGCACTCCAAGACCTGCGGTAGAAAAGGCCGGAGCATCCGGGACATCAACCTGACCGTGGCGCCCGGTGAGGTCTTCGGGAGCTGCGTCCCGCTTCGATCTTTACTACTACGGCTCCGCCATCGAAGACGGCATCGACTGGGCGAGCTTTGGCGACGCAACCGCCGTAACCCTCGTCTGGGTTCTACTCGATGCGCGCCTTCCGCCGCCGCGACATCTACACGTAGCGTCTACTGAACGCCTGTTGGTGATTGCTGTAGAGTTCCCCGTGTTATGGAGCGTACCGAAATAAAATTCTGGCTCTCGCGGGCGCGAGGGCTCGCCGTTTTCGGGAGAGTTTTGGAGACACTGGGGGTGCGGACGATGCTCGCGGTGCTCGGGCTGCTGGCAAAGGAGGAGCCAGACGCGGACGCCGTAGCGGAAGGCTATGGGAGTCTGTGGCGAGAGCTTGCGGATGCGCCGGAGCTCCTGCTGCCGGACGCCTGGCGCTCGTATCTCGTGCGTGGTGTGTTGGAGGACGAGAACCCGTTCTCCCTGAGCGCCGAGAAGAGAACTTTAACGCCCGCGCTCGTGGAGCAAACCCGGCGGGAGTTGCGGTTTTTGCAGACTATCTTTGATCTCGAATCGGATGCTCTCCTTCGGATGGTCGAGGCCGCCGCGCCGGATTTCGAAGGTTTCTGGGTCGCGCCGCGCTTCGAGCCGCAGCTGGACGTCTCGCCACACCGGGGCGCTACCCGGATGCTCGCCGAGGCCGTGGACTGGGGCGATTGCGTGGAGGGTCTGGCGGAGCACTTCGCCGGGCATGGGGCGGGTTCGTTCGGGCGGTATGCGGCATTTCGTTGGCGGGGTGGGCGGCTCGTACCCGTGCCACGTCCAGACCCGATCTACTTGTCCGAGCTAGTCGGTTATGAGCGTGAACGCGCGCCGCTGGTAGCCAACACCCAACGTTTTCTGGCCGGTCTTCCGGCGCACCACGCGCTGCTATATGGTCCGCCCGGCACCGGCAAGTCCTCGACCGTCAAGGCGCTTCTCAACGAGTACTCCGACCGGGGACTCAGGATCGTGGAGCTGGATAAACAGGACCTCGGCGAATTGCCGGAGGTGTTGCGGACGTTGGAGAGGCGCGGGCCGCGTTTTATCCTGTTCGTCGACGACCTTTCGTTCGAAGAGCACGAAGTAGAGTACAAGCGCCTGAAAGCCTTTCTCGAAGGGAGCGTCGAGGAGCCGCCCACCAACGTCCGGCTCTACGCCACGTCTAACCGGCGCAACATCGTGCGGGAGGGTTTCTCCGAACGTGATGGCGACGACGTCCACGCCCGCGACACCATGCAGGAGAAGCTCTCTTTGGGCGCTCGCTTCGGGCTACGGGTGACTTTTCCGGCACCGGATCAGAGCCGATACTTGCAGATAGTCTCCGGGCTCGCCAGTCAGCGGGGCATAAAACTCGCGACCGACGAAGTCGAGGAGCAAGCCCGGCTCTGGGACCGCTGGCACGCTGGACGCTCCGGTCGCACCGCCCGCCAATTCGTCGACGAGCTTCAAGCGGAGGTGGCCGAAGGACACAACGCCGGGCGATAGACTTCCAGAGTTCAAACCACTTTAGTGTTCGGAGGCCGGTCCTTGCGGGATTAGCTCTCCCTCGCAGACGTACTCGGCTGGTCCGGTCATGTAGACAGGCCCGCCTTCGCCGGACCAGTCGATCTCGACGATACCGCCATCGAGGACGACTCGCACCGGGCTTTCGGCGAGGCCGAGGTGTATAGCGGCCACCGCCACGGCGCAGGAGCCGGAGCCCGAGGCCAGCGTTTCGCCCGCACCTCGCTCCCAGATCCTCATCCGCACCTCGCCCGGTGGGCCATCCGTCGGTCGTGCGAACGCGAATTCCACATTGGTTTTGTCGGGGAATAGCGTGTCGTATTCGACGCGGGGACCTATGGAAGCGAGATCCAGGCCGTCCACCGCCGCTTCACTCCCCAGAAACGCGACCGCGTGTGGGTTGCCCATCGAGACGCGCAGGAAACTATAGCCCTCGATCTTCACCTCCGGCTCGAAAGCGGGCGCGCCCATGTCCACCCGCGAGGAGCCATCGTCGAACAGAAGAACCTTCTTCACGCCCGCACCCGTGGCGATGGTGAGGGCATCACCCTCGATGATCTCGAAGTCCCGGACGTAGCGGGCGAGGCAGCGCAGGCCGTTGCCGCACATCTCCGAGGTAGAGCCATCGGAGTTCAGGTAGATCATCTCCAAGTCCGCGACTTCCGAGGGGGATGGGATCAATATGCCGTCCGCCCCAACGCCGAAGTGCCGGTCGCAAATTCGTCGGGCGAGATCCGGCAGGTCCGCACCCTCGACCTCGCCGGGATCGAAGATGATGAAGTCGTTGCCGCAGCCGTGCATTTTAGTGAAGCGCATAGTCTGGATTCTAGACCATGCGGGCGCAACGAACAGTCTCCTCCGGCCTCGAAAATACCGTTGGGAAATACGAGTTCGTACCGTACATTTCCCCTATGAAATCAGCTCGGAGAACATATCAGCGGCGCAGGGTTGGTGCGTTGTTTATCGTGGCTGTGGTGGTGCTGGCGCTACACACGGGCGGTGGGGCCGGGGCCGATCCGGAACCCCTTCGGTACACGGTCGCGCCCGGCGATACGCTGTGGGACATCGCCCTCGAAAACACTTCGCCGTGGGAGGACCCGAGGCCGAGGGTCGAGGAGATTCGCGAGGCGAACAATATACCGGACGCCACCATCTACCCCGGAATGCGTCTGGAACTTCCCCGGTCGGGATAACGTTCGTCGGGTCCGGCACGCCCCGGCCTTTGTCGTGTTCTAGGAGCCACCGGTTTGGTATGGTGGATGGGCGCTTCGTATTCTGGAGAGGTTGGGATGGAGGATTGCGGTGAGGTCTGTCTAGCCGAAGAGGTCGAACGTTTACGGCGCTCGGGTCTCTCCAACGGGCAAATAGCGGCCAAGATGGGCGTAGACGAGGTGTGGGTGGCGAGCCTCACCGCCACATTCGAGCCCCACGAACCGGAGGAGTGAAAGTCCGGCGTGAGACATCCTCGTCTTGCATGTTTTGCAGGACGCTGTTTGGCTCCGTGAAACGTCTCGACTCTTTTCCGGTCGAAAGCCGACTGCTCATGGCCCATAGCTGAAAGCGCGGCTTGCGAAGAGTTCGGGCCTTTCGCAAGCCGCTTCAGCGGATCAGGCACCTTCTTCATAGCGGCCACCGAGGTGCTTGGCGAGAAAGCGTTCGGCGGCGGCGTAGAATTTCAGGCGGTTTTCGGGACGGGCGAAGCCGTGGCCCTCGTCCTCGAAGAGCAGGTACTCGTGGTCGATGCCTTTCTCCTTCATGGCGGCGACTATCTGCTCGGCTTCGGCTTGCTTGACGCGGGGGTCGTTCGCGCCTTGCGCTATAAGCATGGGGATCTTGATGCGGTCGACGAAGAAGAGCGGGGAGCGGGATTTTAGGAAATCCTCTTCCGTATCCGGGTTTCCGACGCGCTCGTGGAAGGTCGAGATCATGGGCCTCCAGTACGGCGGGATGCTCTGTATGAGGGTGATGAGGCTCGATGGCCCCACTATATCCACCGCGCACCGGAAGAGATCCGGCGTGAAGGTCGCTCCAACGAGTGCCGCGTAACCGCCATACGAGCCGCCGTGAATGGCGACCCGTTCCGAGTCCGCCACGCCAGCATCGACTGCCCAGGCCACTGCGTCAACGAGGTCGTCGTGCATCTTGCCGGCCCATTCCCGATCCCCGGCGTTGATGAAGTCCTTGCCGTATCCGGTGGAGCCCCGGTAGTTGACCTGAAGACAGGCGTACCCGCGGTTGGCGAACCACTGCGCCTCCGGATCGTAGCCCCAGCCGTCCCGCGCCCACGGACCGCCATGCACGTTGAGCACCAGCGGCAGGTTCTCGGGCTCGACGCCCGGCGGCAGCGTGAGGTAGCCCTCGACCGTGAGGCCGTCGCGGGCGGTGAAGGTTACCGGATCCATGCGGGTGAGGGTGTAACCGGCGAGGTCCGGGCGGGCGTCGAAGAGGTGTTCGCCGGTTTTCCCTTTGCGGTCGTAGGCGTAGTATGATGCGCCGCCATCGTCGGTGGTGAAGGCGACTAGCCAGTTGTCGTCGGCCCGGTCGCGGCTGGTGACGGCGAAGTCTCCTCGGTTCAGGGTGTTTATGTGATCGAAGTCCTCGCGGATGGTGTCGTCCAGAACGGTCCACTCGGTACGAGCGCGCTCGATGGCGGCGGCTTGCGCCTCGTGGGTGTCCGGGTGGATCAAGACCTGTCCAACGTCGTAGCGCGGGTCCTCGATCAACGGCGCCATGTCGCCACTTGCCAGGTTCAGGAGTACGAGCCGGGCGGCGTTCGTTCCTCGGGAGTCGAGCAGGTACATCTCGTCGCCGCTTTTGGTGAAGCTCAGCGGAGCGCTGGAGAGGGCGTCTTCCTTGTCCCAGCCGAGCAACTTGCTCCAATCCGCGTCGTCGTCCTCGCGCACGAGCAGGTCGAAGCCGCCGTCGGGGGTGGCGGCCATCGCGGCTCGTATCTCGAAATTCGCGTCCGAGACCCAGCCGACGACGTTGCCGGGGTTCTTGGCGATCAACTCCAGGTCGCCCGTCGAGAGGGTCAGGCGGTAGACATCGTGTAGCTCGGGGCTTTCTTTGTTGAGTGCGACCAGCAGCGTATCCGGGAAGTGTTGGCTTTTGTCTAGAATTTGGGCCTGCACGTCGTCGAAGGGCGTGAGATCTCGGTCGGCTTTCGTGGATGGGTCGACGGCGTGGATGCGCCAATTTTCGTCGCCGTCCGCGTCTTGCAGGTAGACGATGTGCCGGTCGTCCTCGGCCCAGAAAAACAGCCGGATGCCGCGCTTTCTATCGTCGGTCACGGGCTCGAAGTCGTCGCCACCGACGGCGCCCACCCAGATGTTCAGGACACCGTCCTTCGGGGCGAGGTAGGCGAGGCGTTTTCCGTCGGGGGAGAGGCGGGGGCTCGTTTTCTCGGGGTTGCCGAAGAGGACTTCGCGTGGGATCAGGGGCGCTGCGGGGGTGGTGGCGTCGGTCATGGGTTCCTCTCTGTCTGGTTCGTGCTGGAGAGTTTAGCGCGTCGGGTGGTCTCTTCTCGCCGGGGCGACATTGCAGTATTGTATGGGCATGGCGGATGGGAAGCGGCGCAGGAAGCGCACGGAGGACGAACGTCTGCTGTCCGGGGCGGATCGGGCGGCCTTCACGGAGACGGATACGTGGCGGGTCTTGCGGATCATGGGCGAGTTCGTCGAGGGTTTCGAGGAGCTTGCGGAGCTTGGACCGGCGGTGACGCTCTTCGGCTCGGCGCGGGTGAAGGAGTCCGACCCAATGTACGCCGCCTCGGTCGAGATGGGCCGGCTGCTCGGCGAGGCGGGCTTCACGGTCATTACGGGTGGTGGGCCGGGGTCGATGGAGGCGGGTAACCGTGGTGCGCGGGAGGCCGGAGCACCGTCGGTCGGCCTGAACATCGAGCTGCCGTTCGAGCAGCACGTCAATCCATACGTGGACGTCGAGGTGAACTTCCGGTACTTCTTCGTCCGCAAGGTGATGCTGGTCAAATATTCTCGGGCGTTCGTAATATTTCCGGGTGGTTTCGGTACGATGGACGAGTTGTTCGAGGCGCTCACGCTCATACAGACCGGTAAGGTCCGGGACTTCCCCATAGTCCTCTTCGGCTCCGCGTACTGGGCCGGCCTAATAGGCTGGCTGCGCGACACGATGGCCGCCGAGGGCAAGGTCGCCGAGAACGACGTGGACCTACTAGCCGTCACCGATTCGCCAACCGAAGCCCGCGACTTGATCCTGGCCTCCACCCACGACCAGATCGGGAGCGCCGGCTACGAGGAACAGGCCCGCGAAGCGACTCGCCGGGCTTTGGGCCGCGACGAGCCGAAAGGCACCGGAGACTAATCTACTGGCGCGGCGTGCATTGAGGCATTTCCTACAGCGCTCGCGGGACAAGTCCGCTCCGAGTGCCGTACAGCTTTTACTTACACGGGCGTGGTTGGCGTTCAAGATCCTATTCCGCCTGACAGATCGCGGTGCGTGGGTGGACGATGGGGTGCTCGGCTGCGCCTACCCGCGGACAGAGCGGACTTTCACCGATATGGCGCGGCGAGACGTGAGCGTACTGGTCAACCTCCACGAACAAGCGCACGATCCAGCTCGCCTGATGCGCCACGGCCTCATCGAGGTACATCTACCAGTCTCGGACTTCGTCGCGCCCACCACCGAGCAGCTAGAACGTGGCGTCACCACTATCCTCGATGCTCGCGCTCGGGGCAAGTATGTCGCGGTACACTGCGGCGGCGGACTGGGACGCACGGGGACGCTGTTGGCTTGCTATGTCGTCCGCCGGAAAAGTCTCGGAGCGACAGAGGCTATCGAACAGGTGCGGAGGACCCGGCCCGGGTCGGTCGAGACCCGCGCGCAGACCGAGGCTGTCGAAGCATACACGCCACGCCTCCTGGTAGACTGCTAGTCTGCGAGTACGTCCCGCATCGAGTGCAAGCCCGGCGCGGCGCTCGCGGCGAACTTCGCGGCTCGCATCGCGCCGTCGGCGAAGTTGCGGCGGCTGAGGGCGCGGTGGGTCACTTCGATCTCCTCGCCCTGAGCGTAGAAAATCACCCGGTGCTCCCCAACGACCGCCCCGCCCCGCAGCGCGTGAACCCCGATCTCACCTTCCTCTCGCGGCGCGACACCTTCCCGCCCGTAGGTCGCAACCGTGTTTAAGTCATGTCCCCGGCCCTCGGCGGCGGCCCGCGCCAGAAAGAGCGCCGTGCCGGAGGGCGCGTCCTGCTTGTTGCGGTGGTGCGTCTCGACGACTTCGATGTCGTAGCCGGTGCCGAGTTTGGCGGACAGGTCGCGCACCAACTCACGCAGCAGGTTCACCCCGACGCCCATGTTCGGGGCGAGCACGATGGGGACGCTGCGCGCCGCTCCTTCGACCCGCGACCGTTGCTCGTCGGAGAGGCCGGTGGTGCCTATGACGTGGGGTTTGCCGTAGGCGAGGTGCTCGATAGTGGCGGCGGGGGTCGTAAATTCGATCAGGGCTTCGGCGGCTTCCGGTGGCTCCTCGGTGGCGCTTACGCCAGCCGTACCCCAGCCGCACAGTTCGCCGAGGTCGGTGCCTAGCTCGGGAGCGCCGGGTTCGACGGTTCCGCCGGCAAGCTCGACGCCGTCGGTTTCGAGGGCGGCGCGGCACAGCTCGCGGCCCATCCTGCCAGCCGCCCCGATAATGGCTACGCGGGTCAAGGAGCTACACTTCCTCGGGGGTCGGGAGCAGGTGGTTGCATTCGTCCATAACGCGGCGGAGGGTATCGAGGTTGTCTCCGCTCAGCGGGATCATGGGCAGCCGCATCTCGTCGGAGCAGAGCCCGAGGATAGAGGCAGCCGTCTTCACCGGGATGGGATTGGTCTCCACGAAGAGCGCCCGGAAGAGCGGCAGCAAATCGTAGTGAAGCTCGCGGCCCCGGTCCCAATCATCGTTCAGCAAGGTGTTCACGAGGTCCGAGACAGCGGCGGGCGCCACGTTCGAGGAGACGGAGATAACGCCCCGCCCGCCGAGGGACATTAGCGGCAGCGTCAGGGAGTCGTCGCCGGAGAGGATGTCGAACTCCTCGCCGCACAACCGCCGGATGTCGCTCGCCATATCCATCGAGTGGGTCGCTTCCTTCGTGCCGACGATGTTCGGTATCTCGGAGAGGCGCGCCGTGGTTTCGGCGCTGATGGTGACGCTGGTGCGTCCGGGGATGTTATAGAGGACTATGGGCAGGTCCGTGTTCTCGGCGATGGCCGCGAAGTGGCGGTACAGGCCCTCTTGAGTGGGTTTGGTGTAGTAGGGAGCGACTTGCAGGGAGCCGTCCGCGCCGACTTCCTCGGCCATTTTGGTGTATTTGATCGCCGTGTCGGTGCTGTTGGAGCCCGTACCGGCGATGACCGGCACCCGGCCGTTGGCTATCCGCACTGTGGTCTCGATAACGAGGCGGTCTTCGGCCTCGCTCATCGAGGGCGTCTCGCCGGTGGTGCCGCATGGGACGAGGCCGTGGATGCCCTGCTCTATCTGAAACTCGACGATGCCTTCGAGCGCCTCGACATCCACCTCCCCGTTCCGAAAAGGCGTGACCAGTGCCGTAAACGCTCCGCTAAACATCTCTCTCCTCCAACTCGAAATCTCTGTGCAACACCCTTACCGCTTCTTCTACCCGATCCGCCGCCAACACGCACGTCACCTGTATCTCCGAAGTCGATACCATTCTAATAGGAATTTCAGCCTCCCCAAGCGACGCGAACATCCGCGCCGCATGGCCGGGACGATTCAACATCCCCGTTCCAACGACCGAGACCTTGCCCAACTCCTCCTCGCCCGCGACCCGTCCGCCTAAAGAGTCCGCAACGTCTCCGGCGAGTCGCAGGGCTTCGCGGAAGTCGCCGCGCCGGACGGTGAAGGCCACGTCCGCGGCGTCCTCGCCCGTAACGCCGTTCTCCACGATCACGTCAACGGAGACGCCTGCCTCGGCGAGCGGCGTGAAGACGCGGCTCATGGTGCCGGGGCCGGTCTTTATGCCGGTCAGGGTGATGCGTGAGACGTCCAGGTCGTGGACGATGCCCGCGACCGTCTCGCGGGTTTCGAGATGTTCCATACCGCTACCTCCCGTGATGATAGTGCCGGGTCCCTCCGTAAAGGAGCTTTTTACGTGGATCTCGACGCCGTACAAGGCCCCAAGCTCCACCGCCCGAGGATGCATAACCTTTGCGCCCCGCCACGCCATCTCCGCCATCTCCGAAGATAGAATAACGGGGATGCGCCGAGCCTCCGGCACGATGCGCGGGTCGGCGGTGTAGATGCCGTCCACGTCCGTGTATATTTCGCACCGCTCCGCCTTCAGAGCCGCCGCCAGCGCCACCGCCGTAGTGTCCGAGCCACCACGCCCGAGCGTCATCACGTCTCCCAGAGCGTTCACGCCCTGAAAGCCCGCGACTATGGCCACCTGTCCCTCGTCGAGCAGGCCGCGCAGCCGGTCGGGGCGTATCTCGGAGATCAAGCCCGATCCGTAGCGGCCGGTGGTTTTCATGCCCGCCTGCGGGCCGGTGAGCGAGGTTGCGGCCACACCCCGGTCGTGCAGGGCCATCGCCAGGAGCGCCACGGATTGAAGCTCGCCGGTGGAGAGGAGTTGGTCGATCTCGCGCGGCGAAGGCTCCCGGCTGACCTCTCCCGCGAGCCGCAGGAGGCGGTCGGTCGTCTTGCCCATCGCCGAGACAGTCACGACGAGGCCGAGCCCCGAGTCGTGGGCTTTCTTCACCCGCTCTGCGACGGCTTTGATGTGTTCGGCGGTGGCGACCGAGCTGCCGCCGTACTTCTGAACCACGATGCCCAACGAACTGCTCCTTCTACGGTACGCTTACCGTTCTAGCGTAGCGTATTGGTTTGTGGCTTGCAGGCTTCGGGTGGCTGGTTTCAGCTAAAATCCAGGGAATGGAAACGCCCCGCCGACGAAAACGGGAGCGTTGTGCCGGACGCAGCCCGACGGTCGAGGCAATGAGCTAACCGCTGAGAGCTTTACCCCACTGGCTGACCGCCGGTTACGTCGATGGACGAGCCGTTGAGGAAGCTGGACTCCTGCGAGGCCAGCATCACGAAGACGGGGGCGAGTTCGGTTGGTTGGGCGGGGCGGCCCATCGGGGATTGCAGGCCGAATTGAGACGTGGTTTCAGCATCCATGGAGGCCGGGATGATCGGGGTCCACACCGGCCCCGGTGCCACCACGTTCGCCCGCAGCCCGTACTGCACCACGTCCTGGGCGAGCCCTTCGGTGAACGTCACTATCGCGCCTTTGGTGGATGAGTATGGAAGCAGGGTAGGGGAAGGCTTGTATGCCTGGGCGGAGCCGACGTTGATGATGGAACCACCCTTGGGCATGTGCGGGATGGCCGCCTTTACCAGCCAGAACATCGCGTAGATGTTGGTCTTGAACGTGCGATCCAGAAGCTCGCTGGAGACGTCCATCACACCCTCGACGGTCCTCTGGTGGGCGGCGTTGTTGACGAGCACGTCTATGTGTCCGAACTCCTCGACGGCGGTTTCTATGATCCTGTGGCACTGGGCCTCTTCGCTGATGTCACCGGGGACTTTCACGCAACGTCTACCGGCTTCCTCGACTACGCGGACCGTCTCGTCGGCGTCGGATTCCTCGGCTTCGAGGTAGGAGATGAGCACGTCCGCGCCCTCGCGGGCGAAGGCGAGCGCCACGGCTCGACCGATGCCGGAGTCGCCGCCAGTGATGACGGCTTTCTTGCCGGTCAGTTTGTCGCAACCCCTGTATGTGTCGTAGCCGTAGTCGGGCTTGGGCCGCATCTCGGACTCGACGCCGGGGTGCTGGTCCATCTGCGTCTGCTGCGGGTACTCCGGTTGCGGGTACTGTATCGTCGGGTCTTTTTGGGTGTGCTGGTCTTCGGTCATAGCAAATACCTTTCTACAGAGGGTGATGCCGCTTATACCCGCTCGCAAGGACCGCGTATCCGCTTTTCTCCATATAATTCAGAGTACCGGGAGATGTTTGGGTGTCGGGAGGCGCGGGGGATACCCGAATGGACACGAAAGATTCAGCGGACGCGAGGAGCGGAGCATGAGTGATGGAAAGCCGAAGGACGGTATCTTCGAGGGTTACGATAAGAACGGCGAGATACCTATCTCCTCGTATGCAACCCTCGCGGGTGCCTTCAACCTGATCTTCGCCCTCTTTCTCCTGGTCAGCCGCGCCACGGGACGGCGCATCCCGGAGCGGATAGAGACGCGGGATATACTGATCTTCGGCGCGGCGACTCATAAGCTAAGCTGGATACTGGCGAGGGAGCCGATCACGAGCCCCATCCGCGCGCCGTTTACGGAGCTCGAAGAGGTGAAGAGC
>Ga0136640_10000981_pt1 | contig 11226 bp, 12 predicted proteins | sample AntDrymUQ8642106_2_FD_105498 | JGI IMG/M metagenome (GOLD analysis project Ga0136640, IMG submission 105498) | Polar desert sand microbial communities from Dry Valleys, Antarctica - metaG UQ864 (21.06) | ecosystem: Environmental > Terrestrial > Soil > Desert | place: Antarctica: Dry Valley...
GCCAGCGCTTGGCCTCCCGTCGGTAGGCGGTGGCCAGGTCGGCCGCCGACGCGCCCGGCGCCACGCCCAGGACGGCATGGGGCTCCATGACGTGAGCCTACGCGGGGAAGATCGCGGCGACCGTCAGCGCGAAGCCGGGCAGCAGCGGGGAGCTGAGCGTCTGTCGCGCTCGAGCTCGAGGCTGACGTCGAACTCCGCTGCCTCGGCCGCCGTCGGCTGGTTCACCACGACCTCCCCAGCGATGAGCTGGATCGTTCGTCCCGGCGTCTCCTCGGTGTAGGTGGCGAGGAACTCGTCCGGTCGGCATTCGCTGAGCGACAGCCATGTCCGCAATGGTAGACCCGGGACCCATTGCCTTGTCTAGGGCTGGGCCGGGGGATGTTCGCCCCCCTGGACGTGAGCGAGCGCCTGCCCGCGCGTGGTGATCTCGCCGGCGTACTGGGCCTCGGCGAGCTCGGCGAGGGCGTCGGCGAGCCACGGGCCGGGCGGGCGCCCGAGGGCGCGCGCGAGCTCGTCGCCGCGCACGAGGGGCGCCGGCGGGCCGTGCTCCTGCCAGCGCAGGGCCTCGGGGAGCAGCTCGCGCACCAGTCCCAGGTGGCGCTCGATGGCCTCATGGGCCTTGCGACCGCGGGTGGCCAGGCGGTCGACGACGCTGAGCAGGGTGACGTCGGCGGCGACGGGGGCGCAGGCCACCAGGTAGGCGTGGACGGCGCGGCGCTCCAGCGGCCGGTCGTGCACCAGGAAGCCGGTGCGCAGGTGGTGGCGCGCGAGCGCGGCGACGTGGGCGCGCAGGCGCTCGCCGGTGCGAAGGCGCGCCAGGATGTCCCGGCTCACGCGCGCGCCGAGCTCGTCGTGGCCGGGGAACCCGTGGCCCCCCTGGGGCAGCGGCGTCTGGGTGGCGGGCTTGGCCACGTCGTGCAGCAGCGCGGCGAAGCGCAGGCCCCCGCCACGGGTCAGTTCGTCGCCCAGGGGCTGGGCGAGCAGGGCGCGCACCCCGTCGCCGTGCTGCTCGCCCAGCACGGCCCCGGGGTCGCGCTCGAGGGCGATCGCGTGCTGGAGGACCTCCATCACGTGGCCGTGGACGTCGCGGTGGTGGTAGCGCGTCTGCTCGACGCCGTGCATCGCGGACAGCTCGGGGAGGACGACGGCGGTGGCGCCGGCGCGCTCGAGGAGGTCGAGCCCGGCGAGCGCCTCGTCGGCGGTGACGATGCGCTTGAGCTCGGCGAAGACACGCTCGCCGGCCACCCGGTCGAGGCCCTCCGCGTGCCGGCGGGCCGCGGCCAGCGTCTGCTCGTCGACGGTCAGGCGCAGTTCGCAGCCCAGGCGCGCGAGGCGCACCGTGCGCAGCGGGTCGTCGGCGAAGGCCTGCTCGCTGACCATGCGCAGCCGCCCGGCGGCAAGGTCGTCCGCCCCGCCGTGGGGGTCGATCGGCCCGCCGCCGGCAAGGGACTCGGCCATGGCGTTGAGGGTGAAGTCGCGCAGGGCGAGGTCGGCCTCCAGGGAGCCTCCCCGCTGCGGCGTGAGATCGGCCTGCCATCGACGGTCGGGGGCAAGGACCCGCCACGAGCCCCAGGTGTCCGACAGCGCGAAGGCCGGCCCGCCCGCGGCGCGTCCCAGCGCCCGGGCGGCCGGCGCGGCGTCGGGAGCGGCCACGACCAGGTCGAGGTCGGTCAGCGGCCGACGCAGGAGCCGGTCGCGCACCGCGCCACCGACGAGGTGGACCTCCTCGCCCGTCAACGCGGCCCGCGCGACCTCCAGCGGATCGCTCACCGGTCGCCGCTCCGCGCTTCGGTCGCCAGGAGCTCGGCGTCCTCCTCGCTCACCGGCTCGCCGTCGCGGTGGTGCGCCCGGGGAACGCGGGCCAGGAGGGCGGTGGTGACCTCGTAGTTGATGGTGTCCAGCCGGCGGGCGACCTCCTCGGCGAGGATGCGCTCGCCGTCGCGCTCACCCAGGAGCACTGCCTCGTCGCCGACGGCGACACGCGGCGCGAGGCCGGCGTCGACGGTGATGTAGTCCATCGAGACGGTGCCGACGAGCGGACGCCGCTCGCCGCCCAGGAGCACCTCGGCGTTGTCGGTCAGCGCCCGCGACCACCCGTCACCGTAGCCGACGGGCAGCGTGGCGAGGGTCGTCGGCTCGCCGGCGACGAAGCGCCGCCCGTACCCCGCGCTCTCACCGGCCGCGATGGCCTTCAACACGGCGACGCCTGCGCGCAGCTCCAGGGCGGGCTCGAGCTCGCGGGCCGCCGGGTCCTCGCCGAAGGGGTCGAGGCCGTAGACGCCCACGCCCGGGCGCACCATGTCCAAGTGAGCGTCGCGGTCGCGCAGGATCGCCGCGCTGTTGGCGGCGTGGAGGATCAGGTGCGGGTGGCGCTCGCGCAGCGGGAGCGCCCAGGCGCGGAAGCGCTCGAGCTGCGCCCCGAAGAACGTGTCGCCACGCTCGTCGGCGGTGGCGAAGTGGGTCATGGCGCCCGCGAGCTCCACGTCGGGCGCGGCCACGGCGACCGCGGCGACGCGCGTCGCCTCCTCGGGATCCCGGGTCCCCAGCCGGCCCATCCCCGTGTCGAGCTTGACGTGGATCCGGCCGCCGCCGCGTGCGGCGACCGCTTCGACGAAGGCCTCGCGCCAGGCGACCACGTCGGCGTCGGCGGCCAGGGCGGCGTCGAGGTCGGTCCCCAGGAGCGAGCCCATGACGAGCAGGCGGCCCTCCAGGCCAGCCGCCCGCAGGGCCACAGCCTCCTGCGCGGTCGCCACCGCCAGCCAGCCCGCCCCACCCGCCCTGGCGGCCCGCGCCGCCGCGACCGCCCCGTGCCCGTAGCCCTCGGCCTTGACCACCGCGCAGACCCGGCAGCCGGGCGCGAGCTCCCGCGCGAGCCGCGCGACGTTGCGCTCGATAGCGGCGACGTTGACGGCGGCGAGGGCGCGTAGCGGCACCCGCGCCAGGCTACTGCGGCGCAGCGGCGGATCGGTCTGCCACGGTGCCGCGTGCGATGCGATGACAACCGATCGGCGGCGCCTGCCCAGGAGCGATGATCGCTTCGCCGGGCACGCACCTCACGTCTGTCTAGTCCTCTTCGCCGCCGTCGTCGTCGTCGCCCTCGTCGTCCTGCTGGTTCTGCTGCTCGGAGCCGCCGCCATCATCGTCCTCGTCTCCGCCACAACCGGCGGCGCCCAGGCCTCCGGCGGCCAGCCCGAGGCTCAGCAGGAGCGCGAGAAGGGCGCGACGCAGTTCGATCCGGTCCATGTGTTCTTCCTCCACGTTGGGTGGCTCAGGCGCGCTGCTACCCGATGCTGAAGCGCGCGACGCCATCGCCGCTGGACGGTGCCGCGGTCACCGCCCGGTCCCCGGCTCATGCAGCGCTGCCCGCGCATGGCCGAGCTGGTGGGCCACGTCGCCGGCCATCACGGCCTCGGGGCCGTGGGCCGCTGCGGCGAGCCGGCCGGCGCGGGCGTGCACCAGGACGGCGGCGCAGGCCGCGGCGAAGGGCTCGACGCCCTTGGCCAGGTAGGCGGCGACCACGCCGGTGAGCACGTCGCCGGTGCCCGCGGTGGCCAGGGCGGAGGCGGAGAGCGCGTTGATCGCGGCGCGTCCGTCGGGGTGGACGACGATGGTGTCGTCGCCCTTGAGGACCACGATCGCCCCGCTGCGCCGCGCGGCCTCGCGCGCGTGGTACAGGCGTCGAGCGGACACCTCGTCGCTGCGGATGCCGAGCAGGCGGCCCAGCTCACCCGCGTGAGGGGTCAGGACGGTGGGCGCCTCGCGGCGCGCCAGGTCCTCCGGGCGCCCGGCGTGGGCGGTGAGCCCGTCGGCGTCGAGGACGAGGGCCACCTCGACGCGCCGCGCCACCTCGCGCGCCATGGCCTGGGCTCCCGCGTCGCGGCCCAGGCCGGGCCCCAGCGCCAGCGCACCGCCCCGAGCGGTCGCGTGCAGGACGCCGTCCACCGCCTCCCCGCCCAGGTGGCCGTCCTCCTCGGGCATGGCGCGGGTCATCACCTCGAGCGTCTTGACCTCGAAGACGGCCTCCACCGACGCGGGCACCAGAAGCGTCACGTAGCCGGCGCCGGCCCGGGCAGCCGACAGCGCGGCCAGGGTCGGCGCGCCGGTCAGCCCCTGCGACCCGCCGCAGACGAGCACGTGACCGGAGGTGAACTTGGAGCCCGGCGCGTCGCGGCGGGGCACCTCGCTCGCCACCGCTGCGGTGATCAGCCCGATCGTCGACTGGACGGGTGCACCAGGCGGGATGCCGATGTCGATCACCTCGACGCGGCCGGCCAGCGCCTTGGCGGGCGCGACGTACAGGCCGGGCTTGGCGGCGGCGAAGGTGGCCGTTGCCGTGGCTCGGACGGCGCCGCCCTCCACCTCGCCGCTGGAGGCGTCGGCTCCGCTGGGGCCGTCGGCGGCGACGACCGGCGTCCCGGCCGCGTTCACCGCCTCGATCGCCTGCGCCGCGGCGCCGTGCGGCGCACCGGACGTTCCCGTGCCCAGGATGGCGTCCACGACGACCGTCGCGCCCGTCAGGCGCTGCGCGCCGAAGGGCTCCACCGCGGGCGCGGCGTCGAGCACCCCCTCGGGAAGGTCGCCCCGCGGGTCGACCCCCAGGCGGCGCAGGTTCTCCGCCGCGTCGCCGCGCAACTCACCGGGCGCGGGCAGCAGCAGGATCCGCACCTCGCGCCCGGCCTCGCGCAGCAGCCGCCCGGCGACAAGGCCGTCGCCGCCGTTGTTGCCCTTGCCGCACACGACGGCCACCGGCCCGTCGGGTGCCACCTCCCCCACGACGCGCGCCAGGCCGGCGCCCGCGCGCTCCATGAGCTCCAGCGACGGGATGCCATGGTGCTCGACGGCCCAGGCGTCGGTGTCGCGCATGGCCTGCGCGTCGGGCAGCGGGTCGAGCCAGGGCGGGAGCGCGGTCACGCGTCGACCACGGCCACCGCGCCCGCCAACCCCCGCGTGTGGGTCAGCGACACCCGTACGCGCACGCCGCACTCGGCCAGCGCGCCCCGCAGGCGCACCCGCGGCGCGCCCTCGTCGCGCAGCACCTCGATGTCCTGCCACGACCAGGCACGCAGCTCCAGCGCCTTGGCCACCGCCTCCTTGGCGCAGAAGCGCGCCGCCAGGTGCATGGCGGGCCGGGGCCGAGCCGCCGCGTAGGCCCGCTCCGCCTCGGTGAACAGCCGCTCGGCCAGCTTGGGTCGTCGCGCCAGCGCACGCTCCAGGCGCTCGACCTCCAGCAGGTCGAGGCCGAGTCCCATTACTCCACGGTGACCGTCTTGGCCAGGTTGCGCGGCTGGTCGACGTTGAGGCCGCGCCGGCGGGCGATGGCGTAGGCCACCATCTGCAGCGGCACCACAGCGAGCAGCGGCTGCAGCGTCCAGTCGGTCCAGGGCACGCGCAGCAGCTCTTCGGCATGGGCGGCGATCATCTCGTTGCCCTCGGTGGCCACCGCGATGACGTGGGCGCCGCGAGCCGAGACCTCCTGCATGTTGGAAGCGATCTTCTCGAGCACCGGCGAGTCGGTGGCCACGACGACCACCGGGGTGGATTCGTCCAGCAGCGCGATGGGCCCGTGCTTCATCTCCCCCGCCGCGTAGGCGTCGGTGGCGATGTAGGAGATCTCCTTGAGCTTGAGCGCCCCCTCCAGGGCCACGGGCAGGCCCACGTGGCGGCCGAGGTAGAGGAAGAACGCCTTGTCGCCGTGCTGGGCGGCGACACCGTCGGCGACCTCCCCGAGGCCCTCCAGGGTCTGGACCAGCAGCTCGGGCATGCGCCGCAGGTCGGCGACGAGCGCGGTGCGCCGCTGCGCATCCAGCGTCCCGCGCAGCTCTGCGAGTCGCAGTGCGAGCAGGTACATGACGGCGACCTGGCAGACGAAGGTCTTGGTCGCCGCGACGCCGATCTCCAGCCCGGCGCGGGTGTAGAGGACGCCGTCGCTCTCCCGCGTGGCCTGCGAGCCCATGACGTTGGTGATGGCCAGCACGCGCGCGCCGCGCTCGCGGGCCACCCGCATGGCGGCCAGGGTGTCGCGGGTCTCGCCCGACTGGGTGATGCCCACGACGAGGTCGCCCTCACCCACCACAGGGTCGCGGTAGCGGTACTCCGAGGCGATGTCCATCTCAACGGACAGCCGCGCCCAGGACTCGATCGCGTAGCGGCCGATCAGGCCCGCGTGGTAGGAGGTGCCGCAGGCCACGACGACGACGCGCTCGACGCCCTCCAGGAGGGACTCGTCGAAGGCGCCCGGCTCGGTCAGGTCCACCCCGTCGGCCCGGCGCGTGCGGTCGCCGATGGTCTCAGCCACCGCCTCGGGCTGGTCGTGGATCTCCTTGAGCATGAACGTCTCGAAGCCGCCCTTCTCGGCCGTCGCCTCGTCCCAATCGACCTCGGTCGCCTCGCGCTCCACCTCCGCACCGGCGGCGTCGAGGAACGTGGCCCCGTCGGGGCGCAGGACCACGACCTCGCCGTCCTCGATGTGCTGCACGCGGCGGGTCTGGCTCAGGAAGGCGGCGATGGCCGAGGCGAAGAAGCGTTCGTCGTCGCCCACCCCCACGACCAGCGGGCACTCGTTGCGCGCGCCGACCAGCACGTCGGGCTCGTCCAGCGCCATGGCCACGAAGGCGTAGTGCCCCTCGAGCTCGCCGACCGCGGCCTGCACGGCGGCCGGCAGCTCGCCGGTGGCCTCGAGGTGGTGGGAGACGAGGTGAGCGATGACCTCCGCGTCGGTCTGCGAGGTGAAGACGGCGCCCAGCGCGGCCAAGCGCTCCTTGAGGGCCAGGTAGTTCTCCACGATCCCGTTGACCACGACGTGGACGCGGTCGGCGGTGTCGGCGTGCGGGTGGGCGTTGGCCTCGGTGACCTTGCCGTGGGTCGCCCAACGCGTGTGGCCGATCCCCGTGCTGGGCGCCCGAGTGGCCAGGGCGACGGCGCCGCCGTCGGCAGCCGAGCGGGCCAGCTCCGCCGAGCCCACCGCGTCCAGCAGGCGCCCGAGGTTGCCCACCGCGCGCACGGACTCGATCCGCCCCTCTCCGAGCACGGAGATGCCCGCGGAGTCGTAGCCGCGGTACTCCAGGCGCTGGAGCCCTTCGAGCAGCAGCTCCTGCGCCGCCCGGGGCCCGACGTAGCCGACGATGCCGCACATGGTGGCGACAGACTAGTGGCGGCAGGACACAAAACCCTCGTCCGGGCGGTGTGTACGGTGTTACACTCCCCCCTGGTGCCCACGAATCGTCGCCGTCACGCTCTCACCGAGACCCCACCCGTGCAGAGCGCGCTCGACGAGCTGCGCGGGGAATCGGGGCACGACCGCGTCGACCTGCCGGATCTCGTGATCCGAGGTGCCAGGCAGAAGACCACCGAGCTGAGGACCGCTCGGGAGACTGCGCGCGCCCGGCACAGGCGCTTCGCGGACTGGGTGCGTGCCGGCGATCTCGGGATCGACCACACCGCAGCGGACGAGGTCGAGCACCTGACGTCTCGCAAGCCGGTCGAGCCACACCCGCGATGAGCGCGCCGGCGCTGCTGGACACCTCGGCCTGGCACCGCCTCACCCACCCGGACCTCCACGCCGCGCGCCGCGACGAGATCCTCGACCGCGCAGAGCGAGGGGTGCTTGCCGTCTGCCTGCCGGTCCTCCTCGAGGCCGGCTACTCCGCGCGGGACGCGCGCACGCACGAGGAGGTTGTCGCCAGGCTGCTCGATCTGCCGTGGTGCGACCTCGGGCCCGGAGCACAGCAGTCCGCGCTCGACGCCCAGCGGGAGCTCGCCCGCGCCGGCCACCACCGCCTGGCGCCGGTCGACCTCATGATCGCGGCCGTCGCGGACGAGCATCGCTGCGCGGTCCTGCACTACGACACCGACTTCGATCTGCTCGCCGAGCACACCAGCCTGCGTTTCGAGAGCGAGTGGCTGGCCAAGCGCGGAACGCTGCGCTGAACTCGCCCCTGCGGCCTTCAGCGGGCGGGCGTTCCCGCTGTCGCCTCGACCGTCGCCACCAGCCGGTCGCAGACCGCGTCAGCCTCGTCGGCGGTCGGGGCCTCGACCATGACGCGCACGAGGGGCTCGGTGCCCGAGGCGCGGATGAGGACGCGGCCGCGGCCGGCCAGCGCGGCGGACTCGCGCTCGGTGGACTGCGCCAGCTCGCCACTGTCGATGGCCGCGTCACGGTCGGTGACGCGGACGTTGACCAGCCGCTGGGGAAGCTTCTCCATCGCGTGGCGGTCGGCCAGGTCCCCGCCGGCCAGCGACCCGAGGGTCAGGAGCGCGCTGGCGATGCCGTCGCCCGAGGGGACGAAACCCATGTCGATCACGTGGCCGGACTGCTCGCCGCCCAGTGCCCAGCCACGGGCGCACAGCTCCTCGAGCACGTAGCGATCGCCGACCTTGGTGGTGGCGACCTCGACGCCGGCCTCACGCATCGCCGTGTGGAAGCCGTAGTTGGTCATCACGGTCACGGCCACGCCGTTGCCGGGCAGGCGGTCATGGGCGCGCAGGTGCAGCGCGGCCAGGGCGATGAGCTCGTCGCCGTCGACCACCACGCCGGCGCGGTCGACCGCCAGCACGCGGTCGCCGTCGCCGTCGAAGGCAAAGGCGAGGTCGTGGCCTCCGTCGACCACCGCGGCGGCCAGCGCATCGACGTGGGTGGACCCGCACCGGTCGTTGATGTTGCGCCCGTCGGGCTGGTCGGCCACCACGGTGACCGCGGCGCCCAGGCGGCGGAAGATCTCGGGCGCGACGCGGTGTGTCGCCCCGTTGGCGCAGTCCAGGAGAACGTCGACCCCGGCCAGGTCGAGCCCCTCGAAGCGCGTGTGCAGGCTGCGCAGATAGTCCTCCTGCGTACCTCGGAGGCGGTGGACGCGGCCGAGCCGGCTCGGCGTGGCCAATGGCTCTTCCAGGCGCTCCTCGATGCGCTGCTCGGTGGCGTCGGAGAGCTTGAAGGCGTCGGCGCCGAAGAACTTGATCCCGTTGTCGGCGTAGGGGTTGTGCGAGGCGCTGATGACCGCGGCGAGATCGAAGCCGTAGCGGCCAAGCAGCAGCGGCGCGGCGGGCGTGGGCAGCACGCCGCCCAGCAGCGCGTCCCCCCCGGCCGCGGTGATGCCGGCGGCCAGCGCGGCCTCGAGCATCTCCCCCGACTCGCGGGTGTCGCGGACGACCAGCACGCGCGGGTGCTCCGCGCCCGCCTGCACCGTGGCCGCGCGGCCCAGCGCGAGCGCGAGCTCGGCGGTCAGCAGCTCACCCGCGAGGCCGCGGACGCCGTCGGTCCCGAACAGCCTGCGGGCCATGGAGGCGCCTGGCGTGCTAGCGCTTGGAGAACTGCGGCCGCTTGCGGGCCTTCTTGAGCCCGGCCTTCTTGCGCTCCTTGGCGCGCGCGTCGCGTGTCAGGAACCCGCGGCGCTTGAGCTCGCCGCGCAGGTTCGGCTCGGCCTCCAGCAGCGCGCGCGAGATGCCGTGACGCAGCGCGCCGGCCTGCGAGGAGACGCCACCGCCGTGCATGCGGGCCACGACGTCCATGCGGTCGGCGTAGCCGACGGTCTCCAGCGGCTGGCGGATGGTGCGCTGCAGGGTCGAGCGCGGGAAGAAGGCGTCCAGCGGGCGGCCGTTGATGAGGTAGGCGCCGGTGCCGGGACGCAGCGTCACGCGGGCGACCGCGGTCTTGCGCTTGCCGGTGGCCCGGTAGCGGGCCTTGGCGCCGAGGTCGATGGTCACCGCGGCGATCGGCTGGTCGTCCCGGTCGTCCTCGGCGGCCGCGGCAGCCTCCTCGGCCTCGCGCTCGGCCAGCGGGTCGGCCCCCTCCTCGACGATGTCGACCTCGAGGTCCATGCCCGGGATGGCGGGCTTGACCCGCGACTCGGCGTCCTCCTCGTCGTCGAGGTCCTCGACGGCGTCGGTCTCGACCGCGTCGGTCTCGACCGGCTCCGCCTCGTCAGCGGTCGCCGCCGGCGCGGCCTCGACCGGCTCGTCGGGCTCGTCCTCGGCGCGCTGAGCGCCGACGGCGGGCCCGTCGCCCTCGGCCTCGGCGACATCGTCGTCCCCGACGCGGATCTCGCTCGCAGCGGCGGCCTCGGCGGCCTGCTCCTCCTGGGCGGGGGTGAGCTCCTCGCGCTCGGAGTCGGGCGTCGGCGTCTCGTCGGGCACTAGTGCGTGATCTCCATCGGTTGGGGCTTCTGGGCGATGTGGGGGTGCTCGGGACCCGCGTAGACCTTGAGCTTGGTGATCTGCTTGCGGGCCAGGCGGTTGCGGGGCAGCATGCCCCTGACCGCGATCCGGATGACCTCCTCGGGCCGCCGCTCGAGCATGTCGTTGAGCGTTCGCGACTTCAGGCCGCCGGGGTAGCCGGAGTGGCGGTAGTAGCGCTTCTCGTGCAGCTTCTTGCCGGTCACCGTGATCTTCTCGGCGTTGATCACGATGACGAAGTCGCCCGTATCCACGTGCGGGGTGTAGACCGGCTTGCGCTTGCCGCGCAGCGCGTCGGCGATCTGGGTGGCCAGACGACCGAGCGTCTGGCCGGTCGCGTCGACGATGAGCCAGTTGCGCTCGCGGTCCTGGGCGTTGGCGACGTAGGTCTTCATGACGTAGAGAAGCCACGCGCCGGGCGCGTGGCGGCGAGGGAGTGTAGGCGATCAGGCGCGAACGGGGCTAAGAGACGGACGGAGCACTCTTGTTGGCGCGGACGGTGATTTCCAGGCGCCGTGCTCGACGATGACAGACGACCGGCCACCCGATCGCGGCGCCGAGAGCCGAGACGGCGAGGGACAGGTTGAGCACGAGATCCGCGGTCCCTCGTGCCTCAGCAACCTCAAGCGCCCAGAACGCTCCCATCATCGCGAACAGCAGCCCGAGCCACCGCTCACGGCGCAGCACGTCCTGGTGGTGAGCGGCGTAGTGCACCGCCACTTGCGCGACGGTGGGCTCCTCCAGCGCCCTGCCCTCCCGGGCTGCCGACTCGACCTCGCGTTGCACCGGTCTGGGCACGGAGCGCCAGTACCTCCACCAGCTTGCCTCGCGGCTGCGTCGAGATGAGGGAGATGAGGACGCGCCGTGCGGGTCGGACATCTTGGCCGCGCGCTTACCCATAACGGCTCCCGAAGAATCAGCTTCACGCTCCGCTCCGCGGCGATGGCCCGAGCCGTCAGTGGAGGAGCTCGCGCACCAGCGGCGACCAGCCGGCCACCACGTCGGAGGCGTCGAGGCGCTCGTCGGCCGTGAGCTCGACGATGTCGTCGGCCGCCCGATAGA
>Ga0136640_10000982_pt1 | contig 11223 bp, 7 predicted proteins | sample AntDrymUQ8642106_2_FD_105498 | JGI IMG/M metagenome (GOLD analysis project Ga0136640, IMG submission 105498) | Polar desert sand microbial communities from Dry Valleys, Antarctica - metaG UQ864 (21.06) | ecosystem: Environmental > Terrestrial > Soil > Desert | place: Antarctica: Dry Valley...
GCGCAGATTGGAAGCGGCGCGAAGCTGCCCTCTCGCCTGCTGCTGTACATCTTTATCTTCCTCGGCGATTTTTACCGATTTTTCGAGCAGTGCGCTGCTGATGACGTTTTGCGCCTCGATCCAGCCTTCGGTTTTGTCTTCGTCACCCGCGCGAACGCGATACCAATGCACCTTTTCAAAATTAACTTCGTCGAGAATATCCAATCGCTCGCCGCGCTTGACTTCCAAAAGGTCAGCCGCCACGACCGCGAATGAACTGCGAACCTGAGCGCGATTAGCGATCACCGTGCCGGTTTCGGTCAAGCCGACCAAGCCGGTGACGTTTTCCACCGCGCTATTGACCACGCCGCAGCCGCCCGCCGCCAAGCCGACGAATAAAATTGCCGCCAATAAAAATAATTTTTTTGTCATCATTTCCGTACTTCCGACGCTTTCCGCCAATTATTATAGCCTAACTTGTCCAACAAATCTTTCTGCCGCCCGTTCAGTTTCGCCTTCACCGCCAGCCGGAGAAACGAATTTTCTTCCTTCGCTTCGATGCCAATTGTTTCCAAATCGGTTTTCCAATTTATCTCGTCCGCTCCGGCAATATATTTTTCGATGATTGGATTTAGCTCCGAATAATTTTTCAGGATTTTCAAAATCGCCGCGTTTCCGTCCGTCGGTTCGTTCGGTGTGCGATGTTTTTGATAAACGTCCCGAAAGATTACCGCGATTGAGCGTTTGCCCCGGCTTTCGCGCAAAAGCGCGACATCCGATAAAAAAGCCGCCAACATTCCACGCGCATAAACTTGATTACTTTCACCGCTCCAACGATTTTTTGACGATTCAATCAACGAAACTTTCCGGCTTTGCAGACCGTCGAAATTATGCGCCTGCGCGAGCGTGTCGAGAAAATCTTCAAACCTGATCCGGTTCATCGCCACGCCCGTCCGCAACGCCTGATAAACCGTAAAACCTTCGTAAAACCAATCGTAATTTCCTGTTAAAGCCAGACGGTTCGGCATCCATAAATGAAAAAGTTCGTGCCGCATCTGCTCGTGAAGCAGCTGCGCCGACTGAGATTTAAACGGCATATCGGCGGAGACAATCGTCGTATTTGCGCCGCGCGTCTCCGCCGCCCAACGTCCGAATTTTACGTCTTTCGGCAAGCGAATCAAAAAAATTTGCGCTTTATCAACCGGACTTTCACCGAAAAGTTTTCGGTATTCTTCGTAAATCTCGCCTGCCGTCCGCAACGCTTCCGCGTCGGAAAACTGCCAGTTGCCCGAAATCGCCAAATTCAGATTTGCCGTCTCCAGTTCGCGCCAATTCTTGCCGACGAGAAAAATCGCTTTCTCAATATCTTTTACATAAAAAGCATTTTCGCCTGATTTTTTCTCGCCCGAAATTATCTTCCAGTCAGACGGCAATTCAAATTTAATTCGCGCCGCAACAATTTGGTTATTCGCGGCAAACTGCGGCAGCAAATCGCCGAACATCAAGATTCCCTGCTCGTCCGCAAGCCACGAAACGTGCGCCGTCGCCGCCGCATTCGGCAGCGGTTTTGCGTTCACCCGGTAACTAAAAATCGTTGCCTGTTCATTTGCCAGATATTCGCCTTCAGCCAATTTTTTGAACGAAACGGCGCGACCTTGTTTATCGGACAAATTGAAATCCGAGATTCTCGCGGCGAGATTTTCCGCACCCGCGATTCGATTTAAGAATGTCCAATTGACCTTTGACCGATTAGAGCTTCCCCAAAAAAATCTTCCTTCGACGCTCACCGAATCGGGCGGCGAAATTTTAATCGCGGCATCAATTTCCTGCGCCGCCGAAAAAAACGCCAGCAACAGAATCTCCGCCAAAACAATCCATACCGAAAACCTTTTCTCTATTATTGACATCGAAACCTTTGCGGAACTAAAATAAGTTTTTGCTTTTTAGCTTATTAGACTCTCTTTGTCGGAGCAGTAAATTTTATGAGTCTTATCAAAATAATCATTTACACATTAGCATTTTTGTTGAGCCTTCTGTTTCTCGGACGTTTCTTTTTTTAGATTGACGGCGCGGCAAAAGTTTTTTTCCGAAATTGTCTTTGGCGGAGAGTCGAATTCTTCGATTTCCATCGGCGAATTTTTTATGAGAGTAGCGGTCACGTTTGACCGCTATTTTATTTTTCTATAAAAGAAACGACCGCTTTACTGAAAAACAGCGAACAGCGAATAGTTGATAGCGAACAGCCGACTTTTCAACAGGCGAACTATTCACTATTCACTTTCAACTATTCGCTATTTTTCGGAAAAATTTATTCAGTATTTTTATTACTACACTATTTACTTTATGAGTGAATCGAGAAAAATCAAACGCGCTTTAATCAGCGTTTCCGACAAAGACGGCATCGCCCGATTTGCCGAAGCGTTAAACGGCTTCGGCGTGGAAATCATCTCGACCGGCGGCACGGCGCGAATTTTGCGCGAGAATGGAATTGCTGTCACGGAAGTTTCCGAAGTCACCGGATTTCCCGAAATGATGGACGGGCGCGTCAAAACTCTGCACCCGAAAATTCACGGCGCGTTTCTCGCGTTAAGAGACAACGCCGAACACGCGGCGGCGATGGCGAAGCACGACATCGAACCGATTGATTTGGTCGTCGTCAATCTTTACCCGTTTGAAGACGCGATTGACGACGAAGAAACGACGGTTGAGGAAGCCGTCGAGCAAATTGACATCGGCGGTCCGGCGATGATTCGCTCCGCGTCGAAAAATTGGCGCGACGTTTTGGTCGTCACCGACGCGCGGCTTTACGAAACGGTTCTCGAAGAGTTAAAAGAAACCGGCGGCGCAAGCACGCTCGCCACGCGCCGCAAATTCGCCGCGCTCGCCTTCTCGCACACAGCCAATTACGATTCGATTATTTCCGAATATCTTATCGAACAGCTTTCCGAAGAAGAATACGAGTTCGTCGAAAAATTCCACCCGCTTGCCGACGACCCGCTGCTGCAAATGTTCGACGAAACCGCCCGGCTTTTCGGCGGCGAAACCGACGACGAAGATTTTCTCGATGACGAATTTGAAGACGAAGATTTTGAAGACGAAACTTTCAAACACAACGGAAACGTTTTGACCCAGGAACAATTCGAGGAATACGAGATGTTCGAGATGAGGAAAATCAGCGATTTGCGTTACGGCGAAAACCCGCACCAGAAAGCCGCGCTTTATAATTCCTTTACCGACGAAGGCGGCATCGCCCGCGCCGAACAACTGCACGGCAAGGAAATGTCGTTTAATAATTACGTGGACGCGGACGCGGCTTGGAGTCTCGTCTGCGAATTCGACGAACGGGCTTGCGCGATTATCAAACACACGAACCCGTCGGGCGTTGGCACGGGAGCGAGCAACGAGGAAGCCTATCGCCGCGCTCTGGCGACCGATCCGGTTTCGGCTTTCGGCGGCATCGTCGCTTTCAATAAAACGGTTGACGCGCAGGCTGCCGCGTCGGTGGGCGAGATTTTTACCGAAGTCGTGCTTGCGCCTAATTTTGATGAAGCGGCGTTGGAGATTTTTCGGCAGAAGAAGAATCTGAGAGTTTTACGAGTTGAAAAAACTACCGGCTTCGGCAATTTGGAATACAAACAAATTTCCGGCGGAATGCTCGTGCAAGACCTGGATGATTTAATCGTGACGGCGACGGATTTAAAAGTAGTTTCCGAAAAACAGCCGACGAGCGCGGAAATCCGCGCTCTGCTGTTCGCGTGGAAAGTCTGCAAGCACGTCAAATCGAACGCGATTGTTTTCGCCACCGAATCTCAAACCGTCGGAGTCGGCGCGGGACAAATGAATCGCGTTGATTCGGTGCGGATAGCCGCGATGCGAGCCGAGCGAAACGGATTGAATTTAAAGAATACCGTTCTCGCGTCCGACGCTTTTTTCCCGTTCCGCGACAACGTGGACGAAGCGGCAAAACTCGGAATTTCGGCAATCATCCAGCCGGGCGGCTCGGTCAAAGACGACGAAGTTATCCGGGCGGCGAATGAACACGGCTTGGCGATGGTCTTTACGGGCGTTCGACACTTTAAGCATTGACATTTACATTTTTTGAAAACGCGGAGCTGGCTGGAGCGCAAGCGTCCCCGCTTGCAATGAGCGCGGAAGCGCGAAAAAATGCTGCGACAGATTTCAACTTGAATTTGACGCGGACTGTTTTTCGCGTCCAAGCGACACTCATTGCAAGCGGGACGCTTGCGCTCCAGTCGAAAAACTGTCTTTCAACGGAAAATGGAAAATGGAAAATGGAAAATATCCCGTTTGTGTAGTAAATTATTTTCTAATTTCCACATTTCCAAAAAGAATTATGAATAGCTGGTTACGAGAAAACCTCGTCTGTCCGCGTGACAAAAAGAAATTACAGGACAAAGAAAATTATTTAGTTTGTTCGGAAAATCACCGTTATCCGGTCGTCGGCGATGTTCCCGTAATGCTGCTCGACGAAATCGAGCCGAATCATCATTACATTACCGAAACTTTGGAAGATGTCGCCGACAATCAATCTCCGGCAGCAGCGAAAAATGGCGGCGCGGCGGGCGGCGCGATTGACGAGTTTGTGCAGGACGAAGTTCCGCACACCTGCGGCAATCTTTATTTTCCAATTCGGTATAAATTGACTCGCTACCCGATTCCCGAATTGCGCTTGCCCGGCGGCGACGGCAAACGGTTTCTCGATGTCGGCTGCAATTGGGGACGCTGGACGGTTGCCGCCGCGCTGAAAGGTTATCAGCCGGTCGGCATTGACCCGTCTTTGAAAGCCGTTTTCGCCGCCAGAAATGTTTCGCGGCAGATGGGCGCGGCAACTGAATTTGTCGTCGCCGACACCAGATATTTGCCGTTTGCCGATAGTTGTTTCGATGTCGCTTTCTCTTATCTGGTGCTGCAAAGTTTCAGCAAGGAGAACGCCAAAATATCGCTCCAGGAAATTGCGCGGTCGGTGAAAGCGGACGGGAAAATTTTGATACAAATGCCGAACAAGTTCGGGGCGCGTTCCTTTTATCAACAGGCGCGGCGCGGCTTTAGCAAAGGCGAAGATTTCGACATCCGATATTGGTCGCCAACCGAATTGATGAAAACTTTTACCGAAAATTTCGGTGAAACGAAAATAACGGCGGATTGTTTTTTCGGTTTGGGATTGCAGAAAAACGATATTGATTTGCTACCCGCCCGATTTAAAACGGTAATTCATTCGTCGGAATTTCTGCGCCGCGCGAGCGTTAAAATGCCGTGGCTGGTCAACGTCGCCGACAGCGTTTATCTCGAATCAATCAATCGGAAATAAGTCCCAAGTCCCAGAGTCTCAAGTCGAAAGCCGACGACTGACTGGGGACTGGGGACTTGGAACCTGGGACTTACACAATGAGCGTTATTTTAGGAATCAATACATTTCACGCAGGTTCGTCCGCCGCACTTATCGTCGGCGGTCAGCCCGTCGTCGCTTTGGCTGAAGAAAGATTAAATCGCGTCAAGTATTTCGCGGGCTTTCCGAAACTCTCCGTCCTTCGATGTCTGGAAATCGCGGGTTTGAATTTTTCGGATGTTGACGCGGTTGCCGTCGGGCGCGATTCGTCCGCCAACCTGCACAAGAAACTCGAGTTTGCCATTCGCAATCCGGCGAAACTTTTAAATCTGGCGCGAATCCGCAGCAAAAGCAAAACCTTTGACGATTTGAAATCGCTCATCGCTTCGGAATGCGAAGTTGATAAAGACTCTTTAAAATTTCAAACCTACAATGTCGAGCATCACTTGGCGCACACGGCGAGCGCGTATTACGCCAGCGAATGGGACAAGTGCGCGGGAATTACGATTGACGGTTCGGGCGATTTCGTCTCGTGTCTGTTGAGCGAATGCGAAGGCGACGAAATTCGCCCGGTGCAGAGGATTTTCGTGCCGCATTCTTTGGGAACGCTTTACACCGCCGTTTGTCAGTTTATCGGTTATCCGAAATACGGCGACGAGGGAAAAGTGATGGGACTCGCGCCGCTCGGCACGGATGTTTATTCGGATTTTTTTGAAAAGATGTTGAAGCCGACGAAAAACGGTTTCACGTTGAATCCCGATTACTTTCTGCCCTTCGGCGCAAATCAGGGAATGGAAATCAACGACGCGGGCGAGATGATTGTGCATCGGCTTTATTCGGATTTATTTGTCAAAGAACTTGGGCTTCCGCGAGAGAAACACGGCGAAATCACGCAGCGCGACGAAGATGTCGCCTTCAGTTTGCAGAGAATCTTTGAAAAATATTATATGCACATTCTCAATCTGCTGCACGAAAAAGTTCCGGGCGAGAGAATCTCGATGGCGGGCGGCTGCGCTTTAAACAGCGTGGCGAACGGAAAAATGTTAGTTGAGACACCGTTCCGCGAAACTTGTATTCAACCGGCGGCGGGCGACGACGGGCTTGCGCTCGGCGCGGCTCTTTATGTCAGCAATTCGATTTTGAAAGAAGGCAAACGCTGGGTGATGAAAAATTCGTATCTCGGCGATGAGTATTCGGATTCGGTCGTCAAAGCCGAACTCGAACGATATAAAATTTCTTACAAAGAACTCGACCGCGAAGATTTGATTGACCAGACGACTGAAGAAATAAAAAACGGCAACGTCATCGGCTGGTTTCAGGGGCGTATGGAATGGGGACCGAGAGCGTTGGGCAACCGCTCGATTTTGGCGCATCCGGGCTTTCCGAATATGAAGGATATTTTGAACGCCCGCATCAAACACCGCGAATGGTTTCGCCCGTTTGCGCCGTCAATTTTGCAGGAACGGCAAACGGAGATTTTCGAGCAAAACTATCCATCGCCGTTTATGCTGCACGTTTATAAAATCCGTCCCGAATGGCGCGAACGTCTGTCGGCGGTCAATCACGTTGACAACACCGGACGACTACAAACCGTCGCCCGCGATGAAAATCCGCTTTACTACGATTTGATAAAAAACTTTGAATCGAAAACCGGAATCCCGATTATCTTAAACACGAGCTTTAACGAAAACGAGCCGATTGTCTGCCAGCCTTATGAAGCAATCGAATGTTTTCTGCGGACGAAAATGGATGTGCTGGTTATCGGCTCGTTCTTTTGTAAAAAAACTGCTGACGATTGAGAGGGAAAATTGTCCACAGATGAACACGGATAAGGAAAAGAAAATTCAAAAGCCTGATTTTAATTTTGGTTTTATCCGTGTCTATCCGTGTTCATTTGTGGACAATTTTCTTCGCGTTTTCAGCCGGGAGAAATTGAAATGAATTGGACAATCGAACCGGTTCCCGATTTGCGCGGCTACGCGGTCGAGTGGGCGGAAGCCGGTAATTTTTATCTGTCGCGCCGCAACCGGCTTTTTCATTCGACTACTCTCAAGCCGCCGTTCAAACAAATCGCCGCCATTGACGCGCCCGTCTGGAAAACGGCGGCGAGCAATTTCCGTCTGGCGCAGAGAGTTTTGCGCTTTATGGTAACGAACGTCGTGCCGCTTGCCAACGGCGATTTGTTCGTTACGTTCGACAAATCAATCGGCATCGTCCGTAATGGAAAATATCAGCCGCTCAAAGGTATGGACAGACCTTTCCGCGTGCTGCGTTTCGGCTGCGCGGTTGACAAAAACGGTGACCTTTTTTTCGGCGAATATATTCCCAACACCGAGCGCGGCGAGATGCGGATTTTCAGATACACGCCGGGCGCGGATTCTTTAGAAATCGCCCATACTTTTCCGCCGAAATCCATTCGCCATATTCACGGGCTTTATTTCGATTCGTTCACCGATTCGATTTTCTGCTTGACCGGCGACGACGATAAGGAATGCTGTTTCTGGCAATCGTTCGACGGTTTTGAGACGACGAAAATCGTCGGCGAAGGCGACGAAACGTGGCGGGCGGTCAGCGTTCTTTTCGATGAAGAATCCTTCTTTTACGGAATGGACGCGGAATACCGGACGAATCACATTTACAAAGTCGAGCGCGGAAGTATGGAAAGAAAATCTCTGGGCGAAGTCAGCGGAACGGTTTTCTACTCGAAACGAATCGGTGAGGATTTGTTTTTCACGACGACTGCCGAAAACGCGCCGAGCCAAACGGAAAACGTCGCCGCGCTCTGGCACGTTGACGCTCCGGGAAATCTGAAAAATTTAATTTCGTTCAAAAAAGACCGCTGGCATCCGTCGCTTTTTATGTTCGGCACGATTCATTTTCCATACGTCAATAAATTAGATGACGAGCTTTATTTTCAACTCGTCGGCGTTGAAGAAGATAATCGAACCTTTCGGGTTAAACGAGTTTGAGAAGTTTTCAGGCGGTCAAAAATCATTTGACTTTTCAGTTTCATTCGGGTAAAACTATCATCATAAAAGTTTGTGTTGGAACGCTCGGACGGTTTTCTTCAAGTGAAAAATTCGCGTCCGTTTTGTTTTTTCAACGATAAATCGGTTTCCCGTTAAAAGTTTTCAACTGCAAATCGCGCCCGTCGGTCGAAACGGAAATCGTGCCGTTCTCGCCGGTCGTCAAAACTTTCGCGCCCGCGTTTTTCCATCGCTCGACAACTTTCTTGTGCGGATGTCCGAACTGCGATTCTCTACCAACGGAAACGACGGCGACTTTCGCCTTCGACGCGCCGATAAATTCCTGAATCGAAGACGTGCGGCTGCCGTGATGCGCGACTTTTACGACATCGGTCTGCAAAAATCCCGGCGCGTTTGTCAATTCTCTTTCGGCTTCCTTTTCGATGTCGCCCGTCAACAAAATTTTTCTCTCGCCGTAAATTATTCTCAAAACCAGCGAGTGATTATTGTCCGAAATCGAATCTGCATCTTCATCCTTCGGCGGATAAAGCACTTCTATTTTTACGTCGTCAAAAGTCAAAACGTCGCCGCGTGAAATTGTCACCGATTCAATTCCGCGTTTTTGCAATACGGAAAACAGTTCGGCAAATCCCGCGTTTTTCATCGGCGTTCGAGCGAAAATCGCCGCTTGCACGCGGAAGTTTTTCGCCGCGTCCGACAAGCCTTGAAGGTGGTCGGTATCGGCGTGCGTCGCTAAAACGTAATCAATTTGCGAATAACCTTTTTCCCAAAGAAATTCCGACACGACCGCTTCGCCGACGGTTCTCGTATCCGGCTCGAAAATTTCCGGCTCGTCTTCGGTTCCCAGATTGACGCGGCTGAAATTCGCCTGTCCGCCGCCGTCAACCAACATCGTTTCGCCGTTCGGAAAGCGAATCAAAGCCGCGTCGCCCTGCCCGACATCGAGAAAATCAATGTTTAATCTGCCGTCCGGCGGCGGCGAGCTAAACGGATGCAAAATGATGAGCGCGAAAAGCAATGTTAAAAGCGACGCGGAGACGCGGAGACACGGAGACGCGGGGATTTTTAGATTTGAAATCTGAAATCTGAAATCTGAAATCAAAGCGAACGGATTCCATTGGTTCAAAGCGACGGTCAAAAAAATCACCGGCACAAAATACAAAACATAAATCGCCCGCATCGCGCCCGGATAAACGGGCAGCCGCAAATTTGACCAGCTATTATCGGTGAAAAAATTCGGGACGGAAATGAGCAGCCAATTCAAAATTTCCGTTAATTTGATAACCGGCAAAGCGAGCGCGTCGCTGACATTGGCGAGCAGCACGGCGAAGATTGCCGCGAAACTTTCCAGCCCGATGACAACGCCGACCCAGAGATTTAAGAAAATGCTCAGAACCGGAAAGCGATGAAAATAGACGGCGAGCAGCGGCAGAAGACAAATTTGAAAAATCAGCGAAACGAGAATTGCCTCAAAAATATAACTTATGATTGTTTGCAGATTTTTTGCTTTGAACCATTTCAAATGCGGCGATTTGAAAAGATTCGCCGACCACAATTGGCGCGAAACCGCTTTGCCCCAAACGTCTTCGCGCCAATAAAAAGTTTCGCAAAATCGTTTCAGCCACGCGGGAACATTCGGCGGAAACGGCGTTTCCGCCGACGGCGACCAACTGCCGATTGCCCGCAGTCTTTCGATAAGGGGAAACCCGATTGCCACAATCGCGCCGACGCTGGCAAAGGTCAATTGGAAAGATGACGTAAAAATATCCGTCGGTCGCCACCCGAGCAAAACGAGAGCGCAGAAACCCAGCGAATTAAGCAGCGTCCCGCTTCGATAAATCACCTGCGAGAAAAGCAGAATCGTGAACATTATCGTCGCCCGCACTACGGGAACGTCCGCGCCGACCGCGAGCGAATAAGCCCACAAAAAAGTCGTCGCAAATAAAAATTGCCACAGTCTTTGATTGGTAAAAAATTGAACGAGCAGCAAGGTTAAGCCGCCGATAAAAGTGATGTGCAAACCTGAGATAACGAGAACGTGAAACGTGCCGCCGGTGCGAAAAACTTCCGCCGTTTGCCTGTCCAGAAAATGCTCGTTGCCGAGCAGGGAAGCAATTAAAACTCCGGCAGTCGGCGCGCTGAAATTATCCCGAAAATCAATGATTAAATTTTGCCGACGTTCGTAGACCCACGCGAGCGGCGCGAAGATTTTATCCTCGCCGATTTTCTCGACGAGCAGCGGGCTTTTGATAATCGCCGTCGCGTCAATTCCCTTTTGGTCGAGAATTTCTTTGCGCGACAGCACGCCCGCGTTCAAAAAATTATCTTCGCGCCGCAAGCTGCAGGCGACGCGAATCTGCGAGCCGTAATTCAAGTTCAGCCGGTCATATTCGCTTTTAATTTCTTCGTTCGGTGTGGACGCGAAAAGTCTGACGTTTCCCGAAGTTTCTATTTCCGAATTTTTATAAATTGCTCTTTCAGTTTTCAAAATCAGAAAAAATCCGCCGACGGCAAGTTCGGGCTTTGTCTGCAAAACGCCTTCAATCTCAACCGGGTCGCCGGAATTTATCCGGTTTTCATCGTAAATTCTTTTGACGCGATTTTCCGCAATCGTCTGTTTTTCGATTTGCAGACAGAGACCGCCGACGGCGAAGAACGCGGCGAAAATAAAGAGCAAAGCGAATTTAAGTTTGATAAAAACAACGGAGAGAACGGTGAAAATCAGACAGCCGGTAAAATATATTCTCCAATCGAGCTGAAAAAAATTTGCCGATGTAATCCCGCCCGCAAAACAAATTGCCAGCCAAAGCAGAGGATAAAGCGTGAAATTGGCGGACGCGGATTTCAACATAAGCAGCCTGACAAAATTAAGAATCGAAACCACAGATTGACATAGATTAACCCGGATAA
>Ga0136640_10000983_pt1 | contig 11221 bp, 12 predicted proteins | sample AntDrymUQ8642106_2_FD_105498 | JGI IMG/M metagenome (GOLD analysis project Ga0136640, IMG submission 105498) | Polar desert sand microbial communities from Dry Valleys, Antarctica - metaG UQ864 (21.06) | ecosystem: Environmental > Terrestrial > Soil > Desert | place: Antarctica: Dry Valley...
AAGCAGAGCGCGGTCACGATGTAGAGCAGCCCTATGACCTTGTGGTCGGTGGTGGTCAGCACGCCGAGCAGACCTCGCCCTCGTACCGACGACGGTGGGCGGCGGGGCTCGTCATCGAGGTGGGCGTCCTCGGCGGCGACGTTGGGCGGGGACGCGACGGTGGTCATCCGCCGCCCCCCCCGTCAGCCTCGGCTGCGGTCGCGACCCAGTCCTCGAACTCGGTGGGGCTGACGATTCGGACGCGGAAGCTCATGCGCCAGTGGTCCAGCCCGCAGAACTCCGCGCACCGTCCGACGAACGTGCCCTCGTCGGTCGGCGACACGTCGAGCTCGTTGCGGACCCCAGGGATCAGGTCACGCTTGGACAGGAACCGGGGCACCCAGAACGAGTGGTTGACGTCGTCGCTCACCAGCTTCAACCGGGTGGTGCGATCGGACGGCAGCACGAGCTCGGGGCCGCGGGTGCCGGCACCGTCGCCGGACACGACCACGTCGCGGCCCTCGTAGGAGAACCTCCACGACCACTGGAACCCGATGACCTCCACCACCTCATCGGGGTCGGCCGCGCGCTCGGTGACATTGCGCTGGGCCAGCGTGCCGAAGGCGAACAGCACGATGACGATCAGGACGGGGACGACGGTGTAGGCGACCTCGATGGGGATGTGCTCGGCGACCTGCGTGGGCAACGTGTTGTTGCGGCTGCGGTAACGGATGACCGACCACGCGGTCAGGCTCCAGACGACGCAGCCCACTAGGAGGGCGGCAACGACGGTCGGCGACCACAGGCCCAGGACCGAGTCCGCTTGATCCGAGGCCGGTTCGGGCATGCCGAAGGAGGCGCCGCAGCCGGCCAGGAGCAGGCACCCCACGGGCGCCGCCGCACCGACGAGACGAGCGGGCAGCCGGAAGCTCATGGCCGGGCCGACCCTACCCACGCCGCCCTATCGTCGGCCGGGTCGGACGAGGCGCCCCCAACCCCACGAAGTGGGTGCCAAATGAACAAACCCCGTAGCGTGAACGGAACCCGCTTCGCACCGGGGCTAGCCGCCGGCGGCGACCAGCTCGGCGATCTGCACCGCGTTGAGGGCGGCCCCCTTGCGGAGGTTGTCGCCCGACACGAACAGGGCCAGGCCCCGGCCGTCAGGCACCGTCTCGTCGACCCTGATGCGGCCGACGTAGGTGGGATCCGCGCCGGCGGCGAGCAGCGGCGTGGGCAGCCCGGCCAAGACGACACCGGGCGCTTCGGTCAGGATCTCCGTAGCCTCTGACGGGCTGATCGGACGCGAGAACCGGGCGTTGATCGACAGGGAGTGGCCGGTGAACACCGGAACCCGCACGCACAGCGCCGACACCGCCAGGTCGGGTATCGAGAGGATCTTGCGGCTCTCGTTGCGGAGCTTCTGGTCCTCGTCGGTCTCGTCTCGCCCGTCGTCGATGAACGAGCCGGCCTGGGGGATGACGTTGAAGGCGATGGTGGCCGGGAACTTCACGGCGTCGGGGAAGGTGACCGCGCCACCGTCGTGGGTGAGCTCGGCGGCCTTGTCGCCGGCTGCCCTGAGCTGGTCGGCCATCTCCTCGACGCCGGCCAACCCGTTTCCCGAAACCGCCTGGTAGGTGGAGATCACCAGCGCCTCGAGGCCCGCGGCGCGGTGCAGCGCAGCCAGGGCCGGCATGGCCGCCATCGTGGTGCAGTTGGGGTTGGCGACGATGCCCTTGGGCCGATCGGCGGCCGCCTCGGGGTTGACCTCGCTGACCACCAGCGGCACCTCGGGGTGCATCCGCCAGGCCGAGGAGTTGTCGATGACCACCGGTCCCGACACGGCGATGCGCTCGGCGGTGGCCCGCGAGGCGGTGGCGCCGGCCGACATGAGCACGATGTCGAGGGCCGACAGGTCGGCGTCGGCCACGTCCTCGACGGTGATCTCGCCGTCAGCCCAGGGGAGCACGGTGCCGGCCGAGCGGGCCGAAGCCAGGAACCGCACCTCGTCGGCCGGGAAGGCCCGCTCCTGCAGCACCCGGCGCATGATCGTGCCGACCTGTCCCGTGGCCCCGACGATCGCGATCCTCATGGCGACCGAGGCTACCGGCGCGGCCCCGCGCCGTCGTCGCCGTTCTCGAAGCACAGGTGACGAGGTCGCTCCAACGCCGCTACTCGCCGCGGTAGATGCCGAGGCTCCAGAGGTTTCCTTCGGCGTCGGCGACGGTGAAGCCGGTCGGCTGAGGTGACGGCGTAGGAGTGGACAAGGCCGCACAGCGGCGGCGCGGGCCGCCGCATCACCCACTCCGACTCGGGAAGCGTCACGCCGCGCCCTGGCGGCCACCGCCGAGGGGTGGGTGGTCGAGTCCGAAGGCGGCGTGGAGGACGATGACGGCCCGCTCCAGGTCGATCTGGCGCACGATGCAGGAGATTCGGATCGCCGAGGTCGAGATCATCTCGATGTTGATGTCCGCCTCGGCCAGGGTCTCGAACACAGTGGCCGCCACACCGGGGTGGCTCTTCATCCCCGCTCCAACGAGGCTGACCCGGCCGATGCCGTCATCGGCGGTCACCTCGCCGGCCCCGATGGCGCCGGCAACCGCCTCGCTCACCTCGCGACCTGCGGTGAGATCCGATTTGGGCACCGTGAAGGAGATGTCGGTCTGACCACCCTCGGACACGTTCTGGACGATCATGTCGACGTTGACGCTGCGCCCGGCCAGGCCGCGGAACAGCTGCCCCGCGATCCCAGGCCGGTCAGGGGCGTTGGTCAGGGTGATCTTCGCCTCGGAGGCGTCACCTACGACGCCCGAGATCATGGCCTGCTCCATCAGCGGATCCTCCTCGTCTATCCATGTGCCCGGCTCCCACGTGAACGCGGAGCGCACGTGCAGGGGCACCTTGTGGGTGCGGGCGTACTCCACGGCCCGCATGGCCGGCTTGGGGCAGCCGCAGGCGCACAGCTCGAGCATCTCGTCGAAGCTGACGCGGGGCAGCTTGCGGGCGGTCGGCACCAGCCGGGGGTCGGTGGTGAACACCCCTGACACGTCGGTGTAGAGCTCGCAGACCCCGCCCAGGGCGTGGGCCAGGGCCACCGCCGTCGTATCGGAGCCGCCCCGCCCGAAGAAGGTGACGTTGCGGTCGGTCGACACGCCCTGCGAACCGCCGACGACCGGCACTCGGCCAGCGGAGACGGCTTGGCGCACCCGCTCCGGTCGGACCTCGATGATCTTGGCGTTCATGTGGTTGGTGTCGGTCACGAACCCGGCCTGGCTACCAGTGAGGGAGTCGGCCGGCACCCCCTGCTCGTGCAGCGCCATGCACACCAGGGCGGTGGCCTTGCGCTCCCCGGCGGTGATGAGCATGTCCATCTCTCGCCCGGGCGGGGCGGCCGACAGCTGGCTGGCCAGGTGCAGCAGCTCGTCGGTCTCCTTGCCCATGGCCGAAACGACCAGCACCAGGTCGTCGCCGCGCCGTCGGGTGCGGGCCACCTGGTCGGCCACCTCTCGGATGCGGTCGGGGTCGCCGACCGAGGTTCCCCCGAACTTCTGGACGACCAGGGCCACGGCCCGGCACGGTACCCGCAGATGTCCGGCGATCAGGCGGAGCGGGGATTGGGGCTCCGGCGGCCGAGAGGACGGGCCCGGAAGTCGGGAGGAGGGTCGGCCACCTCGGGCCCGTCGACCAGTACGCCCCATGCCCGCAGCTGGGCCACGCCGGTGGGGATGTCACCCCCGCAGAGCACGCACAGCGCCTTCAGGTCGTCGGTGCGCAGCGACAGGACCTTGCCGTTGAAGTCGCCTCGGGCCTCGATGATCGATCCGATGAAGCGCTGGACCGGCTCGGCGGCATCGACCTCGCGCAGGGCGTCGAGGCTGAGGACCAGCTTGCGGCGATCCTGGGGTTGACCGCCGGCCGGGCCGGTCTCCCCCATGAGCACGCTGACCGGGACGCGGTAGAAGTCGGCCAGGGCCTTCAGGCGCGGCAGGCTCAGGTTGCGGAACCCACGCTCGTAGGCACCGACGGCCGATGCGCTCCACCGACCCCCCGAGCGCTCCTCGACGTCAGACAGCGACAGGGCCTGGGCTTGGCGGATGGCCCGCAGGCGGCCACCGACCCTAAGGGCGAAGACCTCCTCATCGCTGTAGGACTCACGGGGGCTGTCACCGTCGCCGGACGCGGTCGCGTCGTTCTCCTGCCCATCTGCGGCCATGGGCTCCATCCTGACGCATCGCGTGGCGAGGCGGCGACGCAACGTGCTGTGACCTGGCTAGAGGGGGCGTCTGCGGGGCCCCGGATGTCGACAACCGTCGCCGCCCACCGGGCATCGGGTGGGAGAGGTACCGTCGCCGGCCGTGACATCGGAGGAGAAGCGCCAGCGGCACAAGGACGGGCACCGCTCGCGCATCGAGGCGGCCCGCATCGCCGAGGCGCGGGCCCGCCGACGGCGCCGCGTCGTGACCGCGGCGCTGGTCCTGGCCTTCGCGGTGGCCGTGGTCGGCGCCGGAGTGGTCCTACTAGGCGACGACGACGGCGACGCCGAGGACACCACGACCTCTGCCTCCACGGAGCCCACCGATTCGACCGAGCCGACCGACTCGACGGCTCCGGGGTCGACCGTCTCCCTCCCTGAGGCGACGCCCGGGGCCACGATCGAGGGCGCGACGCCATGCCCGGCCACCGACGGGAGCGAGGAGCGGGTCACCGCCTTCGCCCAGCCGCCGCCGACGTGCATCGAGGACGGCGAGGCGCTCGAGGCCGAGATCGTGACGTCCGAGGGCACGATCGTCGTCGCCCTGGACACCGAGGCGGCGCCGGTCACGGTGAACAACTTCGTGGTCCTGGCCCGCTACAAGTACTTCGACGGCACGCTTTTCCACCGGCTGCTGTCCGGCTTCGTGGCCCAGGGCGGATCGAGCGGCGTCCCCGACTACGCCAGCGGAGGCCCGGGCTACGACGGCCAAGACGTGGAGAAGCCCACCGACGGTTACGCCGATGGTGACCTGGCCATGGCCCGGTCCGAAGCCGTCGCCGGCAGCCAGTTCTTCATCGTCGTTTCCGGAGGCGGCGAACAGCTCGAGAACCTGTACCCGCGCTTCGGCCGGGTGACCGAGGGCCTCGATGTGGCCGTCGCCATCTCCGAGAAGGGCGACCCAGCGTCGCAAGGCGCTCCGACCGAGCTGGTCACCATCGACACCGTCACCATCCGCCCCCCCGCCTAGCCCCGAGCCAACTGGGCGCAGTAGCGCACGCCATGACATGCAAAAATGCGCCCAGTTCGATTCGCCGGGGGTGGCCAGGTGGTCAGATGGTCAGGTGGATAGGTCGGCGAGCGAGCCGGGGCGACCGCCGACGAACACGGCCGGAGCGACGGGTCCGACGCCGCGCCACGTGCCGCCTGGATCGCGGACGAGGGCCGAACCGGCCGCCACCCCGACGATGACGAGACCAGCCGGCGACAGCTCCCGTGTGCGGTGGATGGCGTCCTCGGACCAGGTGTCGAAGCCGGGGATGACCGAGACGTCGGCCAGCAGCCCCAGGCCCACGGTGAAGGCCCCGCCCCGGGGGTCGACCATCGGGTCACACAGGACCATGGCTCCAGCGTCGGTCCCGGCCAGGGTGGCACCATCGTCCCAGCCGGCCTGGATCGCGTCCCACACCGGCGTGTCCTTCAGGACCGACCGCAGGTGCATGGGCGACGCGCCGGCCAGGTACACGAACCGGGCCCGACGGACCTCGGCCGCGACCTCGACGTCGAAGGCGTCAGGCCGGCGCAGCACGTCGACCCCGCGAGCCTTCACGCCGAGCCCCTCGAACCGCTCGATGGCGGCGTCGACGAGGCGTTGGGGGTGCTCGTAGGCCGCGCCCGTCGGGAGCACGAGCACCTCGGCCGCGCCGCTCGTCGTCGCCAGCTCGACCTCGACCTCGGTGTCGGCCTGGAACGGCGCCCCGCCCACCAGGGCCAGCGGTCCCGACATCGGCCCGACCGTAGCCAACGTCGGCAAGTCCCGGCCCGACTGGACGATCGCTTCGAAGCACCCCCGATCGTGACGTCACCGCCTCGTGTCCTGGTCGCCAGTTCGCCGATGGCTGCGCGGACGGGTCGCATGGGCCAGGGTGGGCCGGTGGGCCGAGCCGCAGCGACGACCTCGGACCATCCCGACACGCCGACCCCGTGGGCTCGGGTCGTCGCCGCCGGACTGCTGGCCGGGTTCGCCTCGGGCTTGTTCGGGGTGGGGGGCGGGATCGTCATCGTCCCCGCCCTGGCCCTGCTGGCGGGCTTCCCCCACAAGCTCGCCACCGGCACGTCGCTGACCGCCATCGTCCCCATCTCGCTGGCCGGGGCCATCGGCTACGCCAGCGCCGGCGAGGTCGACGGCGCCTACGCCCTGCTCATCGCCGCCGGCGCGCTGGTCGGTACCCTCGCCGGAACCCGTTGGCTGCGCACCGTCAGCGGACCACTCCTCCAGCTGGCCTTCGCCGCCTTCATGGTGCTCAGCGCGGTGCGGTTGACGGTCGGTGGCGATGGGGACGGGTCGGGACGGGCTGGGCTGACCGTCGCCGTGGCGGTCGGCCTCGTCGCCCTCGGGGTCGCAGCGGGGGTGCTGGCGGGGCTGCTGGGCCTCGGGGGAGGCATCATCATCGTGCCCATCCTCACGATTGCCTTCGGCCTGCCGCTGGTGCTGGCCAAGGGCACCTCGCTGGCTGTGATCATCCCGACTGCGATCCTGGGTACCGTCCGCAACCGCACAGCCGGCCTCACCGCCCTTCGCCCGGCCGCCGCCGTGGGCCTGGCCGGGGTCGCTTCGGCCGTCGGCGCCTCGCGCATCTCCCTGGAGCTCGACCCGACGGTGTCGTCGCTTCTGTTCGCGACGCTGCTCGTCGTGGTAGCCGTCCACCTCGTCGTCACCGTCCGCGCCGCAGAGGGGGCACCCGATCCCGGCTGACCTCGGCCGGCGGTGCCGCGAGCCTTGGGCGACCCCGATGACCGTCGGTAACCTCGCCGGCCATGACCATCAGCAGCAGCAGCAGCACCGTGGGGATCGTCGGGTCGGGGATCATGGGCTCGGGCATCGCCGAGGTGGCGGCCAAGGCCGGCCACGACGTCGTGCTGCGCTCGCGGAAGCAGGACACGGCCGACGCCATGCGGGCCGGTCTGGAGAAGAGCCTGGGCAAGCAGGTCGAGAAGGGCCGGTTGAGCGAAGAGGAGCGCGACGTCACCCTGGCCCGGGTCACCACCACCGACCAGATCGCCGACCTGGCCGACTGCGACCTGGTCATCGAGTCCGTCGTCGAGGACCTGGCCGTCAAGAGGGCCCTGTTCGCCGAGCTCGACGAGGTGGTGGCCCCCGGCGCCATCTTGGCCACCAACACTTCGACGCTGCCGGTGGTCGAGATGGCCGTGGCGACCGGCCGACCCGAGTCGGTCGTCGGCGTCCACTTCTTCAACCCGGCCCCGATGATGGCGCTGGTGGAGATCGTCGCTCCGCTCACAGCCAGCGAGGAGACCGCGGAGGCCGTAACGGAGTTCGCGACCGGCTGCGGCAAGTCCCCGGTCCGGGTGGCGGACCGGGCCGGTTTCATCGTGAACGCCCTGCTCTTCCCGTACCTCAACAACGCCGTGCGGATGCTCGAGAACGGCACCGCCAGTCGTGACGACATCGACGAGGCGATGAAGGGTGGCTGCAACTTCCCGATGGGCCCCCTTGCCTTGCTCGACCTCGTCGGTCTCGACACCTCGGTGGCCATCCTCGACGCCCTCCACGCGGAGTTCGCCGATCCCAACTTCAGCCCGGCGCCGGTCCTGCGGCGCATGGTCGCCGCCGGCCACCTCGGTCGTAAGTCCGGCCAGGGCTTCCATGACTACCGTCGGTAGTGCCGACGGGCTAGGCCGGGCATGATGCCGGGGTGGTGGTGGATGGTCCCGGCCCCGACCTGACGCCGAGCGACGCGGGAGCCACCGCCCCTGAGGATCCCGACCAAGCCCTGGCCCGGGCAATCGGCGCGGCGACCGCAGGTGAGGGCGAGGGTGGAGGCCGCCCGAGCAAGGGCCAGGTGCGCGAGATCCTGGGGCTCGCCCGACAATCCGCGGGCCGGGCCGGCGGGCGAGCGGTCGCCTCCGGGCGCTGGTTGTCCACCATCACCCTCGACGTGGCCGGTCACCTCCCCGCACGCGACCTGGCCACCCTGCGCCAGCACCACGAGGGTCTGGCGGGAGCCCTGCTCGCCCGCACGCTGATCCGCAACGCAAGCGTGGCCAGCGGCGCCGTCGGCGCCGCGACCGGCGCCCTGGCCGCGGTGAGCGAGTCGAACCCGGCGACCTGGGTCACCCTCCCCGTCGAGCTGGCCGCCGAGACCCTCATCGTCGTGGCCCTCGAGATGAAGCTGGTCGGTGAGCTACACGAGGCGGCCGGCTACCCGCTGGCCGCAGACCTCCGGGCCAACGGCCCGCTGATCGCCAAGGCCTGGAGCGAGAGCCGGGGCCTATCCCCCAAGGACCTGACCACCCTGCTGCGCCCCGGCCAGGCCGGCGCCGTCGCCGCCACCGCCTCGGACATGCTCGGGCGCTCGGCCCGCGACCAGCTCACGGCCCAGATCCGGCGACGGCTGATCAGCCGGGTAGGGCGCAACACGGCCACCTTCATACCGCTCATGGCCGGCGCCGTGGCTGGCGGTGCGCTCAACGCCCGCGCCACCCGGAAGCTGGGCGTGGCCGTGGCCACGACCCTCGGCATCCCCCCACCCTGATGCAGCGGGGATGGGGGCGGTCGTGACCGGACCGATCGACCCGGGCCCACCCCGGTGGGTCATCCCCTCGCCGATCGACGCCGCCGCCGACGGGCCGGTCGGCGTCGGGGCCGATCTGGCGCCGGCCACCCTCCTGGCCGCCTACCGACAAGGGGTGTTCCCCATGCCGGTCGGTCGACGGCGGGCGCTCGCCTGGTGGTCTCCGGACCCGCGCGGCATCATCCCCCTCGACGGGCTGCGCATCACCGCCTCGCTGGCCCGTTCGGTACGGGCCCATCGCACCACCGTCGACGCCGCCTTCGACGAGGTCATCGAGTCGTGCGCCGACCCGCGGCGGCCAGGTGGGTGGATCACCCACGACATCAAGGGTGCCTATCGCCGCCTCCACGAGCTGGGCTGGGCTCACAGCGTCGAGGCGTGGACCGACGACGGGCGACTGGCCGGGGGGCTCTACGGTGTCGCCATCGGTGGGCTCTTCGCCGGCGAGTCGATGTTCCACCGCCACCGGGACGGCTCGAAGGTCGCACTCGTGGGCCTGGTCGACCGCCTGCGCGAGGGAGGCGCCGAGCTGCTCGACGTGCAGTGGGCCACGCCGCACCTGACCTCGCTCGGTGCCGTCGACATCGGTCGACGCGAGTACCTGGCCCGACTGGCGCGGGCCCGCGACCAAACCCTGCCCCCGGCCTTCGCAGATCGCGTCGGTGCGATCGGGTCGCGCCGCCACGAGATCCACGACGTGACCGAGGTATGACTCAGCTGGACCGCGCTTGCCGGCCGGGACGGCGCCGCCCGGCGCCTCCCGCACGAGGCGCCGGGCGGCTGGGAGCGCCGGCGGGATCGCCCCGCCTGGCAACCTACGCAGGCGCTCGATCACGCGCATGAGCAATCAGTACGCAAAGGAACCCTCGCTGGGTGCGATCGATCACGACCGAGTTGCGGCGAGGATGCCATCATCGGTGGCGACGGGCGTCCGGCCCGCCCGCGACAGGAGCGCCATGACCGACCAGCTCGTCTCGGATCCGGCATCGGGGCTGTTCAGCGAGGCGATGGTGCGAGCCATGCTGCCGTCCCGGGTCGCAACCGCCCGCCGCACCCTGCGCCAGCTGGGGCTGATCCTGGTCTCGGTCGCCGGCGGCCCCGACCCCACAGCCATCGCCGACATCGTCGGCCACTCGATCCGCGACTCCGACATGGCCGCTCGGCTCGACGACGGCAACGTCGCTCTGATCCTCGAGTTCACACCGAGCGAGGGGTGCTCGGTCGTTTTGGAGCGGCTCCGAGCCCGCATCCTCGAGGTCGCGCCGGAGGCGCAAGTCGCAGCGGGGATCGCGTGCTACCCGGCGCACGCCATCTCCGCCACCGAGCTCCTCGACGCCGCTGGCGAGGCCCTGAACGGTGCCGGAGCGGCCGGGATCGCCGTCGCCCCGGTCCCGGAATGACCGCGCCTGCGCGCCGCGATGCTTGAAAGCGACCGCTACACGCCGATCGGGACCATGAGCCCCTGACCCACCGAGCCACCCCCGGGGTGGTCGCCGGATGTGTCGGGATGGTCCTCGCTGCTCTGGCGATGGTCACCGAGGAGGTCTGGCTCGCCGGTGCGGCCGGGATCGCCGCCCTGGTCGCCGGGCTGTTCACGATCGGGTTGGCCGACCGCCTCCGCCGGAGCCACGTCCGAGCCGAGGAGGCCTCGGCCAAGGCCACCGCCGCCGCCGAGGCGAGTGACGCCATGGCCGCCCGGGCCGCCCGCTTCGAGGCCGAGGCCATCGAGGCTCGCACCCACCTTTCGGCCATGGATGCGCCATCGACCGCAGTCAACGTCGACCTCGCCCGTGTCACCGACCTCGAGACGGGGCTCTACAACCAGTCCTTCTTCGCCGTCACCCTCGACCTGCGGGTATCGGCCGCCCGGCGCGGTCTGCGACCCCTGGCCCTGGCCCTGCTCGAGCCGGTCACCGGCCTCGGTGGCGACGCTGCTCCGGTCACCACCATCAACCGCGGCATCGCTCGCAGCATCTCCGAGACGCTGCGTGACTCCGACATCGCCTGTCGGCTCGACCAGAACCTGATCGCGGTGCTGCTGGAGGACACACCCGAGAACGGCGCGGTCTGGACCGTCGAGCGGATCCGCCGACGGCTGGCGTCGGAGAACCCGTCGCTGTCGCTGCGGGCCGGGGTGGCCTGCTACCCGGCGCACGCGTTCGACGCCGTCCAGCTCCTGGCCGCAACCCGGGTGGCCCTGGGCTCGGCCCGCGACTGGCGTCAGGATCGCATCGAGGTCGCAGCGGTTCCAGAGGACTGAGTGTTTAGGCCACCAGGACGAGGCTCGATGTTGGGCGGTGCGCGTGCAGCCCGGCGAAGCCGCTGGGAGTCTGAGGGGCGCAGCCCTCAGAAGTCGGCGAGCCGGGCCAGCTTGCTGGTCGGCGAGTCAAGACAGCGTCGCCGCAGGCGACACCATCAGTTCGTAGGAGTGGAGTGAGCGAAGCGAACGAACGACGAC
>Ga0136640_10000984_pt1 | contig 11218 bp, 7 predicted proteins | sample AntDrymUQ8642106_2_FD_105498 | JGI IMG/M metagenome (GOLD analysis project Ga0136640, IMG submission 105498) | Polar desert sand microbial communities from Dry Valleys, Antarctica - metaG UQ864 (21.06) | ecosystem: Environmental > Terrestrial > Soil > Desert | place: Antarctica: Dry Valley...
GCCGAGCAACACCTCGAGGGCCTCGTCCAGCAGACGGCGGGCACCTGGTCGTCCGGCCGCCGTGGCGCTGGCGGCGGCTATCAGCACGAAGGCATGTTCGTAGGCCGTCTTGGCTGTTGAGGTCGGCCCGTCCGCCCCGACCCCGGCGAACCAGCCGCCATGCTCATCGTCATGGAAGCAACCGCTCAACGCGGCAACGCCGTGATCGGCGTGCGCGCCCGCGTACGGCCGACCCAGCAGGTGTGCCAGCGAGTAGACGTGGGTCATCCGGCAGCTGATCCACAGCTCGACGGGCTTCTCGGTCCGCGGTGCACCGGGTCCGTCGAGCCAACCGAAGCCGCCGGCCGGGTGCAGTGCGGCGCGGCCGAACTCGAGCAGGCGGTCACCCTCGGCCTCGAGCCAGCGTGCGTGCGCTGGTGCGAGCAGGGCGTGGCGCATGGTGCACAACGGTGGACTGTCGGGCTGCCGGTGTTCACCCGACGGCTGGCGGCCAGCAGCCGATCGGCTGGCTACAGCTAGGACACCTCTCGGATCCTGATGTACGTCGACTTCAGCCCGAGCCGGGTGCGAAACGTGTCGCCGGTGACCCGCACCGACCGGTCCGTACCCACCAGCCGCAGCTTGGTCACCCGCCCGCCCCACGCGCCGTGCCCGTCGCGGCGCACCACTCGCACGTGTCGCAGCCTGCCGAGGTTCCACTGCCGGGCGACTCGCTTGCCGTCCAGCCGGGTCGTCCACGACCTGTTGGGGTTGACGTCGTCGTCCCAGGGATCGGACTTGTACCGCTGGTACGCCAGCGACGAGCCGACCACCTGGCCGCCGTTGGACGACGAGAACTGCGCGATGATCGGCCTCCCGCCGTAACTACGGATCCCGCGTTTGGTGGCTCGCACCGCCCGGTTCGTCGAGCGGGCCTCAGCATCGCGACCGCCGTACTCCTGGCACAGTGTGGTGTCGCACAGGTCATAGCCGGGTCGCTGTTGCCGGCGGTAGTACTGCGCGTAGGTGCGGGCGGCGACCGCCTGCGCGCGCAGCGCAGCCGGCTCCCACGACGACGGGGACTCGCGGGGCACAACACCGAACAGGTAGGCGTTCAGCCCGAGCCGGTTGACCACCCGCATGCTGGCGGGTCGCCCGCCGTAGGTGCGCAGGGAGCCGCGATAGCTCGACCGGTTGCCCTTGCGGATCAGCTCGACCGGTCCGCCGCCGGCGAACTGGGCTGGCCCGCCGATCGAGCGCCAGCGTTTGCGGGGCGACGGACGCCACCTGCCGTCGCGCCGCAACTCCAGCCGGGTCACCGACCGGGACGTCCAGCGCAGCCGCCACCTGTTGGAGCCGCGCAGCGATGGCAGCTGCCACTTGGCCCCGGTCGCCACTCGGCGGACGGTGAGCCCCCGCTGGTGACGCACGACCAGCCCGCGGGCTGCGGGGGGCGTGCTCACCAGCACCCGGATCTGCCCACCCGCCCGGGCGACCTTCGTGCCCGGGTAGTAGAAGTCCAGGATCTGGCGAGCCGACCGGCCCTTCAACGCGGCCCCCTGAGCGCCGTACTGGGACATGCCGCGGCCGTGACCGTATCCACGGCCCTCGATGCGCAGGTCGATACGTCCAGCGGTGGCTGCACGTTCGTCTGCTCGGTCGGCGGCCGACCCAGTGCCAGGCAATGCCGTGGCCGGCAGCGCCGTGCCGACGATGCTGACAGCAATCCCGGCGGCAAGGCCGAGGTGCAACCAGCGGCGGGCGGCGAGCAGCGGATTGACAGCAGGCATACCGGCATACTTTCCGGTGCTCGGAGTCGCCGTGTCGAGGCTCGCCGGTCGGCGATCGTCCGTCCAGCCCACCAGGTATGCCTGAGCGGACGGGTATAGCGCGGCAGGACCGGGCACCGACAGAATCGCCTCATCGCAACCACTGGAGGCCAACGTGCGCAATCAGGTGCAACTCATCACCTATGTCGACAGGTTGGGCGGTGACCTGCAGGGCTTGCACGATGTGTTGTCCGGACCGATGGCCGGGTTGTTCGGCGGCGTCCGCCTGTTGCCGTTCTTTCGCCCGTACGACGGTGCCGACGCTGGCTTCGACCCGCAAGACCACACCGAGGTCGATCCGCGGCTGGGCAGCTGGGACGAGGTGCGCACGATCGCCGCCGACTACGACGTGCTGGTCGACGTGATCGTCAACCACGTCTCCTCAAGCAGCCCGCAGTTCCTCGACTGGTTGGCGCACGGCAGCGAGTCGCAGTACGACGGCATGTTCCTCACCCTCGGCGGCGCCTTTCCCGATGGTGCCCGCGAGCAGGACCTGCTGGCGCTGTACCGGCCGCGGCCAGGGGTGCCGTTCACGCCGTACGCGTTCGCCGACGGCTCCAAGCGCCTGGTGTGGACGACGTTCACCGCCCAACAGGTCGACCTGGACATCCAGCATCCGATGACCCGCGACTACCTGATGCGGGTGTTGGACCGGCTGTCGCAGTCACACACCACCACCGTGCGCCTGGACGCGGTCGGCTACGCCGTCAAGACCCCCGGCAACACGTCATTCATGACCCCGGAGACGTTCGCGTTCATCGACGAGGTCACCGAGTGGTGCCGGGACCGAAACCTCGAGGTGCTGGTCGAGGTGCACTCGTACTACAAGCGTCAGGTCGAGATCGCATCCAGGGTCGACCGGGTCTACGACTTCGCCATTCCGCCGCTGGTGGTGCACGCCCTCACCGCCGGTGACGCTGAGCCGCTGCTGGCGTGGATGCGGGTCCGTCCGGCCAACGCGGTCACGGTGTTGGACACCCATGACGGCATCGGGGTGATCGACGTCGGCGCCGACGCGCTGGACCCGACACAGCCTGGGCTGCTGACCCCCGAGCAGATCGACCGGTTGGTGGAGGCGATGCACGCCAACTCCGGCGACAACTCGCGGCTGGCGACCGGCAGCGCCGCCTCGAACGTGGACCTCTAACAGGTCAACTGCACCTTCTATGACGCACTGGGCGGCGACGACGCGCGCTACCTGCTGGCGCGGGCGATCCAGTTGCTCGCGCCTGGTGTGCCGCAGATCTATTACGTGGGGATGCTGGCCGGGTCAAACGACATGGCGTTGCTCGCGCAGACCCACATCGGCCGCGACGTCAACCGGCAGCGCTACACCCGAGACGACGTCGACGCCGCGTTGCAGCGCCCGGTGGTGTCCGCGCTGTGCCGGTTGGTCCGGCTGCGCAACAGCCATCCCGCGTTCGCTGGCGACTTTGAGTGTGCTGGCGGCGGCGCGGACTACATGGCCCGATGGCAGCAGGGCGACGAGCTGGTCGAGCTGATTGCGGACGTGGCCGCTGGCACCGCGCGGATGTCGTGGACCGACGGCGGCGAGACGCGCTCGGTGGACGATCTGCACGACCTTCCCGACTGACCGGTCGGCTGGGGTCCCAGGCAATGCGCGGCTCTCTTGCCGGGACTCGGTCCCCTGAGCACCACCACCCAGCCCGGCACGGTGCCCACCGAGCCGAGGGTCGCGCTGACAGTCCCGCCACCGGCAACCGGTACGCACTCGGTTCCGCAAGCACCACTACCACGCCCGCCACCGTGCTCACGGAACCGAACGCCGCCCCAGGACGGTCGCCGCCTGGGCTCCCGCACGATCAGGCGGTGTCGTCCTCCGTGGCGGCGGCTGTCGCCGCCCGGCCAGCCTCGAGCCGGGCGACGGGCACCCGGAAGGGCGAGCAGGAGACGTAGTCCAGACCGGCGTCATGGAAGAAGTGCACCGACCGGGGGTCGCCGCCGTGCTCACCGCAGATGCCCAGCTTGAGCTCGGGCCGTACGCCGCGGCCCTCCTCGGCAGCGATCCGCACCAGCCGGCCAACGCCGTCGGCGTCGAGGGTCTCGAACGGTGACACGGTGAACACGCCGTTGTCGAGGTAGGTGGCGAAGAACGCCGCCTCCACGTCGTCACGGCTGAAGCCCCAGGTGGTCTGGGTCAGGTCGTTGGTGCCGAAGGAGAAGAAGTCCGCGACCTCGGCGATCCGGAATGCCGTCAGCGCGGCCCGCGGCAGCTCGATCATGGTCCCGACGGGGATGTCCAGCTCCACCCCGGCGTCGCCGGCGACCTGCTGCACGATGCCGTCGGTCTCGTCGCGGATCAGGTGCAGCTCCATCACCGAGCCGACCAGCGGCACCATGATCTCGACCTGCGGGTCACCGCCGTCGGCCCGGCGCTGCGCCGCCGCCTCGGCAATGGCCCGCACCTGCAGTGCGTACAGCCCCGACAGCACCAACCCCAGCCGCACGCCGCGCAGCCCGAGCATCGGGTTGGACTCGTGCAGGCGCTCCACGGCGGCGAGCAGCCGCTCGTCATCATCGACGGCCTCGCCGCGCTCCTTGGCGAGCGCCACGCGGACGGACAGCTCGGTGCGGTCGGGGAGGAACTCGTGCAGTGGCGGGTCGAGCAGGCGGATCGTCACCGGCAGCCCGTCCATCGCCTCCAGCAGCGCGGCGAAGTCGTCGCGCTGCGGCGGCAGCAGCGCCTCGAGGGCATCCTTGCGGTCCTGCCCGGGCCCGGCGAGGATGACCCGCTCGATCAGCTGGCGACGCTCGCCGAGGAACATGTGCTCGGTGCGGCACAGCCCGATCCCCTCGGCGCCCAGGTGCCGGGCCCGGGTGGCGTCCTCGGCGGTGTCGGCGTTGGAGCGCACCCGCAGCCGTCGGCTGTCGTCGGCGTGGGTGAGCAGCCGGTGCACCGCCTGCACCAGCTCGGCGGTCTGGTCGTCGCCGTCGGTGACGGCGGCGTCCAGCCCGTCGGCGAGGTAGGTCGCCACCGGCGAGTCCATCACCGGCACGTCACCCACGAAGACGTCGCCGGTGGACCCGTCGATCGCTATCAGGTCGCCCTCGGCCACCGAGACGTCCCCGGCCCGGATCGTCTTGTCCTCCTCGTCGACGTTGATCGACTCGGCCCCGCACACGCAGGTACGCCCCATGCCACGGGCCACCACGGCGGCGTGCGAGGTCTTGCCGCCGCGGCTGGTCAGCACCCCGACCGCGGCGATCATGCCCTCCAGGTCGTCGGGGTTGGTCTCGCGACGGACCAGGATCACGTCCTCACCGGCGGCCGACCGGGCCACCGCGCTCGCGCTGTCGAAGACCACGTGCCCGACGGCGGCGCCGGGCGAGGCGGCCAGCCCGGTGCCCAGCAGCTCGCGCTCACCGCTGCGGTCGAACTGCGGAAACATCAGCTGCGACAGCTGGTCCCCGGTGACCCGCTGCAGCGCCTCGTCGAGGGTGATCAGCTGTTCGTCGACGAGCTGAGCGGCGATCCGGAAGGCCGCCGCCGCGGTCCGCTTGCCGACCCTGGTCTGCAGCATCCACAGCTTGCCGCGCTCGACGGTGAACTCGATGTCGCACAGGTCGCGGTAGTGGGTCTCCAACCGGCGCATGGTGCGGCGCAGCTGATCGGCCGAGTCGGGGTCGAGCCCGGCGAAGTCCTCCAGCGACAGCGTGTTGCGGATGCCGGCCACGACGTCCTCGCCCTGCGCGTTCGGCAGGTAGTCGCCGTAGACACCCTGCCGGCCGCTGGCCGGGTCGCGGGTGAAGCACACCCCAGTACCGGAGTCCTTCCCGAGGTTGCCGAACACCATCGTGCACACGTTGACCGCCGTGCCCAGATCGTGCGGGATGCGCTCGCGACGCCGGTAGAGTCGCGCCCGTTCGGTGTTCCACGAGTCGAACACGGCTCGGATGGCCAGGTCGAGCTGCTGGCGCGGGTGCTGGGGGAACGGTTCACCGGTCTCGTCCTGGATGACCTGCTTGAACGTCTCCACCAGGGTCTTCAGGTCGTCAGCGTCCAGGTCGACGTCGCTATCCACACCCTTGGCGTCTTTGGCGTCCTCCAGGGGCTGCGCGAACCGTTGTCCGTCGATGTGAAGCACGGTCTTGCCGAACATCTGGATCAGGCGCCGGTAGGAGTCCCAGGCGAACCGGTCGTCCGACGAGATCGCGGCCAACCCCTGCACCGAGGCGTCATTGAGCCCAACGTTGAGGACGCTCTCCATCATGCCGGGCATCGAGAACTTCGCCCCGGACCGCACCGACACCAGCAAAGGGTCCTCCGGGTCGCCCAGCTGGCGACCAACGGCGTCCTCCAGCGCGCGCAGCGCCCGGGTCACCTGCACCTGCAGCGCGGCCGGCAGCACGCCGTCGGCGAGGTAGCGCCGGCACGCCTCGGTGGTGATCGTGAAACCCGGCGGCACCGGCAGGCCCAACTTGGTCATCTCCGCCAGGTTCGCGCCCTTGCCGCCCAGCAGGTCCCGCTGGTCCTTGTCGCCGTGGCTGAAGTCGAAGACGTACGTGGTGACCACCGGGTCCTCCTCGAGCCGCAATCACGCCCCGTCAGGTGCGGATCCGATGTCTACCACGTCCTCGAACTCGGTGGTGTTGTCCAGCTCGGTGCCCATGGCGATGTTCGTGACCTTCTCCAAGATCACCTCGACCACGACCGGCACCCGGAACTCGGCCATCATCGCCAGCGCCTTCTCGAAACCGGCGACCAGCTCCTGGGGGTCACGCACCCGGACGGCCTTGCATCCCAACCCCTCCGCCACCTTGACGTGGTCGACGCCATAGCTGTCGAGCTCGGGCGAGTTCACATTCTCGAAGGCAAGCTGCACGCAGTAGTCCATCTCGAACGTGCGCTGGGCCTGGCGGATGAGCCCGAGGTAGGAGTTGTTCACCACCACCTGGATGTAGGGCAGCTTGAACTGCGCACCGCAGGCCAGCTGCTCCACCAGGAACTGGAAGTCGTAGTCGCCAGACAGCCCGACGACGGTCGACTCAGGGTCGGCGACACAGACGCCCAGCGCCGCTGGAACCGTCCAGCCCAGCGGCCCGGCCTGCCCGGCATCGATCCAGCCGCGTGGCTTGTAGACGTGCAGGAACTGCGCGCCGGCGATCTGAGACAGCCCGATGTTGCTGACGTAGCGGGTGTCGCGGCCGAAGACCTTTTTCATCTCCTGGTACACCCGCTGCGGCTTGATCGGTACGTCCGGGAAGTCGGTGCGGCGGTGCAGGGTGCGTTTGCGCTCGGCGCACTCGGCGACCCAGTCACTGCGGTCCGCGAGGGTCCCGGCGCTTCGGCGCTCGGTGGCCACCGCGATCAGCTGCTCCAGCGCCGCCTTCGCATCGGACACGATGCCGAGGTCCGGAGCGAAGATGCGGCCGATCTGGGTGGGCTCGATGTCGACGTGGACGAACGTCCGCCCGGCGCAGTAGACGTCCAGGCCGCCGGTGTGCCGGTTGGCCCAGCGGTTGCCGATGCCCATGATGAAGTCCGACGCGAGCACGGTGGCGTTCCCGTACCGGTGTGCGGTCTGCAGCCCGGCCATGCCTGCCATCAGCCGGTGGTCGTCCGGGATGGCCCCCCAGCCCATCAGCGTCGGGATGACGGGCACGTCGAGCAGCTCGGCGAGTTGCACGAGCAGGTCGGCGGCGTCGGCGGTGACGACCCCGCCACCTGCTATGAGCAGTGGTCGCTCCGCGGCAGTCAACAGATCCAGAGCCTTCTCGGCCTGGGCCCGGGTCGCGGCGGGCCTGGCCACCGGCAGCGGCTCGTATGCGTCGATGTCGAAGTCGATCTCGCCCAGCTGCACATCCAACGGCAGGTCGAGCAGGACCGGCCCCGGCCGCCCAGAACGCATGATGTGGAAGGCCCGCTGAAAGGCTCCCGGCACCTGCGCCGATTCCATGACCGTCTCGGCGTGCTTGGTGACCGGGCTGGCGATGGCGGCGATGTCGACGGCCTGGAAGTCCTCCTTGTGCAGCTTGGCGACGGGGGCCTGTCCGATGACGGCAAGCAGCGGCACTGAGTCACCCAGCGCGGAGTAGAGGCCGGTGATCGTGTCGGTGCCCCCCGGGCCGCTTGTGGCCAGGCACAACCCGATGTTGCCCGGGGTGGCCCGGCTGTAGCCCTCGGCCATGTGCACCGCGCCCTCGACGTGGCGCCCGAGGTAGTGGGTGATCGTCTCTCGGCGCAGCATCGCGTTGTACATCGGGTTGATTGCTGCTCCGGGGACGCCGAAGGCACAGCGGATGCCCTCCCGCTCCAGGATCAGGACGGCGGCATCGACGGCACGCATCCGGGCCATGACTCAGGCCTCCTCGGTGGGGGTGGCGGACGAGCGGCCGGACAGCTGCTCGACGAGAAGCAGCAGCGCACTGTGGTCGAGGTCGCCGTGGCCCTGGGCGCGCAGAGCGCTCACCAGGTCGGCCACGTGCGCACCGAGCGGGATCGCGACGCCGGCCTCTCGGGCCGCCGAGGTGACGATGCCCATGTCCTTGTGGTGCAGGTCGACCCGGAAGCCGGGGTCGAACGTGCGGGCGAGCATCCCGGCCGCCTTGCGGTCCAGCACCGTGCTGCCGGCCAGCCCGCCGCCGAGGACCTCGATGGCGGCCTCGGTGTCCACGCCGTGCGCCTCCAGGAATACGATGGCCTCGGCCAGCAGCTCGAGGTGGCCGGCGACAATGAGCTGGTTGGCCGCCTTGACCGTCTGCCCGGCACCGGCCGGCCCGACATGGACCACCGTCGAGCCCATCGCGTCCAGCAGCGGGCGCGCGGACTCCACGTCGGCGTCGGCGCCGCCTACCATGATCGACAGCTTGGCCTCGACCGCTCCGGCCTGACCGCCGCTCACCGGCGCGTCGACCACCCTGAGGTCGTGCTCGGCGCCCGCGGCGGCCAGCTGTCGGGCGACGTCGGGCCGGATCGTCGAGCAGTCGATGTGCAGGGTGCCCGACTTGGCGTTGTGAAGGATGCCGTCGTCGCCGTACGCGATGCCCTCGACGTCGGGGCTGTCGGGGACCATGGTGATGATGACCTCGGCCTCGGTCACCGCCTCAGCCACGGTGTCCGCGCCGCGACCGCCGTGCTCGACCAGCCGGTCGACCGCGTCGCGGCCGCGGTTCACACCGATCACGTCGTGGCCGGCGTCGACGAGGTGGAAGGCCATCGGCTCGCCCATGATGCCGAGCCCGATGAATGCGATGGTCGTCATTATCTGTCCCTCTTGGAGCGTCGATCCGGTGGTCGGTCAGGTCAGGCGGTGCCGGCCCGCCGCTCGCGCGGCAGCCAGCCGAGGCTCTCCTCGGTGCTGGTGCTGGGGGAGTACTCCAAGCCCACCCAGCCCGAGTAGCCCGCGTTCTCCAGCGCGCACAGATGGTGGTCCAGGTCGAGCTCGCCGGTGCCGGGCTCGTGGCGGCCGGGCGCGTCGGCGATCTGCACGTGGCCGATGTGCCCCGCGTGCTGGGTCACCAGGGCGGCAAGGTCGTCGCCGTTGACCGTCAGGTGGTACAGGTCTGCCAGCAGCCGCAGGTTGTCCACCCCGGCATGTTGCTGCACGCGCTGGATCACCGTCATGACATCGGCCGCGGTGAGCAGGGGGTAGCGCGGCGATCCGCTGACCGGCTCCACCAGGACGACCGCGCCGATTCGGTCCGCCGCCTCGGCCGCGCGGGCCAGGTTGGCAGCGGCAAGGTCGTCCTGTTCCTCGGGGGTGGTCTCGTCCAGACGGTTGCCGTACAGGGCGTTGAAGGCACCGGTCTCGAGCTGGTCGGCGATAGCGACGGCGACCGCGACACTGTCGTGGAACTCGTCGGAGCGACCCGGCCACGACATCAGCCCGCGGTCACCGCCAGGCATGTCCCCGGCCGCGAAGTTCAACCCGACCAGCTGGACCCCGGCGTCCTTGACCGCCGCCACGAAGCGGTCCACCTCGGTGTCGCCCGGCGCTGCTGAGGAGAACGGCCACCAGAACTCCACCGCGTCGAAGCCGGCAGCGGCGGCCGCCGCCGGTCGCTCGAGCAACGGCAGTTCGGTGAACAGGATCGAGCAGTTGATGAGATACGGACGGTTGTGCTGCACGTCAAACCTCCGCCATACGGAATCAAACATCTGCTGTGTGGAAGTTACTCGCGATCTGCCCATCGGTCAAAGGCCCGGCCGGCCCGCATCGTGTATCTTCCATATCGCGAAAGGAGTGTCGCGACGGGAGGCCAGCCGCGTGCAGACGACACAGCGTGCCAGCGGGGTGCAGTCGATCGACCGTGCGCTGCAGCTGCTCGAACATCTCGCCGATGCGGGTGGGGCACTGCGGCTGGCGGAGCTCGAGGCCGCAAGCGGGCTCCCCCTGCCCACCATTCACCGGCTGCTGAAGTCGCTGGTCCACAACGGTTGCGTCCGGCAGGACCCGACCCGGCGCTACACCCTCGGCCCCCGCCTCATCCGGCTCGGGGAGACCGCCGGTCGCGAGCTCGGCTCGTGGGCCAAACCGCGCCTGGCTGAGATGGTCGCCGAGATCGGAGAGACCGCAAACATGGCGCTGCTCGAGGCTGACGCAGTCGTCTACGTCGCACAGGTCCCGTCGGCGCACTCCATGCGCATGTTCACCGAGGTAGGCAGGCGGGTCCCGGCGCACTGCACCGGCGTCGGCAAGGCACTGCTGTCGCAGCTCGATGACCGCCAGGTCATCGAGCTGCTGCGTCGCACCGGCATGGCGTCTCAGACACCGCGGACGGTGACCGATCCCGCGGCGCTCCTGGCGGAGCTCAACGAGGTCCGTGACCAGGGCTGGGCGGTGGACTACGCCGAACAGGAGGCCGGCGTCCGCTGTATCGCCGTGCCGGTGACGGGCGCCCCAACACAGGCGGCACTGTCGGTGTCGGGACCGTCCGGCCGAATCACCGTCGGCCGGATCGCCGAGATCGCGCCCATCCTGCAGCGGATCGCCAAGGGCCTGGCGAGCGATCTGCATGGCGAAGCCTCTGCCTGAGGGGCCCGGAGGCGACATGGCGCCGAGGCTGTCTGTTGTGTTACCCCTTTGTTGTGACCGACTCTTGACACGGCACGTCGGCCACGGCAGTGTTCCGGTAGACGGTAGAGACATTTCGTATGGTGGAAGGAGTCTCTTATGTCGCTGGTGGAGACGGCAACCGACCACGAGCTGAGTTCCGTCACCCGCGGCTTGCGCGACCAGCTGCGCGACCAGCTGTCTCCCGAGTGCATCATCACCGACCGCACCCGCCTGCGGACCTACGAGTGCGACGCCATCACCGGCTATCGGGTGGTGCCCAGCCTGGTCGCCTTGCCGGAGTCGACCGCAGAGGTTGCCGCCGTCGTCGCGGCCTGTGCCGCACAAGGCGTGCCGTTCGTCGCCCGCGGTGCGGGGACGGGGCTGTCCGGCGGA
>Ga0136640_10000986_pt1 | contig 11212 bp, 9 predicted proteins | sample AntDrymUQ8642106_2_FD_105498 | JGI IMG/M metagenome (GOLD analysis project Ga0136640, IMG submission 105498) | Polar desert sand microbial communities from Dry Valleys, Antarctica - metaG UQ864 (21.06) | ecosystem: Environmental > Terrestrial > Soil > Desert | place: Antarctica: Dry Valley...
ACCCCGATCGTGCCCTCGTAGTCGGTGACGCCGGGAATCTCCTTGTTGCAGTTGAGCGCCATCAGTGCGGAGTGACCGATCGCCACCGCCTTGGCGCCGAGGGCGATGCACTTGGCGATGTCGCCGCCGTTGCGGATCCCACCGGCCACCACCAAGTCGATCTCATCGGCCAGCCCGACGTCCTCCAGTGCGCGGCGGGCCTCGGGGATCGCGGCCATCAGCGGGATGCCGGTTTCCTCGGTGGCGATGTGCGGGCCTGCACCGGTGCCGCCCTCGGCTCCGTCGAGGTAGATGATGTCCGGCCCGCACTTCGCGGCCATCCGTACGTCGTCGTACACCCGAGCCGCGCCGAGCTTGAGCTGGATCGGCACCTGGTAGTCGGTAGCCTCGCGGATCTCCTGGATCTTCAACGACAGGTCGTCGGGTCCGAGCCAGTCGGGGTGCCGCGCCGGGCTGCGCTGGTCGATACCCGCCGGCAGCGAGCGCATCTCGGCCACCTGCTCGGTGACCTTCTGGCCCATCAGGTGCCCGCCGAGGCCCACCTTGCAGCCCTGGCCGATGAAGAACTCGATGGCGTCGGCGAGCATCAGGTGATGCGGGTTGAACCCGTACCGGCTCTGGATCACCTGGTAGTACCACTTGGTGGACAGGTCGCGCTCCGGCGGGATCATGCCCCCCTCGCCGGAGCAGGTCGCGGTGCCGGCCATGGAGGCACCCTTGGCCAAGGCCATCTTCGCCTCGAGGGACAGCGCCCCGAAGCTCATGCCGGTGATGTAGACCGGGATGTCGAGCTCGATGGGCCGCTTGGCGAAGCGGGCGCCGAGAACGGTCTTCGTCTCGCACTTCTCGCGGTAACCCTCGATCACGAACCGGGTCAACGTGCCCGGCAGGAACATCAGCTCGTCCCAGTGCGGGATCGGCTTGAAGATCGAGAAGCCGCGCATCCGGTAGCGGCCGAGCTCGGCCTTGGTGTGGATGTCGTCGATGACCTCGGGCGTGAAGATCCGGCTGTGCCCGAGGACATGCCGCGGCTTGGTCATCTGGACTCCTGAGTATGTTCGCCCCGGGTCGGGGCGGTTCGTGAGCGGGACGTGATCAGAGGACGAGCTTGCGTTCGTTCGGTTCGAGGTTGTCGTAGTTCCACAACTTCTTGCCGCAGACGAACTTGCGGAACGCATCCGGCCGCTGCATCCGGTAGATGCCGAACTTGCGGTCGATCAACTCGTCGTCTGCCGGGGTCATCTCCGCCTCGATGCAGTCCACGCCGAGCGCGGCGACCTTGCCGCCGACGTAGAGCGCTCCGTCGTACATCGAGTCGCCCAGCCCCGGCCCGGCATCCCCGCAGATGATCTGCCGACCGCGCTGCATCATGAAGCCCGTCATCGAGCCGGTGTTGCCGCCGACGATGATCGTGCCGCCCTTCTGATCGATGCCGGTGCGGGCACCGACGTGGCCGCGCACGACGAGGTCGCCCCCGCGCAGCGCCGCTCCGGTGAGCGACCCGGCGTTCTTGTCGATCACGATGACGCCGGACATCATGTTCTCCGCGACCGACCACCCGACGCGGCCGGTGATGTGGATCTCCGGGCCGTCGGCCAGCCCGCAGCCGAAGTAGCCGAGGCTGCCGTCGATGAGAATCCGGCACCGGATCAGCAGTCCGACCGCGATCGAGTGCTGGGCGCCGGGATTGTGGATCGTCACTTCGGTGACGCCCTCGACGTACAGCAGGCGTCGCAGCTCGAGGTTGATCAGCCGCGGAGTGAGCCCAGCGGCATCGAATTCCGCAGCCTGCCCCGTGATCGTCGCGATCTTCGGCGCCTGCGCGTCCGGCTCGGCGAGGCCGCGGTGGTCGACGCGGCGGCCGGTTGTCGCCAGCGGACTGGTCGTCATCGGTTCCACACCAGCACCTCGCGCTCGTAGGGGTCGTACGTGTCGATCTCGCGGTTGACCACTGCCCGGATGGCTACCTCCTCGGAGGCGAGCGCCACCATGTCGTCGGCCTCGTAGAGCACCAGCGGCTTCGCAGCCATCTCGTCCTTGGCGACGCCGAGCTGGTTCTCGGTGACCACCAGGTAGGTGAAGACGCCGTCCAGGTCGTCGAGGCTCTGCTTCATCGACGTCTCCAGTGACAGCCCGTCGGCCATCAGCTGGGCGATGTACACGGCGATGATCTCGGAGTCGCACTCGGACTGGAACCGGTGACCAAGCCGCTCCAGCCGCCGGCGCCACTGGTGGTAGTTGGTGAGCTGGCCGTTGTGGACCACCGCGACGTCGGAGAACGGGTAGGCCCAGTATGGGTGGGCGCCGGCGATGTCCACATCGGATTCGGTGGCCATCCGGACGTGCCCGATGGCGTGCGTACCGCGGAAGTCGTCAAGGCGGTACTGCCGGCACACGGTCTGCGCATCACCGAGGTCCTTGACGATCTCCAGCGAGTGGCCCAGCGAGAGAACCTCGGCGCCCGGGACGTCCTCGACGAAGTCGGCCAACGGCTTGAGTTCGCCGTCGTAACGGAACGTCGCGCGGTAGGCGTAGTCCGACTCACCCTGCACGCGGTCGACGGTGGCGCCGAGCTTGGCCAACCGGGCCTCGACCTTGCGCCGGTTGCGTTCCAGCCGCTCGCTGAAGTCGAAGTCGCGGTGGTCGGTGGGATCGGCGAGGGTGAACCGCATGATCACCATGTCGCTGGTCTCGCCGTAGAGCGCATAGCCCGTGGAGTCCGGCCCACGGTGCCGCATCGCCTGCAGCATGCGGGTCATATCCCGCCCCAGGTCACCGGTCCGGCCCTTGTAGATGATGCCGGCGATACCGCACATGGGTGGCACTCCCTTCTCTGTTGGTTCGCTTCTCTGTTGGTTCGCTTCCGGTGGCGGCTACGGCAGGATGTCCAGGTACTCCTTGACGTCCCAGTCCGTGACGGTTGCGCAGAAGCGCTCCCACTCGTCGGTCTTGTAGTGCCGGAACACCCGGTACATGTCGCCGGGCAGGGCGCTCTTGATGACCTCGTCGGCGTCCAGAGCTTGCAGCGCGTCCCCGAGGGTCATCGGAATCTTGGGAACCTCCTTGCCCTCCGCGAGCGCGTCGTAGATGTTGCGCTCCTCCGGCGGGCCAGGGTCGAGGTTGCGCTGGATCCCGTCGCCCATGGCCTTGATCAGCCCGGCCATGGACAGGTACGGGTTGACAGCTGAGTCGACGGAGCGGTACTCGAAGCGGTCCGGGGAGCTGACCCGCAGCGCGGTGGTGCGGTTCTGGTACCCCCAGTCGGCGTAGAGCGGTGCCCAGAATCCGGTGTCCCACAACCGGCGGTAGGAGTTCACGGTCGGGGAAGTGAGGCAGGTGAGCGCGTTCAGGTGCTCGAGGACGCCGCCGATCGCGGCCAGACCCAGCTTGCTGGGCATCCGCGGGTTGTCGCCCTCGGGCAGGAACACGTTCTCCTCGCCCTGCCACAGGGAGATGTTGTGGTGACAGCCGTTGGCCGAGACGCCCATGAACGGTTTGGGCATGAAGCACGGGAACGCGCCGAACTCGCGGCCGACCTGCCGGCAGATCTGCCGGTACGTCGTGAGCCGGTCGGCGGTGCGCTCGGCCCGGTCGAACTGCCAGTTCAGCTCGAGTTGACCAGGGGCGTCCTCGTGGTCGCCCTGGATCATGTCCAGGCCCATCGCGCCGCAGTACTCCATCACCCGATGGATGAGTGGCTGGAGCTCGGCGAACTGGTCGATGTGATAGCAGTACGGCTTGGTCTTGCCCTCGACGGAGGGTGTTCCGTCCGGGTTGAGCTTGAGCCACATCATCTCCGGCTCCGTGCCCACCCGCATCTGCAGCCCGGTCTCCTGCTCGAACTGCCGGTGGATGCGACCGAGGTTGCCGCGGCAGTCGGAGGTGAGAAAGGCGCCGGGGTCGACCTCCTCCTCCTCGCACCGGAAGAGGGTGCAGAATACCCGGGCGGTCCTCGGGTCCCAGGGCAGCACGCAGAAGGTGTCGACGTCGGGCAGCCCGACCAGCTCCCGCGACTCTGCGCCGTAGCCGATGTAGTCGCCGTGGCGGTCGGTGAACAGGTTCGCGGTGGAGCCGTAGACGAGCTGGAAGCCCTTCCTGGCGAAGCGTTCCCAGTGGGCTGACGGTGCCCCCTTGCCCATGATGCGCCCGGTTACGGAGACGAACTGGTAGTAGATGTACTGCACGCCGCTGTCGTCGATCTCGCGGCGGATCCGCGCTACCTCGTCGTTTCGTCCGTCCTGTGCCAGGAACTGCTGGAGATCTGAGTCCATCGTGCCCCTCCTCGACGGCGAGTGTTGCCCTGGGAGTCGTGCCATCCACAGTCAGTAAACCGTGGCGCGCCAGATGAGACAATGGCTCATGGCCATGGAGCGGTCGGCAGACGCAGAATCCTCGGTGCAGCAATCCCCGGTGCAGCAGTCACCGTTGGAGCAGGCCCCCGAGGCGCAGTCGGCGGACGGCGAGTTCCCCACCAGCGGCCTGGAGGAGTCGCTGGCCGGGGTGATCGCCGAGCGGGTGCGCGAATTCCGGCTCAAGCACGGGTGGACGGTCGGCCGGCTTGCCGAGATCTGCGGATTGTCCAAGAGCATGCTGTCGAAGATCGAGAATGCGCAGACCTCGCCGAGCCTGGCTACCCTGGCCCGGCTTTCCGAGGCGCTTGCGGTGCCGGTGACGGCGTTCTTCCGTGGTCTGTCCGAGGAGCAGGACGTCATCCTCGTCAAGGCGGGTGCGGGGCTGGACATCCAGCATCGGAACTCCGAGCGCGGGCACCGTTATCAGACCCTCGGGACGATGCGTTCCCCACAGGACAGCCTGGAACCGATGCTCGTGACGCTGACCGCGCGCACCGACGCCTTTCCCTTGTATCAGCACGCCGGCACCGAGCTGATCTTCATGATCACCGGCAAGATGGAGTACTGCTACGGCACGACCCGCTACCTGCTCGAGGCCGGGGACACGCTCCAGTTCGTCGGCGAGGTCGCGCACGGGCCGGGGGAGTTGATCTCGCTGCCCATCCAGTTTCTCGCCGTGAAGTCGCGCGGCTCGCGGGGCTAACCCGGGTGGAGCACCCCTGTTCACCATGGGTGGACCGGGTCCACTCCTGTTGGTGATGGCGCGTCATCACAGCGTTCGCCCTGGCGAATGCTAGATTTCTTCATTGCCCTGAGGGCAACACCTGGCATGGTCCGACGGGTGGAACGAGCGTCGCGGCGTCCCTCAGCGTGGAATAAGGTGAGACGGTATCTCCACTGGGGGCTATGCAGGCCGCTCTCCGCCCGGCATGATCTGCGCCACATCGGCCGCTCGTCTGCTCGCATCTCCCCGTGAGGAGTAAGCCATGCTCGATACCGACAAGGTCCAGAGGTTGCAGGTGGACCACCGCAACCGGCAGGTGCGCTGGGGTTTCATCTGGGCGATCTGGTGCGCTGTGCTCTGGGGCGCCTGGTACGTCCCCGGCTTCGCGATTTATTCGGAGTTCCCGTTCGTCGACATGGCCGACGACTTTCTTCTCGCCGCCATGGTGATCACGACACTCAACGCCATCGCGGTGCTGCTGGCCATGTTCGTGTGGATCGCCGTGCTGGGCAAGACCAAGGACTACGTACGCACGATCAAGCAGGTCAAGATCTCCCGCTGGTACGCACCCGCCGGTCTGGCCGGCATGCTGGCGATCTTCGGGTCGCTGCTGGCCATCGCCTACGTGGGAGCGGCGTTCGCCGCTGTTGCGGCGCTGATGTATCCGATCATCGGAGCGCTGCTCGCCAAGCTCTGGTACAACGAGCGGATCACGCCACAGGCGGCGCTCGGCATCATCATCATCGTCTCGGGCGGCGTGATCATCTTCGCGCCGGGGATCGTCGGTGAGTTCACCGGCGCCGGCACCGGTGGCCTGTTGGGTTACGTTGGCGGCGCCCTGGCGTTCGTCGGCTGGGGCGTCGAGGGGGCCATCGCCGGCCGGGCCCTCGACGTGAGTGATCCGGATGTCGGCCTGACGATCCGGTTCACCGCCGAGGTGGCGCTGTGGATCGTGGTGGCCGTGCCGGTCACCTGGATGCTGGCCGGTGGCCGGCTGTTTGAGGTCACTGCGGACACCCTGACCAACCCGAACAACCTCCTGCTGCTCCTGCTGCTCGGTCTGACCTTCGGATTCTGCTACGTCGCGTGGTACAAGTCCTTCCCGCTGATCGGGGTGGGACGCGGGCAGGCCATCGCCTCGCTCTACGGGCCGCTGGCTCTCGTCTGGCTCTACCTGTTCACCCTCGAGGTGCCCGGCATTCAGTTCGTCATCGGCGGACTTCTCGCCGTGGTCGGCAGTTTCGTGCTCTTCACCGAGCGCCGCGACGTGCTCGAGGTGATCCGGGCCGTCCCCGGCGTCCGGTCAGACGCCCCGTCCCCGTCCCTGCAGAAACCGACTCGGTAGGAGGCTGTCGTGTCCGACCTGCACATGAAGGGCTACATGCTGGAACTCATCGCCAGCAGCGAGGGGATGTGGGACTACGACATCGCGGACCGGGTGATGCACGAGTACGGGGTGTCCGGCGACTACTGGTACGGCACTGTCCGGCTCACCCTGACCGACCTGTACTCCGGCGGCCTGCTGGACCAGCTCGAGACCACGATCGACCCGGCGAAATCCATGGGAAAGGAGAAGCTGTTGATCAAATTCAGGCTCAACGACTTCGGTCGTGAGCGCATGCGGCAGTCCGGACTGGCGGTGCGGTCATGAGTGACTTCTTCGCCTACGACGCTGGTCCGATCCTGATGACGATCCTGATGATCGGGCTGCCGGCCCTGGCGCTGTATCAGGCGCGGACCTTCGTCAAGAAGCTGTGACGGCGGATCACACCGACTACGCCTCGACGGACGGCGCCTCGACGGACGGCGCCCCGACGTGGGGCGGGCAGCCGTTCTGGGGCCTCGGCCACGACTGGGACCCCGACTGGTTGCTCACCCCGGGCCAGAAAGCCCTCCGCGCCACCCTGATCGACCTGTGTCAGCAGGAGATGCGGGCCAACGCGGAACGCTCCGACGACGAGCTGCGGTTCCCGCGCCGCAACCTCGAACTGCTCGGTGAGCACGGCTTCCTCAGCCTCACCGTCCCCGCGGAATACGGCGGGCTCGGCGGGGATCACCTCACGTTCGCGGTGGCCTGCGAGACGATCGCCCGCTACGGCTGCGCCTCCACCGCGATGTGCTTCGTCATGCATACGGCGGCCGTACAGGCGATCATGCTCCGCCCCACCCGGGCATTGGTCGACACCTACATCCGCACCCTCAACTCGGGCCGGATCGGCACCCTGTCCTACTCCGACCCGCAGACCGGCGGTCACTTCTGGTACCCGATCTCCTCGGGCGCCGAGCGCGTCGACGGGTCATTCCGGGTACGCAAGAAGTCGTCGTGGACCACCTCGGGTGGCTTCGCCGACTTCTACGTGGTGCAGACCACGAGTCCGGACTTCACCGGGTACGACGACCTGTCGGTGTTCGTCGTGGACGCCGCCGACGTCTCCGCCCAGCCCTCGCTGTGGGACGCCCTCGGACTGCGCGGCAACCAGTCCGGCGCCGTCGAGGTGGCCGGGGCGGTGGTGCCGGCGGACAACCTGGTCGGACCGGTCGGTGACGGGGCCGAATCCAACGACGAGGTGGTCGACCCCTGGTTCCTCACCGGCTCCTCCGCGGTCTGGAACGGTATCTCGATGGGCGCGATCGACATCGCCAAGCGGCACACCACCGGCAGGGAGCATCGCGACACCGGACGGCGGGTGTGCGACTACCCCACCGTCCAGGATTACGTCGGCGAGGCGGTGATCGACACCAATGCGAGCCGGCTCGGGGTGTTCTCGGTGGCCGGAGCCCTGGATCGGGTGACCGACGGCAACCGGCGAGTCCTTACGCCGGGTACGACGGCCCGGGCGCAGTACCTGAGCTGGTGCTGGCAGCTCAAGTTCACCGCGGCGAAGAACGTGACCGGGGTGGTGGACCGGATGCTGCACGCCTGTGGCGGCTCGGGCTACCGTCGCGACCTCGAACTCGAGCGATACCTGCGCGACGGCAAAGCCGGCTGGGTGATGGGCCCGTCGAACGAGGTGCTCCGCCAGTTCGTCGGCCGGTCGGTGCTGCTGGGTCCGGAGTCCGTCGACTACTGGAACCAGACGGTGGACGAGCGCTCGATCACCAACGAGACCGCCAAGCTCGACCCCGCTGCCAAGCGTACGCTCGCCGCGAAACTCCTGGCGCAGGCCGACGAGGCCGACGAGGCCGGTGCCGCCCGGCGCCGATCACGGGACCGGAAGGTGGCCACCGCATGACCCTCGCCCTCCCGTCCCCCCGGCTCCTGCTCCCGGGGCTGGTGCCGCGTGAGCCGGGCCTGGAGACGTACTGGGTTCGACCTGGCGGCGTCACTGCCGTCCGGCTCGGGGGAGGCGATCGGCTGGAGGTCGTCGACAGGCAGGGCCGCCAGCCGGCCGAGCTCACCGTGCTCGACGAGCACGGCATCGACGGCCGCGCGCTCGGTGTGGCGATGGACGCGCCGGCGACCGTGCTCCGCGGTTTGCCCGCTCGCGGGAGCGGCGACGGGGCCAGCGCGGTGCTCACCGCGCTGGCGGAGCGGGGTGTCGCTCCGTCCGGCGCCACGGCGGCCCGGCTCTTCGGTGAGTGGTCACCCGCCGGTGCCCGGGAAGGCTTCAGTGCCGACGCCGAGGTCGTCGTACTCGTGGCGGCCCCGGCGGAGCAGATGCCGGTCGACGGTGCGTCGGCCAACCCCCCCTCGGACCTGCTGCTGGAACTGCGTCGTTCGGTGCTACGCCCGGAGGCCGAGCCACGGTTGCCCGAACCGCTGGCGGAGCCGTTGCTGGACATGCGAATCGACGCCGCCACCGCCTGCAGCTACGAGGTGCGAGAGGGCCAGTACATCCAGATCATCGACGTCGAGGGCCGGCAGTGTTCGGACTTCCTCGCCTTTGGCTCGCGGCAGCTGGAGGAGGGCGTGGAGCGGGGGCTGGACTCGACCACCACCCGCTATCTGATGGGCAATGCCTACCCGCAGCCGGGCCTGTTCGGGAAGTTGTTCGACCAGGACGCGCAGCCGCTGGTGGAGATCGTGCGGGACATGGTGGGCCGGCACGACTCGTTCGGGCTGGCCTGCAACCCGAAGTACTACGAGGACATGGGCTATCCCGGTCACGTCAACTGCACCGACAACTTCAACCGGCAACTGGCGGCGTACGGCGTCGCCCCCCGCAAGGGCTGGCCCGCGCTCAATCTTTTCTACAACACGATGTTCGACGACCACAACCTGCTGGTGTTCGACGAACCCTGGTCACGGCCGGGTGACTACGTGCTCATGCGGGCGGCGACCGACCTGGTGTGCGCCTCCTCGGCGTGCCCGGACGACATCGACCCGTCGAATGCGTGGCTGCCCACCGACGTGCACGTGCGGGTCTACGACGGGAAGAGGAAGTTCTCCATGGCCATCGCGCACCGGGTGACCCCCGAGTCGGAGGCGACCCTGACGAAGGAGACGGCGTTCCACCCGCGCACGTCGGCGTTGACGCGGCAGTTCACCGAGTACCGCGGGTACTGGCTGCCGACCAGCTTCGACCAGCACGGACCGCAGGAGGAGTACTGGGCCTGTCGTGAGCGCGCCGCGGTGATGGACCTGTCGCCGCTGCGCAAGTTCGAGGTGCTGGGTCCCGACGCCGAGGCGCTGTTGCAGGCAACTCTGACCCGCAACATCCGCAAGCTCTCGCACGGCCAGGTCGTGTACTCCGCAATGTGCAACGAGACCGGCGGCATGATCGACGACTGCACGGTCTTCCGGCTCGGGGACACCAACTTCCGGTTCGTCGGCGGCGACGAGTACGACGGCATCTGGCTGCGCGAACAGGCCGCACGGCTCGGGCTGGACCGCGTCTGGGTCAAGCACTCCACCGACCAGATGCACAACATCGCCGTACAGGGACCGGCGAGCCGCGACCTGCTCGCGTCGATCATCTGGACCCAGCCGACCCAGTCGGCGTTCACCGATCTGACCTGGTTCCGGTTCGCGATCGGCCGCATCGGCGACCACAACGGGATCCCGCTGCTGATCTCGCGCACCGGCTACTCCGGCGAACTCGGGTATGAGCTGTGGGTGCACCCCCAGCATGCGGCGGCACTGTGGGACGCGGTGTGGGAGGCCGGCCAGCCGCACGGGATGCTGCCGCTCGGGCTGGAGGCGCTGGACATCCTGCGCATCGAGGCGGGTTTGGTGTTCGCCGGCTACGACTTCTCCGACCAGACCGACCCGTACGAAGCCGGGATCGGGTTCACCGTCCCCTTGAAGACCAAGGAGGACGACTTCGTCGGCCGGGAGGCGCTGCTGGCGCGCAAGGCGCACCCGCAGCGGACGCTGGTGGGTCTGGAGCTCCAGGGCAACGAACCCGCCCAGCACGGGGACTGCGTCCACGTCGGACGCTCCCAGGTGGGGGTGGTCACCAGCGCGACCCGGTCCCCGGTGCTGCGCAAGAACATCGCCCTGTGCCGGCTCGTGGTGCAGCACGCCGAGATCGGCACCGCCGTCGAGGTCGGAAAGCTCGACGGTCACAGCAAGCGGATCCCGGCGCGCGTCGTACGTTTCCCGTTCTACGACCCGGACAAGACCCGGCCGCGGTCCTGAGACCGAACCCTTACAGGAGGAGTGACATGGCACGCGTCGCCGTCATCGGCGCCGGCCCCAGCGGGCTGGCCCAGTTGCACGCGTTCGAGGAGGCCCGCCGCGCCGGCGCCGAGGTTCCCGAGGTGGTCTGCTTCGAGAAGCAGAGCGACTGGGGCGGGCTGTGGAACTACACCTGGCGGACCGGGCTGGACCAGTACGGCGACCCGGTGCACGGCAGCATGTACCGGTACCTGTGGTCGAACGGGCCGAAGGAGTGCCTGGAGTTCGCCGACTACACCTTCGACGAGCACTTCGGTAAGCCGATCCCCTCGTTCCCGCCGCGGGAGGCATTGTTCGACTACATCACCGGGCGGGCCAAGAAGAGCAACGTGCGCCAATACATCCAGTTCGACTCCGCGGTGAGGTGGATCTCCTTCGACGCCGGCCGTGATTTGTTCGAGGTGACTGTGGAGTCACGCGCTGACGGGTCGACGCGGCTGGAGACGTTCGACCACGTCATCGTCTCGACCGGGCACTTCTCGACGCCGAATGCGCCGGAGTATCCGGGGTTCGCGG
>Ga0136640_10000987_pt1 | contig 11206 bp, 7 predicted proteins | sample AntDrymUQ8642106_2_FD_105498 | JGI IMG/M metagenome (GOLD analysis project Ga0136640, IMG submission 105498) | Polar desert sand microbial communities from Dry Valleys, Antarctica - metaG UQ864 (21.06) | ecosystem: Environmental > Terrestrial > Soil > Desert | place: Antarctica: Dry Valley...
GACTTCTGCAGGGCATCGGAACGCCCGAACCGAAACCGATTGTCCCGGACGATTTTCAAATCGAAGCGCTCGAAGCTATCGAAACGCAGGACGTTTTAGTGACCGCGCCGACGGGCAGCGGCAAAACGTGGATCGCCCGCGAAGAAATCAGAAGACTTTTGGAACAGGGAAAACGCGCCTGGTATACAACTCCGCTCAAGGCTCTGACAAACTCGAAATATGTCGAATTTTCCGCTGAATTCGGCGCCGAACGTGTCGGAATTTTAACCGGCGACCGCAAGGAAAACTGGGACGCGCCTTTAATTGTCGGCACGACGGAAATTTATCGCAATCAACTATTTGATGCTCTGCGGAGCGGCGAGCAGGTCGCCACAGATTTTGTAATTTTAGACGAAGCGCATTATTTGGCTGACGCGGAACGCGGACATGTCTGGGAAGAAGCGATAATTTTATCGCCGCCGCGCATCCGTCTGCTTCTGCTTTCGGCGACCATCGGAAACGCCGAGGAATTTGCCGAATGGATCGGAGAAGTGCGCGGAACAAACGTGCGCGTTATCAACCGCGCCGGCTCGCGTCCCGTCGAACTTCGCGCCGCGTTTCTTGCGCCAAATCTGCAGTTGCTGCCGCTTTTTAATCAGGAAGATAAATTTAATCGTGAAATTGAACAGTTTGCGCAGGAAGAAAATCGGTTTGAACGCAGACGAAGATATTAAATAAAATTACCCACAGATGCATACAAACAAATACAGATAAAGGCGAAAAAATATAAAAGCAAAAAGATAAATAATTATTATTTTTTGTCTTAAAATCTGTGTTATCTGTCTATATCTGTGGTTTCAGATTCTTAAAATTTTGTTCCTCTGCGGTTAATTACAAGAATTATGAGATTCAAACTTCCCGAAATTCCGCCGCCGAAACTCATCTCGACGCTTCGCAGCTATAATCTTCTGCCGGCGATTGTTTTTTTGCCGACGCGACGTAAATGCGATGAAGCCGCACTCGAAGTTGCCGCCGACAAATCGCAAAAAACCGATCCGGCGAAACAAGCCGCGCGATATGAAATTTACCAGGAATTTGTTCTCGCGTTTCCGGAAATCAGAACGCACAAGCATCGCCAAATCGTGCTTCGCGCGGGCGTTGCGGCGCATCACGCCGGACACATTCCGGCGTGGAAGCTTTTTGTCGAAAAGATGATGTCGAAAGGACTTCTCAACGCGATTTTCGCTACTTCGACGGTTGCCGCCGGTGTCGATTTTCCGGCGCGAACAGTGGTCATCAGCAATGCCGACACGCGCGGGAATGACGGCTGGCGACCGCTTCAGGCTTCGGAATTGCAGCAGATGACGGGACGCGCCGGCAGACGGGGCAAAGACAATGTCGGTTTCGTCGTGCTCGCGCCGAGTAATTTTCAGAATCCGCCGCGCATCGCAACGCTTCTGAAGTCTCCGCCCGATCCTCTCCAAAGTCAGTTTCGCGCAACTTACACAACGCTTTTAAATCTTCTCGACGCATTCGGCAATTTCACTCAAGTGCGCGACATTACGGAGAAAAGTTTTGCATTTCGCGATACGGCGCGAACAATTTCCAAAATCGAAGCGCAGCGCAATAAACGGCTTGAAAATCTTGAAGAAAAACTTGAGCGGAGCGAGTTTAATTTTTCAATCGAAGACGTGCGCGGTTTTGAGCGTTTAACAAATGTTCGCCTGCGTCTCGAGGAAAAATTGCCAAACACGCGCCACGAACTTCGGCAAAGATGGCTCGAAGAGAACGTCAAAGCAGGCAGAATCGTCACTAAAAGCAGGAACAGCAAGCGTATCTTTCTCGTGTTGAGCGTATTCAGCGAAAAGATTGTGGCGATGCGCGATGACGGACAGGGCGCGACTCTCTCGCTTCCTCACATCGGGCGCGTCTATGCCAAAAGATATCCGGTCAAGGAAGAATCTTTGGACGCGGCAATCGACGACATTGACGAAGGAAGAAATTCGGTTGTTGCTGAACCAAAGCCTTCGCACACGAAAAGCGACACTGACGAAGCTCTGGAAATTACCAACATTCTGATTGATAAATTTTTGCCTGAAAATGGCGATGAAGAAGCCGGACGAAACGCGTTGGGGTTTCTGTGGGAAAACTGGGACGATGCTGAATTCGTTGAAAAATTGGAGCGCAACATTGATTTTTTGAAAAGTGAAATCTGGCTTCCGTTTGAACATCGCGCGAAAGTTTTGCAGCATTTCGGTTACCTCGATTTCTCAAAACAAAAAGTTACGGAGCGCGGAAAATGGCTGGCGGATTTGCGCGTTGACCGCCCGCTTCTGGTTGGCGAAGCTCTCCGGCACGGGCTTTTTGAAAAACTCGAACCGCCGCAGATCGCCGGTTTGATGGCGGCGCTCGCTGCCGATTCGGACAGAAATTTCGGTGAACTTCATCTGTCCGATAAAATTCTGGACGTTCTCGGCGAATTTGAAAACATTGTTTTTGACGTCTCAAACATCGAGTGGAAAAACAGCATTGAGCCAGCGCCGGATATGAATTTCTCGGCAGCGGCAACGGCTGAAGCGTGGGCTGAAGGGGTGAGTTGGGAAGATTTAGTTTTTTATACGAAAGCTGAAGAAGGCGATCTCGTGCGGCTTTTGTCGAGAACCGGCGAGGCTTTGATGCAGATCGCCAACCAAAAAGAGTCAAACACCGAAGCCGCCCGGCTGGCACGCGACACGGCAACAATAATTTTGCGCGAACCAATTCGATGAAACATAGATTTGAAAAACTTTTTCGCGAAAAATAAGTCAAATGCGGCATCTATTTAGTTTGATAACTTAAAATTTGATAGAATAATCTTGGCTCTGGTTAGTCATAAATAATATGCGAGTTTTATTAGCAGATGAATACGGGTTTTGTTTCGGCGTCGAGCGTGCCGTTGAAATGGTCGAAGAAGCGGTTTCCGAAGGCGATACGGTTCGCTCGCTCGGTCCGCTGATTCATAATGAACAGGAAATGTCGCGCCTCGCAACCCACGGCGTGCGAACGATTAGCGAACCGGTGCAGATTCAGCGCGGCGAAACAGCCGTGATTCGAGCGCACGGCGTGACTCCGCAAGTCGAAGCCGAATTGCGCGCCAAAGCCTCGAAAGTGGTTGACGCAACTTGTCCTTTTGTGACTAAAGTGCAAAAGCTTGCTTCTCGCGCGGCGGCTGAGAATCGTCACGTCATCGTTGTCGGAAATCCTGAACATCCGGAAATGATCGGCGTTTTTGGTTACGCTCCGAACCATGCTTTTGTCGTCAATAACGCCGAAGAGGTGGCGAAATTACCCACCCTGAAAAACCCTCTGGTGGTTTCGCAAACGACGATTAAACTGCAAAATCTACTTGATGTCGCGGACGCGGTGCGCAGCAAAGCCGAAGGTGAAACGCAGGTCGTCAATACAATCTGCTCGGCAACGCGCGATAGGCAGGATGCCGCCCGCGCCCTCGCCGGTGAAGTCGACGCTTTTTATATTATCGGCGGTCGCCATTCTTCGAACAGCCGCAAGTTGCTCGCCGTCTGCGCGGAACAGTGCGCGAAAAGTTTTTTGATTGAAACCGAAGACGAAATTAATGCGGAAGATTTGCGCGGCGCGCGGCAGGTCGGTTTAACAGCGGGCGCTTCGACGCCAAATTGGTTGATTGAAAAAGTTTCGGGGCGCCTAAATGAAATCGGCGCGATGATCGACAACGAAATGTCTGTCGCTTAAACGTTTCTGAAATTTTGCAAGTAAAAAGCCGAGCAAGTTCAATCTTAGACTTGCTCGGCTTTTTGCTGTTTTTGACAACTAAGAATTAATATTCTCGCCCGACAAATTTCGGCATTGAAACCGATTGGTTTAAGTAAACGCCAAACTCGGTTCCGGATCGAACTTCGGCTTCTTCGCCTTTGGTAAATCTTTCGCCGGCAAGACCGCCAAGCCCGCCCAGGATGCCGCCGATCAGGGCTCCTTTACCGCCGCCGATCGCTCCGCCTAAAATCGCTCCGCCAGCCGCGCCGCCGCCGATAAAGATAACTTTGTCGTTTTTGCGGTCGTCGCCCGAAGCCGAACCTTCAGCATCGCTCTTTGCTTGTTTTGTATTTAAATCGGTTAGAGAGCCGTTGATTGCGCGGCGCGTTCCGTTCGGCAGCCGCACTTCAACAAAAGTTACGTCAATCGAACCCGGATCGCCGCCCTTTTTCGCCGCTCTCACCGAATCGACACGACCAGTTACCGTGCTTCCGGTCGGAATCACGATAACACCTGTCTCCGAGTAAACCGGCTCTGTTACGGTGGTCGTAAACCGGTCGCTGACGCGCGCCGTTTTTGAACTGATAGTTTCGTTCATACGCACACGAAACCGTTGTCCGTTCTCGACTCTGTAAAGCGTGACCGCGTTTCGCACCGGTACGGTTCTTACGGGTTTAACGGCGGCTCGCCGAATAACCGGTTTTCGTTTCACTGTTCGTCTCTGAGCCAAAACATCGGTTGCGCTGAACACAAAAAATGTCGCCAGAATCACCACCAAAAATTTAAAGTTAAGTATTTTTTTCATCTTTTCTTCATCCTTTTTTGTTACAAACAAAATCCAAAAGCTATTTTAAGACGCTCGGTTGATTTTAGTCGTTGTCTTAAAAGTTGTCTGCCTGGGTTATAACAATTTTTTATGAAACAAGACGTTGTTTTATTTCGTAATTTTTTGTAATTGAGCACGCAACGCAGTTTTAAAAATTGCGCATCCTACAACAAATATTTTTATGGAGTTTATAGAAAGGAAGCGAGAAATTATGTCAAAAAAAGCAATTTATCAATTATCAGCGCGTCAAATTTTGTTTCTGGCAATCGGTTCAGCATTCGTCGCAGTTGCCGCGATGGCTTGTCTGATTAATTTCGGCACTAATTTTGATAACGCCTGGCAAATGCGCGATTACGCCAATTTTGCGTTGGCAGAGACGGCTGATCCGCCACAGGGAATTTCCGAGCCGTCCGTCGTCAGTGACGAGCAAAACAGCATCGAAGTTTATAAAACGCTTTCGCCCGGCGTGGCTTTTATTACAACCAGCGCCCGGTCGGCAAACTTTTACGGCGAAGAATTTGAACGCGAGCGCGGTAACGGTTCAGGTTCGGTTATTGACACGCAGGGACATATTTTAACAAATTATCACGTCGTCGAAGGCGCGTCGAAATTGACCGTCAGTTTTGGCGGCGAAAAGGTTTACCCGGCAAGATTTGTCGGCGGCGACCCGGACACGGATTTGGCGGTGATCAAAATCGAACCGCCGGCAAGCGGTTTGACAGTTATTTCTCTAAGCGATTCGGACAAACTCAATGTCGGTCAAAAAGTTTTGGCAATCGGCAATCCGTTCGGACTCGACCGAACTTTGACGACCGGCGTAATTTCCGGCTTGCAGCGTCCGATTCGTTCGGTTCCCGTTCCGGGAGCGCCGACCGGTCGCGTCATCGAAGGCGCGATTCAAACAGATGCGTCAATCAATCCGGGCAACTCCGGCGGACCGCTGCTTGATAAATACGGCAAAATGATCGGCATCAATTCACAAATCCTGTCGCGTTCGGGCGGTTCGGTCGGTGTCGGTTTTGCGATTCCCGCTAATATCGCCAAGCGCGTCGTGCCGCAATTGATTCAATTTGGCGAAGTCCGCCGCCCGAAACTCGGTGTTGACGGAGTCAGTATTGAAAAATTGCAGGAACAGGGATTGGAATTGCCGGTCGCCAAAGGCTTACTTCTCCGCGCCGTCGGCAACGGCAGCCCGGCATCGGTGGCAGGTTTGCGCGGTCTCACCAGAGACAGCAACGGTGAAATAGTGCTCGGTGATATCGTGACCTCGGTAGACGGACAAGCGATTGGCGATTTGGATGACCTCTACCGCGTTCTCGACAAAAAGCAATTTGGCGATACGGTTCAGGCTCAGATTTTCCGCAACGGCAGAACTTTGACCGTTCCCGTTAAATTAAATCCTTTACCACAGCAGTCACAAAGTCGCCCGACGCGCAGATACTAAGAAGCGAGTAGCAAGCGGTGGGAAGTTTTGTCTTTTCTGCTCACCGCTTATTGTTTTACTTTTACCGCTCGCTAAATTAAATGATTGACCTCAACGATTTCTACAATGATGGGTTCGGTTGGACTTGTCGGCACTGCGAACGCGATTCAATCAAACAAAATAATTCTCATCAACAAAAACAATCACGCTTGATGCGCGAAGGCGAAGCGGAAAGCAAACAACCAAAACTTTCCAGTTTAGCGCTTGCTAAATGGGCTGATCCAGCTCACCGCGTCTTAACATGCCCGCGCTGTGGCATTACGGAATTGGCTGATAAATTATAGGTTTTGCTTGCCGAATCACATATCCCAGGCGATTCCGACTTTCTTTAAACAATTGTCTCCTTCCATTTTCCGCGTTTGAAGAGAATTGCCGAAACAATCGCCAGCATTGAAAACGCAATCGTGATTGACCAGAACACGCCGTATGCTTCGAGTCCGAAGTAGTTTGCTAAAACATAGGCGAGCGGAATTTCGAAGAGCCAGAAAATAAAAATATTCAGATAAGTCGGCGTAGCTGTATCGCCCGCGCCGTTGAATGCCGTTTCCAGAACCATTCCGAAGCCGTAAAATAAAAATCCGAGCGAAACTATCAAAAGGCAATCGGCAGCGTAAGCCGCCACAACCGGCTCGGTTGTAAAGATACTGACGATTAATTTGGAAAACACGGCGAGCAGAACGCCGACCACGGTTAAAAATCCGGCGCTGTAAAACGCTGCTGTCCAGACGGCTTTTTCAGCGCGTTCGGGTTTGCCTGCGCCGAGCGATTGTCCAACGATAGTTGCCGCCGCATTGCTCATTCCGACCGACGGTAGAAGCGCGAAAATTATTACTCGAATCCCGATTTGATACCCGGCGACCGCTTCGGTTCCAAAGCCTGAAACGATCCGAATAAGCGCCACCCAGCTTGTCATCCCGATCAAAGTTTGCAGACTTGCCGAAGCCGAGAGTTTTGCCAATTGCCAAATTCTTCCCGGCATAAACGGTAAATGCTTCTTCTGAATCGTAAAGCGTCCGCCGCGCCTGGTTAAAGAATAAAATGCATATAAAACCCCAACGCCGCGCCCAATCGTCGTGCCGATTGCCGCGCCCGTGACGCCCATCTCTGGGAAAAACCAGACACCGAAAATAAAGCACGGCGCGAGAATGATGTTCAGGATATTTGCCAGCCATAAAACGCGCATTGCAATCACCGCGTCGCCCGCGCCGCGAAAAATCCCGTTGATCAAAAACAGAAAAACGATCACCGCGTTTCCGCCGAGCATAATGCGCGTAAAGTTTGTTCCCAGAGCGATCACATTTTCGTCCGCGCCCATCAAACCAAGCAGCTGCGGCGCAAAAATGACACCAAATATGCTGATTACAATTGAAACGATTAAGCCCAGATATAAAACCTGCACTATTGTCTGCGAAGCGCCATCCGAGTCGTCTTCGCCGATTCTCCGGGCGACAGTTGCCGAAGCGCCGATTGAAATTCCGAGCGCCAGAGCGTAAACGACTACAATCAGCGCTTCGGTCAAACCGACGACCGCCACCGCTTCCGCTCCGAGTTTGGCGACAAAGAAAATATCGACGACGGCAAAAAGACTCTCGCCGAGCATTTCGATAATCATCGGCACCGAAAGCAGAAAAATTGCCTGACGAAGCGAACCTTCGGTCAAATTTCGCTCGGTTCCGGTAAATGCTTCGCGCAGTGTAGAGAGAAAAGATTGATTTGATTCGACACTTGTGCCCGTACCGCTTTCGGACGGAGATTCAATAAAATCAGACATAAAAGATTAATGAAATATTTACAAAAAGGAAAAACGCGCGGATGCGCCCGAGTAGTTTTCTCTTTAGGGTTAGAGCTAAGAGATAAACCGTGAACGGATGCGAAGATTTAGCGGACAAGGAGTTTCATAATGTTTGCGAATATACCACAAAATTTGCTTCGAATAAAAATGACGAGATCAATTATTTAATTTTTATTTTCGCTTGTGTCTTGGAGCGCTAAATTCGTATTATTGACATCACTGAACAAATTCAAAACATCACTTTTTCAAAGTATCAAACACTAATTTATGAACTATAAAACTACTCTTTCACACTTCGCTCTGTTTTTATTTTTTATCTTGTGCGGCATCGTTCCGGCGTATGCCGATCAGGTCGATGATTACGTCAGAACTCAGATGCGCGAACGCCACATTCCGGGCGCGGCGGTTGTCGTTATCAAAAATGGGCGAGTCATCAAAGCTTCCGGTTATGGTTTAGCGAACATTGAGCTAAATGTGCCGGCGACAAAAGACACAGTTTTTGAAATCGGCTCGGTGACCAAGCAAATTACCGCCGCCGCAATTATGCTGCTGGTCGAGGAAGGCAAGATAGATTTAGACGAAAAAATCGGGAAATATCTTTTAACCGCGCCGGAAGCGTGGAGCAAAGTCACCGTCCGCCATCTTTTAACGCACACTTCGGGAGTAAAAAGTTACACGGCAATCGGTTCGGGCTTTGAACTGACTAAAAGAATGAAACGCGATGAATTTGTTAAAGCGATCGGCGCTTTCCCGCTCGAATTTGAACCAGGCGCGCGTTATATCTACAGCAACTCCGGCTATAATCTGCTTGGTTTTATAATCGAGACAGTATCAGGAAAATGTTACTGGGATTTCACGCGTGAGAGAATTTTCAAACCGCTCGGAATGAATCAAACCGCCAACCGCGACCCGCAATTCGTCGTTCCGAATCGCGCCGACGGTTACGAGTGGGAAAACGGCAAACTGGTCGGGCGCGATTATGATTTGACTGATGTTTTCTCGGCGGGCGCGATCGTTTCAACCGTGCTTGATTTGGCGAAATGGGACGCCGCTTTACGAAATGAGACTTTACTTAAAAAAACAAGTCTCAAAAAGATGTGGACGCCGTTCGTTTTAAGCGACGGCAAACCTTATCCATACGGTTTTGGTTTTAACGTCGCCGACTTTCGCGGTCATCGGTTAATCTCTCACGGCGGACAGACGGCAGGCTTTGCGGCAAACATTTCGCGTTACGTCAATGACAATTTAACCATTATTGTTTTGACCAATCTGGGCGACCAGGGACTCGGCGGTGTGATTGCCCGAGGTGTCGCAAAAATTTATCTGCCGGATATTTCTCTGCGGGCTTTAAAAGCGCAAACGAACCCGGACGCAAAAATTACGAATCTCTTGGAAACTGTCTTGCGCGAGCGTTCAGAAAATAAAGTCAACCTAGATTTGTTTACCGACGAAATGCGCAAATCGCTCTCAAGTGAACGCGCCAAACTTTTAACCGAACGACTCTCATCTTTCGGCAAGCTCAAAAATTTTGTTTTCATCAGCAGCGAAACGGGAGGTCGAAATCGTGTTTATCGTTACAAGGCGGAAACGCTCGCCCGAACAATGCTCTGGCGGTTTGAACTGGATGAAGCCGGTAAAATAGCGGGAATGAATTTAGAGGAAGAAGAATAATACGGAAGCCTGTGCTGCATCTCGATTATTTTACTTACCGATTCAAACGCAGGCTTCTGTCACGCATACAAAATTGGTTTCGTTAAAATAAGATGCGAAACGGAAAATTGTGATGAAGTAATAAATTCACAACCTTGAAGAATTTTATTGATATTCACCGACGAATAAGGCATTATTCTTTTACCAAAAAACTACACACCGAAATAAACTTTATGTCCAGAATTTTTCTCGCTTTATTCCTATTTGCGTTTATCCCTTCTTCTGCACTCGCGCAGGACAAAAAACAGGATTCGCCGCCGGTTAAGAAAACTTTTGCCGGGATTACCGAAAAGCTGCAAAAAATTGACGGCTTTATTCCGCTTTATCTGAATGCGGACGACGGCAAAATTTACATGGAAATTTCGCGATTTAACCGTGAATTTTTATATCAAATTTCGCTACCGACCGGAGTCGGTTCAAACCCCATCGGGCTTGACCGCGGGCAGCTTGGTGGTACAAAAGTCGTTTATTTTGAGCGCGCCGGAAACAAGATTTTACTTGTTCAGCCAAATTACGACTTTCGCGCTTTGGGCGATAACGCGGCGGAAAAGCGTTCGGTCGAAGAATCTTTTGCAAAATCTGTGATCTGGGGATTTAAGCTCGAAGCGACCGAAGGCGAGCGCGTTTTAGTTGACGCGACGAGCTTTTTGATTCGCGACGCGCACGGCGTTGCCGACCGTCTGCGACAGGCGAATCAGGGAAGTTATAGTTTGGACGAAAGCCGAAGCGCACTTTATTTGCCCAGAACAAAAGGTTTCCCAAAAAACACTGAGGTCGAAGCAACGTTGACGCTTGCGACCAATGCCGATGTCGGGAATTTAATCAGGCAAACCGCGCCGACACCGCGCGCTGTCACGGTGCGGGAACGTCATTCGTTTGTTGAACTGCCCGACAACAATTATCGCCCGCGCCAGTTTGACCCGCGCGTCGGAACAATTCCGATCAGCTTTTACGATTATGCGACAGACATTTCCGACAACCTTGAAAAACGCTGGATAATTCGTCACCGCCTGGAGAAAAAAGACCCGGCGGCGCGCATTTCCGAAGCCGTCGAGCCAATCGTTTATTATGTCGATAACGGCGCGCCGCAGCAAATCCGGGATGCTCTGATCGAAGGCGCGGCGTGGTGGAATCAGGCGTATGAAGCCGCCGGTTTTCGCAATGCGTTTCAAGTCAAAATTTTGCCGCCCGACGCCGACCCGATGGACGTTCGCTACAACGTCATCAACTGGGTGCATCGTTCAACACGCGGATGGGCTTACGGCAGCAGCATCACCGACCCGCGTACCGGCGAAATTATTAAAGGCGTCGTGACGCTCGATTCGCAGCGGGCAAGACAGGATTTTCTTATCGGCGAAGGACTTGCGCCGCAGTATTCGACGAGCAATTCAGCGAACAATTCATCAAACAACGCCTGTCAATTCGCCTCTTTGCCAGACGTTGATTATTTGGTTAAAGCCGATGAGAAAACCGACTCGAATTTGATGTCGCTTGCCCGCATTCGCCAGCTTTCGGCGCACGAAGTCGGACACACGCTCGGACTCGCGCATAATTTTGCCGCCAGCACCTACGGTCGCGCTTCGGTGATGGATTATCCCGCGCCGCTGATTGAAATTAAAAACGGCAAACTCGATTTTTCAAATGC